>Ga0136627_1001001_pt1 | contig 11079 bp, 8 predicted proteins | sample AntDrymUQ4892206_2_FD_104652 | JGI IMG/M metagenome (GOLD analysis project Ga0136627, IMG submission 104652) | Polar desert sand microbial communities from Dry Valleys, Antarctica - metaG UQ489 (22.06) | ecosystem: Environmental > Terrestrial > Soil > Desert | place: Antarctica: Dry Valley... | reverse complement strand
CTGTCCGAGGCGCCACTGGGCGCACGACCCGAACCGTGGCGGTTCCCGGCCCGCAACCGGATCATCGCCGCCCTCTCCCAGGTGCTGGTGGTGGTGGAGTCACACGCCGCCGGCGGTTCCTTCCACACCGTTCGCGCTGCCGCCGAGCGCGGGGTTTCGGTCATGGCCGTCCCCGGTCCGGTGCGAAGCCCGGCGTCGGCCGGGACCAACCGGCTGCTGTGCGAGGGCTGCGCCCCGGTGTGCGAGGCAGCCGACGTGCTGGTGGCGCTGTCGCTGGAGATGTCCGGGTCCTCGCCTCGAACGGAGCGCCGGCCGCCACCGTGCCCCGAGGACGCACCGGTGCTGGAGGCCGTGGGATGGGAGGCCACGAGCACCGAACAGGTGCTAATGCGCACCGGCCTCACCCCGTCACGGCTGGCCGTCGCCCTCACCCACCTCGAGGCTGACGGCTGGGTCCGGAACCTGGGCGGTTGGTGGGAGCGGGCGGCGCCGTGAGACCCGTCACCAGTCGAGGCCGATCGCCTGGGTCAGGCGACGGGCGGGCGTTCCCAGTGGCGGTGCCAGCCCATGGCCTCCACCAGCCGGTCGGCGAAATCGTCGTCGGCGGCATCACCGAACACGATGCCCGCCGTGCCGTCGGTGATGCCGCACGCCTCCAGGACGGCTTGCCCCTCGCCCCAGGCGGCGAGCACCTTGTGGTGGCGAAACGCCTCGCCCAGGTTCACCGCCGTGTAGGGATCGGTGCCCAGGACGGCTGCCGAGTCGCCACCTGCCACCACAAGGGCGTCGTACTCGACAGACTGCGTGGTGAGGACGGTGCGATCCACTGGCAGCGGGCCGCCGGCTCCGTCAACGGTACCGCCCGTGGGCGCCACCACGTAGAGGTTCGCTCCCTCGGCGCCGAGCGCCTGGCGCAATGACTCCACGCCGGCATCGTCCACTCCCGGCCCCACGAGGACGCCCACCACCCGGCCGGTGATCGGACCCGGCTCGGCGGGCACCTGCGACAGGGCGAGCGAGGATCCGGCGTTGGCCGCTGGTGCACCGGCCGGGGCGTCCATGCCCAGGTTGAGGGCGATCCTCTCGCACAGCTCGGCGTCGACGTTGGCCAGGTTGGCGAGGGTGTTCTCCCTGACCTCGGGGTGGACGCACTTGCCCAGCTCGAAGGAGAAGGCGGCCACGATGTGGTCCTTCTCCACCGCGGTCATGCTGTTCCAGAACATCGTGGCCTGGGTGAAGTGGTCGTCGAAGGACTGCGGGCGCTCCCGCACGATCGTGCCGCGCACCGGGCGGGGCACGTTCTGGAAGCCGGCCTCACCGGCGTGGAACGGGCAGCCCGAGCCGAGCGAGTTGGGGAAGTAAGGGGCCACGCCTTCATGGATGGCCTGCTGGCCGAACCCATCGCGGTGGTTCGAGCTCACCGGCGAGCGCGGCCGGTTGATCGCCAGTTGATCGAAGTTCGGCCCGCCGAGGCGGGTCAGCTGCGTGTCCAGATAGGAGAAGTTGCGGGCCTGGAGCAGCGGGTCGTCGGTGAAGTCGATGCCCCTCGGAACGTGCGAGGTGCAGAACGCCACCTGCTCGGTCTCGGCGAAGAAGTTCGTCGGGTTCCGGTCGAGCGTGAGGCGACCGATCACTTGCACCGGCGCCAGCTCCTCGGGAACGATCTTGGTCGGGTCGAGCAGGTCGATGCCCTCGAAGCTCTGGTCCTCGTTGTCGGGGAACAGCTGCACACCGAGGTCCCACTCGGCCCCTGCGCCACTCTCGATGGCGTCCCAGAGGTCACGGCGGTGGAAGTCGGGGTCGATCCCACCGAGCTTCTGGGACTCCTCCCACACGAGGGAGTGCACGCCGGCGACGGGCTTCCAATGGAACTTCACGAGGGTCGTCGCCCCCGACTCGTCGTACAGCCGGAAGGTGTGGACGCCGAAACCCTCCATGGTGCGGTACGAGCGGGGAATGGCGCGGTCCGACATGACCCACATGAGCATGTGGGTCGACTCGGGCGTGAGCGACACGAAGTCCCAGAACGTGTCGTGGGCGGTTTGGGCCTGGGGGATCTCGCGGTCGGGCTCGGGCTTGGCGGCGTGGATCACGTCGGGGAACTTGATCCCGTCCTGGATGAAGAAGACCGGGATGTTGTTGCCCACGAGGTCCCAGATCCCCTCGTCGGTGTAGAACTTCACCGCGAAGCCCCGCACGTCACGGGCCGTGTCGGCGGAGCCGCGGGACCCTGCCACGGTCGAGAACCGCACGAAGACCGGCGTCTCGAGGCTGGTGTCGGTGAGCACGCGAGCGCAGGTGATGTCGGCGAGCGAGGCGGCCAGTTGAAAGCGGCCGTGGGCGCCCGTACCACGGGCGTGGACGACACGCTCCGGGATTCGCTCGTGATCGAAGTGCATGATCTTCTCCCGCAGGTGGTGGTCCTGAAGGAGCGCCGGGCCGCGAGGGCCGACCCTCAGGCTGTTGTCGGTGTTGTCGACGGGGGTGCCTGTCGCTGTCGTGAGGACGTCGCCCTCCTGGGCCCAGGTCGGCGCCAACGCCTCGTCACGCGCCGGGTTCCCGACAGTGTTGGCCCCGATCTGCGGCTGCGACCTCTCCTTTTCCGGGCTCGGCACGGGAGCCGACATCTTCTTGACCGCCTTCTTGGCGCTCTTGGCCACCGTGCGGGACGCCTTCTTGGCCGTCCCCTTCGTCACCTTCGCCACCTTGCCGGCAGCCTTCTTCGTCGCCATCTCGTCCTCGTTTCCCTTCGAGCGCCCGGTTCGGGCCCGCCGGCCTCCTGTCCTAGCACTCGAGCCGCGCTGCCCATGGTGCGCGCGTGGTGTCACGGCAACACGAAGACGTAGCCCCTCGTCTTGAGCTCCTGGATCAGGGGCCGCAGCATGGCCACGGTCGCCGAGCGGTTCCCTCCGCCGTCGTGCAACAAGATGATGGCCCCCGGGCGAACGAAGGCCAGCAGGGTCGCCGTCATGGCGCCAGGGGAGCGAGGCCGGAAGTCGCCCACGTCGGCGGACCATTGCAACACCCGCATACCCCTTTGGTGAGCCAGGTCGATCATGGGAGGAGAGAGGTTCCCCCCCGGCGCCCGGTAGTAGGGCGGATCAGCTCCGAGGATGGCTCGTAGGGTGTCGGCCTGGCCGTTCACCTCGGCTGCGATGTCGGGCAGGGGCCGGCGGTCGAGGTGCCCGTCGTGATGAACCGTGTGGTCGCACGCAGCGTGACCCTCGGAGGCCTCCGCTCGTACGAGCTCCGGATGCACTGCGGCCATGGTCCCCACCGTGCAGAAGGTGGCCACCACACCTTCCTCCCGGAGGATCTGGAGCACCGCGGGGGTCCAGCGGGGGTCGGGCCCGTCGTCGAGGGTCAGGGCGACGGTCGGTCTTCCGTCGGGGCCGGTCGCCTGCACCAGCGTGGTCAGCGGGCTCGGGCCGACCACGATGGGAGGCGGCTGCTTGGCGGGCAGCCGTATGGCGGCGATATTGGCCAGGATGTCCGGGTTGACCGCAGTCTTGACATCCCCCACCTCACCGCCTCGCCGGCGCAGCTGAACGGCCCCAGCCACGCTGGCCACATTGAAGGCCACCACGAGGAGCCCGAGCACGAGGATGAGCCGGCCGGACCGCCCGCCTTGCTCCCGGGGCCGGCGCGCATCGACCGCTGCACCGTTGGAAACGTTTCCGAGATAGGTGTGGGGCACGTGCAATGGTGCCGCGCTCCCGGCGGCGGTGCGGCGCATCTAGCCTTTCGGCTCGGTCATGCGACGCTCCGAGACTCCGAAGCCGCGCCTCGCTCGGTTCCTCGCCATGGCCCTCCTGGCGGCGCTGCTGGTGAGCTGCACGAGCGGGGGAGACAACGAGACGGCTGGGAACGACTCGGAAGCCACTCCCTCGGCACCGGCACCTTCGCCGGCCCCACCGCCACCGGTTTACGTGGCCGTCGGTGCCAGCGAGACCGTGGGCGTGGGTGCCGACCTGCCCGAGCAGGCCTGGCCCGAGGTGCTGCGGCGCACCCGCCTGCCGGAGGGCACCAGCTTCACCAACGTCGGCATCTCGGGGGCGACCGTCTCCCAGGCCCTCACGCAGGAGCTGGCCAAGGCGCTCGCGCTCCAGCCCACGCTGGTCACCGTCTGGCTGAACGTCAACGACCTGACCGCCGGCGTGCCCGCCGCCACCTACGAGGGCCAGCTGCGTCAGCTCGTCCACGCCCTGCGCAGGGACGGGGCAACCAAGGTGCTCGTGGCCAACACCCCGCCCGTAGAGATCCTGCCCTCGTACCTGGCGTGCCGCGCCCGCCCCACCGGCTTGTGCGCACTGGCCGCCGCTCTCCCGCCGGAAGCGGTGGCTGCGTCGGTCGACACCTACAACGCAGCCATCCAGAGGGTGGCCATGGCCGAAGGAGCGGTGCTGGTCGACCTCCACGCCGCATCGCGGCAGGCCAAGGCGGCCGGAGAGTTCGACGCCTTGGTCGCCCGTGACGGCTTTCACCCGAGCACGCTCGGCCACCGGGCCGTGGCCGACACCTTCGGATCCGCGCTCTAGACCAGCTCCGCCCGGTGACGGTGGTGCCTCAGCCGAGCACGCTCACGATGTTGGAGAAGTCGTCGGTCCACACGCTGGGCTTGGCCGGAGCGACCAGCGCTTCCCAGCGGGGGTCGTCCACCAGCCGGCCCAGCTGGGTTGGCTGCCGGGCGGCCACCACCCACACCGAGGAGCTCTTGCCCGCTGCCCGCTCGGCTTCGGGAATATCGTCGTCCTCCCTCACCAGCGCCGTAAGCCCGGCGTCCCTGGCCAGGTCGCCGAGCACGGGGCGCAGGTCGAGGTACCGGTTGGTGATGTGCACGGCCAGTACCCCGTCGTCGGTCAGCTTGTCCAGGTACAGCGCCAGTGCCTCTCGGGTGAGCAGGTGCACGGGGATGGCGTCGGAGTTGAAGGCGTCCACCACCAGGACATCGAAGTCGGCCTTCGGCGCGCCCGTGAGGGAAAGGCGGGCGTCGCCCAGGACGACGTCGGTGGCGGGAGGGCAGTCGCGCAGGAAGGTGAAGAGGCGGGGGTCCCGGGCCACGCGAGCGACGGTGGGGTCGATCTCGTAGAACGTCCAGCGCTGGCCCGGCTCCCCGTAGCAGGCGAGGGAGCCGGCACCAAGACCTATGACCGCCACCTGCGACCGCTTCCGGGCGCCCGGTAGCTCGGTGAGGGCCTGGCCGATGGGCCCTGTGCGGGTGAAGTAGGTGAGGGGCTCGCTTCGCCGGTCCGGATTGGTGCTCTGGGCGCCGTGGGTGGTGTTGCCGTGCACGAGGCGATGCAGCCCGGCGGCACGATCGTCCTCCACCTGGACCACACCGAAGAAACTTCGCTCCCGGTAGAGGATGGCGGTGGCCCGCTTCCCCACGGGGAGCGCGGCCACGAAGACCAGGGCGGCCACGCCGAGGCCCAGGCGAAGCCGGCGGCCGGCGAACACCAGGCAGGCCAGCAGCGCCGCTCCGAAGACCGTCGTTCTTGTTGCCACCTCGCCCGCTCCCGCCACCGAGCCCAGCCACAGGGCGGCTACCGCCGTCGCACCCAGGATGAGGGGAAAGCCGAGGTCGAGGCGGTTGACGCGGGGGCTCCGTTTTGCGGGTGAACGGGACCCGTCGGGGGCGGGCCGCAGGAAACAGGCCAGTACGAGGGCCAGTGGGTACTCGGCGACGCTGTCGAAGATCACCGGCGCCACCAGGGCGTTGAAGACCCCGCCGAGCACGCCGCCCACCGCCACCCAGAGGTAGAACTCGGTGAGGTAACGGGCCCGCGGGCGGTCCCTTGCCAGCTGGCCGTGGCACACGAGCCCGGACAGGAAGAGAACCAGGACGTTCAGGGCCAGCAGCAGGCCCACGGGCTCGGAGACGCCGAGGATCACCAGGAACACGAGCTCGAGGAGCACCAGGGGCTGGAGGATCACGACCAGGCCGAACCAGGGGAGCGAGCTCCGGGAGAAGGCCACCACGAAGGTGAGCAGGTACAACGCCAGCGGGACCACCCACAGGAGGGGCACGGCGGCGATGTCGGTGGTGATGTAGGTCGTCACCCCGAGCATGAGGCTGGAGGGGAGGAACGACCAGGCCACCCATCGCAGTCGTCGGCCCGGCGTGGGTCGCCCGGCGGCAGCCTGGTCCCGCTCCTCTGGGTCCTCCGCCTCCCGTGGGTCCTCGTTGAGCGCAGGGCGGGGTGAGCGCCAGAGGGCCAAGGCGCACATGAGGATGAGCACGACCAAGGCCGCGTAGCCGGCGGCCCAGACGCGGCCCTGCTGGCCCAACCGCAGGCGCGGCTCGATCAGGGCCGGGTAGCTGAGCAGGGCGAGGACGCTGCCCAGGTTGCTGGCCCGGTACAGGAAATACGGGTCCCGGGCGTGGGGATGGCTGGTGCCGGCGAACCAGCGCTGCAGGAGGGGTGCGGTGGTGGCCACGGCCACGAACGGAAGGCCCACCGCGACCACCAGCACACCCAACAGCCACCACATGGGCTGCTCGGCGGGGGAACCCCAGCCTCTGGGCACGGTGATGGGCAGGCTCAGAAGCGGGAGAAGAAGCAGGAGCATGTGGACGCCGGCCTGGCGGCGGGTCCCGAGGCGGCGCGTGGACCAGTGGGCGTAGGCGTACCCCGCCAGCAGGGCGGCCTGGAAGAACAGCATGCAGGCGATCCACGTCGCTGGCGTACCACCCAGCGTGGGCAGGACCATCTTGGCGAACATCGGTTGGACGGCGAAGAGCAGCGCCGAGCCCACGAACAACGTGGCCGAGAACAGCAGCGGCAGCGCCCGACTCCCCGATGCCGGTGATGGGGACGCCGGTGATGTGGATGCCGGTGATGGGGACGGTGGTGGGGTCGTCACAGGTCTGGTCACGGCCAGGCGGCCCTGGCGCCGCCTGGAGCGGGAGTGCTAAAGCAACACGCCATGACTCCTCCGGCAGTTATCTTCGACGTCGACGGTACTCTCGTCGATACCAATTACCTGCATACGCTGGCCTGGGCCAGAGGTTTCCGGGATGCCGGTGAGACCGTGTCCATGTCCGCCATCCACCGCCTGATCGGGATGGGCCCCGACCAGCTCGTGGAAGAGCTGTTGGACCACGAGAGTGACGAGGCGTCGGACGGCCATTCGGCTCAGTTCGAGAAGCTGATGCCCGAGATCAAACCCTTCCCCGGCGCCGCCGAGCTTCTCGAAAAGGTGCACGAGCGCGGAGCCAAGGTGGTGCTGGCCTCGTCGGCCAGCGAGAACGAGCTCGACGCCATGATCGAGGCCATCGAACCTGCCGACGGCTCCATCGACCACATCGTCAAGAAGGACGACGTGGAGGAGAGCAAACCGGCACCCGACATCTTCGAGGCGGCCATCAGCGGCGCCGGTCTCGATCCAAAGGCGAGCCTGGTGGTGGGGGACACGGTCTGGGACATCGAGGCGGCCAAGAAGTGCGATCTACAGATGGTGGCGGTCCTCACGGGCGGCATCAGCCGCCAGGAGCTGGAGGAGGCGGGGGCCATCGCGGTGTACGAGGACGTGGCCCAGCTCCTGCGCGAGCTCGACGACAGCCCCATCGGCGCGCTCCTTTCCGAGCACGGAGGCGATGAGGGGTGAGCTGAGGACCTGTAACAGCCGCCCGGACCGTGTCCTTGGACCGTGTCGGAGTTGAGTTGAACAACGTCTACACTCGCTCAGGTGGCGGCCCATACCCGACTTGCAGTCGGCGTGCAAGACGACGAGATCGAAGAGCGGCAGAAGCTCGAGGTCCGGAGAGCAATCAGCCGCCTCTGGGCTGAGTACAAGAGCTCCGACTCCCAGGAGGCCCGTGACGGTCTCATCGTGCATTACTCCCCGCTGGTGAAGTACGTCGCCGGCCGAGTGTCCGTGGGCCTGCCACAGAACATCGAGCAGGCCGACCTGGTGAGCTACGGGATCTTCGGGCTCATCGACGCCATCGACAAGTTCGACCCAGGTCGCAACATCAAGTTCGAGACGTACGCCATATCCCGCATCAAGGGCGCCATCATCGACGAGCTGCGCTTGATCGACTGGGTGCCCCGCTCGGTCCGGGCCAAGGCCCGGTCGGTGGAGAAGGCCTACGCCAAGCTGGAAGCCGCCCTGCTCCGCACGCCGACGGACGCCGAGGTGGCCGAGGAGATGGGGGTCAGCGAGAGCGACCTACAGCGCGTCTTCCAGCAGGTGTCCTTCGTGGGCCTGGTGGCCCTCGACGAGATGCTCTCGGTGAGCGGGGAGCGCGGGGAGTCCACCACGCTCGGCGACACCATCGCAGACAAGGGCGACGGTCCCATGCAGGCCTTCGAGGTCGAGGAGACCAAGGAAGTGCTGGCCGACGCCATCAACCGACTGGCCGATCGGGAGAAGATCGTGCTCACCCTCTATTACTACGAGGGCTTCACGCTGGCCGAGATCGGCGAAGTGCTGGGCGTCACCGAGAGCAGGGTGTGCCAGATACACAGCAAGGCCGTGCTGCAGCTCCGGTCACGCCTGGCCAGGACCTGAAGAGAACCTGATCTGGGCGGGCCACGGTCGCCCCCCGCTTCCTCCCAAGCCTTCCCTCCACAGATCACCATCCCCAGGGGAGAAGTCATGCGCTTGGTTCTCATCGCCGCTGCGGCTGCGGCCGTCGCTGCCGTTCTCGTTCATCGACCGCCGGTCGACGCGCCCATCGTCGACCACTTCCGCCCACCGGCCTCGCCCTACGGGCCGGGCAACCGCGGGATCGACTACGCCACCACCGAGGGCACCCCGGTGCAGGCATCGGCTGACGGCGAGGTGGTCTTCGCCGGTCCGGTGGGGGGCCGCCTCCACGTGGTGCTCCGCCACGACGACGGCGTCCGAACCACCTACTCCTTCCTCGCCACCGTCGGCGTGGGCCGAGGGCAGCGGGTGAGCGCAGGCCACGAGGTGGGCACGGCGGGACCAACGCTGCATTTCGGTGCCCGCAGGGGCGATGTCTACATCGATCCGCTCACCCTCTTCGGCCCTGCCGGCCAGGCCCGGGTGCACCTCGTCCCCGACGAGCCGGCTCCGCGCACCCCGTAGCCACTTCTGGTGGCGGAACCTCACGCCCTAACGTGGGTTTCCGCCACCAGAAGGAAGTGGGCCAGCAGAAGCAGTGGGCCAGGAGGCCATGTTGTACGAGCGGAACGAGATCTACGTCGACGGGGCCTGGGAGGCATCATCGGGAGCCGGGACAATCGCCGTCATCGACGCCACCACCGAGGCCACGCTGGGCCATGTCCCCGAGGGCACGGCCGAGGACGTGAACCGAGCGGTGGCCGCGGCGCGGGCCGCACTGCCGGGTTGGGCGGCCACGCCCGTGGAGAACCGGGCCAAGGCGCTCGAGCGGTTGAGCGAGGCGCTGCAGGCCCGCATGGCGGAGCTGGCCACGCTGGTGACGAGAGAGGTGGGCACGCCGGTCAACCTGTCGTCCCTGGCCCACGTGGGCCTGCCCACGATCACGTTCGCGTCCACCGCCGAGATCGTCCGCAATCACCCCTTCGAGGAGACCGTGGGCAGCTCCCTCGTGGTCTCGGAGCCCGTGGGCGTGGTGGGCTGCATCACCCCATGGAACTACCCGCTGCATCAAGCCGTGGCCAAGGTGGCGCCGGCACTGGCCGCCGGCTGCACGGTGGTCCTCAAGCCCAGCGAGGTGGCGCCCCTGAGCGCCTTCGCCCTGGCCGACATGGTGCACGAACTGCCCCTCCCGCCCGGTGTGTTCAACCTCGTCAGCGGTACGGGGGCCGTGGTGGGGGAGGCCCTGGTGGCTCACCCCCACGTGGACATGATCTCGTTCACCGGCTCCACCGCGGCGGGCCGCCGGGTGGGTGAGGTGGCGGCGCGGACCGTGAAGCGGGTGGCGCTCGAGCTCGGGGGTAAGTCGCCCACCGTCATCCTCGCCGATGCCGACCTGCGCCGGGCGGTCATGGCCGGTGTCACGTCGGCGTTCCTCAACTCCGGGCAGAGCTGCCTGGCGCAGAGCCGGATGCTCGTTCCCCGCTCCAAGCTCCCCGAGGTGGAGGCTCTGGCCGTCGCCGCCGCCGAGTCGTTCACGCCCGGTGACCCCCTCGATTCGAGCACTCGGCTCGGGCCTCTGGCGTCCGAGGCGCAACGCCGACGAGTGTGGGACCACATTCGTCGGGCCGAGGCCGAGGGCGCCTCGCTTCTCACCGGGGGGACCGGGGTACCCGAGGGGCTGGATCGCGGGTTCTTCGTGCATCCCACCGTCTTCACCGGCGTGCGCCCGCACATGGCCATCGCCCAGGAGGAGGTGTTCGGTCCGGTGCTGTCGATCATGGCCTACGACAATGAGGACGAGGCGGTGGTGATGGCCAACGGCACCATCTACGGGCTGGCCGGCGCAGTGTGGTCCGCCGACCCCGATCGTGCCCGGGGCATCGCTCTCCGGCTGCGGACCGGCCAGGTCGACGTGAACGGGGGCGCCTTCAATCCCCTGGCTCCCTTCGGGGGCTACAAGCAGTCCGGGAACGGACGCGAGCTCGGCCGCCACGGCTTGGAGGAGTTCCTCGAGGTGAAGTCCCTCCAGCTCTGAGGGTGGGGGACCCGGGGGCAGGCGTTCAGACGTGTGTAACCTTCCGTTCCGTGCGTCGCGCCCTGGCGGGCCTCGCGGCCCTTTTCCTCAGTGCCGTTCTGGTCGCGCCCGCGAGCGCAGCGGAGAAGGCGCCTTCCCCGAAGGATCTGGCCGGGAGCCAGGAGAAGGCCAACAAGGCAGCAGCCAGGTTGGCTGCCGGCCAGACCGCCCTGGCCGAGGCCGAGGACGACGTGGCCGAGCTCAACGGCCGCGTCTCGGGGACCCGCGCCCGCCTGGACCAGCTCAGGGGCGAGGTCCGTCAGCTTGGGGTACGCCAGTACGTTCAGGGAGGCGACCCGACGATGTGGATCCTCCAGGCCGACCTGAGCCAGGCCGCACGGAGCCGGGCCCTTCTCCGTTACGTGACCATGGGCCGCACCGACGCCCTGGACGAGTACCGGGCGGCCAGCGCCGACCTCACCGAGAGCCAGGCCGCTCTGGAGCGGCGGCTGGCCCAGCAGCGCAAGGCTGTT
>Ga0136627_1001000_pt1 | contig 11081 bp, 15 predicted proteins | sample AntDrymUQ4892206_2_FD_104652 | JGI IMG/M metagenome (GOLD analysis project Ga0136627, IMG submission 104652) | Polar desert sand microbial communities from Dry Valleys, Antarctica - metaG UQ489 (22.06) | ecosystem: Environmental > Terrestrial > Soil > Desert | place: Antarctica: Dry Valley... | reverse complement strand
CTTGTGCGCCTGGCGCGCCCGCGCCAGCACGAGCGCCCCGGCGGCCGTGCCCCCGATCACCGCCGCCGCGGCCGGGCGAACCCAGTTGCGCGGGTCGCGCATCGCAGAGATCTCCCAGTCGGCGAGCTCATCCGCAGCGGCGTCGGTCAGCTCCGAGAGGCCGCGTACGAGCCGGTCGCCCAGTGCCTCCGAGGGCTCGACCGGCACGAGCGCCGAGCGCAGCATCGCCTCGACCTCCTGGTTGGGGCTCATCGGCTATTCCTCCTCATCGCCGGCATCCAGCCGCTGCTCGAGTTGCCTGATCGCGCGATGGATGAGCACCTTGGTCGCACCCTCGCTGCGCGCGAGCGCTCGCGCGATCTCACGGTTGTCCATGCCCAGCGCAAAGCGCATGATCAGGGCCTCTCGGCGGTCGTCGGGCAAACTGGAGACCCCCTCGAGGACAGCCCGCAGCTCCTGCCGGCCCTCGACCAGAGCCTCGGTGTCGTGCGGCGCGCTGAGCACCGCGGCATCTTCGAGGTGGGTCTGCGGGCGCCGCGAACGGTCGCGATAGTAGTTGGCGGCGAGGTTGTGCGCGATCCGGATCAGCCACGGCCGCAGCGGCCGGCCGTCGGACTCGCGCTGCGCGCGCTCGAAGTGCCGGTAGGCCTGCAGAAAGGTCTGCTCGGTCAGGTCCTCGGCGTCGTGGTGGTTGCCGATCCGGTAGTAGGCGTAGCTGTAGACGTCGCGCAGGTGGCTGCGGTAGAGCTCGGTGAAGTCGCCGTCGAGCCGGCGTTTGTCCTCGGCCTGGCCCACGCACGGTGGAGCCTACCTCCGCTCAGGTGGTCGATCCATCAAGCCGCCTGGCGCTCGCGCACCGCGGCTGCCGGCGCCGCCGGTGGGCCGAGCGCTCCGCCGAGCCACGCCCACTGCAGCTCGACGCAGGGCCAGATACGCGCGGTGACCTCGCTCGCGAGCCGCTTGGAGGCGTTCTCCACGCGCGGGTAGGTCAGCGCAGGCCCGCAGCGCACATCGACGCGGACCGGACGGATGCGCCAGCCGCGGCGGGCGCGCTCGGTGCCCATCAGGGCGATCGGCACGACCGGGGCGCCGGTGGCGAGCGCCAGGCGCCCGACGCCGCGCCTGGGCGGGTTCAGCGGGCCGGAGCGACAGCGGGTGCCCTCGGGAAAGATCATGACTGCCGCGCCGCGCTCGAGCAGCGCCAGCGCCATGGCCGTCGATTGCTCGTCGGACTCGCCGCGGCGGACCGGGAAGGCGCCCATGCAGTTGAGAAACCACCCGACGAAGCGGTTGTCGAACAGCTCCTGCTTGGCGACGAAGTAGGTCGGGCGGCGTAGGCAGCAGCCGACGACGAACGGGTCCAGGAAGCTGCGGTGGTTGGCCGCGAGGATCACGCCGCCGTCCGGGATGTGGCCCCGGCCGGTGCGGCGCATGCGGAAGTAGATGTGAATCGCGGGCTGGATCACCGCGCGTGCGAGCCAGTAGGCGGTCGGGTGCACGCCACGGCGGCGAGTGCGCTCGTGATAGACGCTGAGACGCTCCTCCTCGGTCGCCGACATGACCTAGCTACCCGGGCCGCGCGCCGCCGTTACGCTGGCGGGCGATGGATCTCAGACGAAGCGTCAACGGCGCGATCGCGGGCGTGGCTGCCGCCGCCGCCTGGGCGGCCCAGCAGCCGGCCGACAAGCGGGCATTCGACTGCGGCTACGACGATGTCGAGCTGCTCGGCAAGCTGGTCATCCGCAGCGACGCCTGGCCGGCCGCGGGGCTGGCCCTGCACCTCGCAAGCGGCGCGCTCTTCGGGGCCGCCTACGCACAGCTGCGCCCGTTCCTGCCCGGCCCGTTGACCGGGCGCGCGGTGACGATGGCCCTTGCCGAGCACGTGGCGCTGTGGCCGCTCGGTCGCCTGACCGACCGCTACCACCCCGCGCGCGCAGAGCTGACGCCGCTTGCCAACAACGCCAACGCCTTTGCCCAGGCGACCTGGCGGCACCTGCTCTTCGGACTCGCGCTCGGCGAGCTCGAGCGCCGGCTCAACCCGGAGGGCGTCGACGAGCCTCCCGAGGTCCCCGCGTCGTCGAACGGACACGGGAACATCGAGCTCGCCGTCGGCGCCGCGTAGGGCCTGGGCCTGCTCCAGGGCCTCGGACACGTCCTCTTGCCGGGTCGCGACCTCGGGTCGATGCCGCCCTGCAAGTCGCGACCTCGGGTCGATGCCGCCCTGCGCCGGCACCGACATCGTCCTCAGCGCGCCAGCTCCTGCCGGCGAACGCGGTCGCCCTCGGTGACGCCGGAACGCTTGCGGGCGCCCGCTACGGCGCGGGCGCCGATCTGCTCCAGGCCGGGTGTGCCGTCTTGGACGGCGAACGACGCCCTGGTGGAGATCGCCGCGCCCTTGCGGCTGACGAACGGCACCACGCGGTAGTCGGCGCGCCACTCCGATTCGGTCACCCGGCAGCGCACGTAGCCGCGCAGGTCGTTGAAGAACTTGATGTGCGGGTTCTCGGCCAGCAGGCGCGGCGTGTCGGCCCGCTGGTCGGCGCCGTTGCCGCCGCTCGTGATCGACGTGCCCACGAACTCGGTGCCGATCACCTCGGAGTCCGGATCGTCGTAGTCGGCCAGCAGCTCGTGCGCCCAGTTGGCGTGCACGTCGCCGGTGAGCACGATCGGGTTCGAAACGCCGAAGCGCTGGAACGCGGCCTGCACCCGTTCGCGCGAGCCCAGGTAGCCGTCCCAGCTGTCCATGCTGAACGCCTGGCCCGGTCCCTCCGTGCGGTCCTGCTGGGCGAAGAAGACCTGCTGGGCCAGGACGTTCCAGCGTGCGTTGGTGGTGCGGAAGTTGTTGAACAGCCACCGCTCCTGGGCCGCACCCGTGAGGGTGCGAGCGGGATCGGCCTGCTCGGGGTTCGGTGGCTTGGTCCCGTCCCCGGCGGCCTGATCGTCTCGATACTGGCGGGTGTCCAGCACGTTGAACGAGACGAGGTCGCCGAAGTTGATGCGGCGGTAGAGGCGCATGTCGGGACCGCTGGGCACCGAGGACCGCCGCAGGGGCATGTGCTCGTAGTAGGCCTGGTAGGCGGCCGCCCGTCGCTGGAGGAAGAGCGCGGGGTCCACCCCGTCCTCCGAGATCTCGTCGGCGTAGTTGTTCTCGACCTCGTGGTCGTCCCAGGTGACCACCCACGGAAACGCCTCGTGGGCCGCCTGCAGGTCGCCGTCGGAGCGATACTGCGCATGGCGGTTGCGGTAGGCCTGGAGATCCATGATCTCCGGCGAGCTGTGAGTGCGCACATTGCCCCCTTTGGCCACGTACTCGTTCGCCCCGTATTCATAGATGTAGTCGCCCAGGTGGAAGACCACGTCCAGGTCCTCCTCGGCCAGGCGTCGGTACGCCGTGTAGTAGCCGTGCTCGTACTGCTGGCAGGAGACGAAGGCGAAGCGCAACTCGCTTGCGGTCGAGCGCGCCGGTGGCGCCGTCTTGGTGCGCCCGACAGGGGAGATCTCCCTGCCGGCCTTGAAGCGATAGAAGTACTCGCGGCCCGGGCGCAGGCCCGCCACCTCGGCGTGGACGCTGTGCGCCAGCTCCGGCCGCGCCTGCTCGGTGCCGGATGCCACGACCTTCTTGAACCGCTCGTCGTTGGCCACCTCCCAGCGCACGGGAATGGCCTTGGGCGGCAGTCCGCCGCCGTCCAGCGGGTCGGGCGCCAGGCGCGTCCACAGCACCACGCCACGCGGCTCCGGGTCCCCCGAGGCCACCCCCAGCGTGTACGGGTAGGAGCCGAACGCGAGAGCGGCAAGGCTCTTCGACGTGAACGGGCCGTGTAGCCGCCTGGTGACCGAGATGTAAAGTTCGCCCGCCTTCGGGCGGCAGCAGCTGACGCGCGCCAGCCCTGGGACGTCGGAGCCGGTGGGGTCGGCCGCCTCGTCGTCGTCCGCAGTCGCGTAGAACTCTGGACATGCCCAGGCAGCCGGGTCCCTCGGCGGGCACGTCGCGCGGCTCGCTTCCGAGCGCGCGCGTCCCCATCGCCTCCGTACCTCCGGCGCTGTGGGTCGCGCTCGTCCTCACAACCGTGCTCGTGGCGCTGAGCGGCCGTTACGGGCCACACCGCGACGAGCTCTACTTCGTGCAGGCCGGGGAGAACCTCGCCTGGGCCTATCCCGACCAGGGCGTGCTGACACCGCTCGTGGCCCGGGCGATGGAGGGGCTCGCGCCAGGCTCACTGGTCGCGCTGCGGCTGCCCGCCGCGCTTGCCGTGGGAGCCATCGTGGTGCTGGCCGGCCTGCTCGCGTGCGAGCTCGGCGGCGGCCGGCGCGCCGAGCTGATCGCGGCCGCGTGCACGGCCACCGGAGTCGTGTTCCTGCAGACCGGCCACACGCTCGGCACCACCACCTTCGACCTGCTGGTGTGGACCGCGGTCACGTGGCTCGCGGTGCGCGCGCTGCGCACGGAGCGCGACCGGCTGTGGCTCGTGGCCGGCCTGGTGCTCGGAGTCGGCCTGCTCAACAAGCCGCTGCCCGCCTTCCTGGCCGCCGGCCTGCTCGCTGGGGTGGTGATCGCCGGACCGCGGCACCTGCTCCGCAACCGGTGGGTGTGGGCCGGGGCGGGCGTCGCGGTCGTGCTGTGGCTGCCGTGGCTGATCTGGCAGGCCGACCACGGCTGGCCGCAACTCGAGGTCTCGGCGGCGATCGCCGGGGGCGGGTCGGCCAGCTCGCAGCCGCGCTGGGCCCTGCTGCCGTTCCAGGCGCTGCTCGTGGGACCGGTGCTGGCGCCCGTGTGGATCGCCGGGCTGGTGCGCCTGTTAGGCGACCCGGAGCTGCGCGCCTACCGCTTCCTGGGCTGGACCTGGGTGGTGCTGGCCGTGCTGTTCATGGCCACCGGGGGAAAGCCCTACTACCTGGCCGGGCTGCTGGCGCTGCTGCTGGCGGCCGGAGCCGTGGCGGTCGATCGTTGGCTCGATCGCGGCCGCGCGCGGGCAAGGCGGCTGGCCCTGGCCGGCGCGGTGGCAGCCAGCGCGGGGATCTGTGGAGCGATCGGCCTGCCGCTGCTGGCGGTCGATCGCCTCGACCCAGTGATCGCCGCCAATCCCGACGTGGGCGAGACGGTCGGATGGCCGGCGCTGGCCGACACGGTGGCGGGTGTGCGCGACCGGCTGGCCGGGGGCGATCGAGCGGTTCTCTTCACCCGCAACTACGGTCAGGCCGGGGCGCTCGACCGCTACGGCCCGGACCTGGGTCTGCCCCCGGCCTTCAGCGGCCACAACGGCTACGCCGACTGGGGCATGCCGCCTGCCAGCCGCGGCCCGCTGATCGTCGTCGGGTTCCCCCGCCGCGGCGACCTCGACCGCCACTTCGCAGGCTGCACGGTGCGCGCGCGGATCGACACCGGCATCGACAACGAGGAGAACGGGACCCCGGTCTGGTCGTGCACCGGACCGCGCGAGCCCTGGGCCGAGCTGTGGCCCCGGCTGCGCCGCTATGGGTAGTGGACAAGAACGCGGTGCTGCGTCTGGCGTGGAGCAAGGGGCACGAGCCGGCCGAGTTCGGCGCCACCGCGGTGATCGTCGTCCTCGGCGTTGCCGAAGCCGGCTTTCATGCCCTCTCCCATTGCCAGAGGTTATTAACGTCCTGGGCCGTGACGTATAATAGCTGCGGTGCCTGGGGCCAGCAATGAACGCGCCGGTCAATTCGTAACGCAGCCCAGCGGCTACGAGGCGTTCCGACCAGCGCCGCTCCCACCGGCTCCGCCGCTCGACCTCGAGCCGCTCCAGGCTCTGCTGGGCAGGGCGAACCTGGCCCTCGGCCGACTCGACGGTGTGGTCAACGTCATTCCCGATCCCGACTTCTTCGTCGGGATGTACGTCCGGCGTGAGGCAGTGCTCAGCTCTCAGATCGAGGGCACTCAGAGCACGCTCGAAGATCTCCTGGAGGTCGAGCTCGAGCCCGACGCACGCCGGACTGCGAGCGACGTAGGAGACATCGTCAACTACGTCGCCGCGATGAACTACGGCCTCGAGCACCTCGACGACCTGCCGCTCTCGCTGCGCCTGATTCGAGAGATCCACGCGGAACTGCTCCGGGGCGGGCGCGGAGCCCAAGCCACCCCGGGCGAGTTCAGGACCTCCCAGAATTGGATCGGACCCCGGGGGGCATCGCTCAGGCAAGCGACCTTCGTTCCGCCTCCGGTGGCCGAGATGACGACGGCTCTCTCCGACCTCGAGAGCTTCCTGCACACGGCCAGTGTCGACCCCCTCGTCGACGCCGGGCTCGCCCACGCCCAGTTCGAGACGATCCATCCGTTCCTCGACGGCAACGGGCGGGTCGGGCGGCTGCTGATCACCTTCCTCCTGGTGCACCACGGCATTCTGCGCCGCCCGCTGCTCTATCTGTCCCACTTCCTCAAGCTTCACCGCACCGAGTACTACGACCGCCTGATGGCGGTCCGCCTCCGCGGTGACTGGGAGGGGTGGCTGCGCTTCTTCCTCGAAGGCGTCGCATCGACGGCTGCGGAGGCCACGGACACGGCCGAGCGGATCTTCGAGCTTCGCGAGCGACACCGCGCGACAGTGATCCACGAAACCGGTCCCAACGGCCTCCTGCTCCTGGCGGAGCTCTTCCGCAGGCCGCTGATCAACGTCAACGTCGCAGCCCAGGTTCTCGGCGTCAGCTTCCCCACCGCAAACCGCCTGATAGGCCGCTTCGAGGAGCTGGGCCTGGTGCTGGAAGTGACCGGACAGCGGCGCTCGCGCCTGTTTCGCTACGAGCCCTACCTGCGTCTGTTCGATGAGCCGGAGGACACCGCTGAGAATCCCGTTCCGACCGAGGCGACTGAATCGCCTGGCTGACCGTCTAATCAGCGCAGCGGCCTTCGGGATCCACGGCACGTCGCGACCCCCGGGAGGTCCGCGTACAGCACCTAGCGAGCTCCCCGAGCTGGTGTGCCGTCTGGCGCGACGCCTTGCGGGCGTCCATGTTCTCGATCACCAGTCGCTGCTTGGCCGCCGGACCAGATCCGGGCGGCGGGATGTTGCGCCTGGATCGTCCATCCCAGTGCTAGCTGAAAGTCGGCCTCGCTGTGGAACAGCGGCCGAGCGCAGGCGAGCTCGTCCATGGCTTCGGCGACGAGGCGGTGCAGGCGGTCGCGGTGGAGGGTCATACGAGCCTCGCCAGCTCGCACCAGCGCTCCACGTCCCAATGTCCCCGTGCGGCGCCAGATGTGGACGGCAGCACGAAGACACGGGCTGGACCGAGCCGCCCCGGTTGCTTCCCGTAGTCCACCGGTCGTTGCAGCGCTCCCTGCGCCGCGTTCTTGCCGTTGAAGGCAACCCAGGTGGGGGCATAGTGCTCGAGGGTGGCGACCAGACCGGCGACGTCGAAGCGGCCGGTGCCTACCTCCCGATCAGATCCAGAAGCGACCTTGCAGATGTCGGTCAGCCCGACTCCGTGATTCAGCAGCTCGGCGTACTCGTTCGGCCGCAACTCCCGCGCCGTCAGCCCGATCCGATGAAGCGTTGCCCAGAACGCGTTGCCCGGACCCGCGTAGTAAGCGCCGACCTGGGCGGACCTCGTGCTGGCAGCGGTGCCGCAGAAGGCGACCCTCAGCCCGGGCTTCATGACATCAGGGAGGATCACGATTGCGTTGACGAGTCTGTCCTCAGGGCCCTGCGACCAGAAGCTGGTAAGTGGCGCGCGCCACGCGGATCTGCTCCGAGTCGAAGAGACCCGTGAGGCTCGAATCGTCGAGGTCGAGCTTGGTCTCGGCCCCAAACAGCCAACGGCGTTCGCCGGCTTTGAGCTCAGCCCGCAGCGCGCGTGGATCTTGCACGCAGGTCAGCAGGCGAATCAGATCCTCCCGGTCCTGGTCGCGGTCCTTCTTGGTGATCGAGCGCGACTTCAGAAGTAGGGCGCCAAGTAGCGAGGGGCAGCGGATCTCCGTCTCCTCGCCTTCCAGGCGCACGGTGATGGCCTCCGTCCGACTGAGTGCCTGGGTCCCGCCTTCGACCTGGATGGTCTCGAGGTTGCCTACGGTCATCGGCTGGTTGGCGCCGAGACCGTCGGGACCGAGAACGTCGACGATCTCGTCGCCGCGCTGGAAGCGATAGGCGGTTCCGTGGTCGATGCCCACCGGGGGGAGAAGCTCAAAGCCCAGGCGCGAGCGTCGCTGAGATCCGTTCGGTGCCGCTCGGCCGCGAACGACTGTTCGCGAGGATGTCCGTGTCGTTCGTCGCCCGGGCCCCAGTTCTCCCGTAGCGCTCGGCGTGCAGTTGGACCATCAGGCCTCCGATCAGCGTCCAGTCTCCCTCGAGATGCCTCATCAGATCGAGCGCGTTCTGCCAGAGCTCGCGGGCGTCGGAGCCGGCCGGGTAGAGCTCGACGGTCGCCACGGGTCAGCTGCCACTCAAGCTCTCGATCAGCGCGCGGCCGACGCGGCGCGAACGAGCATCGGGAAGCTCTGAGAGGTCAACCGCAACGGCGGCCAGCGGCATGCGCCGGTCGGTGAAGGGCCAGAGACCGTCGGGGAGAACGCGCACGATGGCATTGGGCTGATCGCTGGGCTCGAGCGCGAACTCACGTACCAGCTGCGGGAGGTCGGCCTCGGCAACGTAGACGTCGGCTTCGCGGCCCGGCACGAGCCGCTGACCTCGATGGCGCTCGGCGTGTGGCCCTGCCGGGATCACGCCACGGGCGTCCTGGAGCGAGCCGATCACGCCGGGGTGGGCGAAGAAGCGTTCGATCCGAGAGCGCTCGCCCAGGCGCCCCACGAGCCCGCCGAGCCTCCGGGCGTCGAGCAGCCCAGCCAGGCGCCGACGCTCCTCGTCGCTGACCCAAGGGGCGGAGTCACCGGAAGCCAGCGCGAGCACGGCCCAAGCGTTGGCCGGTCGCAGGCGCCGCCGCGCGAACTCGCCGACCTGCGCGAACGGGCCGCCTCGAGGCCGTCGACGCCGGCCGCGAGTCGCTGCGCGAGGCGACCGAGCCGTGGTGGACCGACCACGTCGAGCCCACGCTCGCGCAGAGCACCGTGCTCAGCTACGCCCACGTGCCCGACTGCCACCTGCTGCCGCGCCTCGGCGCTACGGCGATCCGCGACATCAACCCCGCGCTGGTGCTCGCGCTGCAGCGCGACCTGCGCGCCGACGGCGTCGGCGGGGCGATGACGCACCGAATCCTGATGGTGCTCAGCGGGATCATGCGCCACGCCGTCCTGCGCGGGCGCATCGACCGCAACCCAGTCCAGCCGGTGCGCGTCGTGCAGCCCAAGCGCCGGCGGGCGATCCGGCCGTCCCGCCCGCCGACATCGAGCGCATCCGGCGGGCGCACGATCCTCGTCGAGCAGAGCGCCGACGGGTCAGGCGCGGCGAAGGCCACCAAGACCGGCTCGATCCGCACCGTCGCCCTGCTCGCGCCGCTCGCCGAGGACCTCACCGCCTGGCGCACGGCCGGCGCCAGCGAGCCGGACGAAGGCGCCCCGATCGTGCCGCGCGCCGACGGGACCATGTTCACGGCGACCGGCTACCGCTACTGACGCCGGCACCGCTTCGACCCCGCCGTCGAGCGCGCCGGCCTGCCGGTCACCCGGCCCTATGACCTACGCCACTCCTACGCGAGCCTGATGATCCAGGCCGGCTACTCGCCGGTCGAGCTCGCGGCCGAGCTCGGGCACGCGACCACGCTGACGCTCGACACCTACGCGCATCTGTTCAGTGAGTTCGCGAGGGGGGAGCGGGTCGATCCGGAGGGAGCGATCCGGGACGCGAGGTGAGGGAGGCCGTTCGGCGTCACTGGCGGGTCCCGAGTCGGCGAGACCGCCGCGTCGCACGCGCCGGCCGTCGCTGCCGCCCGTCGACGGAGCAGCGACTGCGGGGGGTGCGTGCCCTATCGTTCCGCGCCGGAAGCAGTCGCCGCCCCGGGCAGCGGCGGCACTACTGCTCTTCACAGCAAGGGCCAGACTGGGCCTGGGCCTCGTCGGACGGCCGTAGCACCGCGGCCTCGAATGCGTTCCGCGCGAAGGGTTTCGTCAAGTCCGATCCTGTCCCCCTTGCGGAGGAGCTCAAGGACTTGGTCGTGGATGCTCCCGGGACCGTCTGGCTCTGGGCGAGGCGGTGTCGGGTCGCCGCTCAACTGCTCCCGTTGCCCGTTCGACCACTGTCGGCCCCCCAACCTTCGCCGCTCGCGGCATCGAGCGCGCGTCGAACCTCTTCGGCGACGTGGTCGATGCCGCAAGCCGTATCGACGGCCAGGCGTGCCGCGAGGGTCGGAGACTTTGCTGTCACCTCCTGCGAGGTGATGCCGTGCCACACCGGGAGAATGACCTTTTGACCGTCGAGCGTTTCGCGGGCAACGAGGCCATCAAGTTCGCGCCTGGGCCAGCGCTTCGCAAAGAAGTGCCCACTGAGGATCACGACGCCGAATCTCGACCGAGCCAGCCCCTCGTCGATCTTCTGGCCTAGCGCATCCCCCAGAGTGAGTTCCTGCTCATCGAGCCAGACCGAGAAACCTCTATGCACGAGCGCGTCCCTGAGCGGCCGTGCCACAGTCGGCTTGTCTTCGCTTGCATGGCTAACGAAGACGTCGAACTCGTTGCCCGTCTGCATCTGAGCGGGCTCCCCTTGAACGCCCACCGCCAGACGGCGTTCACCCTCTCCAGCGCCACTCGGCCAGCCGCTCGTCTTTCGAAGGCCCTTCGCGGTCGGACTGATGAAGATGGGCGCGGGACTCTCCTCAACGGTTATGCCGTCGATGTAGCCATCGCTGTAAAGCAGCGCTAGGGCACGGATCGTCCGCTCATCTCCGGGAGCTCGCCCCGCCGCTTCGCAGACAGCTTCCGGCGTCGTCTGCTCCTCGTCCGCTAGGAGGCGGTACGTAGCGGCCAGCACGGGTTCGACTTCACTCCACTCCATGCCTTTGCGACCGTAGCGCGCCCAGCCGATCGTCGGCGCCGACAGGCCGGGCTAGAACGGAATGTAGACGGCCATCCCCCACGCGGGCTGTAGGGTCGGCGGGAGGCGCCTGGACCGTGCGGCGCGTGTTGGCCCGACTGGTCTGGTTTCCTCCCGCCGCCACCTCGAACCGTGCATGCGGTTCTCCCG
>Ga0136627_1000999_pt1 | contig 11082 bp, 9 predicted proteins | sample AntDrymUQ4892206_2_FD_104652 | JGI IMG/M metagenome (GOLD analysis project Ga0136627, IMG submission 104652) | Polar desert sand microbial communities from Dry Valleys, Antarctica - metaG UQ489 (22.06) | ecosystem: Environmental > Terrestrial > Soil > Desert | place: Antarctica: Dry Valley... | reverse complement strand
CATCTGCGTCCACCGTGCCGCCCACGAGCGAGGCGCTGCCATCGGCGTCGTTCGGCACGCGCCCAGGCACGAACCAGATCGCCATCGTCGACGCCCGACCCGACGACCGGCTCGAAGTCGGGCGTGCCGGCGAGGACGAACCGATGGACGAGGGAACCGTCGACCGCTTCGGCTCGTTGCTGTTCCGCGGGCTCGATCCCGGCGACTACGTCGTGCGCAGCGAGGCCGCAGCCACCGGCGTGCTGACCGTGCCGGGTGGCGACGACGTCGCCGAGCCCAGCTTCTACGGCGACCAGGAGATCAACCCGAAGCGCCAGAAAGAGTGGTTCGGGTACATGAAGGCTCGTGACGGCACGACGCTGAGCGTCAACGTCGTCCTGCCCGGCGGCGAAGGCCCGTTCCCCACGGTCGTCGAGTACTCCGGCTACGCGCCGAGCGACCCGGGCGGTGACGCCTTCTCGCTGCTGTTCTCCACGCTCGGCTACGCCTACGTCGGAATCAACATGCGAGGCAGCGGTTGCAGCGGCGGCTCGTGGCGGTTCTTCGAGCCGGCGCAGGTGAGCGACGGCTACGACGCGATCGAGACCATCGCCGCCCAGCCGTGGGTGCAGTTCAACGAGGTCGGCATGGTCGGCATCTCGTATCCGGGGATCTCACAGTTGTTCGTCGGTCAGTCGAACCCGCCGAGCCTCGCCGCCATCACACCGCTGAGCGTGCTCGACGACAGCTTCCGCTCGACGTTGTATCCGGGTGGCATCCTCAACACCGGTTTCGCACTGGAGTGGACCGCCGAGCGCCTCGCCGAGACGAAGCCCGAGGGCCAGGAGTGGACGTCGACGCGCATCGACGAGGGCGACGAGACGTGCGAGGACAACCAGCGACTCCGGCTGCAGAACCCCGACCTCGTCGGCGAGGTGCGTGACAACCCGTACTACACGGCGGAGCTCGGCGACCCGCTCGCGCCACGCACGTTCGTCGATCAGATCGACGTCCCCGTCTTCCTCGCCGGATCGTGGCAGGACGAGCAGACAGGTGGCCGCTTCCCCACGATGCTCGACAAGTTCACGGGCTCACCGCACTTCTACACCTCGCTCGTCAACGGCTCCCACACCGAGTCGCTGTCGGCCGGCGTCGCACCACGGCTCGCCGAGTTCCTCGACCTCTACGTGGCTCGCCGGACCCCGAACCTCGGGGTGCTGCGCGCGATCGCGCCGACGCTCGGCAGTGCCGTGTTCGGGACCGACGACTTCCGCCTGCCGGGCAAGGACCGCTTCGCCGGGATGCCGTACGAGGAGGCGCTCGCTGAGTTCGAGTCCGAACCACCGATCGAGGTGTTGTTCGAGCAGGGTGGCGCCAACGGCGCCGAACCCGGCTCGCCCAACCCGCGGTTCTCGCACAAGGTCGAGGCCTGGCCAGTGCCGGAGGTCGAGCCGACCCGGTGGTTCCTCGGTGTCGACGGCACGCTCGACGAGGAGGCGTCCGCCGTCGACGGCGCCGTGCCCTACCGCGCCAACCCCGACGCGCTCCCCGACACGTTCATGACGGGGGCCGACGACGCGCTCTGGCGGCCCGACGTGAAGTGGGACTGGCGACAAAACCCGAAGGGCACGGCGGCATCGTTCGCCACAGCGCCGCTCCCGGAGACGACGACGATGATCGGGTCGGCGTCGGCCGACCTGTGGATCTCGTCGGACGCCGACGACACCGACCTCGAGGTCACGTTGAGCGAGATCCGACCCGACGGCCAAGAGGTGTACGTCCAGAGCGGGTGGCTGCGAGCCAGCCATCGAGCGCTCGACGAGGCGGCGAGCAGCGAGTTGCAGCCCGTCCAGACCCATCTCGAGGACGATGCTGCGCCGCTCATCGGCGGCGAACCGACACCGGTGCGAGTCGAGATCTTTCCGTTCGCGCACGCCTTCCGTGAGGGCTCCCGCCTTCGCGTCACGATCGACGCGCCGGGCAACAGCCGCGCCGTGTGGGTGTTCGACACGATCAGCGACGGCGAGCGCGTCTCGGTACACACGGGTGGCGAATCACCGTCGTCCGTCGTGCTGCCCGTCGTCCCCGGCGTCGAGGTCCCTGAGCGGTACCCGCCGTGCTCGCTGAAGGGCGAACCCTGCCGCACGGCGCCGTAACGCTGCGTGCGCAGCCTGCGGGTGGTCGTCCGCTTCGCTTTCTCCTCTACGGTTGGTATGGCGGTGCCTCGCCCCAACCCCAGCGTGGCACCGGTGCGGCAGCGACGACGTCAGCGCCCGGTTGCGAGTTCGACAACGCGAGGCGGGTTCCCCATTCGATGTACGCGACAAACGCGCTCCGGAACTCGGGATCGGCGGGCAGATCCGCATCGTCGGCGGCGAGGCTCATCAAGCCGGCGAAGCGGAAACGCTGCTCACTCGTGATCCCGAGATCGCGGTGATGTGCCAGCATCCGCTGGTAGCCACCGAGCTCGGTCGTGTACTCGGCCGGGCCGCCGAACACCTCGACCCACCACGACGTCACGTTGGCGCGGTGCTCCTCCCCGACACCGCCGGGGAACATCGGGCTCAGCAGTTCGTCGTGTTCGACCCGGTCGTAGAAGGCGTCGATCAGTCGGCGGAACGCCGCAGCGCCGCCCGCCCACTCGAACAGGCTCGCGATCTCTTGCACGGTAATATTGTAATCATTGGGCAACCGAGGAGTCGTCCCGGCAGCGATGAATCCACGGCGGGAACTTCGTCTCTGTGGTGTACGTCCGAACGGTTGGGAGAAACCAATGGACACGACAGCGATGACACAGTGGATCAACACGATCACGGGGGAACAGCTCGACCGAGGCTCGCTCGACGCGCTGCGGACGAAGGCGCATCGCGCCTACGAGGCCAACCTCCATATCTTCGAGGACGAGGCCGAGGCGCTCACGGCGTTCGGCGTCGTCCCGATCCGCACCCTCGCCACCCTCGCCGCCTGAACCCGATCGTCGGCCCCACCACGGTCTGGGCGGGATCCGTGTCACCGCACGGTCTGGGCGGGATCCGTGTCAGCAGTTGCGAGAGATCCCGCCCAGACGGTGGCGGGATATGGGGTCAGGCGTCGTGGGGGCGGGCCATGGGGGCCGGATCGAGTGCCGCAGAGATCTGCTCGTCGGTCAGGTCGGTCTGCTCGGCAGCCACCTCGGCCAGCGGGCGGCCCTCGGCAATCGCCTGCTTCGTGATCGCTGCCGCAGCGTCGTAGCCGATCAGTGGGTTGAGTGCCGTCGTTAGTGACGGGGTCCGATCGGCGTGGCGGCGGCACTGCTCGACGTCGGCCTCCAGCCCGGCCACCATCTTGTCGCCCATGAGGCGGCTGACATTGGCGAGCAACGTCACGGACTCCAGCAGCGCGTCGGCCATCACGGGCAGGTACGTGTTCAGCTCGAGGATCCCCTGCGATGCGGCGTAGCCGACGACCACGTCGTTGCCGAAGACCCGCGCTGCAACCTGGTTGGCCGCCTCGCACATCACCGGGTTGACCTTGCCTGGCATGATCGACGAACCCGCTTGCAGCGACGGCAGCCGCAGCTCGCCGAGCCCCGTCGCCGGCCCGCTCGACAACAGCCGCACGTCGTTGGCGAACTTCGTCACCGCCACGGCGACATCGCGCATCGCCCCCGACGCCGTCGACAAGGCGAGCTGCCCACCTTGGTGCGACATCCGGCCAGGCGTCCCCGGCGCCGGACGCAGCGGCAGCCTGGTCTCGTCGGCGAGCGTGGCGACGACGGCATCGGCGAACCCTGGCGGGCTGTTCAGCCCGGTGCCGACCGCCGTGCCTCCCAGCGGCAGTTCGCCGAGCACCTCGACCGATGCCTGCACCCGCCCCGCGACCTGCTCGATGCCGAGTGCCCACGCCGCGCACTCGTCGCCGAGCATCACCGGCGTGGCATCCATCAGGTGCGTACGCCCAGCCTTCACGACGTCGTCGAAACGTTCGGCGGCGTTGTGCAGGTCCATGGCCAAGTCCGCCAGGGCGGGCAACAGCTCGTCGCGCAGCGCCAGCGCGACGGCAATGCGGATCGCCGTCGGCATCGTGTCGTTGGAGGACTGCGACGTGTTCACATGGTCGTTGGGGTGCACCGCTGGTTCGCCACCGAGCGGCCGATTGGCGAGCGCAGCGAGCACCTCGTTCATGTTCGTGTTCGTCGAGGTGCCCGAGCCCGTCTGGTAGACGTCGATGGGGAACTGGTCGTCGTGGTCACCCGCCTCGACCAGCGCAGCTGCGGCGGCGATCGCCTCGGCGCGCTCGGCGTCGAGCCAGTCCATCTCGGCGTTGACCTTCGCGGCGTGGCGCTTGATCATCGCCAGCGCGTGCACGACACGCACGTCGAGCGGGCGTCCCGAGATCGGGAAGTTGTCGATGGCCAACGACGTCTGGGTCCCCCACAGCGGCGTGTCGACGTGTGACCCGGGCGATGCGCGACGTGACGAGGAGCTCACGGCGCCGACAGTACCCTGAGCGATACAGGGACGACGGGGCCCTTGCGCCGTTCCGAACCTCGCAGCGACTGACGCTCGGATGTCGGGTGTACCGTGATCCACGTGACCGACGGTTCCGAGATGGAGACGCTCTCGGCCGCAATCGCGCGCCTCCAGGCCGACGGCTACACCGGCAACTGGTACGCGGGCGACGACGGTGGCCTGGTCTGCGAGGCCTGCGGTGCCCACTTCGACGTGACCAACATGCACGTCGACGAGACCGTGCGGTTCGAGGGGATGTCCGATCCTGCCGACGAGTCGATCCTGTACGCGCTGAGCACCGACGACGATCATAAGGGCCTCTACTCGACCCCGTTCGGGCCCGAGATGGCGGCCGGCGACGTCGCCGTAATCCGCGCGATCCGCGCCAACCAGCGATGATGCACCCACCCGCTTCGAACCAGCACCGCACACGATGGGGGACCACCTCGTGACCGACACCGCACAACGCCCATCGGAGGGCGACGAGTCGCTTCGGCGCCAGCTCGACGCCTACGAGCTAGGCGATCGCTTCCGCCTCGAAGACGGTCGCGTCTTCCTCTCCGGTGTGCAGGCGCTGGCGCGCCTCTTGGGCGACCAGCTGCGCATCGACCGCCGCAACGGCCTGAACACGGCAGCGTTCGCCTCCGGGTACCAGGGTTCGCCACTCGCCTCGTTCGACGGTGAGCTGTCGCGCGCTGCGAAGGCGGTGCCCGACCTGCCGATCATCGTCCAGCCCGGCGTCAACGAGGAGCTCGGCGCCACCGCCGTGATGGGCAGCCAGCTCTCGGCCTCGCTCGACGACCACCTCTACGACGGTGTGGTCGGGATGTGGTACGGCAAGGCGCCCGGCCTCGATCGCGCCGGCGACGCGATCCGTCACGGCGTGTTCGCAGGGACCTCGCGGCACGGTGGCGTCGTCGCCGTCGTCGGCGACGACCCGAGCGCCAAGTCCTCCACGCTTCCGTCGTCGAGCGACGCCACGATGGTCGACCTGCACATGCCGATCCTGTTCCCCGGCGACGTGCAGGAAGCGCTCGACCTCGGACGCCACGCCGTCGCGCTGTCGCGGTCGAGCGGCATCTGGGCCGGCATCAAGCTTGTCACGCCGATCGCTGACGGCACCGGCACCGTCGACGTCCGCCACGACCGCATCGTGCCCGTGATCCCCCACGCCGAGTACGAGGGCAAGCCGTTTGTGCCGCACCCGAGCGGCCGCCTGCTCACGCCCTACACGCTCGACATGGAGCGAGAGTTCGTCGAGGTCCGCTCACTGCTCGCCCGCCAGTACGGCGTCGACAACAAGCTCAACCACATCACGGTCCGTGGCCCGCAGGACTGGATCGGGATCATGGCCAGCGGACACACCTACCACGAGCTCCGTGAGGCGCTCGAGCTGCTCGGCCTTCACTCCGACGACGACCTGCGTGCCGCCGGCATCCGCCTGTACCAGCTGCTGATGCCGGTCCCGCTCGACGACGCTCAGATCCGCGAGTTCGCCCACGGTCTCGCCGAGGTGCTCGTCATCGAGGAGAAGAACCCGACGCTCGAGTGGCTCGTGAAGAACGCTCTCTACGACGGCGCCGAGCGCCCGAAGGTCGTCGGCAAGCACGACGAGCGCGGCGACTGGCTGATCCCGGCGACGGGTCTTCTCGACGCCGACCGGCTGCTCGCACCGATCCACGCCCGACTCTCGCAGCGGCTCGGCGACGAGCGTCTCCGACCGCTGCCGAGGAAGACCGAGCGGTCGTTGATCCCGCTCACCGTCAACCGCACGCCGTTCTACTGCTCGGGCTGCCCGCACAACCTGAGCACTCGCGTCGCAGAGGGCACGCTCGTCGGTGGCGGCATCGGCTGCCACGCGATGGTGGCGTTGATGGAGCCGGAGCGCATCGGCGACATCGCCGGGCTGACGGCGATGGGCAACGAGGGCGCGCAGTGGATCGGGATGTCGCCGTTCGTCGAGCGCAAGCACCTCGTGCAGAACCTCGGCGACGGCACGTTCTTCCACTCAGGACACCTCGCTGTGCGCGCCGCGATCGCCGCCGGCATCGACATCACGTACAAGCTGCTCTACAACGGCACCGTGGCGATGACGGGTGGTCAGGACGCCACCGGTGTGATGACCGTCCCCGACGTCGCCACGTCGCTGCTGCTCGAGGGTGTCGCCCGCATCATCATCACGTCCGACGAGCCCGGCGGGTACGACCTCGACGACTTCGAAGCGCGCCACCTGTCGAAGATCGACATCTGGGACCGCACCCGCCTCCCGGAGGCGCAGGAGGTGCTCGCCGCCACGCCGGGCACCACCGTGCTGATCCACGACCAGTACTGCGCCGCCGAGAAGCGCCGTGGCCGCAGCCGCGGCACGATTCCGACCCCCGGGTTCCGGGTCGTGATCAACGAGCGCGTGTGCGAGGGTTGCGGCGACTGCGGTGACGTCAGCAACTGCCTGTCCGTGCAGCCGCTCGACACCCCGTACGGCCGCAAGACGACGATCCACCAGACGAGCTGCAACTTCGATCTCAGCTGCATGCGCGGCGACTGCCCCGCGTTCGCGACCGTCACCATCGATCCCGACGCCAAGCCGGAGACGAGCCATCCGGTCGACGTCGACCCGATGGCGGTGACGACGAACGGCCTCCCGGCACCGGCCCCGATCGTGCCCGTTGACGGATTCACCGTGCGGATGTCGGGCATCGGCGGCACCGGTGTCATCACCGTCAGCCAGATCCTCGGGACGGCGGCGATGCTGCAGGGCCTCGGCGTCCGCGGCCTCGACCAGACCGGGCTCTCGCAGAAGGCCGGACCCGTCGTGAGCGACCTGCGCGTCACCCGCAACCGCGTCGCCAACTCGAACCACGCCAGTGTCTCGGGCGTCGACTGCATGCTTGGCTTCGACATGCTCGTCGCCGCCAGTGACACGCACCTGGCGGGCGCCGATCGGGAGCGCACCGTGGTCGTCGGGTCGCTCGCCGCCGTGCCCACGGGTTCGATGGTCACGCACCCGACGACGGGATATCCCGCTGCGACGGCGCTCACCGGCCGTCTCGACCAGGTGTCGCGCGCCGACCTCAACCGCTACGTCGACGCCGCCGCCGTCACCGAGGGACTGTTCGGCTCGTCGACGACGGCCAACATCTTCCTCCTCGGTGTCGCCGTGCAGCACGGCGCGATCGCCATCGACCACGACAAGATCGAGCGCGCAATCGAGCTCAACGGCGTCGCCGTCGAGCGAAATCTCGCCGCCTTCCGATGGGGCCGACACTGGGCGGTCGACGCAGCGGCGACGGAGCGGTCGGCGGGCATCGCGACGCCGCCGGTACCCGAGACGCTCGACGAGTTGATCGACCGTCTCGGCGATGATCTCGTCGGCTACCAGAGCCGCAAGTACTCGGCCCGCTTCCGTCGGACGATCGACACGGTGCGCGCCGCCGAGAGGGCGGCGACGGCCGACTCCACCGAGCTGACCGAGGCCGTCGCCGTCAACCTGCACAAGCTGATGGCGTACAAGGACGAGTACGAGGTGGCCCGCCTGCTGCTGTTGCCCGAGATGAAGAAGAAGTACGAGGAGGTCGGTGGCAAGGGCACCGAGGTGACGTGGCGCCTCCACCCGCCGACGCTGCGGGCCATGGGGATGAAGAACAAGCTCGAGATGGGACCGAAGACCCGTCCGGCGTTCGAGGCGCTGAAGCGCTCGAAGCGTCTGCGCGGCACGTTCGCCGATCCCTTCGGCAAGGCGGCGCTGCGCAAGACGGAGCGGGCGATGATCCCCGAGTACGAGGACGCCGTGCAGACGCTCATCGACGGCCTCACGGTCGACAACCACGCCGACGCCGTCGCCATCGCAACGCTGCCCGACCAGGTGCGTGGCTACGAGCACCTGAAGGAGCGCCGGGCCGAGGCGTACCGCGCCGAGCTGGCGGCCCGCCTCGACACCTACCGGGCAGGATGACGACCGAACACGTCGACGTCGTCGTCGTCGGAGCCGGCATCTCGGGCATCGGAGCCGGCTACCACCTCCAGACGATGTGTCCCGACCGCACGTTCATCATCCTCGAGGGCCGTGATGACATCGGTGGCACGTAGGACCTGTTCCGCTATCCCGGCGTGCGCTCCGACAGCGACATGCACACCCTCGGCTACCGCTTCAAGCCGTGGACGGCGTCGAAAGCGATCGCCGACGGGCCGTCGAGCGCTCGCCCACGTACGTCGTGTCGCGCCCCGAAGAAGACGTCATCGCCAACACGCTGCGCAAGATCCTCCCCGACCCACTCGCCTACCGGATCACACGCCGCAAGAACGTCGCCCTCCAGCAGTTCTTCTACGGCCGCACCCGCACCCAGCCGGACAAGGTCAAAGCGAAGCTGTTGTCGCTCGTGCGCAAGCAGCTCGGTCCCGACTACGACGTCGACACGCACTTCACCCCTCGCTACAACGCTTGGGACCAGCGCCTCTGCCTGATCCCCAACGCCGACCTGTTCACAGCCATCCGCGAGAACAGGGTCTCGGTCGTCACCGACGAGATCGAGTCGTTCACCGAGCGCGGCATCGCACTCCGCTCGGGCGCCGAACTCGAGGCCGACATTGTCGTCACCGCAACCGGACTCCAGCTCGTCACGCTCGGTGAGGCCAACTTCCTCGTCGACGGCGAGCCAGTCGACTTCTCGACGACATGGACGTACAAGGGGTTCGCCTACTCCGACGTCCCCAACCTCGCCTCGTCGTTTGGCTACATCAACGCCTCGTGGACGCTGCGCGCCGACCTCACGTGCGAGTACGTCTGCCGGCTGCTCAACCACATGCGTGCGACGGGCATGTCGCAGTGCACGCCCCGCCTGCGCACGTCCGACACCGACATGCCCGAGCGCCCCTGGATCGACGGCTTCTCGTCGGGCTACGTCCAGCGCGTCCTGCACCTCTTGCCGAAGCAGGGCGATCGTGCACCGTGGATCAACCCGCAGCACTACGGCTGGGACAAGAAGATGTTCCGCAACGGCGCCATCGACGACGGCGTGATGCGCTTCACCCGTCGGTCGGAACCAGTCGTCGCCGCGACCGCCGTCGCATTTGTGTCGACTGACTGTGAGGATCACCGATAGCGGTTCACCTTTGTGGTGGGCTGTTGCCGGTGGCTTCGGTCGTGACCCTCGGCAACTCGAGAACCCTCAGACCCTCGGCCGATCACGGATCGACGGTGACGCGTTCAGACGAGAGCTTCAGCATCAACCTCTAGGATTGGCCGATGGATCAGCCGGCCAGCCGTCCGTCGGTGGTCGTCCGACAATTGGCGAAGCACTTCGGTGCGATCCGTGCCGTGGACGATGTTTCGCTTGCGTTCGGCGAGGGCGTGAACGGTCTGCTCGGCCCCAACGGTGCCGGCAAGACGACGTTCCTGCGGGCGCTCGCCACCGCCGAGGCGCCCACGTCGGGGAGCATCGAGGTGCTCGGCCACGACACTGCGTCTGCACGTCGCAACGTTCGTCGGCTGGTCGGTTACGCACCGCAGGAGGACGGCCTGTACTCGAGTTGGCGGGTCGACCGATACCTCGACTACATCGCCCTTCTCCGCGAGGTGACCCGCACGGACTCACGCCGCCGGGCGGTCGAGCAGGCCCCCTTGCAGTGGCCGACCTGCACAACGAGTCGAAGCAGCGCATCAGCCGCCTTTCGGGTGGGATGCGGCGCCGGCTGTTGATCGCCCCAAGCCGTGCTCGCTGATCCATCCGTGCTGCTCCTCGACGAGCCATTCGCGGGGCTCGACCCCGAACAGCGAGTGAGAATGCGGTCGCTGATCAGCGAGCTCGGTCGTTCACGGGTCGTCATCGTGTCGACCCACCAGACCGAGGACGTTGCCTACTTCTGCGATCGCGTCGTCGTGCTCGCCTCCGGGCGCGCGAAGTTCGAGGGAGGCCCTTCCGAGCTCACGGACGTTGCGGCGGGACGGGTGTGGATCGGCCCGCCGGACGACCCATCGCTGATGCAGTCGGTGTTGGGGCGCGACACGTCTCGTCACCTCGGCGACCCACCGGAGGGCCGACAGGTGGAGACGCCCACCATCGAGGATGGCTACCTGCTGGTGCTGGCCGGCGAGCGGGCGCCGAGAGCGACGGAGGGAGCGGCGTAGCGCTGTGCACGTGACCGCGCGACTGGCCGCCGTCGAGTCGAAGCGAATGCTGACATCACCGTGGCTGCTGCTCGGCGTCGTCGCCACAGGCGCCTTTCTCATCCGCCAGATCGGAGGTGATCCCGTCGTGTTTCATCGCGACGCTACATTCATCGCCTCCGGTCTGCTCCCGCTCGCCGTCTTCGCGTACCTGGCCGGGTTCGGGATCGCCTCGCTCCCGCGGCGATCGGGAGTCGGCGACCTACTGTCAACGCTTCCGACCAGCTCACGGCGACGAGCCGCCGCCGGTCTCGCCGCCAGCCTCAGCGCGGGCGCCGTGGCTGCGGTGGTATGCGTCGGTACTGTCCTGTGGTCGATGGCGACCGACGCGATCGGTCGTCCACCGATCGGCGAGCTGCTGGCCGGCGTCGCCGCTGTCGTGGTGGCGGCGATCGCTGGTCTCGCGCTTGGTCACCGATTCGGCTCGATCGTCTCCGGTCTCGCCCCGCT
>Ga0136627_1000998_pt1 | contig 11084 bp, 8 predicted proteins | sample AntDrymUQ4892206_2_FD_104652 | JGI IMG/M metagenome (GOLD analysis project Ga0136627, IMG submission 104652) | Polar desert sand microbial communities from Dry Valleys, Antarctica - metaG UQ489 (22.06) | ecosystem: Environmental > Terrestrial > Soil > Desert | place: Antarctica: Dry Valley... | reverse complement strand
TGATGCCCAGCACGACACCGCGCCACGCCATCCGCAGCGATCCGCATGGCCGCGAGGCCACCAAGCCGGCGCCCACGCGCAGCCGCACGCCGGGAAACCGCCCAAGAACGTCCTCACCAGCACTGATGACACCTAAGCAAAACGATCTAGCGCTGTAGTACTAGGCCCAACCCAGGAAGCCGTCGCGATCGGGCGGCAGCTGGCCGCAGCTCAGCGCCTGCTGCTCACCGCGCCGCGTTGGTCGTGCTCAGGCCACAGACGTCCGGCTGGCCCCCGACAGGAGGATCGGCCGGAGATCGGGTCACCGGTTCTCGGTCACCGTGGTCCGCGGGTGCCGCGCGGAAGTGGCCGGGTGACGTAGAGGCCGGTGATGGCGCTGCGGTGCACGGTGCCGGTCGCCGGGCTGTTGCCGGCAGCGTTGGTCACCGTGGTGCGGAGTCAGATGCCGTGCCGGTCCTGGCGGTGCGGAGCAGGGCCAGGAACACGGCTAGGCAGGCGGGCCGCGACGACCAGCTGCGCGCCGCGAGCGTCCGCCCGCCGCTCGCTTCATCGACGGCTGTCAGTTCGATCACCGGAGGAACGGCTTGACGCGGGGGAGTCGGCTGGTGCACCCCCGAAAGCTGGCGTACCACGCCAGCGAGCCGCCAGCGATGCGTCAGGCCACTCCGGAACCGTTCTCGGCGACCAGCACCCCGCTGGAGAGGAGACGAATCGTGAGATCAGGCATTCGCCACGACGACGAGCTTCACAACGCAAGATCGACACACTGTGACAATCCGGTCACAACCCAACACAGAATGGAGCAGATTATGCGACAAGCAGCAGGAGCACTGGCCACCCTGGCAGCAGCGGCGGGGCTAGCGTTCGCTACCACCGGAACGGCCTATGCCGATGCCTATGGCGCTCAACCCTTCGGCGGCGGCGAGGTCCCAGGTGCTGGCGAGGTCCCGAGTGGCGTGCTGGAGCACCAGATCACCGGATCCGGGCTGACCGTGGACGACCAGTGGGCCGAGTTCGAGTCGGTCGCACCGGTCTGCAACTGGGAGATCGAGTTCCACTACATCGATGCCTACAACACCACTTATCACGTGGACGAGGGGACCCTGAACCCGGGCTGTGCCGCGATCGGCAACCGGACGGGCCACCAGCCGGGCACCGCCCTGCAGACCGGGGCCGCCTGCGCTGTGCTCAAGTACAACGGGACTGAGGTAGCCCGCCAGTGCCACTCGCTGTTCTGAGGTGAGCGCGCTTCAGCCTGCTTCTTCGCGGGTCGCGGACTGATGACTCAGCCAGATGAAGCACAAACAGCTGACACGCCTGGGTGCGCGGCATCCTCGCCGCAGCTGGCATCGTTGGGCTCTTGGTGAATGGACAGGTCGCACCTGTCCTGACTCGGGCGGGCCATGGCCTGCTGACACCGTTCGTTGCGGCCCCGCCGGGCGGAGGACGTTTCCGCCCGGCGTGGGTGTCGTGACTCGTTCCCGGCACCCTCATGGCGGATCGCGGTGATTGGGCAGTCCCGGGCGTCACTTCATGTGGTGGTCGTCGCCCACCCCTTGGTCCAGCGCGGCCAGGTGGGTGTGGAGCTCGTTACCGTCCGGGACCCCAAGATCGGTGTAGAGGGTGAGCGCGTGCCGCCAGTGATGGTAGGCCTGGTCGAGCTCGCCGGTGGTGTGGTGGGTGTGGGCGAGGCCGTTGTGGGCGCGGGCCTGTTGGTAGCGGTCCCCGATCTGAGTGGCCAGTGTGAGCGCGGCCGTGTGCTGGAGGTGGGCTTCGGGTAGCTGCCCGGTGGTGCACAGGGTCTCGCCGAGGCCGTTGAGGGCATCGGCTTCGCTGGCCCGTTCGTTGATCTTCCGGGAGAGTGCCAGGGCTTGCTGGTGGTGGTCAGCGGCCTGCTGGTAGTGGCCCTGCCGGTGGTAGACCACGCCGAGATGGGTCAGCGCCTCGGCTTCACCGGCGTGGTAGCCGAGCTCGCGGAACTGGGCTAGGGCTTGCTGGTGGTGGTCGACGGCCTGCTGGTAGTGGCCCTGCCGCTGGTAGACCACGCCGAGATTGTCCAACACGTTGGCTTCACCGCGGCGGTCGCCGAGCTCGCGGACCTGGGCTAGGGCTTGCTGGTGGTGGTCGACGGCCTGCTGGTAGTGGCCCTGCCGCTGGTAGGCCCCGCCGAGATAGTCCAACACGTAAGCTTCACCGACCCGTTCGTTGAGCTCGCGGAACTGGGCTAGGGCTTGCTGGTAGTAGTCAGCGGCCTGCTGGTAGTTGCCTTGCTGGTAGTGAACGAGGCCGAGGTTGGTCAGGACACGGGCCTCACCCGCCCGGTCGCCCACCGCCCGCCACAGGGCTCCGGACCGCTCGAAGTAGTCAGCGGCCTGCTGGTAGCGGCCCTGGTGCCAGTAGACGTTGCCGAGGTGGCCCAGCGCCCGGGCCTCGCCCGCCCGGTCGCCCACCGCGCGGCACAGGGCTCCGGACCGCTCGAAGTAGTCAGCGGCCTGCTGGTAGCGGCCCTGCTGCCAACAGACAACCCCGAGGCTGCTCAGCGCGTAGGCTTCTGCGGCGGGATCACCGGCGTGGCGGGCGGCGTGTAGGGCGTGGGTGTGGATGGCCACGGCTTCGGGATAGTGCCCACCGACCTCAAGGTAACGGAACAGGGTAGTGGCCAGCCCGGCGGTGTGCCCGGGCCAGCCGTGGGCGGCGGTGTGGGCGCAGGTGGCAGTCAGGACGGCCCGTTCGGTATCCAGCCAGGCCCGTGCCACGGGCGGGTCGGCCACCGGCGGGCTGGGGGTGTCCGGTGTGGGAATGCGGGGCCGGCGATGTTGCTCGGCCGGATGCAGGGTGTCCATCGCGGCCCCGGCGGTGGCCAGGTAGTGATCGAACAGCCGGGTCGACGCCGCTCGCCGCTCCACCTCGGAGTCCTCGCTGGTGGCGAGGTGGGTGGCGTAGGCGCGTAGCAGGTCATGCATGCCGTATCGACCCGAGCTGGTCGGCTGGACCAGGTGTGCCCGGGTCAAGAGACCAAGGACGTGGTGGGCTCGGTCGAGGATGCTGTCGGTGAGGGCAGCGACTGCGTACGAGTCAAGGTCGGGACCGGGGTGCAGCCCGATCAGCCGGAACGCCCGTGCGGCGTCTGCTGGTAGCTGCTGATAGGACCAGGAGAACACCCCCCGGACGTCGGTGCGGCGATCGCCACCGGCATCGAGCAACTCCAGCCGCCGCTGATCGTCAGCCAACTCCGCGACCAGCGCGGCGAGGCTGGTCGTCGAGCGGGCGACGGCGAGTTCGGCGGCCACCCGCAACGCCAGCGGCAGCCGTGCGCACTGCCCAGCCAGCACCGCAGCCGCCTTGGGCTCAGCCGTCACCCGCCCGCCGATCAACGCCCCGAGTAGAGCCACCGCGTCCTCAAGTGGGAGCAGATCGAGGTCCAGGCGCCGGGCGCCGTGCCGGGCCACCAACCCGGCCAACGAGTCCCGGCTGGTGACCAGGGCCACGCAGGACGGGACGCCGGGCAACAGGGGGCGGACCTGCTCGACGGTGGCGGCGTTGTCCAGCACCACTAGAATCCGCCGTCCGTCCAGCAAGCTTCGGTACAAGGCGGCGCGTTCGTCAACCTCGAGGGGGATGTCTTGCCCGGGCACGCCTAAAGGGCGGAGGAACCCGGCCAGCGCCGCCGCCGCCGACACCGGTTGGTCAGGGTCGTAGCCACGCAGATTTACATACAACTGCCCGTCGGGGAACTCGCCCCGGACCCGGTGGGCCCACCGCAGCGCCAGGGCGGTCTTACCCACCCCAGCGGTGCCGGAGACCGCGGAGATCACCACTGACGTCGCACCCGCAGCAGTCTCCACCCTCTTTCCGACCAGAACGCGGTCGAGCTCGGCCAGCTCGTCCGCCCGGCCGGTGAACACGTCCACGTCACCGGGTAGCTGCGCCGGCGTCCCTCCCGCGCCGCCCCCGGTAGGCTCACCGGCCGATCGGGAGTTGGCGGTCGTGGCGACTGAGGACCCCGGTCGCGGTACCGGAGCCTGCAGCGTCGGGTCGTCGGTCAGCACCGCTTGGTGCAGCCGACGCAGCTCGGCACCGGGGTCCATCCCGAGGTCGGTGCGCAACAACTCGCTCACGTGGCGGTAGCTGTACAGAGCATCGGCGCGTTGGCCGCAGCGGTACTGGGCGAGGATCAGGTCCGCCCAGAACGTCTCCCGCAGTGGGTGTCGGCTGGTTGCCTCCCGCAGTTCGGGTAGCACTTCGCGGTGTCGGCCTATAGCCAACTCGCCCTGTAACAGTTCCTCCCAGACCGCCAGTCGCTGCTCGTCCAAGTGCTGGGCGATCCCGAGCCGCAGTGCCTCCGACGGCACCCCGGCCAGCGCCGGGCCACGCCACAGGCCCAGTGCCTGGCGCAGCGTCTCCACCCGCCCCACCAGATCCGCCGGGTCCGCCCCGCGGGCCAGCCGAATCAGCTCGGTGAAACAGTGCACGTCGACCTCGGCGCCACCCAACTCGATGCGATACCCATCGCACACGGTCGTCACCGCAGGACCTTCGGGATGGCTGCCGATGACCCGACGCACTCGCATCACGTAGGAGTGCAGCGTGGCGCGTGCCTCGCCCGGACAATGCTCGCCCCAGATGACGTCAACCAACTCATCGACCGTGATCGGCACGCCAGGGCGCAGCACCAGCACCGCGAGCAACGCGCGGAGTTTGCCCGCGCCGAGCTTAATTGCCCGCCCGTACCGGGAAAACTCAAACGGCCCGAGCAGACCGAAGAACACCGGCGCGCCGGACGAGGAACAACCGGGCTGCCCTCGCTCAGTAGGCACTGAACTACCTTCGCACGACCGAGGTGGCCGATGTCCTACCCTTGTGGGTGATATGGGAGGGGGCACCAGGGGTCAATGCCGACGGAGCTCACGTTGATCATGCTGCTCGGGGTGTGAGTGTGCGCCAAGGAGATCTGGCGGCGCGGTGCCCGGCGAAACGTAGCGGTGCTTGGTCGACGACGCCTGCATGCCCTGAACGGATTATCTGCGTGGCCTGCGGCTCAGCTGCGTGGCGAGCACCCGCTCAGCTCCACATCATTGGCTAGGTGTGCGCACCTTAGGCACCGCACCAGGCGGCCCGATCATTGGGAACCCTCGGTGTCGCCCCAGCGCCTGGCGTTTGGTGCGACGCCCAGCACCGCGGTCGGCTGGGGTGTCGTCTGGAGGTCAGTGAAGGCGCAGGGGCTCGTGTTGGTTTGTGGAGCGGGGGCACGTTCGAGCTGCGTCCCTGAGGATGGTGTACGAGTCTCTCGCTGGTGAGCGGCGTGGCGTCGTGACGTGAGACGGCCACCGCGTGATTTTCACGAGTACCGGTCAAGGAACTCACGGAGAGGATCACCACGATGGCCGCAGCACACAGTGTTACGACGATCGCGCCCCGCGCGCGCTCACGGCCACGCCTACGCTCATCCCCACCGCACCATCGCCAGGTTGCGGCGCTGATCAGAGGTCATGGGCGGCACGACCGTCCCGGTCGCTCAAGCAACAGCCGTCCGATGGCCCGCCCCGCCGCCGGAGGGGATGATGAACGCAGCGGTCCGCTCCGAAGGCCGCATCGCGCAGCTGAAGGGACCGGTGACGGCCGTGACCTGGAATGTCCGAGTCCTCTCGGCCGCCGAGTGGCGTCTTCCGAGTTGTGGCGTCGATCTCGTGCTGCGGCAGCCACTCGGTCGGCCCCCCGGCCCGGCGGTGCCTCATCCGGCGCGTGGTGTCCCACCGCGCTGGGTGATCTGGACGGTCCAGTCGTGGCCACACGCGGGGCAGGTCCACGTGTCGACGACGGGCCCGGGATGGTGGCAGTAGGTGTCGTCGCGCTGCTCACACAGCGGGCACGCCTCGCGTTGTGCGGGGCCGGTGCTCGGGTGGTCGGTCATGGGTTCCTCCGTCGGTAGGTCGAAGCGCCGGCGCCGGTGCGGGTGAACAGCTCGCCCTGGTCGGCGCAGCCCGGGCAGGTCTGGCCGCGCGGGGTGTGGTGGCTCGTGCAGCCCCACATCACGGGCTGGCGGGGTTGGGGCACCTTGGACGCCTCGTGCTGCTGGCTGGTCATCGGGTGCTCTCCTCGGTCGTGGGGGGCTGGTAGGTCCATGCGCGGCCGCGCACGCCTTCTTCGGTCGGGTGGTCGATCCACCGGTCGGTGGGCTGGTAGTGGACCTTGGTCCCCAGCTGCGCGGTGCCGCCCCGGCGGTGGATGTCGCGGGCTGCTGCCTGTTGGGTCTCCAGGTTGTCTCGCCAGTACCAGGCCGGTGCCCACGGGCCGTCGACCAGTGCGGCCAGCTCCCGGTGGGCTGCCTGCTCGGCCAGCCCTGTCGGGCGTGCCATCACCGCTCACCTCCCGCCACTGGGCACGGTTGCTTGCAAGATCAGCCGCTTCTCCCCCTCACCCGATACGAGGCCCGCATCTGCGGAGCGGCGCAGGGTCAAGGGCCGCCGCAGGCGGTCGCGCGCGACGTGCCCGTGCGGGGGCGGCGAAGCCGCGAGGGGTCCCCGCGCGGGCACGCCCTTGACGCGGTGCCGCGACGGAGAACAATCCGGCCGACGCGTGAGGGGGTCGCTTTGAACCGGCGCGGAGCGGGGGGTCGGCCGGGACCGGGTGCACCACTGGTGGTAAGGACGCGGAAGCGCTCGTGGCGTTCTGCCTGTCGGTGCAGCGGGTCACACTGAGGCTATGGCACAGCAGGTCCTCACCGCCGAGCAGCTCGTTGACGCGCTCGCCGACGCCGCACGGGCGGGTGTCGACGCGCAGCTGCGCCATGACGGCGGGCTGATGCCGCCCACGGTGCACATCCTGTTGGAGGACCTCGACCAGCCCTACATCGGCTGCCTGACGTGCCGCCCGTTCTACCCGGGCACGGACGCGGCCGCAGCGATCATGCACCTGGGTGTGCTGCCGGCGGTGATCGCCGCAACTCGTCTGGTGATCGTGTGGGAGCAGCAGGACCTCAACGTGGCGCTGCAGTCCCCGGTGGACCCGCACGGGTCGGCGCTGTGCGTGCTCGACGCGCAACTCACACCACCGACTGTGCTGCATCACCATCCGATGCAACTGCGCCGCGCAGCCCCGGGCGGCGGCCCGGCGGTGATCCCCGAGTGGGGCGCACCGGACCGGATCCACAACCCAGCGCTGCCGCAGCCGATCGAGGTGCTGCTGGAGGTGTGGCGCGACGGCTGGGAGCCGTGCGACGGGGCGGTCGTCAACGACGTGGCGATCCGCCTGCAAACGGCGGGCTACCGGACCCGCTGGACCGAGCGGTAACGGCGCCTCACCGCCCGAGCGTGAGCGCATCGTCGTCCTCCCAGCCGTCGTCAGCGGCGGCGGACTGCTCGGCGGCCCGGTCCTGCTCGGCCCAGCGGGTCAGCTCCTCGCGCCGGGTGGCCGCTTCCTCGGCGTCGTCCGCCTCCCGGGCGGCGTCGACTTGGCGCCGCGCGGCGATCTCGGCCAGCGCCCGCTGCGCCCGTGCCACGGCAGCCGCCGACTCGTCGGCGGTGGGCACCCGGTGACGCTGCGCCGGGTCGGCGTGCTCGGAATCGTCGGCGACACTGGTGTCGCGGATGTCGGGCACGTTGGTCTCGGCCACCGGTTCCGGCCGTGCGGGGACCGCCTGGTGCACGTCATTCGCGTCGGTGGGCTGCGCGGCCGCCGCCTCGGTGGCCGGTCCCGGCTCGCTGGCGGGTTGAGTCTCGGTGACGGGGTCCGGCGCCTGGTCGCCGACCGGGCCGTCGTCGACCGGCGCGGTGGTAGCCGTGGCGCGGGTGTCGCCCGGGGTCGCGGTGTGCTCGGCGATCTCGGGCGGCTCGATCGCGGCGGCCGGTTCTGTGTCGATCAGCTGCGCCTCGTGGGTGATCTCGCGGTGGGGGTCCTCGGCGGCCTGCTCGGCGCGGTGTGCGGTCAGCCACTCAGCCGCGGTGACCCGGTCGTCGTCGGCGTCGAGGTCGACACCGCGGGTCTCGAGCGCGCCGCGCGCCCGGTGTGCGGCGTCGCGTGTGGCGGCGGTGGCCGCGTACCAGGCGCCGCGCGCGGTGTCGGCAGTGTCGAGCTGGGCGACACGCTCGGCCAGCTGATCGGCCTCGGCCTGGGCGGCTGCGGCGTCGGCGCGCAGCTGCTCGCGCTCGGTGTCGTCGTCGGTGACCTCGGCGCGCGCGGCCCACAGCTGCGCGTCGGCGCGGGCCTGCTCGGCGCGCTGGCAGGTGGCGTCGATCTCGTCGCCCACCCAGCGGGGCGCCCACACCTCCTCGCGCTCAAAGGCGCGCACCCGCATCCGCAGGGCGCCGTCGGAGAGCTGGTGCTCGTCGCCGCCGCCGTCGCGCAGCCCCAGCGCGACGTGGGCGGTGTGCCAGACGGCGTACTTCTCGGCCAGCCCGGCCGGCGGCGCGGCCCCCAGCGGGTCGGACTGGTCGGTGTGGCCGACCAACTCGCGGTGCGCCGCGGCCCACCCTGCCGCGTGTTCCCACTCGACGCCCGCGACCGGGTCGTCGGGCACCCGCCCCAGCGCCTCGATCGCCCACTGCGGCACCTGCTCGGCGACCTGGACGCCCAGCTCGCGGCGCCGATCGTCGGCCGCCTCCGCATGGTTGGACAGCAGACGGCGGTCCGACTCGGACAGCTCCACATCCGGAATCAGGTCAGCGAAACTCGACACCCCCGGCGTCAGCCGCCCGTCGAGGCTCTTGCGGATCCGGGCGTGGAGCGCCTGGGCCGGAAAGCGCACCCCGTCGAAATCGCGGCCGCTGACGGCGTCACGCAGCACCGCAGCCGGATCGTGGCCGGCCAGCTCGGCGCGCCGCAGCAGCGCCTCCACCGACCCGTAGGCCTCATCGGCGGCCAGCCGCTGCCGGTCGAGCCCGGACAGCGCCCCCTCGGCGGCCAGCCGGTCGAGTTCGGCGCCGGCGCGCCCGGCGGTGAGTTCGGCGACGCGCTGGGCGAGCCGGTCGATGTGGGTCATCGTCGACCGCGCCGCCTGCTCGGCCAGCTCGCGCACCGCCAGCGCGGACTGGTCGGCCTCGGCGGGGTCGCGCTCGATCACATTCGCGAGCACCGCCCGCGGGCTGCGCTCGGCGACCTCGTGAGTCTGGCCGGTCCCGGCGTCGTCGGGCACGGCCCTGGTGACCACATGGGCGGTGTTGCGGTGCCGCCCGCGCGTCATCGCCACGTAAGCCGCGCCGGCGTCCTGCCCGGGGGCGATGACCGCGTGCGCGGTGTCGACCGTGCGTCCCTGGGCGGCGTGCACCGTGCTCGCGTAGCCGAGCGTCACATCCGCGGCGACATACGACGCGGGCAGCCGCAACTCGGTACCGGCCGAGTCGGTGACGGTCAGCCCGCCGTCGTTGCTCACGTCGGTCACCCGGTAGGTGGCCCGGTTGATCGGAGCACAAGTGTTCCCGGCGTGCCCGATCAGCTCCCACCCGTTGCGGCGGGCCTGGATCAGGTCGCCGACCCCGGCGACCGTGCCCTCCCAGCCCTCGCGCCCGAGTGGGGCGCCGGTCTCTTCCACGCGGCCGAGCACGATCAGGTCGGCGCGCAGCGACGAACTCACTCGCGCCGCGGCCTCGTTGCTCGAGACCAGCAGCAGCGACTCCCGGCCGGCCAGGGTGTCGGCCAGCCACGCGCGCGCCGCGGACCGCTCGGCCTGCTCGGCGGTGTCGCCGTCCACGAGCCGCCCGTGGCGCTGGTATGCGTCCACCGCGGCCGGGTCGCCGTCGCGCAGCCCCAGCGACGCCGCCCGCTCCCACGCGGCGTCGAACCGCCGCACCTCCGCCAGCTCATAGCGCACCCCGTGGGTGGCCAGATCACTTGAACGTGCCGCCGGCGCCGACCGCGGCCAGCTGCCGCGGGTCGCCGGTCAGCAGCAGCTTCGCCCCCTCCGCCTGGCAGCGGGACTGGATCGCGGCCAGATCGCCGGTGTCAGCCATGCCGGCCTCGTCGACGACCACCAGATCCCCAGCGGCCAGCCGCCCACCGCTCCGCATCTTCGCTGGCACCGCCCGGCTCGGTCTTGTCGAGCTGGGCCTGGGTGCTCAGCCAGGCGCTGATGTTGCGGGCGGTGACGTTCTCCTCGGCCAGCACGTCGGTCGCGGCCTGCGACGTGGCCAGCCCGAACACCCGCCGCCCGGTGTGTCGCCAGGTGTCGGCGATCGCGCCGACGGTGAAGCTCTTGCCGGTGCCCGCCGCCGCGCACAGCGACTCGACCCACGCCCCGGAGCACAGCACGCCGCGGATCGCGGCGCGCTGGTCGGCGCCCGGCTCGATCCCGTGCTCGGCCAGCCGCGCCAGCGCCGCATCCGACTCCTCGGTCGTGAGGGTGGCGGCGCCGCGCCGGACCGCGGCCGCACGCAACCCCAGCTGCGTGCTGACCTGCCCGGGCATCGCCCACCGCGCGCCGCCCGGCTTCTCGAACGCCGACCGCCCGTCGGCCCGGATATCGGTCGCGGGCAGGTCGGTGGTCGGCTCCTGCGGGGTCAGCCGGTCGCCGCGGGCCAGCGCCCGCTCGGTCAGCCCGGTCAGCAGCTCGGGCACGTCCTCCGGATCGATGCCCAAGTTGGCAGACAGCGCGTCAGAGATCGCCTTCATCACGTCGGCCTCCGACGACGACGCGCGATCCTCCAACGACGCCAGCGCCCGCTCGATCACATCGTCCGGGGACCACCAGGCAGCCGGCGCGCGTTGCTGCCGCCGGGCCAGCACCGCATGGGCGACCGCGGTCAGCCCGCCGTCGACCACCCGTCGGGTCTGTGCTTCCCACCGGTCGAGCTGTTGCTCGGCGGTCTCCCCGCGGTGGCTCTTGGCCTTGCGGGTGGACAGGGTGGCCTGCTCGGCCAGCTGGTGCTGTTCCAGCCGTGACGGCGCTCGACCGTAGCGCTGCGTGAAGGCGGCCACGAGCTGCTGCGTGCGCGGGCCGATCGCCTGTCGCCGTGACGACATCACCCACGTCAACTCGGAGGAGACACCGACGATCTCGCGCGCCTTGCCGTCCGGGCGGGTGGCGTACTCCGCGGCCGTCGACCGGGCCAGGTGCGCCTCGGCCACCCGGTCGGCGATCACCCCCGCCGCCG
>Ga0136627_1000995_pt1 | contig 11091 bp, 9 predicted proteins | sample AntDrymUQ4892206_2_FD_104652 | JGI IMG/M metagenome (GOLD analysis project Ga0136627, IMG submission 104652) | Polar desert sand microbial communities from Dry Valleys, Antarctica - metaG UQ489 (22.06) | ecosystem: Environmental > Terrestrial > Soil > Desert | place: Antarctica: Dry Valley... | reverse complement strand
CCGCCTGCCGTTCAACCTGGGGATTGGCGGCGCCGTTCAGGCCGGCTTCGTGCTCGCGCGGGAGAACGGCTATGCGTTCATGGCGCAGGTCGACGGCGACGGGCAGCACGATCCGGGCGAGCTGCACAAGCTCGTCCAGACGGCCGCCGACTCCGGCGTGGACATGGTCTGCGGCTCACGCTTCCTCAGCCCGGACTACAGCTATCCGTCCCCGATCAGCCGGCGTACCGGGATCCATGTGTTCGCGTTCTTGCTGTCGCGCTTCGTCGGTCAGACCGTGAGCGACCCGACCTCCGGCTTTCGCCTGTACAACCGCCACGCGATTGCGCTGTTCGCGTCGGATTACCCGCACGACTACCCAGAGGTCGAGGCGATCCTGATGCTGCACCACCATCAGCTCTCGATGCGGGAGGTTCCCGTGCGGATGATGGAGCGCGGCGGAGGGCGATCCTCGATCGGGGGGACCGGCAAGTCCTCCTACTACATGGTCAAGGTCCTGCTCGCGCTGTTCGTCGGCCTCGTGCGCAAGCGTCCGATCATCCAGCCCGGCGACCGCGCGCCGGTCGCAGCCGACCACGGGATCTAGCGATGGACATCCGCATCCAGCTTGTCGCGATCGCCGGTGCACTGATCCTGCTGGTGACCGTGCTCGAGCTCGTGCGCCGCCGGCGCCTGCTCGAGCGCTACGCGCTGGTGTGGCTGTTCAGCGCGCTCGTCCTGCTCGGCCTGGCGGTCTGGCGCGACGCGCTGACCAAGGTCGCCGACACGTTCGGCATCGCCTATCCGCCCAACGCGCTGTTCTTCATCGCCTTCGGCTTCACGCTCGTCCTGCTGCTGCACTTCTCCGCCGCGGTATCGCGGCTGGCCGATCAGACCCGCGTGCTGGCGCAGCGCCAGGCACTGCTCGAAGACCGGCTGCGCAGGCTGGAACCGGGCGAGGACGCGCTGCCGGCCGCGGCCGAGCCGACCGAGCTCGCATCCTCGGGCCCGCGCGTCATGCGCGCCGCCGACCCGGCATTGCGGCGCCGCGGCTGACGGCGCCCCGGGCGTCAGCCGCGGAGGGCGCTCTTGGTGTGCCGCCAGGCCCAGCGAGCCGGACCGTCCTCGTCGACGGCGCCGCGCCAAAACGCCTCGCGACGCTTGAACCCGTCGCCGAGCTCGTACGTCGTCTCGTGCAGCGCGAGCTGGGCGAAATGCGGGCCGAGCGCGGCCGCGAGGTCCGCGAGCTCGGCGAAGAACTGCAGGTGGTCGTGGCCTTCCAGCCCAAGCGACTCCGATCCGACGAACACTCCCCCCGGCTTCAGCGCCGCGGCGATCTTCGCGAGCATCGCCGCCGTGGTCGCCGGAGGGAAATGCCCCAGCGCTCCGTCGAACACGATGACGTCGTAGCTCGCGCGGGGAAACGGGGCGTTCACCGCGTCGAGCAGGTGATAGGTCACCCGCGGGTGCGCCTGTGTACGGCGCGCGTGCACGATCGCGCTCGGCTCGATGTCGACGGCGTCGACATGGCCCGCTCGAGGCGCGAGGAAATGCCGGGTGAAGAAGCCGTCGCCGAACCCGATGTCGAGCACGTGGTCACCGGCCCGAATGACCTCGAGCGCGTAGAACGCTCGCAGGAAGCCCTCGACGTGGCCCTCGCCGGTGACGAGCCCCAGGGCGTCATGGCGGTGATCGAAGAAATGCGGGGCGTCGTCCGGCGCCACGTAGACCCAGTCGCGCCGGTGGCGGCTCGCGTAGTGACCGTGCACGAGGCGCTCAAAGAGCCTGCCCCGACGCTCGCCGCCCCACACGATGCGCTCGGCGATCTTGGCGGGACGCCGCAGGAGCTGACGGGCCCGTGCGGCCATCCCGCCGGTCTGGCCGCCGACCGGGAGGCCGTTGTCGCCGTCGGTGGCCGAAAGGTCGAGCACGAAGATCGTACGGTAGCTCGGCGCGCGATCGCGGCCGCGTAGGACGCGCAGCGCCCGGCCGGCGAGGCGTCGCGCGCGCGGGCCGCGCCGCAGCACGGCGCCGGCCAGCCAGGCAAGGGCGCGCGTCGGCACGAACAGCAGCACGCTGAGCTCCGCCCGCACGAGGCGCGCGTGGCTAGCGGTGTGCTCGTTGGGGAGCACGCGCAGCTCACCGAACCGGGCGAGCTCGGCGGCGACCTCGTCGACCTCGGGGAAGCCGTTCTCGAGGTGCTCGGCGAGCCAGCCCGGCGGAGCGGCGAGCACGTCGGCGAGCTCGCGGTCGCTGGCGAGCGCGGCCGGTCCCGCCGGACAGGCGATCACGACGCGGCGGCGGGCGACGCGGGCCAGCTCGCGCAGCGCCCGCGTCCGGTCGGCGGGCGGGACGTGCTCGAGCAGGTCGAGCGCCACGGCGACGTCGAAGCTCGCGTCCGCGAACGGCAGATCGCGCACGTCGCCGACGACCGCTGTGGCGGCCGCGACCCGATCGCCGGCCTGGGCGCCGTAGTCGTCGAAGCTCGTGTCGACCGCGGTGACGTCCCAGCCGCCGCCGAGCCAAGGCGCCAGGCCGGCGCTGCCGCTGCCCGCGTCGAGCACGCGGCTGCCGCCGGCCTCGCGCACGAGCTCGACGACGGGCGCCAGGCGCACGAGGTGGTTGAGCGCGAGGCTGCCGGCCAGCCGCCGCGCGAGCTTGCGCGCCGCCGGCGAGCGCATGATGGCTTCGGTGACGGACATCGCCGTGCAGCGTAGTCCTGCCCTAGCATCCCGCGCCGTGCCCCGGCTGTCGGTCATCACCCCGATCTTCAACAGCGCCGACTATCTGCCCCAGCTGCTCGACAGCGTGGCGGCGCTGCGCCACGACGTCGAGCACATCGTCATGGACGGTGGCTCGCGCGACGGGACGGTGCAGCTGCTCAAGAAGCGTACGGATCCGCGGGTGGCGTGGCGCTCAGAGCCCGACCGCGGCCAGACCCACGCCGTCAACAAGGGCCTGGCATGCGCCACGGGCGACGTCCTGAACTGGATCAACGGCGACAACGCCTACCTGCCCGACGCGGTCCAGCGGGCGCTGGATCTGCTCGCCGCCCGACCCGAGGTCGACGCGGTCTTCGGCGGTATCGACTTCATCGACGAGCACGGCCGCTTCCGGCGCCGCTACATCCCGGGCCCGTGGAGCTGGCGGCGCTATCTCTACGTCGGCGACTACGTCCCCACCGAGACGATCTTCTTTCGCCGTTCGCTGCTCGAGCGGGTGCCACAGCTCAACGAGAGCTTCGCCGACGCCGCCGACTACGACTTCTACCTTCGCCTCCTGCATCGCCGGCGCGTCGAGGTGCTGCGCGAGCCGCTGATCCTGTACCGCTACCACCCCGATTCGAAGACCGCTCGCGACCCGTGGCTCGCGCAGGGCGAGCATCGCGTGATCCGCGCGGCGTGGGCTCGCCGGCTGGCCGATCGCCATGTCATGACCGCGATCGACACCACCAAGCGCACCCTGCTGCCGCGCCTGACCGACTGGCCGCGGCCCTATCCGGACGACTGACCCCGGCCCCAGAGCAGCGCGTACGCAGTCTGCTCGACGACGGCCGGGACGGGACGCGGTCCCCAGAACCAGCGATAGATCAGGCGACCGGCGGGCCCGAGGCTGCTCTGCCGGCGCAGGGCGCGGCGCTGGGAGTACAGCCCGGCGTGCTTCGTGCGCAGCTGGCGGCGCAGCTCGCGGTAGCGACGGCGGTCACGCGCGAGCTTCGAAGGCCCGTGGCGGCGATACTCGTGCGTGATCGCGTCGACGAGCACCCCATGCCAGCCATGACCGAGCGCCGCGATCCACAGCTCCCAGTCCTCGTAGAGCGGGAAGTTCTCGTCGTAGCCGCCCGTGTCGGCCAGCAGCTCGCGGCGCACGAGCGCCGTCGGGCCGATCAGATGGCGGTCGAGCAGCCGCAGCGGGTCGTACGGGGGAAAGCGCATCTCGCCGGCCCAGTCGCCGAAGAAGCGCTGGTGGCCGTAGGCAAAGCCGGCCGAGGGGTGGCGTTGCAGTGCGTCGCGGAGGACCGCGATCGCGCCGGGAGCGAGGCGGTCGTCGGCGTCGAGCACGACCACAAGCGCCGTCCGCGCGCGCCCGATCCCGGTGTTGCGCGCCGCGCTGACCCCGGCGTTTGACTGGCGCACGACCTCGACGTGATCGGGCAGCGCGTTGAGCGCCGCGTGGGTGGCGGGATCCGTCGAGCCGTCGTCGACCACGACGACGTGCGGAGCGCCCGCCTGGGAGAGCGCGCTGTCGACCGCCTCTTGCAGGAACCGCCCGTAGTTGAAGCAGGCGATGACGACGGTGACGTCGCCGGCCGGCTCAGTCAAAGCGGACGTACACGTCGCCGAAGGCGAGGTCGCCCAGCCCTGCCATCTCGGCCTCGATCGTCGGGCCGTCGATCCACTCGGGCAGGTCCAGCGCGTAGGTCTCGCCGGACGACAGGTTGAACCGGCACGGGCCGAGCGCCGTGAGGAGCGCGAGCGCGGCGCGCGTGCGATCCAAGAACTCGGCCGCGAACTCCAGCGACACGACGTGCAACGGACGGCTGAGGCCCTCGAGCACCTCGACCTCGAAGCCCTCGACGTCGATCTTGCAAAAGCGCGGTGTCCCGTGCTCGGCGATGAGCTGGTCGAGCGTCGTGATCGGGACGACGGTCTGCTCCTCCCAGGAGTACGACGCGAAGCGACCGCTGCGCCGTGTCGCGTCGATCCAGTCCGAGGACATCGTCGTGAGCGTGTGCTCCGAGCCGACGTAGAGCGTGCGCTCGCCGGCCTCAGGACCCAATCCCCCGTTGACGATGTGGACGCGCGGATGATCGCCGTAGCGCCGCGCCAGCACCCGCTGGCAGGCCTGCTGGGGCTCGACCGCGACGACCGTCGCGCCCAGCTCCTGAAAGACGTCGGTGCGGTTGCCCATGTTGGCGCCGACATCGAAGACGACATCGCCGGTGCCGACGAACTGCGCGTAGAAGCGCTTGCGGGCGCTATGCCCGGGGCTGTGCAGACGCCGGTCGACGGCCCGCCGAACGGCCGGATGGCTGTTGGCGGCGCGGCCCGCAAGCGCCATCAGCGCCCCCTTGGTCTTGTCCACGAGCGCCATGATCAGGGGCGAAGACTAGTAGCCCAGCGGGTAGCATCGCGCGCCTCGTGCCAGGACCCATCGCCACGGCGCGGCGCGCGCTGAACACCGTCTACCGGTACGTCGAGCCCGTGTTCTCGCCGCTGGCGGCGAACACCGCGTTGCGCGCCTATCCGCGCTACCTGCGCGATCGCCGCGCCTATCAGCGGCTCCCGGGCGCGCCCAAGCTCTCGCGACTCGACGACTTCCCGCAGCTGCTCGATCGGTCCAGCGCGACGCCGTTTGAGCCGCATTACACCTTCCAGGACGGCTGGGCGGCACGGCAGATCGCCGAGCTGGCGCCCGAGCACCACGTGGATGTCGGATCGCGGATCTCGTTCGTCATCGGCCTCGGCGCGTTCGTGCCCGTCACGTTCGTGGATCTGCGACCGCTCGAGATCGATCTCTCGGGACTGAGCAGCGTCGCTGGATCGATCCTCGACCTTCCCTTCGAGGACAGCTCGCTGGCGTCGCTGTCGTGCCTGCACGTGGCCGAGCACATCGGCCTCGGCCGCTACGGCGACCCGCTGGACCCCAGCGGAACCCGGCGGGCGGCGCGCGAGATGGTGCGCGTGCTGGCGCCCGCTGGCAGCCTCCTCGTCGGCCTGCCCGTCGGGGCGCCGCGGACAGAGTTCAACGCCCACCGCATCCACGATCCGCGGGAGGTCCCGGAGATGTTCGAGGGCGTGCGGCTGGAGCGCTTCGCGGGCGTGCGCGACGACGGGACGTTCGCCGAGGACATCGAGCCGGCGGCCCTCGCCGGCTCGCGCTGGGCGTGCGGTCTTTACCGCTTCGTCCGCGACTGACGTAGCGCGCGAAGCGGTGCGAGCAGCGGGTCCCACTCCTCCCCGCGGATGTAGCGCGTGGCCAGCAGGACGCTGATCCACGCTGCGCTCGCGGCCAGCCCTTTGAGCAGGCCGCCGCCGGGGAGTGGCAGCAGCGCTACGGCGGTGGCCGCGACCGCGGCGGGCACGGCCCGCAGTACGACCGCTCCCGCCCGCAGCGCGACGACCTGCCGGTGCACCACCCACAGCAGCCAGCCGACCATGAACGCGTCCGAGACGATCAGCGCGATCGCGGCCCCGCGCGCGCCGTGGTCGGGGATCAACACCACGCCCAGCGCCACGTTGAGCGCGAGGCCGGCCATGACGGCCGGCACGCGCCGGCGCTCGCGCTGGCCCGCCAGCAGCGCGTACCACGCCAGGTAGTTGAAGAAGTTGGCCACGATCGTCGCCGCGAGGATCGCCATGACGTCGCCCGAATCGGCATAGCGGTCGCCGAAGACGAGCGTGATGAGGTCGCTGCCGCCGAGCGCGAGCACGAGCGCGATGGGAACGCTGCCCAGCAGGAAGAGCCGCAGCAGAAGATCCATGCTGCTCGCGGCGTCGTCGCGATCGTCGGTGAGCTGCCGTGTCAGCAGCGGATAGAAGGACGTCGCGATCGCGGCGGGAACGAGAAACGTCAGCTCGACGATCGTCAACGGCAGGTTGTAGAGGGCCACGTCGCGCTCGTCACCGAGCTGCGACAGCATCAGCAGGGCGACGCGACCGTAGATCACGGCGATGCTCGCCACGATCGCGATCGGCGCCGCCTCGCGCAGGAACGCGAAGATCTGGCGACGGGCCCCCGCGAAGTCGGGCCACACGCGCAGACGGCGACGCAGCAGGACGAGCGCGGCGATCGCCGCCGCGACGTAGCCCAGGCCCGCGGTGGCCACCAGGCCCGCCGCCCCGAGCCCCGCTGCGAGCGCCGCCAGCCCACCGCCGACCATCACCGTCGCCTGCACGGCCGTGCACAGCGCGAAGAGCTCGAAAACCCGGCGCGCCTGGAACGCTCCGCCCAGCGCGGCGAGCGCGCCCTGCGCCAGGACCAGCAGCGCGCCGAGCGCGAGCAGGCCGATCACCGCGCCCGGGTACCCGAGCGCGAGCCCGAGCGGGACGAGCAGGGCTGCCCCGACGGTTGCCGTGACGATCTCGGCGCTCAGGGCGACGCCCAGGATCCGATCGGTGTGCTCCTCGTCGAGCGTGATCTGGCGCGTGGCGAGCGCGGAGATCCCGAGTTCGGCGACGACCCCGACGACGACGATGATCGCCATCGCCGTCGCGTAGCGCCCGTACTCCTCGACGCTCAGCACGCGCACCGTGACGATCGCCAGCACGCCGCCGGCCAGTACGCCATAGACGCGCGCCGCGAGCAGGACCGAGGAGTTGGAGACCAACGACCGCGGGGCGACGTCCGGCGCCGGTGGCGGTGCGCTCATGCGCTGAGGCGAGCGAGCGCGGCGGGTGTCGCGGCCACCACGTTGGCGAACCCAACGTGCCCCGTCGGGCGAAACGGGACGAGCGCGCCCCCGCGCAGGACACACGGCTGCAGGCCGGTCTGCTCGAGCCGGTCGACGAGCTGCGCCGACGTGACGCCTTCGGGCAGCGTGTTGTCGGAGACCTCGACGAGCAGCACCTCGATCGCGCCCGCCTCGAGCAGGCCTCGCGCGCCCTCCAGCACCGCCATCTCCCCGCCCTCGACGTCGATCTTGACTGCGGCGATGCGATCCAGCCCGCGCTCGGCGCAGAACGCGTCGAGCGATGTCGACACCACGGTGTGGTGCGCCACGGGCGCCAGCACGCCGGTCCCGAGCTCGATGGTTCGCGGCACCGTGCTCGCCCATGAGCCGTAGCCGGCCCCGTAGTCGGTGAGCTCGCCCGTCCCGGCTCGGTCGGCCACGATCAGCTGGTGCGCGGTGAGCCGATCGAGCGCGTTGAGCGTGGCCGTCCGCCGCAGCCGCTCGAAGTTGCCATCAAACGGCTCGAAGGCATGGACCTCTCCGTCGGGTCCCACGGCGCGCGCGAAGCCGGCCGCGAAGTGGCCGATGTTGGCGCCGACGTCGAGCGCGACGTCGCCTGGACGCAGCCAGCCGGTCAGCAGCTCCATCTCCGCGCGCTCGAAATGGCCGCCGTACCGCAGAAACGAGGCCACCTCGCCGTGGTCGACGAGCTCAAAGCGCAGGCCGCGCCAGTCGGTGAGGACGACCGGCACGGTCATCCGGCCGGCACGCAGCCGCGCCCGCTTGCCCGCCGCGATCGTGTGGATGACACCGGGTGCACGACGCGCGCGCTCGGCCAGCGCACGCACCGCCGGGGCGTAGCGCGCGAGCAGCGCGGGCGCGAGGTCGGGATCGTCGGCGACGGCGGGAAGCGTCGCGACCCCGTCGCTCGCGCGTCCGCTCAAGGGACCGAGCATGAGCGCGTCGAAGCGGTCGCGCTCGGCGAGGATCGTCGTGGCGACCTCCCCGACCCGGCGCCCACAGATGTCGCTCAGCGACTTGTCGCCGTACATCACGCGATGGTTGGCCAGCGCCGTGAGGGGATCGGACTCGCGGATGAGCGTCGCCTGCAGCAGGTTGCCGTAGCGCTCCCGTGGCAGCAGCTCGATCGTCGCGCGCGCCATGGCGGAGGGCAGCAGGAGGTTGGAGCCGTGCACGCCCACGGCCAGATCGGCGCGGGCGAGCGTCGCCAGCCAGCGACGCTCGTCCTCCGCGCCTGGCCGGGCCGTGCGCAGATCCTGGATTGGCGCGGGCAGGCCCTCAGGCGCGGCCACGCCGATCGCGCTGATCGCGACCGTCGGATGGCGCTCGAGCAGCAGGTTGGTCAAGCGCTCGACGTTACGCGTCTGGGCGCGCTTGGAGCTCCCCCACGTCCGGTCGTCGCGCAGGACGAGGACGACGCTCGGACCGTCCGATGCCGCCGGCCCGCCAACAGCGCCGACATAGTCCTCGAGGTCGTAGGTGGACGGGTGCGGATGCGGGAACGCCGGGCTCAGCCGGCAGCGCGAGAAGCGCGCGAGCTCACGGTCGACGGCGCGTTCGAGATCGGGCAGCGACCGTCGCAGCCGGCCGAAGCCGAGCTCGGCGACCCATACCTCGGCGACCCACGCGGGCACGAGCGCCTCGAGCGCCGCGGGGACGAGGACGATGCAGCCATCGCCGCGATGGCGCGACGCGTTGAGCAGCTTGAGCAGCGCATGGCCGTAGACCATGTCCAGGCAGTTGATCAGCACGGCGTCGTCGACCGCTGTCGCGCGCTCCACGCGCAACCGCACGGGCGCGATGTCCGGTTGCTCCCAGTAGCCGCGCAGCGTCCCCGAGAACCACGCGACCGCCGCGGGATCGAAGACCTCGCCGGTCTGGCGGTCCAGCGTCGCGGGGTAGACCAGGCCGTGCCCGGCGGGCAGGTCCTGCAGGTAGGTGTGACCGCACTCCGGGCAGTCACCCTCCAGCAGCGAGCGCCATCCGACGATGCGCAAGCGCCCCACCCGCAGCGCTCCGTGCCCGCGCGGACACGAACCGGCTTCGCTGGGCAGCGGCCGCAGTGTCGTCATCTCGGCGACGGGCTCCATCCGGCGCTTGAGCCTAGATGGTCCGTCCGCCCGCGCGGCTGACATCCGTTGCTAGCGTGCACGCCGTGTCCGCCGCCCGGCCCTTGCGCGAGCGCCTGCGTCGGCCCGCCATCACGCTATGCCACCGCTACGACTTCGGCGACGACGCGTCGCTCGTCGGCGATGACCTCGGCAGTCCGGAGGCGTGGGACGCACTGCGCACCCGCACGTCCGGACCCTTCGCGCTACCGGCCACGGGCGACGCGCTCGCTGAGGCCGCGCACGGGGACGCCGCGCTCGTGGCGCGGGCCGCCGCGATCAGCCGCTGGCTCGAGCGGCAGGGCATCACGTCGATGGCGTCCTACGGCGTCGGGGTCCCCCGGCTCGAACTGCTGCTCCGCGAGGCGCGTCCCGAGGTCGACCTGACCGTCACCGAGTACGCGCCGGAGAACGTCGAGCGCCTGCGCGAGCTGCTGCCCGACGTCGGCGTGCGCCGCCACGACCTGCTCGCCGACCCGCCGCTGGACGCTGAGCTGCACCTCATGCATCGCATCGACACCGAGCTGCGCAACGCCGACTGGCGCACGGTCTTCGCGCGCCTGCGCGGGCAGCGGATCCTCTGGGTCGCGGCCGGGCTCGTCGGTCCGCGCGGGCTCGCGCTGCAGGTCCTGGCGCTGCGCGGGTCGCGTGGACGCACGCGGGCGGGGCTGCTGCGTACGCACGGCGCCTTCGAATCGCTCTGGTCGGCGACGCATCGCGCGCGGCCCGTCGACGTGGGCGACCTGCCGGCGTGGGTCCTGGAGCCGCGCGACTGATGCGGGTCGCCGTCGCCGACGCCTACTACCCGGCGTTCGTCGCCTCGCACTACGCGCAGCGCCCGGGGCTGGAGGATGCGTCCTACGCCGAGCAGCTGAGCGCGCTGATGGCACGGCGGATGGGAACGTCGGACGCCTACTCGACCGCGCTGCGGTCGCAGGGTCACGAGGCCGTCGAGATCTTCACCAACGTCTGGCAGCTGCAGGAGGCGTGGGCGCGCGAGAACGGCATGCGCGTCCTGCCCCTCCGACGCCTGGCGGGTCGTGCGGGCGCGGCCGCCCGCCGCGCCGCCGGTCAGCGCATCGTCGCCGCGCAGCTGGACGGCTTCGCGCCCGACGTCGTCTACGTGCAGGAGATGTGGAGCCTCTCGCGCCGGCAGCTCGACGAGCAGCGCGCGGCGGGCCTCCTCGTCGCCGGACAGATCGCCTCCGCGGCGCCCGCCGACGCGATCCTGCGCGGCTACGACATCGTCTTCACGTCATTTCCGCATTTCGTGGAGCGCTTCGAGGCGCTCGGCGTCGCCGGCGTGTACCTCCCGCTCGCCTTCGACCGACGCGTGCTCGACGAGCTCGGGGCGCCGCCTGACCGCACGCACGACGTCGTCTTCGTCGGGGGCGTCGATCCGCGGCTGCATCCGGCGGGCACCGCGCTGCTCGAGCGCGTCGCCGAGCGACTGCCGCTGCAGATCTGGGGCTACGCGGCGTCGTCGCTGGCGCGGGACTCGATCCTGCGCGAGCGCCACCACGGCGAAGCCTGGGGGCTGGACATGTACCGCGTGCTCGCCTCGGCGAAGGTGTGCATCAACCGCCACAT
>Ga0136627_1000993_pt1 | contig 11092 bp, 10 predicted proteins | sample AntDrymUQ4892206_2_FD_104652 | JGI IMG/M metagenome (GOLD analysis project Ga0136627, IMG submission 104652) | Polar desert sand microbial communities from Dry Valleys, Antarctica - metaG UQ489 (22.06) | ecosystem: Environmental > Terrestrial > Soil > Desert | place: Antarctica: Dry Valley... | reverse complement strand
TTGAACTGGCGATCTTGACGGTTTTGACCTCCGGCGCAGCCGGCTAATGGCGTTCGTCGACCGCTACCGCAGCACTCAGATAGATCGCCGTGAGCGTCATGAAGATGAACGCCTGGAGCGGGCCTACGATCAACCCGAGCACCTGAATCGGCAACGGGGCGATGAGCGGCACGATGCTCGCGATGATCAAGACGACCAGGTGTTCGCCGAAGATGTTGCCGAAGAGACGCAGCGTGAGCGAGAGCACGCGTGACAGATGACTGATGATCTCGATGGGCAGCATCAGCGGAGCGAGCGCCTTCGGGATCCCCGGCGGGAAGGCGAAGTGAAGCAGATACGAACCGAGACCCTGCGCCTTGATGCCCTGCCAGTGGTAGTAGAGCCAGACGGTAATCGCGCAGCCAAAGGGCACGTTCACGTTTCCGGTCGGGGCGCCGAGCCCCGGCACCTGGCCCATCAGGTTGCCGAGCAGAATGAACACGAACACCCCGCCGCAAAGCGCGATGAACTTGCGGCCCTTGCCGTCACCGATCGCGCTTTCGAGCTGAGAGACGATAAAGGTGGTGAGGTCTTCGAGGAAGATTTGCAGCTTGCCGGGATTGTCGACGCTCAACCTCGAGCGCACCATGACCCCGACGATGCCGACGATGAGCGCGATCAGAGCACAGAAGACGAGGTAATCGGGGATGTGCAGCCCAAAAGGGGCGACGAGCGCATTGACGGCCTCGACGAGGGGAGATGGGTGGGCTAGTTCTTCCACAACCTTGGGATTGTACCTTGTTTCACAAGCGACGGAAAGCCACGACCGACAGACAAAAAGATGGCCTGGGCGACGCGCCCAGGCCAAGGAAGTGCTTGCCTATGAGGCGTTTAGCGTCTGTCGTAGTCGAGGTCGCTCGCGCGCAAGTGCAGCCCGATTGACCGCCCGCCAAAGACCGCGAATTCGCTGACCTTGCCAGTGACCTTGACCCGTGCCCCTTTGGAAGGAACCCGGTTATCGTCCGACACGACCAGAATCTCGCCCGTGCCGTCGTCTACCTGATACATCTTGAGCGGCACCAACGGGATGCCCCAGGATGAGGTGACTGTGCCGCGCACCGTCACGTTCTTGTCGACGTAGCGTCCCGGGTTGGTCTTGAGCTGACCCACCGACGCGCCACTGGCGCAGGCCGCAGTGAACACGGCAAACAACGCGGCGGCTACGAGTCGAGTCATTCGGGTCATCGTGTTCTCCAGGCAGGCTGGATGCCTGCGTCATCTAATGGTCGCGGCGGGATCGTGAATAGTGATCCGGAATGCGGCGATGCCAGCGCCTGCCTGAATTTGCGCATCCCGGTGATCCGCCGCGACCGCACACCACTGTTTCAACGAGCGTGCCATCGCCAAGCTTGGAAATTGCTGAAAGGGATCCAAACAGGATCGGTGCGAGATGCGAGCGTCCTCTGCCGCTGAACTCTTTTGACGACGAGCCGCGCTTCGCGCCAGGTTCCCAACCGCCAAGGCCAACAGTTCAAAACCCCGGTGCGCTCGAGAACCCGGGGTGCGTCTCGCCAAGGTTTCAACCCGCCACACCGCCGGGCTCGCAGACTTGAAACCAACAGGTCAAACCGGTCGCGTCCCCCGCCCCTCAGGCCGTGATCTTCACGACCACGACGGTCTGGTCGTCAACCTGCTCGGCCTCACCGCGAAATGCCTGCATCGTTCCGAAGATCGCATCCACGATTTCCTGGGCCGACTTGTCGCGGTTCTCGAGCACGGTTGAGCCCACACTTTCGGACCCGAACTCGTCGCCTGCTTCGTTGAACGTCTCGTAAATCCCGTCCGAGCAGAAGACGAAGACGTCGCCGGACTTCAGCGGCACGGTGTGCTCGTCGTAGGTGGACGAGGGGAAAGAGCCGAGCGGAACGCCCGGAAGCTCGACGCGTTCGACACCGTGGCCCGACACGTACAGCGGGTAGGGCAACCCCGAGTTCGCGAACGTCGCGACCCCCCTCTTCAGATCGAACACCGCATAGCAGAGCGTGCAGTAATACTCCTCGAGTCCGCGTTCGTGCAGGATGCGGTTGAGTGAGGTCAGCACCATTCCTGGGCTGCTGCGCTCCGGCATGTAGCGGCCGCGGTAGGTCCGGCCGCGCACGACTTCGCCCACGAAGGAGCCATAGAGCGCCGCAGGCATTCCCTTCCCTGACACGTCCCCGACCGACACGACGAGCGTATTGGGCTCCGTGGACAGGAAGTCGTAAACGTCGCCGCCGAGCTCACGCGCCGGATCGAAGTGCCACCCGACGTCGACGCCCTTGAGTCGCTTGGGCAGCTCACGCGGCAGCAGCGCCATCTGCACGCGCTGCGCGAACCGGATCTCCTTCTCGAGGCGAATTTCGTTGTCCCGGATCGACTCGTAGAGCCGTGCGTTCTCGATGGCGACGGCGGCCTGGGACGCGAGCAGCGTCAGCAGCTCCACGTGCTTTTTCGAGAAGGCGTCCAGCTCCGGGCTTTCGAGGTCGATGACGCCAATGCAGCGATCCTTGAGCAGAAGCGGGATGGCCAGTTCCGATCGCACGTCATTGACCGCGTTGATGTAGCGGGAGTCCTTCGAGACATCCGGCACGACCACCGCTTCCTTGTGCAGCGCCGCGTATCCTACGAGTCCTTCACCCACCCTGATCGGCGGAACGGCCATCGCGTCGCCGTAGCTGATCGCCGTTTTCATCTCCAGCATGCCGTCGTTGTTGATGAGCGCGATGCCGAACGTGCGGTAGTCGATGAGGCGCTTGACGAGGTGACCGAGCCTGATCAGCAGTTCGTCGAGATCGAGAATGGCGCTCATCTCGCGGCCGATTTCGGCAAGCGTCTCCAGCGTGTCGGAGTACTCTCGTTCCGACTCGAAGAGTCGCGCGTTGGCGAGGGCCTGGGCGAGATGCGCGCCGAACTGCACCAGCATCGCCTCGTCGCGGTCTGTGAACGCGTGCTTCTGATCTGACAGGAGGTTGAGCGCCCCGAGCACCTTACCCTTGTGGCGCAACGGGACAGCGAGGCCGGACTGCATGTTCTCGACGACGCCCATCCAGCGCGGCTCGGCACTGACGTCGCCGACACGAATCGGGCGCTGTTCGGCGACCGCGGTACCCACGACACCCTGGCCCAGTTGCAGCCGGAAGTTCTTGACGGCGTCCTCGGGATAGCCCACCGCGTAGGCGATCTTCAAGTCGCCCAGCCGTTCGTCCAGCAGGTAGACGGAAAAGACCGAGAACGGCGTCAGGCGCGCGATGAGATGGGGAATCCCTTTCAGGAGCTCTTCGAAATCCAGAACGGACGTGACTTCGCGCCCCAAATCAAAGAGCGTGGCGAGCAGTTCTGTGTCCGAACAGTCATGCCGCGACGAGGCCTGCGCGTCAGGCCCGCAATCCGCCGCCGTCTTGACGGGGGCGGATGGCTCGCCCCCCATATCTGATTTCATTGCGTCGTCGTCTTCTCTGGCCCGAGCGTGTAGCGCGTCACCCAATCGCGAATGCGCGTCAGCCGATCCTTTAGGTGGTAATACTCCGTAATGCCGTGCCCCGCACGCGGGTAGAACACCAGCTCCGTGGCCTTGCCGCGGTCCTTGAGGCCGCGATAGAGCTCGAAGGCCTGGCCCGTCGGGACACGTTCGTCGTTCGCGCCGTGCAAAATCAGCGTCGGGGTTTGCACGTTGTCGATGAAGGTCATGGCCGACCGAGAGGTGTAGAGCGGGAGAGTGTCCTTGCTGGGGTAGCCGCCGAAATATGTGACGAGCACGTTCGGGATGTCGTTGGTTCCGTACATGCTCGTCATGTTCGTCAGACCGGCGCCGACCATCGCGGCCTTGAACCGATTGGTCTGCGTCACGACCCACGCGGTCATGTAGCCGCCGTAACTCCACCCGATGTGCGCCAGTCGATCGGGGTCCGCGATCCCGCGCGCGACAAGGGCATCGACGCCGGTCATGATGTCGCGATAATCGCCGCCGCCCCAGTCGTTGACGTTGGCGCGGAGAAACTTCTCGCCGTAATTCGTGCTGCCGCGTGGATTCGGATAGAACACCGCCCACCCCTGCCCGGCCCAGAGCTGCCCGCCCTCGAGACCGCCGACGCGGTAGTTGTTGACGAAGGCGCCCGCCGGGCCGCCGTGAGCGACAACCAGCGTTGGATACTTCGTGCCCGAGCGGAAGCCGACCGGCTTGAGCAGGACGCCTTCGACCTCCCAGCCGTCGCTGCTCTTCCAGGTGATGACTTCGGTCTGTCCGAGCGCCAAGCCCGCAGTCTGGGGGTTGGTATCGGTGAGCTTCTTGAAGCTGGCAAACGACGCGTCGGTCACGTAGACCTCTGCCGCCGTCCGGGGCGAATCCATGGTGACCGCGATGACCGTGCCGTCCTTGCTGCGTGACCCGTATGAGAGCGTCTTCTCGCGAGTCAGTTGCCGGTAGGCGCCGGAAGCCACGTCGAAGACGAACGCTTCCGAGTAGCTGCGCTTGCCGGCGACGAACAAGACCTGTTTGCCATCCGCACTCCAGTGTGGCGCAGTGACGTCGACATCGAAGCTGCTGCTCCACACGTCACGCGTGGTCTTCCTGGCGACGTCGTACAGCATCAGATGCCCATGGCCGATGTAGGACGGGAGCGTGCCGTCGCCAATTGGCTTCTCGGTAATCGGTTCAGCAGTCCAAGCGATGTGCGCGCCGTCGGGCGACCACTGTGGGTTGGCGTCAGGACCAGCGTTGGTGCTGATCTTTTCAATGACCTTTGACGCCAGGACGGCGACGTAGACATCGGAGCGGTAGTCGCGAATCATCGTGGTCGGCTTCGCGCTGAATACGACACGGGCGCTGTCGGGCGACCAGGAGGGCGCTCCCAATACGGTGTAGTCCGCCCCCTCGGTGAGACGGGTCGCGGTTCTCGACTCCGTGCCAGGTGACCCTGCGCTGGCCGCCGAATCGAGCGCTATCGTCCAGATGTGCTGATAGCGGAAATCGCCTTCGAAGACACGCTGGTCGTCTCGGCGACGGACGGCCGCTTCTTCGTCGGCCGTGCGTGGGTCAGTGGCGACATAGGCGATGCGGGTGCCATCGGGCGCCCACGAGTACGACGCGACATTCTCTTTCGCGTCCGTCAGCTTCCATGCTTCGCCACCGTCGGCGCGCATGACGTAAATCTGCGCTTTCGGCGCGTCGTCGCCGCTCCCTGAGCCGCGCGCCGACACGAAGCTGATGTGCCGGCCATCGGGCGACCACTGCGGCTGTGAATCACCACGCTCGCCGAATGTCATCTGACGTGCCGCGCCGCCCGTGACGGGCACCTTCCAAATCCGCGTGCGCGACTCCATGCGCGTGCCCTCAGGCTCCCATGCGCGAATGGTGTAGAGCACCTGTGTCCCGTCCGGCGACACTGCGGCGGACGCCACGGCCTTCAGATTGACGACGTCGTCAACCGTGACGGGCTTCTGCTCCGGCGCCTGGGCGCCAGTGTCCTGCCGTGCCGCGGTTGCGGCGCCGGCCGCCGCTTCGACGAAAGCGGACGCACCGGCCAACATCGCCATCGAAGCGAACACCGCCGCCGTGATCCAGCGTTGAGCGAGGGGCTGCTGCATGATTGGCAAAGTATACTGAACGAGAATGGAATTGACGCTTCCGCTCGATTACGCAGCCATCGAGCGGATTCTTCCGCACCGTTATCCGTTCCTGCTGGTGGACCGCGTCATCGAGTTCGAGCCCGACAAGCGCATCGTCGGCATCAAGAACGTGTCGGTCAACGAACGGTACCTGTCACCCGCCAGCAATGGGCAGCGCGCGGCGCTGCCGCCGACGATCCTGACCGAAGCGGTCGCCCAGGTGGGCGCGATTCTGATCCTCGCCAAGCCCGAAAACCGCAATCGGCTCATCTACTTCATGGGCATCGACAAGGTGCGATACCGCGGCGCCGTCTATCCGGGGGATGTCGTCGAGATCGAAGCCCTCGTGAAGCGTCTGCGGAGCCGCATGGGTATTCTGACCGGGAGGGCGCGTGTGCGCGGCAAGGTCGTCGTGCACGGCACCATGACCTTCGCGCTCGGCGGCGATCGCTGATGCACCGCCTTCCGCGGTTGAATGCGCTGACTCCCGAAGCGGACGGCTGGGGCTACTTCCTCTGCACATACAAAGAACTGCGGCCGGTGCGAAACGGCGAAATTCTGCTGTGCACGCTGCAGGATGCCACCGGCCAAATTCCGGGCAAGCTGATGGACGCGGTCGAACGCTTCAAGGACGAATTCGAAGCCGGCGAGTTCGTGCGGATAGAAGCGAGAGCGACGACCTTCCAGGGCCAGACTCAGCTCGCTGTAACGCACATCCGCCGCGTGAATCCCCCGCAGGATCGTCTTCAGGGCTTCCGCGAAGACGACTGCGTGCTGTCCTCGCCACGCACGGCGGACGAAATGTGGGCGGAGTTGAAGGCACATCTGCAGGCGGTCCGTGACCCGCACATTCGCGTGCTTCTGAATCGCATCGCCACGGACCACGAGACCGAACTGCGCGAATGGCCGGCCGCGCAGAGCATCCATCACGCCTATCGCGGCGGGCTGCTCGAGCACAAACTCAAGATGGCGGAGGCCGGACTGTTTCTCGCACGTGCCTATGACGCCAACGAGGACATCGTGCTGGCGGGCGCGCTGCTGCACGACATCGGCAAGCTCCAGGAATTGCATTATGAACCCGGCGGCGCCGTGTACTCGCGCGACGGTAATCTGGTCGGCCACATCGGTCTTGGTCTTCTCATGGTGCGTGAGGCCATCAACGGCATCCCAGGCTTTCCTCCCGAGCTCCGTTCGCAGATCGAGCATCTCATCGTCGCCCATCACGGCACGCGCGACCATGGCTCGCCGGTCGAGCCGCGCACCGTGGAAGCGTTCATCCTGGCGATGATTGACGAGCTCGACACTCGGATCCATCAGGTGCGGCGCGCTATCCGCGAAGACTCGAGCACTGACGAATTCACCGCGTGGCATAAGCGGATGGGCCGGGTATTTTACAAGGGTCCGCCGGCGTAGTGACGGTGTCTGATGTCGCTTGTGGGTCTGCTGTCACTTGCGTGCCTGATGTCACTTCCGGGTCCGATGTGCCTTGTGTGCGTGGTGTGACTGGTGTGACTGGTGTGATTTGTTTGCCCGATGTGATCGGTGTCTGTTCTGCGTCTTCTGCGTCTTCTGCGAATTCTGCGGATCGTGCCCTTCTGCGGACGATGGCGATGCCTGCGAAGACAAGCACCGACGCAATGACAATCCGTAACGTGAACGGTTCCCCGAGAACAACCGACCCGAGCACCACCGCGATGACCGGATTGACGTACGCGTAAAGGGACACGGTCGAGACCGGCAGATTCTTGAGCGCGTACAAGTAGGCCGTGTACCCGAGCAGCGATCCAAACACCACGAGATACGCCATCGCGCCCAACGTCCGGGGCGTGAACGCCAGTCGGGTCCACTCCCCCGCCGCCGTGCCGATGGCGATCAGCATCAGACCGCTCAGCAACATCTGGAGCGCCAGCGATCCCAACGGCGAGCCGTTGGTCGGATTGCGTTTGAGGTAGGACGTGCCTAGGGCCCATCCCGCGCAGGCCACTTGAAGCGCGATGACGCCATAGACGAACAACCGCCCTTCCTGGCCTCCGACCGTGAGCTCGGGCCACACGAGCACGACGATGCCAACGAACCCGATCACGAGGCCCACCAGCGTGCGCGCGGTCACCCGTTCGCCGCCCCGCCACAGCGCCTCGACGATGATGGACCAGAACGGGACCATCGCCACCACGACGGCGGCAAGGCCGCTGGCCACGAACTGCTGCGCCCAGACGACGCCACCGTTGCCGACGACGGCCATCAGAAAGCCGATGATGGCAATCGAGCGCCACATCCGGAACGGGGGCAGGCGTTGTCCGAGCAGCGGCACGATGGCCGCCAGGATCGCGCCGGCAATCAGCCATCGCATCCCGGCCAGCAACGCGACCGGAACTGACTCGAGGGCCACACGAATGGCCAGATACGTCGTCCCCCAGACGAGGCAGACGGCAATCCACGCGAGGTAGGCGAGCGTCATGGTTCAGGTCGCACGATAGGGACGCGCGACGTCTCCTTCACGGTTTCGAGAACGATGGTCGTACGCGTCGATGTGACCCCAGGCACCGAGGCGATCTGTTTGCGCAGCATGTGTCCGAGATGTTCGGCGTCCTTGGCGCGCACTTTCAAGAGGAAGCAATCCTCGCCGGCGACGTGATGGATCTCCAGGACTTCCGGGATACGGGCGAGGGCGACCGCCGACGGCTGCTCGGGACCGTACTCGCTGGTTTTCACGGACACGAAGGCGAGCAGTGCGCGGTTGGCGAGGTGCGGGTCGATTGCGGCGACGTACTCGCGAATCGCCCCGCGCGCTTCGAGCTTCCGCATGCGCTCGAGCACGGCCGACGGAGCCAGCCCGACCCTCTTGGCGATATCACTCTGGGTGGTGCGAGCGTTGTCCTGCAAAATGCCCAGAATCTGCGCGTCGATCTCGTCGATTATTCTGTCGAAGGCCATCTATGCAGAATATTTTAAACGATATTAGCGGATAAAGGTGTGAATCTTCTTACTTGCGATGATGAATCGGAATCATGTACGGGGAGCCTGACGTCGTCGTAAGCGTCGGATTCAGGCGGCTTTTCACGACGGTTTGGCAACAAAGCTCAGCCGGAGTATCATCCTCTGTCGTGCGCGTGGATAACCCGCTTCCTGGTGATTTGGTCGTTCGGCGTCGCCTTGACGAGGCGGTGGTACGGCGCGGCGAGGTCTTCGTCATCACGCATTGGCCCGACGCCGAGACCATCGTCGCGGGACCCTACCAAAGCTACGGTTACGCCCTGCGTCAGGCGCAAGGCATGCTCAAGGACCGCTCCGAGCGCATTTGGTACGATCACGCCCCGACCGGCCGCCCGGAACAACTCGAACAGGTCGGGGGCCACGGTCATGCCTGACTCCGCCTGCGGGGGGTGATTCACGAAGCCGCTGTTCGAATATCGGCGGCGGAAGCTGGCAAGGGTTGACTAAGAAAGGAGACGCATGAGCTTGCCAGGGGAGGATCCTGATAAAATCCGGCCATGCGACGTTTCTCGACCGTGATCGCCGTGCTGATGGTCGCCGCGTGCGGGGTCATCGTCTGGGGTCAGGCTCCGGCGAAGAAGGCTGCAACGCCGGCCCCGTCGAAGGCGGCCCAGAAGCTCACGTTTCCTCCCATTCCGAACCCCGGTTTCGCGCCCGGACGCCCCCTCGACCAGACGCGGGCGGTCTATCAGTTCGCCGCCGAGCACCCCGAAGTGCTCAAATTCGTGCCCTGCTATTGCGGCTGCGAATCGAGCGGCCATCCGCACAACGAATCGTGTTTCGTCAAGCGCCGCGATGCTGCCGGCAACGTCATCGAGTGGGACCCGCACGGCTATGGTTGAGCGGTTTGCATCGACGTCGCGCGTGACGCGATGATGATGTTCCGCTCCGGCGCCGATCCGGTGTCGATCCGTGCGGCGATCGAGAAAAAGTGGACCCCACAATACCAGACGAAGACGCCGACGCCTCTGCCGACCAGAAAACCCAAGGGCTAGCGCAAGGGCCCGCCGCCGGGCGGGCCGACGCGTTCCTCGCCGCCGTCACCCAGGGCGTATTGATCGGCTCCATCGGGGCCGAATCCCGGACGCTCACTGCCAATGCCTGTCTCAAGGAGATGCTCGGCTACCCGCTGGAGACGGCGGATCACCTGGTCAATCCTTTTCACGCCGAGCGGTTTCCCGATCAACAAGTCCGCGAGGCCTTTCTCGCCCGGCTGATGGCTGAGGGGAAGGTCATCGACCAGCTGCTCCGGCTGCGCCGAAACGACGGGTCGCTCGTCTGGGTCGAGGTGACCGCGACGCCGCTCGGCGCGCTCATTCGCGATGTCAGCGACCGCAAGCGCAACGAAGATCAATCGCGCGATCTCCATCATCAACTGCTGCAAGCCGAAAAGCTCGCCGCGCTGGGCCAGACGGTTTCAGGCGTCGCGCACGAGTTGAACAACCCGCTTGCGACGATCTTGTCCTGGGCCGAACGGCTCGCCGAATCGCCGGCCGACGAGAAGGCGCGCCGCGGCCTCGACGTCATCCTCAAGGAAGCGGAGCGCGCCGCCCGCATCGTCCGCAATCTGTTGACGTTCGCGCGCAAGCGCCAGAGCACGCGCATGATGGTGGACGTCAACGAGATCGTGCGGGAAACGCTGGCCTTGCGTGCATACGAACAACGCGTCCACAACATCGCGGTCGCGTCATCGTTCGGCCCCTCGATACCGGAGGTGTTTGCCGACGGACATCAGGTCAAACAAATTCTCTTGAATCTGATCATCAACGCCGAGCAGGCGATGCTGACCGCCCACGGGCGTGGCGTATTGAACCTCCGCACCTTCCACGACAGCGAGCGCGACTCCGTGGTCTTCGAAGTGAATGACGATGGGCCGGGGATTTCCGCGGAGATGCAGGCCAAGATTTTCGACCCGTTCTTCACGACCAAGGAGGTAGGCAAGGGAACCGGGCTGGGGCTGAGCGTCGCATACGCCATCGTGCAGGAGCACGGCGGGCGCATCTGGGTCAGTTCGGATCAGGGGCGGGGCGCGTCGTTCTTCGTAGAGTTGCCGGTCGCCGGCCAGCAGCTCGAAGCGCGCAGGCCGGCGGCAGCGGCGATTCCTCTTGATGCATTCAAGGGTCTGAAGGCGTTGGTCGTTGAGGACGAACCGGCATTAGGGGCCGCCGTCGCGGAGGCGCTGGGGGATGTCGGCTTCGTCGTCGACCGTGCCCGGGACGGCGAAGAAGGACTGACGCGCGTCACGCAGGGCAACTACGATCTCATCATCTGCGATCTGAAGATGCCCCGCATTGACGGGATGCAGTTCTATCGTGCGATGGCCGCGGCGACCCCGGCGCTGGCGCGGCGCGTCATTTTCGTGACCGGCGCTGTTGCCGGCAGCGACGCGGAGAGGTTTCTCGAAGAAACCGGTTGCCGTTGGCTGGCCAAGCCATTTCGGCTCGGCGATTTGCTGCGCGCCGCACGCGACGCGCTG
>Ga0136627_1000992_pt1 | contig 11117 bp, 11 predicted proteins | sample AntDrymUQ4892206_2_FD_104652 | JGI IMG/M metagenome (GOLD analysis project Ga0136627, IMG submission 104652) | Polar desert sand microbial communities from Dry Valleys, Antarctica - metaG UQ489 (22.06) | ecosystem: Environmental > Terrestrial > Soil > Desert | place: Antarctica: Dry Valley... | reverse complement strand
GGTGCGGTGTCGTCGACCGCGTAGAGCAGCAGGTTGGTGTCGACGAGCTTCACTTGCGCAGCTCGAGCTTGCGGACGATCTCGGCATCCTCGAGCTCATCGGCGAGTCGCCGCGCGCGGTCGAGGTCGATGCCGGGGCGCAGACCGAGCGAAGCCGTCTGCTGCGTGAAGGGCCGACGCTCGAAGTCTCCGCCCAGACCGGCGCGCAGCGTGCTGTTGAGCACGTCCTTGAACGGCACCCCCAGCTCCTGCGCGCGTTCCTTGAGCCGCGCCGCGATGTCGGGTTCGAGGGTCACCGTCGTCCTCATGGCCGCATCTTAGCATGAATGACGGTGATGCCTTGATGCAGGGCACGGGTCAGGTTCGCCGACCGGTCTGGCCGCGGCCGCCTCGGCGGTCCGCTGGCCGAACTCCCCACCGCCGAGAGAACGCCCGTGAGCAGGGCAGGCAGCGCCTAGTCGCTGGGAGCCTGCCCACCGGCGGGCCGCTCGTCGCGGACCCGGTGGAGCGCGGGGAGCTGCCGGCGGTCCTTGGGCCGGTCGAGGAGCTCTTTGGAGGCGATGACGTCGTCGAGGCTCGCGAGGTGGAGCTCGACGCCCTGGTCGAGGCGGGTGACCATGCGCGGCGCGAGCGCCTCGTAGCCGGCCTCGAACCCCCGCGGTCGAAGGACCACGTCGATGCGGCCGAGGCGCGTGCGGAGCGTCAGCGCCACGTCGTCGGTGCCGAAGTGGCGCCGCTCGAGGAGCCGTCCGTCGATGCGCCGCCCCTCCGGCCGGTCGGGGTCCCACCAGCGCGGCCCCAGGATGTTCAGGGCGTCGCACAGCCGCTGCAGGTTGCCCGGGTCCGTGCGGGGCACGAGGTCCAGGTCGTCGGTCTTCACGTCGGCGCCGTGGGCGATCCCGGCGCCGGTGCCGATGAGCACGTAGGCGACCTCGTAGGCGTTCAGCAGCCGGCAGACGACCCGCAGCTGCCGTCGCCAATCGATGTCCCCGCCGGCGTTGTAGCGGTCGAGCTCCTCGCGGACGGTGATGACGTGCGCCCAGTACTGACGACGGTAGGGGGTGGACTCCGTGTCCTTTCCGCGGCCGGAGTAGGCGAACTCCAGGTCGTGCTCGTAGCCGCTCTCCCACCACTCCGGGCGCGGCGGCGAGCTCGCCCGCCCCAGCGCGGCGATGTCGGAGTAGTGCAGGTCCAGCACGCCGATGCCGGCCTCGACGTCGGTCAGCCAGCGCTCGTCGCGGTCGGTCCTGGGGTACAGCGGGTCGGTGCGCAGGCGCTCGACGAACTCGGCCCGGCTCATCCCGGCCCAATCGCGTTCGGCGCGGACCCACACGCCGGTGTGGGCGTCGTCGTCGTATCGCGGCGCGGGCGCTCCCATGGTGTGGGATCGTATGCGCGTCCCCGCGGGCCAGCGGGCATCGCTGCGCCGTGCCTGTGGACGCCCGCCGCCCGGAGTAGTCGGGCTGGTGGGCGCCGTCGGCGTCGCAGGTGCGGTCGGGCTCGCCGGCCGCGGGCACCACACACCGTCGCCCTCCGGCTCCTCGAGTCCTCAGTCCCCAAGCCCGGGCGGCGGGCCCAGGATCGTCCCGCCGTGCGCGGCCGGCGCCTCTGCCATGCCCGGAGGCGTGATCGTCCAGCTACGCGCGGGCGCCGGGGAACGGCGGCGGCGCGGACCGCCCGCGCCACGCCTCCTGGTCGGCGACCTGGACGACCAGTTCGGCGAGCATCTGCGGCGTCATCTCCACCAGGCGCCAAAGCTCGATGGTGTTGCCCAGGTCGCTGGTCCAGCGGGCGAGGACTTCGTCGTCGTCCCGGTCCAGCTCGATGAACAGCGACCGCGCCGGCTCGAGCAGCCGGGTCGACAGCTTGGTGATGAACTCCTCACCGGACTGCGTCCAGCCCGTGCGCACGATGAACGTCTCGGGGGAGGACTCCTTGAGCTGGAGCACGAGCGCCTTGAGATGCTCCACGAGCTCGGCGTGGCGGGCCTTCTGCGCCTCGGCGCGCTCGGCGGCCGCGCGCTCCTCGGCCGCGCGTTGATCCGAGATCACCCGGTCCATCTCCACCTCGGCCTGCTCGCGTTCGCGCGCCAGCTCTGCGTTGCGGGCCAGCTTCGCGCGCAGCGTCGCCTCGAAATCGGTCATGCCCTGGTTTCCCTCCCGGTCGCGTGCCACGAGGGTACGCCCACGGGTGCGTCCGGCCCCGGGGAGGCGGGGCTACGATTGCCCTTTCCACCACTGGGAGGTCCGACTGTGTCCGCTGTCCTGCAGGTCTGCGCCGCCGCCAAGGCCGCCGCGCCGCACCTCGCACGCGCCTCGACGCGTCGGAAGGACGCGGCGCTCGAGGCGATCGCCGCAGCACTCGACCGGGGGCACGACGAGATCCTCGCCGCGAACGCCCGCGACCTCGACGCCGCCCGCGAGGACGGACTGTCGCCGGCGCTGCAGGACCGGCTGACGCTCACCCCGGAACGGCTGCACGGCATCGCCGGGGCGGTCCGGGACCTCGTCCGGCTCGCCGACCCGGTCGGCGAGGTCGTCCGCGGCTCGACGCTGCCGAACGGGCTCGAGCTGCGCCAGGTCCGCGTCCCCCTCGGGGTCATCGCGATGGTGTACGAAGGCCGTCCCAACGTCACCGTCGACGCGGCCGGTCTCGCGCTGAAGAGCGGCAACGCCTGCGTGCTGCGGGGGTCCTCGACGGCGATCCACTCGAACACCGCGCTCGCCGGGCTGGTCCGCGGCGCGCTGGAGTCGGTCGACCTGCCGGCGGACCTCGTATGCCTGGTCTCGGACACCGACCGCGGATCGGTCAAGGAGCTGACCCGCGCCCGCGGCCTTGTCGACCTGCTGATCCCGCGCGGCGGTGCCGGGCTGATCCAGGCGGTCGTGCAAGACGCCCAGGTGCCGGTCGTGGAGACCGGCGTCGGCAACTGCCACGTGTACGTCGACGTCGCCGCGGATCCTGCGAAAGCCCGCGCGATCGTCGTGAACGCCAAGGCGCAGCGGCCCAGCGTGTGCAACGCCGCGGAGACCCTCCTGGTGCACGCCGGCATCGCGGAGTCCTTCCTCCCCGCGGTGGCTCGGGACCTGCGCGACGCCGGGGTCGAGCTCGTCGGCGACGCGCAGGCCCAGCGCCTGGCCGGCGCCGAGCCCGCCGCGCCGGCGGACTGGGACACCGAGTTCGGCGATTTCAAGCTGGCCGTGCGGGTCGTGGACGGCCTTGACGACGCGATCGCCCACATCGCCGCCCACGGCACCATGCACACGGAGGCGATCGTCACCGAGGACCGGGGGGCCGCCCGCCGCTTCTGCGCCGAGGTCGACGCGGCCGCCGTCGTCGTCAACGCCTCGACCCGTTTCACCGACGGCGGCGAGTTCGGGTTCGGGGCGGAAATCGGCATCTCCACCCAGAAGCTCCACGCCCGCGGCCCCATGGGGCTGCGCGAGCTCACCACGACCAAGTACGTCGTCGAGGGGGACGGCCAGGTGCGGGGGTGACGACGACCGCGGAGGACGTCGCGGCCTTCGCGACGCCGGCGGACGTCGCAGCACGGCTGGAGGCGGTCGGCTACCTGTCGGACCCGTCGATCGCGACGGTCGCGTTCCTCGCCGACCGGCTCGGCAAGCCGATCCTCGTCGAGGGTCCGGCCGGCGTCGGCAAGACCGAGCTGGCGAAGGCGATCGCCAGCGCGAAGGGCGCGCGGCTGCTGCGGCTGCAGTGCTACGAGGGCCTGGACGAGGCGAAGGCCCTCTACGAGTGGAACTACGCCAAGCAGCTCCTGCGAATCCATGCCGACGCCTCGTCCCCGCGCCGGTGGGAGGCGACCCACGACGACATCTTCTCGGCCGAGTACCTGCTGTCGCGGCCGCTGCTCGACGCCATCACCACCGAGGCAGCGACGGTCCTGCTGATCGACGAGGTCGACAAGGTCGACTTCGAGTTCGAGGCGTTGCTGCTGGAGGTGCTGTCGGACTTCCAGGTCACGGTTCCGGAGATGGGCACGGTCACCGCCGTGCGCCGCCCCTACGTCGTCTTGACCTCGAACGACACCAGGGAGCTCTCGGAGGCGCTGAAGCGGCGCTGCCTCTACCTGCACATGGACTATCCGGACCTCGAGCGGGAGCGCGCGATCGTCCTGGCGCGCGTGCCTGAGGTGGCCGACGCGCTCGCCGACCAGCTCGTCGGGATCGTGCGGTCGCTGCGGCGGCTGGAGCTGAAGAAGGCGCCGTCGATCTCCGAGACGCTCGACTGGGCGCGCACGCTGCTCGAGCTCGGCTACGACGGGATCGACGAGGGCGTCGTCCGAGCGACCATCACCGTGCTGCTCAAGCACCAGAGCGACGTCGAGAGGGCGCTCGCCCACCTGGGCGCCGGGGGGACCCACCGCTGACCACCGCGACGCCGGGGGTGCAGGCCAGGGTCGGCGAGCTCGCGCGGGCCCTGCGCGGGAGCGGGCTGCCGGTCGCGATCAGCAACCACCTCGACGCCCTGCGGGCGACCGCCGCCGTCGACCTGCTCGACCGCCGCGCGCTGCGGGAGGCGCTGGCCGCGACGCTCACCTCGTCGGCGGCGCACCGCCCGGCGTTCGACACGCTGTTCGACCTGTACTTCCCGGCACGCTCGGGCGGCGGGGACGACCCGGCGCCAGCGCCGCGCGACGTCGCCGAGTTCCTCGCCGAGCTCGTCGCGCGCATCCTCGCGGGCGACGAGACGCGCGTGGGCGCGATCGCCCGCGAGGCCGTGAGCTCCTACGGGCGCGTCGAGAGCCGCGACGGGACGGCCGCGTACTTCGTCTACCGGGTCTTCCGGGACATCAACCTCGCGGGTCTGCTCCGCAGGCTGCTCGATGCCGCGCCGCCCGCGGACGACCCGCTGGCGCAGCGCATCGCCCGCGACCGGATCGAGCTGCTGCTGCGCCGGTTCCGCGAGGAGGTCGAGGCGGAGGTCCGCCGGCGACAGGCCGAGGCCGTCGGACCGGAGCGGGCGGCCCGCATGCTCGCCAGGCCGCCGCCGTCGGAGGTCGACTTCTTCACCGTCACGGCCGAGGAGCAGGCTCAGATGCGCCGGGCCGTCGGCCCGCTGGCCCGCCGCCTCGCCAGCAGGCTCGCCCTCCGGCGCCGCCGCGCCGCCGACGGCCGGCTCGACGCGCGCAGCACGATGCGGCGGGCGGTGTCGACCGGCGGGGTGCCGCTCGACCCGGTGTTCCGCGCCAAGCGCACGCACCGGCCCGAGCTCGTCGTCCTTTGTGACGTGTCCGGCTCGGTCGCGGCGTTCGCGCGCTTCACGCTGCTGTTTTGCCACGCACTGCAGGGCCAGTTCTCGCGGGTCCGCAGCTTCGCCTTCATCGACGACATCGACGAGGTCACGCGCCTGTTCGCCGACGGCGACGTCGGTGAGGCGATGGCCCGCCTGTCCGCCGAGGCCACGCTCGTGCGCCTCGACGGCCACTCCGACTACGGCCACGCCCTGCAGGCGTTCGTCCGCCGTTACGGCGACGCGGTGACGCCGAGGTCGACCGTCCTGGTCCTGGGCGACGCCCGCAACAACTACCGCGCCGCCAACGCGGACGCCCTGCGCGCACTGCGCGAGCGGGCCCGTCATCTCTACTGGCTGAACCCCGAACCCTCGGCCCACTGGGGCACCGGCGACTCGATCGCCCCGGACTACGCCCGCCACTGCGACGCGATGCTCGAGTGCCGCAACCTCGCCCAGCTCAGCGCGTTCATCGAGGGTCTCGCGCGTCCGCACCGGTGAGGCCAGCGCTGACCGATGCGGTGGTACCCGCCCGGCGAGACAGCGGTGGGCACGGCTCCCGGGGGAGGAGACGGCGGGGGCCGGTGCGTACACTCGATTGATGGACGCCCGGCGCCGGATCGGCATCATGGGTGGCACCTTCGACCCGGTGCACCTCGGCCACCTGGTCACCGCCGAGCAGGCGCGCGCCGACCTGAAGCTCGACGAGGTCATCTTCGTCCCGGCCGGCGCCCCCTGGCAGAAGCAGCGTGACGTCGCACCCGCGGAGCACCGCTACCTCATGACGGTGCTGGCCACGGCCGCCAACCCCCGCTTCTCCGTGAGCCGGCTGGAGATCGACCGTCCGGGCCCCACCTACACCGTGCAGACGCTGCGAGCCATCCGGGACGCGGTCCCCCACGACCTGCTCTTCTTCGTCACGGGCGCGGACGCCATTCTGAACATCCTCACGTGGCAGGCGGCGGAGGAGTGCCTGGCGCTCGCCGACTTCGTCGCGGCGACGCGGCCGGGCTACGACCTCCAGGCGCTCGAGGCGCACGGTCTGCGTGACCGGGTCGTCGTCCTCGACGTGCCGGCGCTCGCGATCTCCTCCAGCGATGTCCGCGAGCGGCTCTCGGCCGGCCGGCCGGTGCGCTACCTGATCCCGCGGGAGGTCGAGGAGTACGCGCGCAAGCACGCGCTCTACGGCGCCCCCGGCCGCGGCCTCGCCGCCGGCCGCTTCCCCGGCTTCGAGGGCTCCCCCGAGTGAGCGACGACCTGCTCGAGGCCCACGCCGGTCCGGCCTCGGGGCGCCGCGCGGCGCGCCGGGCCGAGGCGCGCCGCGTCCGTCGCCGCCGGTTCGCCCTGACCGCCGGTGTGGCGACCGTGGTGGCGGTCGCGGCGGTCGCGTGGCAGGTGGCGGCAGTTCCCGGCGCGGCGCCCACGGGCACCGCCGCGACCGGGACTGCCGGCCCCGTCACCCGGGGGACGCCGCAGGACACGCTGCTGCTCGTCCGCCACCCGTCGTCGCCGGGCCCCGCGACGGGCGTGACCCTGCTGGCCGCCGGCCCCGGCCCTGACGACGCGACCGTGCTGTTCGTGCCGGCCGGCATGCTCGTCGACATCCCCGGTGCCGGCCAGCAGCCGCTGGGCGAGGCCTTCGCCCGGGGGGGCGCGGCCCTGGCCCAGGCGGTCACCGAGGACGCCCTGGGCATCGAGATCGACCACGCCGCCAGCATCGACGAGCCGGGCCTCGGGGCCTTTCTGGGGCGCAGCGGCGGCCTGGCCCTGACCGTCCCCGGCGCCCTTGCCGCCACCGTGGACGGCTCCTCCGTGGAGCGGTTCGCCGCCGGGGAGCAGTTCCTCGACGGAACCCGGCTGGCGGAGTACTGGGCGTTCCGGCAGGCCGCCGAAGACGAGCTGGCGACCTTCCCCCGCCAGCAGCTCGTGCTGTCCGCATTCCTGCGGGCCGCCGCCGACGAGGCCGTGCGCGATCGCCTCGTCGGTGACGGGGCGCCCCAGCTGTCCACGGCCGCCGACGGGGCCTGGCTGGACGCGGTGCTCGGGCGGCTGGGCGACGCCGCCCGGCGGGGCAGCCTGGACTTCGTCCAGCTCCCGGTCGAGCGGCTGGACGGCGGGCCGGACGGCGCCGCGTACCGCGCGAGGCGGGATGGCGTCGTCGCGCTTCGGTCGGGCGCGCTCGCGGCCAGCGTGCCGCGCGGCGGAGTCGCCGGCGTCGTCAGGATCGAGGTGCTCAACGGCGTGGGCACACCGGGCGTCGGCGCGGAGGTCGGGCGCCTCCTCGGGGGCGAGCAGTTCCGCGTCGTGCGCACCGACAACGCCGACGGCTTCGGCGTCGGCGAGACGCGCATCGTCGTCCACGACGACGCCGAGCGCTCCATCGAGGTGGCGGAGCAGGTGCGGCGGCGGCTGGGCGTCGGTACCATCCAGGTCAGCGATCGCCCCGATCGCGCCGTCGACCTGACGATCGTGGTCGGCGCCGATTTTGACCCCGTTCCAGATCCATCCGGCGACACCGAGACGGAGCAGGCAGCCTGAGCACGGTCGACACCACGGCGTCGCGGACACTCGCGCTCGCCGCCGCAGCCGCCGCCGCCGACAAGAAGGCGACCGACGTGCGCATCCTCGACGTCGGCGACCTCATCGGCATCACCGACTTCTTCGTCCTCGCCTCCGCCTCGAACGACCGGCTCCTCGGGACCGTCGCCGACGAGGTCGAACGGCGGCTGAAGGACGCGGGGCGGTCTCCGCGCCGGCGGGAGGGCACGAAGGACACCGGCTGGATGCTGCTCGACTACGGCGACATCGTCGTCCACGCCTTCACCGAGGAGCAGCGCGCGTTCTACGCCCTCGAGCGGCTGTGGTCGGACGCGCCCGTCGTCGCCTTCACCGATCCCGCCCACGCGGGCTGAGACCGCCGTGCCGGCCGCGCGCTGGCGGCGGCTGGTCCTGGTCCGCCACGGCGAGTCGACGTGGAACGCGGCCGGCCGCATCCAGGGGCACTCGGGCGGCGGTCTCACCGAGCGCGGACGGGCGCAGGCGGAGTCCGTGGCGGCGACCGTCGCGCACTCCTATCCCGACGTCGCCCTGATCGCCCGCAGCGACCTGCGGCGGGTCGAGGAGACCGCAGGACCGGCCGAGGCGCGGCTCGGCGTTCCGGTGCGGGTCGACCGGCGCCTGCGGGAGATCGACGTCGGCGCGTGGGCCGGCCTGACGTTCGAGGAGGTCCAGGAACGCGATCCCGACGGCGTGGCGGCGTGGCGGCGTGGGGAGGACATCGGGCGCGGCGGCGGAGAGACCTTCGCCGAGCTGCGCCAGCGGGTCTGGCAGGCCGTGACCGAACTGGTCGGGACGCCGGGCGGGGGGACCGTCGTGCTGTTCACCCACGGCGGCCCGATCCGGGTCGCCGCGGCCTGCGCCCTCGGTCTGGTCGACGCCTCCGCGACGACGCTGGGGCCCCTCGCGAACGGCTCGTTGACCGTGCTCGAGAGCCGTGCCGGGCAGATACGTCTCGCGGCGTATAACGAGACCTGCTCCGCCGGCAACAGTGCCCCTTCGGGTTCCGGGCCGAATCGTTGGCCGTCGCCTGGGTAGCCTCATCAAGTAGTGGGTCGGGCCAGTGCGGGGCGGCGCCGGGAGAGGTCGACCGCGATGAGGACGACGCTGCGCGCACACGTCAGTCTGCGGCCGGGCAGGCGACGGGTCGTCATGGCCGTGCTGCTCCTCCTTCTGACGGTCGCCGGGCTCGCGACCCAGGCCGGTGGGCGCGGGCGGAGGCTGGCCGGGGAGTGGCTCACCTGTCTGCTGTCAGGACGTGCCCCGGCAGGCACGCCGCCAGGGGCTGACGGAGTCCCGGCCCCGGTACTCCAGACGCTCGGGGAGCCGGGGCTTGACGCGACGACGGGGAACTGGTCGGCTGCAGGGCTGGACCGCCTGCCGGGGGTGACCGTCGCCGTCCTCGACAGCGGCGTCGATGCCGGGCACAACGCGCTGTCGGCGGCTGTTCTGCCGGGCCTCGACCTCATCAACCTCTGCGGAGACGCACACTCCGACGCCTTCGGTCACGGCACGCAGGTGGCCGGAGTGATCGCAGGCACGGGCAGCGGCATCGCACCGGGCGTCCTCATCCTGCCGATCCGCACCTCGCCCTGGCCGGGGGTCCAGCTCCGGATCGCCAATGCCGCGGCCATCGTGCTCGCCGCCGGCAACGGCGCGGACGTCATCAACATCAGTTCGAGCTCCAACTCCGGCCGGGAGTCGGTGATGGAGCACGCCGCCATCCGCTATGCGGTCCGGCGGGGTGCCGTCGTGGTCGCGTCCGCGGGCAACGACGCCGCCGTGCCCGCGCGCTACCCGGCCGCGTACCCCGAGGTCATCTCGGTCACGGCGGCCGACGCCGACGGCGGCCTGGCCGCGTGGGCCGCGTGGAAGGGCGGCATCGACGTCGCCGCTCCGGGCGCGCAGGTGGTCACGACCGTGGCCGGGGGCGGCTACGTGCGCGCGAGCGGCACGTCGTTCGCCGCGCCGTACGTGGCCGGTGTCGTCGCCCGGATGAAGGCCGCCGATCCCAGACTCACGCCGGCCGAGATCGAACGCATCCTGGTGGACACGGCGCGACCCCCGGACGGGTCGCGCGGCAAGTCCCAGAGGCTGCCTGCCGTGGATCCGGCTGCGGCACTCGCCGCAGTCAGCGGTCCGTCGAAGGGGATCGACCGGCTCGTCGACGACGCCCACCCGGCCGGCGAGTTCGTGGCGCCGCCGGCCGAGGCACCGGCGGCGTGAGCTGCCTCATTCGGGGGCGACCAGCGCCCGGATCTCCTCGAGCGTGACCTCGCTCACCGCGGCGGGACCGCCGACCACGACGCCGTAGCTGACCGACGACCCGAAGTCCCGGAGGAACTGCTCGCTCGCCGGGCTGTTCGCGAGCGTGTCGCGGTGCACGAGGAGCAGCAGGGCCCCCAGCCGGGCCGCGAGCGCGCCGGCGGCCAGCGCGTCCGGGAAGTTCTCGCCGGAGGCGAAGACGACCGGCAGCGTGCCCGCGGGGTAGCGGCGGGCGGCCTCGGCGACCACCGCCACCGAGGTGTCGTAGCGCGTCGGGCCCGACAGCCGACGGACGGTGTAGCCGAGGGTGTCGAGGCGCGCCTCGACGTCGGCTGAGATCGCGACGGTGCCGCCGAGGAGCAGGATCTCGCGGGCGCCGGCGGCCTCGAGTGCCTGCTCGGTCGCGGGCGGCAGGTCGCCGGCGCGGGTGAGCAGCGTGGGAACCTGCGACGGGCTGGCCGACAGGGCGCCCGCCGACACGGCGTCCGGGAAGTTGTCGCCGGAGGCCAGCGCGACCTGCCCGGTCGCCGGCAGCGGCACCCGGGCATCCACGGCGGCCGCGGTGGCGTACCGGTCCTCGCCCGCGATGCGATCCACGGTGATGTCCAGCGCTTCCAGGCGGTTCTCCACGGCCTGCGAGACCGCGCTCGTTCCACCGAGGATCGTGACGGTCTCGGCATCGAGCCGCAGGAGCTCGGCCTCGACGGCGGGGTGGAGGGATCCGGGGGTGGTCAGCAGCAGGGGGGCGTCGAGCTCGGCGGCCAGGGCCCCGCCTGCGAGGGCGTCCGGGTAGCGGTCGGCGGTCGCGAGCAGTGCTCTGCCGGAGGTCTGCCAGTAGCGCCGCGAGACCTCGACGGCCGTCTCGACGCGTCCGGGGCCCGCGACGCGGACCACCTCGCCGGTCCCCGGCGGCGGGCTCGGTGAGTCCGTCGGCGACGCGGTCGGGCTGCCGGTGGGCGTGCCGGTCGGGGTGCCGGTGGGCGTCCCGGTCGGGGTGCCGGTGGGCGTGCCGGTCGGGCTGCCGGTGGGCGTGCCCGTCGGGCT
>Ga0136627_1000991_pt1 | contig 11127 bp, 8 predicted proteins | sample AntDrymUQ4892206_2_FD_104652 | JGI IMG/M metagenome (GOLD analysis project Ga0136627, IMG submission 104652) | Polar desert sand microbial communities from Dry Valleys, Antarctica - metaG UQ489 (22.06) | ecosystem: Environmental > Terrestrial > Soil > Desert | place: Antarctica: Dry Valley... | reverse complement strand
GTCGTCGTCGGCATGCTCAACGACAAGAACCCGGAATCCGTGCTCGCACCGCTGGTCGAGATGAGTGACCGCTGGATCGTCGCGCCAACTCACAATCCGCGCGCGATGGCGACCGCGGAGTTGCTAGCGTCGCTCGTTCGACTCGGAGTTGAAGCAACATCGAGGACCACGATCACGGCCGCATTGGAAACAGCGACCGCTTCCGCATTGGCGACCGCGGCCAGCCAAGTCGTCCTGATTACCGGCTCGTTCTCGACGGTCGCGGAGGCACGGGTTGCCCTGGGAGTGGCGTGACCGGACCAGTCCTGCCCGTGCAGTATCCTTGACTTGGCACACCAACGCTTCTCGTCATGCGTTGAACGTGCAGAGAGCGGGCGCGACATTCGCTCCAACATCCGGGAAAACGCCCGACGTCACCGCAAATGAGCTCGAAACAGCAATGATGATCGCAATACATCCGATCCCGATATGGCCTCGTACATTAGTCGAGGCCGGTTTCAAGGCGTGGACGCCGCCACGCCGCGTGTGTTTGGGACGATGTCGATGACGCGCCCCGAGTCCAGCGTGGACATGCTTGAACTGGATGACGCGACCCTCGCGGGACGTGTCGCCGACGGCTCGACGATTGCGCTGGAGGTGCTGTACGACCGGTATTCGCGAGTCGTCCTCTCGTTCGCCACGCGCATCCTTGGGGATCGTCAATCGGGAGAGGAACTGCTTCAGGAGGTCTTCCTGCGCACATGGCAACAAGCGCGCAACTACTCTGCGGAACGAGGTTCGTTTGTGACGTGGTTGCTCAGCATCACCCACAACATGTCGATCGACGAAATTCGCAAACGTAGACGACGACCGCAACGCGCCGACTCCGCCGATCCGGTTCTCATGCTGACCAATGTGACCGACGACTCGCCCAGTGTTGAGGAATTCGCGGAACTGGGAGATCTCAGGCTAACCATGATACGAGCGATTCAGACACTCCCCATGGCGCAGCGCAGCGCAATTGAATTGGCCTATTATCGCGGTCTCACCCAGCGCGAGATCGCTGAGGAACTTGGCCAGCCGCTTGGCACGATCAAGACGCGCATGCGCCTCGGGATGCGCAAATTGAGGGAATACCTGGAAACGCACGAGATGGAATTGGCGTGAATAGCCGACCGATGATTCCAACCGAAAACGCCGGACAACACGACAACGGCGACTGCGCGTTTGCGCTCGATCGCATCGAGAGCTTTGCCCTCGGCGCGCTCGATTCCTTCGATCGCGGCATTGTCGAACATCACCTTCGCTGGTGCGAGTCATGCCGGCGTGAAGCGGCGAGGTTCGAACGCGTCGTCGAGTTCATGCATCTCTCGACGCCTCTGGGACCGCCGCCGTCAGATAACATCAAGCAACAACTCATGAATCGACTGACGTCCGACGACTTGGCGCCGCCACTCGATTCACATTCGCACCGCGTGGAGCGTTCCGCGGAACGGGCTCCGAGTCCTCGCGGCTGGACCCGCTACATACCCGCTGCAGTCGCCGCCCCCCTGGCGATCGCGCTCCTCGTGGTCGGCGCCTGGGCGAACTCGCTTCGCACCGACCTCTCCGATCGCGAACAGGCCCTCGACAACCAGATCGAACTCAACGGCTCGCTCGCCAGAGGCGGTCAGGTGCGCCTCTTTTCGGTCGAGCAATCGTGTCCCGATTGCGAAGGCAACGGACACGTCGGCGTGAGCGAGTCGAACGGCATGGGCATGGTGGTGGGACAAGACTTCAATCCATCCCAGCAACATGACGTTTGGGGCGTGAATGACAAGGGTGAGAAGAAGATGTTCTGCAAACTGGAAGTCGACCCCTCCGGCGCGGTGATGCAGATGTTCACCTTCCCTGATGCGCCATCGGCCTTCACCGATGTCTACATCACCGATGAATACGGCGCGATGATCTATGTTTCCGGCGAATCGAGTGGGACACACGAGTCCACGCCATCCGAGAAGCAAACACCGCTTCCGACCACCTGAAGCACTGGTTAAGTGGCTTCGTCCCCCGGGGTCGCCGTCGTTTGCGTTCGCACTCCCTTCACGGATATAGTCTGGCTGTCAATTGACCCGGGCATCGGCTTCATTTGTGGAAGCGCCGGGTCGCCGACCGGGGCGTGTTTTGCCTCTACAGCAGCCTTTTCCAGGAGCACATGTGAGCGTGGACGCCGCGATTTCTTCCTCAGACATTCAAACCACCGCGACGACCAGCCCGATCCGCTCCACCGTTCGGGAACGTGACCTTGAGCCCAATCGCGGGGCCGCGGCCGCTACCTCCGGGTTGGAGTCCGATATTTCCCTCGGCCGTGTCGAGTCGCTAACGATCCTGATTCCAGTCCTCAACGAAGAGGGCAACCTGCCCGAACTGTACAAGCGCCTGCTCGGTTCGCTCACCGCGATCGGGCTGCCATTCGAAATCGTGTTTGTCGACGATGGTTCGCGGGACAACACCTGGACACTTATTTCCGATCTCAGCAAAGCGGACGACCGCGTCATCGGCCTGCGGCATCGTCGTAATTTCGGAAAGGCGCCGGCCCTCTCCAACGGATTTGCGATCGCCCGCGGCGACGTTGTCGTGACCATGGATGGCGACCTCCAGGACGACCCGGATGAAATCCCCAAGTTCCTCGCGATGCTGGACCAAGGATTCGATCTTGTCTCCGGTTGGAAGCAGCGTCGACAGGACCCGTTGGGCAAAACAGCGCCGAGCCGGGTGTTCAACTGGACAGTGCGGCGCACCACGGGCGTTCCGCTGAACGACTTCAACTGCGGTTTCAAGGCCTACCGGCGAGAGGTGACTTCCTCGATCCGGTTGTATGGCGAGCTTCACCGGTTCACGCCGGTGCTGGCCAATGCCGAAGGATTCCGGATCGGCGAACTGCCGGTCAAGCATCATCCCCGCAAGTGGGGTTCGTCAAAGTACGGATGGTCCCGACTGACAAAGGGGTTCCTGGACCTGCTGACGGTGATTTTCCTGACCCAGTACCGGCAACGGCCGATGCATCTCTTCGGTCTGCCAGGTCTTGTTTCAATGGCCCTTGGCGTGCTCCTCGGACTCTGGCTGACCTTCGAGCGGGTGGTCCTCGATCATCCGATTGGCACTCGACCCGCGTTGCTCCTGGCCGTGCTCCTGGTCGTGATCGGCGCCCAGTTCTTCGGGCTCGGCCTGCTTGGCGAGTTCCAGGCGCACCGCTCGAATGCCCCAACCATCGCCCAACAGCTACCCCTTAGCGCCACGGTCGGAATCGCCACCCGCCCCGACTTGGGTTCGACGCCCGCACCTCGGTCCGACGTTTGACCGGAATCGACCGAATGGCGCCTGATCCCCTATTGAAACCTCCCAAATCGACCGCATCGCGGCGGTGGCAAACCTGGCTGGGGCCGCTGTTGCGAATCCCGACACCGGCGATATTCGGCGTTTGTGTCGCGGTCGCGCTGGTCGTCGCCTGGTGGCAGGGCGCCCTGCGGGAAGTCGTCGGGGCGATCGGCGGCGGCGACGTTCGACTCCTGACGATCGCCGCGCCGATCTACGTGGCGAGTCTTGCCCTGCTTTGCTATCGATGGCACCTGCTGGTGCGAATGGCCCAGGGCGTCTCGAATCTACCCCGCGCCGCAGAGGCTTTCCTGACATCGGTGGTGATCAACTATGCGGCCCCGATCGGGCTGGCCGTCCCCTCACGTGCGGTGCTCACCAAGAGGGCGCTCGGTCTTGACGCCCACGCCACCGGGACAATCGCGATCTGGGAAATCGGCGTCGATGTGATCGTCCTTGGCGGCGGCTCCTTGTTGTGGCTGATGCTGGCCCAAGGGTCTGCGGGCGCCGTTGGAGACGAACTGACATCGGCCATCGCCACCTACGCCGCGCTCGGCGGCGTCGCGATCGCCCTCACTGGGATCGGCGCCTGGTGGATGTTCAGGAAGCCCGAACGGCGTGCCCCGATTTTCTCAACCGTGACCCGCATCGTTCTCGCCCCCAAGGTACGACCGAGGGAGGCAACCCTCGCGCTTGCCGTTACAATCGCCTACTGGTTGGTACAGGGAGCGGTGCTCGCGCTTCTGGTCTCCGCGTTCGGGATCGACGCATCGTTCGTGTTCGTCCTCGGCCTGACGTCACTGCCGATTCTGGTTGGGATGCTGAGTCCAATCCCGGGCGGCGCGGGAATCCGGGAAGCCCTGATGTATGCGATTGCGCGACTTGCCGATGTGCCGGGGGGCCCAGTGATCGCCGCCGCCCTGGTCTACCGGTTCGCGCTGTTCGGGGCGATCCCGATCCTGTACGGACTGACCAGGTGGTGGATACACCACAACCGCAACCCGTTTCGCGAGGCTGACCGAGTGTGATTCACATGCTGGTTTGGGTGGCGCCACGTCGGTTAAGGGGTCTCGTAGGGGAGGACTAACGGGCCATGAACCTCATCTCGACGACCTGAATCTGGCCCGTGAACGCGCGGCGTTGCCTGCCCTGAGCTTGTCGAATGGGTCCTTCCGCCCAAGCTCGCGGCAAGCGGGCAAGCAGCACCAGCAGAGGGTGTGTTTTGGGGCCGGCCTTCATGGGAAATTAAATCGAGTTCCGGTCGTCACCGTTGTCAATGGCCTCACCTCGAAATGTGAACCACACCCAGGATGACCCCGTCGCCTCGCGTGAGACGAGTAGACTCGTCACATACGTTTCGATCGAATTGCGTTCGCAATCGGTAAAGGACAACTCCAACCATGAGCATCAGCGAAACGTTCAAATATGAAGGCGTCGGTTTGACCGACACCAGCAACTACCGGAAACACACCAGCGACAATGCCCTCCAGCGCCGCCTGATCGACCGCTTCCATGCCAAACTCGCTCACATCGTCACTGGCCTCGCGCCAGACACCATGCTGGACGCCGGATGCGGCGAAGGATTCGTCGCCGATGTTTTCCTGAAGGCGATGCCCGATGTCAAGATTACCGGATTCGATGTGCTTGACGACTCGGTGACGCTGGCCCGTCAACGCAATCCGCGCGCAACCTTCGCCACCGGCGACATAAGCAACATCGACCATCCCGATGACTCGTTCGATCTCGTGTACTGCTTCGAAGTCCTTGAGCACGTCCGGGAGCCGGATCGCGCGCTTGCGGAATTGACGCGCCTCGCCAGGAAACACGTCGTCTTGAGTGTGCCGCACGAACCGTTCTTTTGCCTCGCCAATGCCGCTCGTGGCAAGAATCTCGACATTCGCCCCCGCGGTTCCGATCCCGATCATCGCAACTTCTGGTCGCGCCAGAAGTTCGCGGAATTCGCGGGATTGCACCTCGCTGTCCAAACCCTCACCGGCTCGATGCCATGGACGATCCTCGTTGGGACACCCAAACGCTGAGTCGGCGCCGCGGTTGCCGCGGGCATCGGGGTAAACTGGCCGCAGCGTCAGGAAGCGACATGGATAGCCCACCACGACGACCCACCAACAAAATGGCGCCGCAATCCGCAACCAATCCACTTGGCGGCAGGGTTCATGGCGCGCGGTCCGAGCGGCCGGCCAGGCGATACTGGTCTGGATACGTCGCCTATGTTCGCACGTGCCCCACATGCGGTTGGGAAAATGACGAAACAGCCCTCTTCTGTGTGTCATGCGCGGAGGACATTCGCCACATCGATCCCGAAGCTTCCTCCGATACTCGTCCAGGCGTGCTCCTGCTCCAGAAACGGCTCGATCGTGAACGGCGTCAACATGCCCGCTCCCGTGGAAGCGACGCGTCCGGGGGTGGCGGCTGGATCGGTTTCGGGGCGGCCCTGATCCTCGCCGCCCTGGTTGTCGGACCGGACCGGATGATCGCCACCGCGGTCTGGATCGCGGCGGTGACATCTTCCGTAGTGGGCATCTGGCAGTTGCGACGCGATCAGCGCGCCTTGCGCATGTGGGGTGGCATTCTCGCCAGCAGCGCTGCCCTGGTCTTGCTGATAGTTGGGTTTCGGGCGATCCGGGCCGCCGGCAACTCGAGCGATCTCTCTCCGCCTTCGATCGAGGCATCGGTTCCGGCGATTGCGACTCCCGCCGCCGAAACAGCGGGTTCCAGGAAGATCGAAGGCAACGTTCCGATGTACGGCGGCGGTCCTACCCACGATGGGATGATGCCGGGTCCCGCCCCCGCATCGGCGCCGGTGCTCGCCTGGCAAATGGACACCGACGGCGAGCTGTACGCCTCGCCCACTTTGGCCAATGGCGTGCTTTATGTCATGAGCAAGGCGGGAACGCTCTACGCGGTCGAGGCCTCCTCGGGAAACGAACGTTGGCGCCGGGAAGTCACGACCTACGTCACCCGGGCCTCGCCGGCGGTGGTCGACGGCGTCGTCTACGTCGGTGGCGGATTCACTTTCAGCGCGCTCGATGCGGCCACTGGCGCTGAGTTGTGGACGGTTCCTCTGGAATACGCCGGTCATGCCTCACCGACAGTCGTCGATGGATTGATTGTCGTCGGTAGTCAGCAAGGGTGGGTGTATGCCCTCAGTGCCGCCACCGGGGAGATCGAATGGCGGGTCCCCACCGAGGGCATCGTCTTTGGCGCGGCCGCGATCTCCGATCGTTCCGTGGTCTACGGAACGGACGAAGGCATTCTCTACAACGTCGACGCCGTCGACGGTTCGCTGAACTGGCGCATCAACCTTCCAGGAGCCTTGTACGCGTCACCGGTAATCACTGGTGACACCGTGTTGGTCGCAACCCAGTCAGGCGAACTTCATGCTCGCGACCTGGCGACAGGTGACGGTCTGTGGAATGCAAATTACGGTGGCCCGCAACCACCCGCCACGAATGGCAAGGTCGTAGTTCTCACTGCCGCGGACGGCGGCGTGTACGGCCTCGACGCCACGACCGGGAACCAGCTTTGGCTCTACCCAAGCGGCAAACTCTCGCTTACGTCCCCCTCGATCAGCGGGAACCTCGTGCTCTTCGGCGCCGGCAACACGCTTTACGCCCTGAACATCGAAACCGGTGAGGCGGTCTGGTACTACCTGGCCGGCGACAAGGTGGAATCGCCGGCGGCGATCGCCGAAGGATTCGTGTTTTTCGGGAGCCGCGACGGATTCGTGAACGCCGTGACCGACCGCTGACTCACTCGTCAGCCGCAACCGCGAACGCTTCCGACACGGCCGCGATGGTGTAATCGAGATCGGCGCCGCGATGCGCGGTCGAGAGAAAAAGCGCCTCGAACTGGGACGGCGCAAAGTACACTCCCCGTTCGAGCAAGGCATTGAAGAACCGGCTGAAGCGACCCGTATCGCTCTGCTTCGCGTCTTCGTAATTCTTCACCGGCGCGTCGTTGAAGAACATGCCGGCCATCGTCCCCACTGCTGTCGCCTGGACTGGTGTGCCTGATGCTTGCGCCGCCTCCCGCAGACCGGTGACCAACAGCTCCGCGGATGCGGCGACAGCGTCCCACACCCCTGGTCTGGCCAGCACGTTGAGGGTCGCGATTCCCGCGGCGGTGGCCACCGGATTGCCCGAGAGCGTACCCGCCTGATACATCGACCCCTCCGGCGCCACATGCTCCATGATCTCTCGTTTGCCAGCATAGGCGGCCAGCGGAAACCCACCACCGACCACCTTGCCAAAGGTGACGAGGTCGGGCGCGATCCCGAATCGTTCCACCGCGCCACCTGGAGCCACGCGGAATCCAGTCATCACCTCATCGAAAATCAGGATCGCGTCGTGCGCGGTCGCGACTTCTCGTAACCCTTCCAGGAACCCGGCCATGGGCTCGACCAACCCCATGTTGCCGGCCACAGGCTCGACGATGATCGCGGCGATCTTGGCGGGATAGTCGGCAAACAACTCTTCCACGGCCTCCAGGTCGTTGAACGGAGCGACCAGCGTGTCGGCGGTAGCTCCGGCTGGCACACCGGGACTATCGGGCAGTCCCAAAGTGGCGACCCCGCTGCCGGCCTGCACCAGCAGCATGTCGGCGTGCCCGTGATAACACCCCGCGAATTTGACGATCTTTTCGCGACCGGTGGCGGCGCGGGCGAGGCGCAGCGCGCTCATCGTCGCTTCGGTGCCAGACGACACCAACCGAATCTGGTCGACACCAGGCACGGCCTGCACGATCAGGTCGGCGAGTACGGTTTCCGCTTCCGTAGGTGCGCCGAAGCTCGTACCCTTGCGCAGCGCGGCGGTTGTCGCCTCAACTACCTCCGGGTGCGCGTGCCCCAGAATCAGCGGTCCCCACGACAACACGAAATCGATGTACTGATTGCCGTCGATGTCCCACAACTTGCTACCCGCCCCCCGATCGACGAACAGCGGCGATCCGCCGACCGAGCGGAAGGCGCGAACCGGACTATTGACGCCACCGGGGATGACGCGGCTGGCGGCGGTGAAGGCCGCCTTCGACGCTGCGCGCGTACGAGGTGCAGACCGGGTGGTGTGGGACACGAAAACATCTCCTAGACGCATTGGGGACATCTGATCGGACGTCCTGCACTTGTACCGCGCAACCAATCAAGGCTACCATCGAGCATGGGTAAGGGCGCACCTGGATCGACCGACGCAGACATGTTCCGGGTCCGGCTCTTGTCGATCCAGTTGTCCGCCCGCGACACACGGACCACATGCCACCACGGTCACGTGTCCGACCTTGGGATGGATGGTGCGATGCGGTCGCATCCAGTCCGCGGGTATCCGGATACGAGGCGTATTTGCCGGAACCCTACTCCGGTTTCACGCCCAAAATGCGAAGGATCTGCTGGGACTCGTCGACCGTGTCCGCCTCGCGCAAGGCCAGGATCGGATCGTGCACGAGTTTGCGGGTGACCCCATTCGCAAGCGCCCGAACCAGGTTCTGGTCTCGCGTGGAGAGGTGGGAAAGCCGTCGTAGCGCGCGCTCGACTTCGGCATCGCGAATATCGTCGGCGTGTTGACGAACCTGGCTGATCGCTCGGGTCGCGGCGCGGCTGCGCACCCACCGCCCAAACTCCTCCACAGCCGATTTGACCAATATCTCAACCTTGACGACCTCATCGGCGTATTGGCGGCGAGTCGCCGCGGCCAACGGCTCCAGGGCGTCGACATCGCGGACGCGAACCCATTCAATCACTTCGCATTCGGAAGCAATCGACCGCGGCACGCTGATATCGACCATCAGAAGCGGTCGGGATCGTTTGTCTATGTGATTGGCGCCGATCATTGGCTCGTCTACCATCACCGCCCCGACCACAAGGTCGGCCTGGGCGATCGCCTGGGCCAATCCCGAACCGGCAACGGCCACGCCACCGACCGCCTGGGCCAGTTCCCGCGCCCGGGGAAGCGATCGATTGACAACCAGTAGCTCACCAATGCGATGCGACCGCAGCAACTTGCCCGTCAGCGACGCCATCTTCCCGGCGCCAAGCAGCAGCACAGTCTTGCCGCTCAATCCACCCAGTTCGTGTACCGCGAGGTCGACCGCCGCGTGCGCGATCGAGACGCGATTGCGCGAAATGTCGGTTTCCGTGCGCGCTCGTTTGCCCATGCGCAGGGCGTCCGTCGCCAATCGTTGCAACACCGGTCCCACGGAGCCGGTTTCTCGAGCCTGGTCGAGTGACTCCCGAATCTGGGACAGAATCTGTGGTTCACCGAGCACGAGCGAGTCGAGCCCGCTTGCGACTCGGAAGAGGTGATTCACCGCTTCCTGATCGCTATGCGAATAGGACGCACTCGTCAACACGTGCGTCGGCACACTGTGGTAGCTGGCGAGAAACTGAAAAATCTCATCCCGGGCATTCAACTCGCCCGATTCGACCGCGTAAATCTCGGTCCGATTGCAGGTCGAAACAATCATGCCTTCGCCGAGGCGACCATGAAGAGCCCGCAAGCCTTCCACAAGCGCCTCGCCTGAAAAAGCGAGCCGTTCCCGGATGGCGACCGGCGCGTACACATGATTCGAACCGACAACCACAACCCTGGGCGTCGTCAATTCACCTGGCCCCAATCCTCAATCGGCCGCGCGGTCTTGCACGTCCACTCAGTCACGTCCGCTCACCAAGTGAAAGGGACGCGATAGTCCTCCTAGGATACTTCAGAATCGGTCGCACGATATGTCCACACGGGCGCCCATTCAGGAATGATTCTCAATATCTCCCGATCACAAGCCAGCGGAAACGATCTTTGCGCAAGTCAACCACTGACCATATAGTGCAGCGAGACACGCGCGCGGCAGCCGCAACTGGTTCCGCGTCGCCTCAACATCCTTTCGCAAGCTCATTTCAATCAGGGAGATCGCACGAAATGGCATTGGCCACAGATCTGACACTACATGCGAAGTACCAGCAGGAATTTGCGGGCTCCGCGCGGATGTTCGAACGCGCCCGAAAGTCGATCGTTGGTGGCATCACGCACGATGGACGCCACATCAAACCGTTTCCGCCGTACATTGCCCGAGCCGACGGCGCGTGGAAGTGGGATGTCGATGGGCACAAGTTGATTGACTACGCGATCGGACATGGATCGCTGATTCTCGGCCACAACGATCCTGAAGTCGTCGCCGCGATGCACGAACAAGTTGATCGCGGCACACACTTTTCAGCCGGACACGAAACCGAAATTCGTTGGGCCGAGAAAGTCATCGAGCTTGTGCCATCGGCCGAGGAAGTCCGGTTCACGGCCTCCGGCACGGAATCGACGCTCCTCGCGATGCGCGTCGCCCGTGGATTCACCGGCAAAACAACGATCCTCAAGTTCGAGGGCCACTTTCACGGCTGGCAGGACTACGCCCTGAAGGGCGAGAAGCCGCCATTCGAATCGACCACCGTGCCGGGCATCCCGAAGGAAACGCTGGGCACGGTCTCGGTCATCCCCGCGAACGATCCTGGAATGCTCGAAGAGCGCCTCGTTCAGGGCGACGTTGCGGCCGTGATTCTCGAACCGAGCGGCGCCTCGTGGTCGACGATCCAATTCCGGGACGACTTCCTCAAGAAGGTGCGCGAAATCGCCACCAGGCACGATGCACTGCTCATCTTCGACGAGGTGATCACCGGTTTCCGCTGGGCTCCAGGTGGAGCCCAGCAGCGCTTCGGCGTGACACCGGACCTGACCACGATGGCCAAGATTGTCGCCGGCGGGATGCCCGGTGGCGCGCTCGCCGGTCGTGCCAATGTGATGG
>Ga0136627_1000990_pt1 | contig 11128 bp, 9 predicted proteins | sample AntDrymUQ4892206_2_FD_104652 | JGI IMG/M metagenome (GOLD analysis project Ga0136627, IMG submission 104652) | Polar desert sand microbial communities from Dry Valleys, Antarctica - metaG UQ489 (22.06) | ecosystem: Environmental > Terrestrial > Soil > Desert | place: Antarctica: Dry Valley... | reverse complement strand
GCCTCCGTCGGGTTCTCCTCGAGCCACTCGGCGAGGCGTTCGTTGGTTGCCCGCAGTACGAACGAGCGCATCGAGACGTTGCCGAGCTTGGCCTTGGTCTGGCCTTCGAACTGTGGCTCGGTGAGCTTGACCGAGAGGATCGCCGTGATGCCCTCGCGGATGTCCTCACCGAGCAGGTTGGGATCCTTCTCCTTGAGCAGGTTCTTCGCTCTCGCGTACTTGTTGATCACCGAGGTCAGGGCTGTCTTGAAGCCCTCGACGTGCATGCCGCCCTCGGTGGTGGAGATGCCGTTGGCGTACCCGTGGATGCCCTCGTAGTAGCCGGTGTTCCACTGAATGGCGACGTCGAGCATCTGCGTCTGGTCGTCCTCGTCCTCGAAGTGGCAGACCTTCGCGAACAACGCCTCCTTGGACGCGTTGAGGTGCTTGACGAAGTCGATCAACCCGCCCTTGTACTGGAACGTGACCCGCTCGTCGCGGCCCTCGCGCTCGTCGTTGAAGACGATCTCGAGGCCGCGGTTGAGGAACGCCATCGTCTGCAGCCGTTCGGTGACCGTGCGGACCACGAACTCCACGCCCTCTGCGGAGAACACGACGGGATCCGGCCAGAACTCGATCGTCGTGCCGGTGGTGCGGCCCCTGGCAGGTGTGTCGCCGACGACCTGCAGCTTGCCCTGCGGAACGCCACCCTTGGCGTACTCCTGGCGGTAGCGGGTGCCGTCACGGTCGATCTCGACGACGAGGCGCTCGGACAGTGCGTTGACGACGCTGACACCGACGCCGTGCAGCCCACCGGAGACCTTGTAGCCCACTCCCCCGAACTTGCCGCCGGCGTGGAGCACGGTGAGCACGACCTCGACGGCGCTCTTGCCCTTGTGCGGTCCTGACGGGTAGGCGTCGACGGGGATGCCGCGCCCGTCGTCGGTGACGCGACAGCCGCCGTCGGCGAGCAGCGTCACGGTGATCTTCGTGCAGTGCCCCGCCATCGCCTCGTCGATCGAGTTGTCGACGACCTCGGTGATGAGGTGATGCAGGCCCTGCAGGCCGGTGGAGCCGATGTACATCCCGGGGCGCTTTCGCACGGGATCGAGGCCTTCCAGGACCTGGATGTCCTTTGCGCCGTACTCAGTCGACACTCGTACCTACCTCGCTCGATTGGTGGAGAAACACGATGTTGGTGGGGGCTCGCGGACACCGGACGGGGTCGGAGCCAGACATCTCAGATGTGTCGCTCAGAGCTGTCTCGACGGTCCCATCACACACGCCGCGAATTGACTCCATCGTACCAGCGCAGCGCCCCGATCCGGGGGACCACCGAGCTGTCAGCGACGTCGATCCGCACGCTCCACGCGCACCTCGACACGCACCAGATCGACGCCGCACGCAGCCTTCACGCGGGCACGCACGTCGTGCTCGAGCAGCCGCATCTGCGTCGCCCACGACGGGTCGTCGACACGCACGGTGAGCACACCCTCGTCGAGGCGCACCGGCCGGGCATGAGCGGCGACAGCCGGCCCGACGGCCTCGTCCCACGTGCCGAACACTCCACCCATCGCGGCAGCGTCGACACCGCGCATCGCGCGTAGCATCGACGAGAGGGTCTCGGCGATCGGGCGTGGCTCGTCGCTCACGTCACCGTGCCTCCACGTGCCGCCACACGCGTGCCGTGCTCGATGCGGATCACGGCATCGGGGTGGGCGCCGGGCGGCATCGCCGACGCCGTCGTGATGACGATCTGGCCACCGTGGAGGTGCGCCAGCAGCGAGGCGCTGCGACCGTCATCGAGCTCGGACAGCACGTCGTCGAGCACGAGCACCGGCTCGTCCCCGGTCTCGGCGACGACGAGGCGGTGAGCCGCGAGCCGCAGGGCGAGGGCGAGACTGCGCTGTTCGCCCTGGGAGGCGTGGGTGCGTGCCGGCAGACCGTTCACGAACAGCTCGACGTCGTCTCGGTGTGGACCGACCGTCGACGTGCGCAACCGGAGGTCGTCGTCACGGGCTGCGGCAAGGGCGGAGGCGAGACCGGTGCGCCGCCAGGAGGGGTCGTAGGACAGGCGCACCGACGTGTCACCGGCCAGCTCGCCGTACGCCGCGCCGACAAGCGGCGCGAGCTGCTCGACGAGCGCCGCCCTCGTGGCACCGAACCGGTCACCGGCGTCGGCGAACCGCTGATCCCAGATGTCGAGCGTGGCGTCGTCGTCACCGCCGCGAGATCCCACCTGCGACGCCGGAGCCCACCGCGAGCCGAGCTGCTTCAACAGGGTGTTGCGCTGGCGCAGCAGGCGATCGATGTCGAGGCGGGCAGCATCGTGCTTGCGCGACAGGGTGCTCAGCGTCTCGTCGAGATACCGGCGGCGGCCGCCTGGCGAACCCTTCACGACGACGAGGTCGTCGGGCGAGAACACCGTGACCCTCACCGTGCCGAGCAGGTCACGCGCCCTGCGGAGGCGCTGCCGGTTGACGAAGACCCGCCCGACACCACGGCGCGGCAGTTCGGCATCGATGGTCTCGCGCCGCTCGTCGGGTTGACGCACGACGGCCCGCACCACCGCCCTGTCGGCGCCTTCACGGATCATCGCCTCGTTGTTCATGGCACGGAAGCTGCTGAGCGTGGCGAGATACGCGAGCGCCTCTGCAAGGTTCGTCTTGCCGTGCCCGTTGTCCCCCAACACCACCGTCATCCCCTCCGTCAACTCGAACCTGGCAGCGGCATAATTCCGAAAGTCAACGAGCTCCAGCGTCTCGACAATCACACTCGGACGGGCATGAGGAGGTACAGGTAGTCCTCGTCGCCGACGCCGCGGAGGACGACCGGTTTGCTCGGGTCGTTGAGCGCCACGGTCAGCTCGTCGCCGTCGAGCGCATCGGCGCCCGCGGCGAGGAAATCCGGGTTGAACCCGACGACCATCTCGGTGCCGTCGTACGCGCCGTCGATGGATTCCGACGCGTTGCCGACGTCCTGGGCGATGACCGTCAGCTCGACCACCTCACCACCGAGTGACAGGCGCACGACGCGAGAATCCTGGGCGAGGATGCGCAACCGGTGCAGGGCCTCGAGCAGCGCCTCGCGCCCGATCGTCAGTGTGTTCGGGTGGCTCGACGGCAAGAGGTTGCGGTAGTTCGGGAAATCACCGTCGATGAGGCGCGTCGACAGATGCGTCGTGGCAACACGGAACTCGGCAGAGCGCTGGCCGAATCGCACCTCGACGTCACCGTCGCTCGGCAGCAGGCGCTGCACCTCGCTGAGTGCACGCGCCGGCACGAGCACCGAGCGCCCATCGCTCAGCAAGCCGGCATCACCCAGGTTGCGCACGGCCAACCGGTAACCGTCGGTGGCTACGGCCCACAGGCCGTCGTCGGCAGCAGTGAGCAGGACACCGGTCAGAACGGGACGTGATTCGTCTGTGCTCGCCGCCCGCACCACCTGGCGCAGCGCCGACGACAGGAGCGACGCCGACACCGTGACCGGTTCGCCGTCGGCCTCGCTGGGCGCCGGGTAGTCGTCGACAGCGAAGGGACGCACAGCGAAATCAGATCGTCCCGCCCGGATGGTGACGTCGTCGTCGCCCGACTCCACCGTCACCGTCCCCGCCGGCAACGCCCGGACGATGTCGGTGACGAGTCGAGCAGGAACCACGCTCGAACCGTCGGCGTCGCCACCGACCTCGAGTGAGAGGCGGATGGTGAGCTCGAGATCGGTGCCGGTGATGGTCAACCGGTCGCCTTCGACGTCGAGCCGCAGGCCCGCCAGCACGGGCAGCGTGCTCGTGCGGCTCGTCGCTGCCCGGCTCGCCGTGACGAGCGCTTCGGCAAGGGTGTCTCGTTCGCAACGGAACTTCACAGCGCGCCTTTCACGTTGTGGTGTGTTGATGAAGAACTAGTAGTAGCAGTAGGTGCTGTGGATTGGGGACAACAGCGCGTCCTCCCAGCGTAGGCGTGCTGGGGAGCCGCGCGCTCTATCCCCAGCGGTCCACAGCGCGCGAATGGCAGCGCTGTTGTTCGGTGGACGAACACTCGTTGTCCACCGTTCGTTCGGACGCTGTCCACCGCCCGTCCACCGTGTCGTCCACACCGGTCGTCGGCGCCGGTGGTCATCGACCGCTCACGCCGATTTCAGCTGTGTCAGCAGCTCGTGGACCTGGTCGTAGATCTGCTTGCGCTCGCGCATCAGCCGCTGCACCTTGTCGACAGCGTGGATGACGGTCGTGTGGTCGCGGCCACCGAATAGGCGGGCGATGGCGGGATAGCTGAGCTCGGTGAGGTCGCGGAAGGCGTACATCGCGATCTGGCGGGAGGTGACGAGCGGGCGCTGGCGGCTCTTGCCCTGCAGCGACTCGACGGAGAAGCCGAGGATCTCGGCCATCGCTTCGAGCAGTTCGGCATCGGTGCGCTGTTTCGGCTTGGCGTCGACGAGCAGGTCGGACAGCAACCGCTCGGCGAGCTCGGTGGTGATCGACACGTGGTTGAGGCTGGAAAACGCGGTCACGCGGATCAGCGCGCCTTCGAGCTCGCGGATGTTGGAGCTGATGTTGGCGGCGATGAACTCGAGCGTCTCGGGGGGCACCGTGACGGCGTCACGCTCGGCCTTGTTGCGCAGGATCGCGACGCGCGTCTCGAGGTCGGGCGGCTGGATGTCGGTGATCAGGCCCCACTTGAACCGGCCGCGCAGGCGCTCTTCCAGCGTCTGCATGGCATCAGGGGTGCGGTCACAGGAGATGACGATCTGCTTGTTCGCGCCGTGCAGCGAGTTGAACGTGTGGAAGAACTCTTCCTGCACGCGCTCGCGGTTCTCGATGAACTGGATGTCGTCGACGAGCAGGACGTCGACTTCGCGGTAGCGGCGTTTGAACGCCGCTGTTGAGCTGAGCCGGATGGCGTCGATGAACTCGTTGAGGAAGTTCTCGGTGGAGATGTAGCGCACGGCGTGGTGCTGGTAATTGTGCCGCACGTAGTGACCGATGGCCTGCAGCAGGTGGGTCTTGCCGAGGCCGGCAGCGCCGTAGATGAACAGCGGGTTGTACGAGCGACCGGGTACCTCGGCGACGCGCAGCGAGGCGGCGAGGGCGAACTGGTTCGACGATCCTTTGACGAACGTCTCGAACGTGTAACGCGGATTGAGCCCCCCCGACGGTTCGTGCTCGGTCGACGCCGGAGCATGGCGCACACCGGCGCGATCGATGGTGTCGAAGCGGCGCGACGACGCGAACTCGTCGCTCTGGGCGAGCCGGGCGAGCGACGGATCGAGCGTGGAGTCGAGGTCGAGCATCGTCTGTTCGGAGCGGACCTCGATCTCGAAGCGCCGATGGGCGGCACCGATCTCTTCGAGCGCGCCCGTGATCAAGGGTAGATAGCGGGTGTGGATCTTGTCCCGCACGAGCGAGTTGGGCACTCGCACTCGCAGCACGTCCACTTCGGTGTCGATCGGCACCACGTCCTGGAACGTCGAATACCAGACCGCTTCGTTGAGCTGGGCTCGCAGGAGTTGGGCGACGGCAGTCCAGATCTCGCCTGCCTCGCTCACTCTTGGACCTCCCCGACCGCCCACTGACGTCGTCCACATGCTTGTCCACACAATGTGGAAAAGGCTCCGTACCGAAAGAATCGTGAATCGGCGACACTAACAGGGCCCGCAAAGAGCGCAAACGCCTGTCCCCCTGGTTGTGCGCGACCCGCGCGAAACCCTAGCCTTGACCGATCGGCGTTCGTCCTCGACGAACCGCCGAGCTCGTGTTGTCGCAAACAGCCGTCGCGAAGGCTCGCACGGCGAGGAGAACGTTGTGAAGAGGACCTATCAGCCGAACACCCGCAGGCGCGCCCGCAAGCATGGCTTCCGCGCTCGGATGCGCACCCGCGCCGGCCGCTCCATCCTGAAGGCCCGTCGCGCCAAGGGCCGGCAACGCCTGTCGGCTTGATCTGGAGCATCCGCGAGCGCCGGACGTTTGACGAACTCGTCCGACGCGGCTCGCGGGTCAGAACGGCGACCTTGTGGTGCACCTGCCTCCCTCTCCCCGACTCGACGCCACCGCGCGTGGCGTTCGCCATCGGCCGCGCCGTCGGTTCGGCCGTCGTGCGCAACCGGTTGCGACGCCGGCTGCGGATGTTGATCAGCGCCGAGCAACTGCCGCCGGGCCTCTATCTCTTAGGCGCCCGTCCACCCGTGTCCAAACGTACGTTCGAGGAACTGGGGGTAGAGGTGCAGACCTTGTGCGAACGGATCCGGGCTGCACAGATCCGGGCCGCACAGATCCGGAGCGTGACGTGAGGCCGCGTTCGGTGCGCCTGGTCGAGTGGTACCAGCGGGCGACGGAGGGGAAGCCGTCACCGTGCCGGTTCACGCCGAGCTGCTCGCAGTACTCCCACGAGGCGTTGACCGTGCACGGTACCCCTCGCGGGCTCTGGCTCACAGTGCGACGCCTGTTGCGCTGCCGCCCGTTCGGCCCATCGGGATACGACCCGGTTCCCGCCCGCCTCCTCGCCCCCTCGTCTCGTGTGGCTGACGACCTGTCTGACCTGTCTGACCTGTTCGACAAGGATGTTCTCGCATGATCGCTGGTTTCTTCGAGGTTCCCGCCTCGCTCCTCGCCTGGTTCTACGGCCTCACCAACAGCTACGGCGTGGCCATCGCACTGATCGCCCTCGTCGTCATGGCGCTCATCACGCCGCTGACGCTGAAGAGCACGAAGGGCATGCTCGAGATGCAGCGCCTGGCGCCGGAAATGCGGCGCCTGCAGAGCGAGCATCGCAACGACCGCCAAAAGCTCAACGAAGAGATGATGAAGCTCTACCAAGAGCACAAGGTCAACCCGATGGCGTCGTGCCTGCCACTGCTGGCGCAGATGCCGGTGTTCATCATCATGTTCCGCGTCCTGCACGGGCTGACGTACACGCCGACGGAGGGAAGTCGCACGATCGCCCGTGCCGTGCTCGCTGCGGGCGGTGACAACACCGCCGTCGGGTTCCTGCCCCGCTATCTCTCGACCGACTCCGAGATGTTCCAGGCCCTCGCCCACGGCACCGAGATGAAGTCGTTCGGGATCGATCTCAGCATCACTCCCATCGTGGCGATGTCGGACGGCTTCGGCAAGGGGATGATCTACATCGGCATGGTGATTGCACTGGGTGCGCTGTACTTCGCACAGCAGCGCATGGTCGCCGCCCGGGCGGCGCTGAGCCCCACGATGTCGGTGACGCAGCAGAAGATCATGCAGTACCTGCCGGTGGTCTTCGCACTCTTCCAGCTGTTCTTCCTCACCGGTCTGATCATCTACTACATGGCGCAGGCGGTGCTCAGGATCGGTCAGCAGCTCTACATCACGCGCAAGTTCTACGGTCACGACGAGTCGCTCGGACGTCAGGCACAGCGTGCGAGCGAGCGTGCTCGTGAGCTGGCGAAGGAGGACGGTGGCAAGGGCGGCAGCGGCGGCATGTTCTCGCAGATGCGCCGCGACGCGACCGAGACGACGGCGACCGAGCGTCCGAGCCGTGGCGCGTCGAAGCGCAAGAACACGGACGGGGACGCCACGGCACCCGCCACCACGACGAGCAAGCGCTACACGCCGCCGAAGGGACGACCGACGCCGTCGGCTCGCACCGCAACGGCGCGCCCGAAGAGTCGTTCGACTCGACCGGGTGGCAAGCGTCGTCGCTGACGACGCTCGGACCTGAAAGGGGTTTCGCGATGGAATGGGTCGAGACGACGGGCAAGACCGTCGAGGAGGCAAAGGAGCTGGCACTCGATGAGCTCGGCGTTGCCGCCGACGAGGCGGAGTTCGAGGTGGTTGAGTCGCCACGGCCGGGGCTGTTCGGGCGGTTGCGCGGCGAGGCTCGCGTGCGCGCCCGGGTGCTGCCGGCCGACGTCCGCCCGAAGCGTGATCGCCGCCGCCGTGGCGGAGCGGGCCGTGACGACGAGCGTGGTGCTCGCCCTGGTGGCGACGCTGCGGTGCCGCGCGACGGTGCCGAGTCGATGCCGTCGAACGGCGACGAGGCCCCGCAGCGCAGCGACGATCGCAACGGTGCGGACACAGGGCGTTCCGGGTCGACGTCGAGTCGCGGTGGGCGTCGCTCGTCGTCGCGAGGCTCCGGCGGCCGGAGCGACAGCAGCCGGAGAGATGGTGGGCGAGGTGACAGTGCCCGCAGCGGCGATGGTCGAAGGGACGACGCACGCCGCAGTCGCCCGACGGGTGGCGATCGCCAGCGAGATCAGGACGAGGATCACGAACCGGTCGACCCCGAGGTCGTCGGTGTTGCCGCCGTCGGATTCGTCGAGGGCCTGGTCGGCGCCATGGGCCTCGACGCCACGACGCGCCTCGATCGTGACGGCAGCGAGCTCGAGGTGGTTGTCGAGGGTACGGGCCTCGGCCTGCTCATCGGTCCAGGGGGCCAAACGCTGCTTGCTGCGCAGAGCCTTGCAAGGGTGGCCGCGCAACGCCGCCTCGGCGATCACGACACTCGCCTCCGCCTCGACGTTGCTGGTTACCGCGCAAAGCGCAAGGTGGCACTCGAGCAGTTCGTGACGGCGCAGGCGGCACAGGTCGTCGCCTCGGGCACGGCGCGTTCGCTGGAGCCGATGCCCTCCGCCGACCGCAAGATCGTCCACGACGCGTTGACCTTGATCGACGGCGTCGAGAGCCAGAGCGTCGGCGAAGATCCAGATCGGCGAGTGATCATCACGCCGGTCGAGGCGTCCACGCCGTCACCTGATGCCGGCTCAGATGCCGATGTGGCGGATGCCGATGTCGCAGATTCCGACGTGGCCGCAGGCGTCGACGCCGAATCCTGAACGAGGTCGACCGTCAGGCTCTGATCGAGGCGCTGGGCATCGCCCAGCGCCTCGGCGCGTTCGGGCCCGGGGAGGTCAGTCGGCTCGTTCGCCACGCCGAAGGCTTCCTCGCCGCGCTCTCACCGGTGCGCGGCACCGTGTTCGATCTCGGCAGCGGCGGTGGCGTGCCAGGGCTGGTGATCGCAGTAGCACGACCCGACCTCGACGTGAGGTTGCTCGACCGCTCGACACGACGCATCGACGCGCTGCAGCGCATGATCGTTCGCCTCGAGCTCGGCGCTCGCGTCGAAGCGATCTGCACGGACGTTGCGATGTACAAGTGCAACGAACCCGCCGACGGCGTCGTTGCGCGTAGCCTCGCCCCTCCGGCCGAGACGCTGCGCCACGCACGGCGGCTCGTTGTCAACGAGGAGCGAGGTCGGATCGTGATCAGTGATCCACCGACTGGCGAACGGTGGCCGGCGTCGCTCCTTGAAGGGTTGCGTGTGCGTCGCGTGGAGGTCGAGGTGCCGCCCGGCGCCGGTCGCGTGGCCGTGTTCGAATGTTTCACGTGAAACAGACGCAGCATCCCCACAGAGTTGTCCACAGCTCGCGCCAACCCTCGACCAAATGTTGCACGCCACGCGGAAGGGATCAATCCGGCCATGATCGCAAGCTGCTACCGTGACCGCTCGTGTCAGATGCGTGTGATGGCGATGATGACCGAGACGAACGTGACACAGACGACGTGACTGACCCCCCTCCCCCGTCGAACGATGTTTCACGTGGAACATCGAATGAGCCTGCGGACGACGTGACGACCCCGCTGGCCGCCGTCGAGCAACCGCAGCAGCACGTTCCGCCCGAGGCGGCGCCGTCGCCGCCGCACCACGCGTTGGCGCGGGTGATGGCCGTGACGAATCAGAAGGGCGGGGTCGGCAAGACCACGACCACGATCAACCTCGGTGCCTGCCTCGCCGAGCTGGGACTGCGAACGTTGATCGTCGACCTCGACCCGCAAGGCAACGCCTCGACCGGCCTCGGGATCGAGAATCGCGGTCTCGACTCGTCGATGTACCACGTGTTGATGCACGAGGAGCCGCTCGAGAACTGCGTCGAGCCGACCGACGTCCGCAACCTGTTCGTCGCCCCTGCGAGTCTCGACCTCGCTGGTGCCGAGATCGAGCTCGTGCCGGCCTTCGCCCGCGAGGGACGTCTGCGCCGGGCCGTCGAGGCGGTACTCGACGACTATGACTATGTCCTCATCGACTGCCCGCCCTCGCTCGGGTTGCTGACGGTGAACGGCCTGACTGCGGCCCGGGAGGTGATCGTGCCGATCCAGTGCGAGTATTACGCGCTCGAGGGGCTCGGGCAGCTGCTCCGCAACGTCGACCTCGTGCGTCGCAACCTCAACCCGGAACTCGACATCAGCACCATCGTATGCGTGATGTACGACGCCAGGACGAAGCTGGCTGACCAGGTCGTGGCAGAGGTGCGCGACCACTTCGGTGACAAGGTCGTGCGCACGATCGTGCCGCGCTCGGTGCGCTTGTCCGAGGCACCGTCGTTCGGCCAGCCGATCATCGTGTTCGACCCGAGATCTCGCGGTGCGTTGGCGTACCGGGACTTGGCCCAGGAGGTGCATCATGGTGGGGCGTCGCAGCGGACTTGGTAGGGGACTCAGCGCGCTGATCCCCGAGGGCGCGGTCGCCGACACGGAGAGCGGCGGACCGCCGACCTTCGCCGAGATCCCGATCTCGCAGGTGCAGCCGAACCCGCACCAGCCGCGCGTCCATTTCGACGAGGAGTCGTTGGCCGATCTCGCCTCGTCGATCGCCGAGCTCGGCGTGCTGCAGCCGATTCTGGTGCATGCCACGGCCGACGGCCGCTATCAGCTGATCGCCGGTGAACGGCGCTGGCGAGCGGCAGAGCGAGCAGGCAAGACGACGGTGCCGGCGCTGATCCGCAGCGCCCATCCCGACGCCGAGAAAGAACTCGTCGAGCATGCGCTCGTCGAGAACCTCCACCGTGAGGACCTCACGCCGCTCGAGGAGGCCGCCGCCTATCAGCAGCTGCTCGAGGAGTTCCAGCTCACGCACGATCAGATTGCGACACGGGTGGGACGCTCGCGCTCGGCCATCACCAACACGCTGCGGCTGTTGTCGCTGCCGCCGGCCGTACAGCACCTGCTCGCCGACGCGAAGTTGTCGGCGGGGCACGCCAGGGCGCTGCTCGGCACACCGGATCGCTCGCTGCAAGAAGCGCTGGCGCGCCAGGCTGCCCGTGAAGGATGGTCGGTCCGTGCTGTCGAGCAGGCGGTGCGCGAGTCGACGGGGGATCACGGCAGCGATGTCGTCGAGTCAGATGTCCT
>Ga0136627_1000988_pt1 | contig 11132 bp, 7 predicted proteins | sample AntDrymUQ4892206_2_FD_104652 | JGI IMG/M metagenome (GOLD analysis project Ga0136627, IMG submission 104652) | Polar desert sand microbial communities from Dry Valleys, Antarctica - metaG UQ489 (22.06) | ecosystem: Environmental > Terrestrial > Soil > Desert | place: Antarctica: Dry Valley... | reverse complement strand
TTGCTGGGGCGAATTGCAGCGGAAGTGAGGACTTCATGTTCTTAAGGTCGCCCAACATCTGGCCTTTGAACTGCTTGCTTCGGTCATTATCCGCGACCCAAAGGTCGAGACCGAGGCTTTGCCCCAGAGATAACAACCGCCATTGGATTTCTGTGTGCGGCGATGCCTCCGAGTCGCTGGTCAGAGAAACGTCCGGTTCAGGGACATCTTGGGTTTCGTCGGGGACGGTTACCGACTCACCCTTCTCTGTCGGATAGGTCTTCGTCTTCGGGTAAAGCAGTTTGGGGTCAGCGGGACGAACGACGGGGTTCGTTGCAGCATCCTTAACGGCGGTAACGACAGCTTCGCCATCAGCCTTCGTCCACTTGAACGGTGACGCACGAAGTTTGCCCTGCCACATCGTCTTGCCTGGTGCGAAGATGCTGAGGACATCTTTCAGTTCCTTCACTGGGACGGCTGTTTCATGCTTGAGTCTTACGACGGGATTCACCTCCACCCTTAGTGGATAGATCTCGCCCTCCCAGATGGGAGATTCGTCGTGAAAGACTTCTGATTTGACTTCGAGAACCCCGATGAAGCGAGATACACCAGTCACATAGCAGAGGAGCAAGTCTCCCGGCTTGAGCTTCTTCGCCTGCGATTTGGGGTGGTCGCGAAATCCCGAGACGGTTCCGCCGTTCGCGATGAACTCGTCCCAGGTCTTCCCGGTGAAGAGGTCGATGTAGTAGCTCGATTCCATCGTTATGGTCGCCTCAAACTAAGGAGTCCATTCCGTGGTTGACCTGAACAGATCCGTGGTCATCTGCGCTTGCTTGAGACTGGCAGGTGACTTCGATATCGTTCACAACAAGCAACCATGCTCCCTCGCTCATGTTTCCCGCTGAAACCTCGCTGGTCCGACTGTGACGTCCCTAACGGAGCGGACTGGACTCTGGTGCCGCTTTCCTGGTTGCCACCTCTTTGACCGCTGGAAACCAGAGGTTCGCACCTTCTGGACATGGTCAGCGACGAGGGTTGCCGGGCGACTCGTAGGCCGCCACTATGAATGGGGCTCCGTATTCAGCTGTCCCGTCAACGCTACAGCCTCTTGCAACTACTCTCCCCCTCGACTGTCTTGACCTTTTCCGCTCCTTGAGTCACGGTCGAAACATGGTTTCCTCTCAACGCCGGAACAAGAAGCCGCGCTGAGAAGATCGTTGACTGCGCACCACGGCGAGACTCGACCTCGACCGCGTATGCAGTTGGACGAAAACCAGAACAGAGGACCCCGCATCATCGTGATGCGTCCTCCGTTTCCGGCGTTGGCAAGAGTACTTACCATGCCGCAGTGGACACGAGATGGCCACGGATATCGTGTCAACCGCTCTGACCAGGGGTTTTAGGGCCGCGACCTCTGCCGTGTGAAGGCAGCGCTCTCCCGCTGAGCTAAGCGCCCGGGAGGGGGACATGATACCTGGGCACCCAGGCCCGCCCACTCTCCGATGTGATTGTGGGTGCTGGTACACGGTGAGCGCGCATTCTGCCCATGATATCAACGCTGAGGGCGCGTAGGGCGCCCGTGAATCGCCTCGTTGACTACGCATCGGCTCGTTTCCGCGACGCTTCGATTTCCCTCCAGGCCGCGTCCCGGCCCTCGTGACCCTGGGTCGAAGAGGACTTGTTCGGCTCGAGCATCTTGTAGACGTCGAAGAAGTGCTCGATCTCGCTCATGATGTGAGAGGGAAAGTCCTCGATCGTCCTCAGATCGACCCAGTTGGGATCGGTGTCGAGCACGCAGATGATCTTGGCGTCGTGGCCCTTCTCGTCCTCCATCCAGAGCACGCCGACCGGCCTCGCATCTGGAATCCAGCAGCCGGGAAAGGTCGGGTCCTCGAGCAGGACCATGGCGTCGAGTGCGTCGCCATCCTCGGCCAGCGTGTGTGGGATGAAGCCGTAGTCGGCGGGATAGGTCGTTGCGGAGAAGAGCCGCCGGTCGAGTTTGTAGATGCGCCGTTCCGGATCCCACTCGTACTTGTTGCGGCTGCCCTTGGGTATCTCGACGACGACATCGAGGATGCTCTGATCGTCACGCATGCCGACGATGCTAATCCCGCGAGGCCCGAGGAGGCTCTGAGCCGTCCGGCTGCTCGACGCGGACACGTTCGTCAGCGCCCTCGTTGCCGTCGTACCCGGAGTCGGGGTCGCCCGCCCCTTGCTCGGGTTCTTGTCGCTGAGGTTCGTAATTCTCATCGGATTCGTACTGATTGAGGTCCGGGTCCTTCGAGCGTGGCTTCTCGGTCACCTGGTCCGGCCTCCTTTCATCGGCTCAATGTGTGTTATCAGCGAGCCTAGCTGAGACCCGGTCGCGTCATGCCGAGCGGCGCGTCGCTGCTCGCTTGCGCGGCTTACGTGCCGCCACTCGTCTCGGCTTCGACTTCTGTTCCGGTCGCTCGAGGAGCGAGCGCAGGAACTCCCCGGTGTAGGACCCTGGCGACGCGGCGAGCTCCTCGGGCGTGCCGACGGCCACGATCTCACCGCCGCCGTTACCACCCTCGGGACCGAGGTCGATGACGTGGTCGGCGGTCTTGATGACCTCGAGGTTGTGCTCGATGACCACGACCGTGTTGCCGTTGTCGACGAGGCGGTGCAAAACGCCCAGGAGCTTGCGGACGTCCTCGAAGTGCAGACCGGTCGTGGGCTCGTCGAGAATGTAAAGCGTCCGTCCCGTTGAGCGCTTCGACAGCTCGCTGGCGAGCTTGACGCGTTGGGCCTCACCACCGGACAGGGTCGGGGCCGGTTGACCGAGCTTGATGTAGCCAAGCCCGACATCGCGCAGAGTGGTCATGTGCCGGGCGATCGGCGGGATCGCCGAAAAGAAGTCGCACGCCTCCTCGACGCTCATCTCGAGGACCTCGGACACGTTGCGGCCCTTGTAGCGCACCTGAAGCGTCTCGCGGTTGTAGCGCTTGCCTTTGCACACCTCGCAGGGCACGTAGATGTCGGGAAGGAAATGCATCTCGATCTTGATGGTCCCGTCGCCGGAACAGGCCTCGCAGCGGCCGCCTCGCACGTTGAAGCTGAAGCGTCCCGGCTGGTAACCACGCCTACGCGCGTCCTGCGTCTTGGCGAACAACTTGCGTACGTGATCCCACACGCCGGTGTAGGTCGCCGGGTTGCTGCGCGGCGTGCGTCCGATCGGACTTTGATCGATGTCGATGACCTTGTCGACGTCGCCGAGTCCCTTGACCAAACGGTGCTTGCCCGGGACCAGCCGCGCCTGACGGTTGAGCTTCTGGTGCGCCGCCTTGTAGAGGATGTCGTTGACGAGGGTCGACTTCCCGGACCCCGACACTCCGGTGACGCAGATGAAGTTACCGAGCGGGAACGCGACGTCGATGTTCTTGAGGTTGTGCTGGCGCGCCCCCTTAACCACGAGCTCGCCGCGTTCGGCCGGCCTGCGCACCGGCGGGATCGGCACGCTCCGCCGACCGGTGAGGTAGTCACCGGTCAGGGAGTCACTCTTGCGCAGCAGTCCCTCGAGGGGGCCGGAGTAGACGATCTCGCCGCCGTGCTCGCCGGCCCCCGGTCCGATGTCGACGACGTGATCGGCCACCCGGATGGTGTCCTCGTCGTGCTCGACCACGATCAGCATGTTGCCCATGTCCCGCAGTCGCATCAGCGTGTCGATCAGGCGACGGTTGTCGCGCTGGTGCAAACCGATCGACGGTTCGTCGAGCACGTAGAGAACTCCGACCAGCCCGGAACCGATCTGGGTCGCGAGACGGATGCGTTGTGCCTCACCCCCGGCGAGCGTCGCCGAGTTGCGCGACAGAGTCAGGTAATCGAGCCCGACGTCAAGGAGAAAGCCGAGCCGCGCGTGGATCTCTTTGAGGAGCCGCTCGGCGATGAACGTCTCGCGGTCGTTGAGCTCGAGCTTGCGCAGGAAGTCGAAGACCTCGCCGATCGGGAGGTCGCTGACCTGATGGATGTTCTGAGCGCCGAGCGTGACGGCCAGCGATTCCGGCCGCAGTCTCGCCCCCTTGCACTTGGGGCACGGTACCTGGCGAAAGTATTGCTCGTAGCGTTCCCTGGCGTAATCCGAATCGGTCTCGTCTCGCCTCCGCTCGAGCCACGTGATGATGCCCTCGAAGACCGTCCAGTAGGAACGCTGGCGTCCGTAACGATTCTTGTAGCGGACGTGGATATCCTCGGAGTCGTTGCCGTACAGGACGGTGTCGCGGGCCTTCTTCGGAAGCTTCTTGAAGGGAACATCGTTTCTGAATCCGAAGGTGGACGCGGCGCCGTCGATCAAGCGCGTGAAGTACTCGCTCTTACCGGTCCACGGCGCGACCGCGCCCTCGTCCAGCGTGAGATCCGGGTTTGGAACCACCAGCTCGATGTCGACCTCGAGGTGTGTTCCCAGACCGTCGCAACGCTCGCATGCTCCGTAGGGCGAGTTGAACGAAAAGCTGCGCGGCGCCAGTTCCTCGAAACTGATGTTGTCGTAAGTGCACGCGAAGTGCTGGCTGAACATGATGTCCTCGGACGCATCATCGACGAGGTCGATGGCGGCGATGCCGTCGGCCAGCTTGAGCGCCGTCTCAATCGAATCGTTGAGCCTGCCGCGAATGCCCTCTTTCAACACGAGCCGGTCGACGACGATGTCGATGTCGTGCTGAAAGTAGCGGTCGAGCCTGATCTTCTCGGACAGGTCGCGCACCTCGCCGTCGATGCGGGCGCGCGCGTAGCCTCGGCGGGCCAGCTCCTCGAGCGGCTGAGTGAACTCGCCCTTGCGGCCCTTGACGATGGGTGCGAGCACCTGGAAACGAGTCCCCTCGGGGAGCTCGAGGATCTGATCGACGATCTGCTCCGGGGTCTGCCGGGCGATGGGACGGCCGCAGAGGTGGCAATGCGGGCGTCCGATGCGAGCGAACAAGAGGCGGAGATAGTCGTAGATCTCGGTGATGGTTCCCACCGTGGAGCGGGGGTTCTTGGGGGCGGACTTCTGGTCGATTGAGATCGCGGGGCTGAGGCCCTCGATGAAGTCGACGTCCGGCTTGTCCATCTGGCCGAGGAACTGGCGCGCGTAGGAGCTCAGCGATTCGACATAGCGGCGCTGGCCCTCGGCGTAGACGGTGTCGAAGGCAAGTGAGGACTTCCCGGAGCCCGAGATCCCGCAGAACACGATCAGCGAATCCCGGGGCAGCTCCAGGTTGACGTTTCTCAGGTTGTGCTCTCGGGCACCCCGAACGACGAGGTTCCCGCTTGTGGAGGAGTACGGAGGCATGGCCTGCAAGGGTAAACGACGCGCGTGTAACTCGTATTTCCCTTTTTCCCGCTCTCGGCGGAGGGGCCGTCCCCGGCCTCGCTCGAGGCTTAGAGCGTCGGCTTCACGGTCATGGCGAAGACCACAATGATCAGGACAGCCAGCTCGATTCGTGAGAACAGAAAGAGCTTGCGAAGATTGTCCTGCACCTCTGAGTCCTCTGATCCTCGCTCCTCGATCAGCTTGCCGGTCTTGCCAGACATCGGCCCGAGGAAGAACGCTCCGTTGATGAACGAGTAGGCGAATCCGCCCAGGCCCATGATGATCCACAGCTCCTCGAAGCTCCAGACATCGAGCACCATGAAGATTCCGGCGATGAGGATTATCAGGGAGGCCGGGGCGAAGATGCGGGTGCCGATCCATTCGGCCTGCTTGGCGAAGGCCGCCATCTGCAGGGGCTCGTTGGCCTTCTGCAACCTGATCGCCATGATCTGGACCGTCACCGCGCCACCCACCCAGACGATGGCCATCAGAACGTGGAGGAACAACAAGTATTTGTACATTTGGTTCGCACTCCCTTTCTGTTCTCGGCCCAGCAGCGGAAACGCTATCGGACTGCCGAGGCGGGCGGAAGGATCTCGTGCGTTTTCCGCGCACAGCTCCGGCACAGGCGGCGATGACAGCCACGCGGGGGCGGTAGCCTCGGGCGATGACCGATTACACCTCCTACCGCGACGAGTTCCCGATCCTGGCCGAGCGGACCTACCTCATCTCGGCCTCGCTCGGCCCCCTCTCCTTGCGAGCCCGCCGCGCCGCCGAGGAGCACCTCGACCTGTGGCAGCGACTCGGCCCGGAGGAGCTGTGGCTGGCCCACGGCCTGCCCAAGCTCGAGCAGTGCAGAGACCAGTTCAGCCAGATCATCGGCGCCGACCCCGACGAGATCGCCATCGTTCCCTCGGTGTCATCCGGGTTGTCCTCGGTCGCCTCGTGCCTCGATTACGACGAGCGCAGCAAGGTCGTGCTGTCGGACATGGACTTCCCCACCAACAGCTACGTGTGGAGGGCCCAGCAGCGCAGGGGGGCCAAGCTCGACTTCGTCAACTCGCCCGACTCCGTCCGCATCGACTCCGGCGCCATCACGGAGCGCGTCGACGAGCAGACCGCAGTGGTCAATATCAACAGGGTCCTGTTCGAGTCGTCGTGGATCATGGACATGCCCCCGATCGTCGAGGCCGCTCACCACGCGGGGGCCTACGTGCTGGTCGACGACTTCCATGGCAGCGGCATCGTTCCTATCGACGCCCACGACATGGGCATCGACTTCCTGCTCTCGGGAGCCCTTAAGTGGCTCATGGGCGGCCAGGGCATCGCCTTTCTCTACTGCCGCCGCGAGCTCGTCGAGAGGATGCAACCGTTCAACGTGGGCTGGTTCGGCACCAAGAAGCCGTTCGACTTCGATCGTTCGAGGCTCGACCTGCGCGATGACGCCCGCCGCTTCGAGACGGGCACCTACACCCTGCCCCAGGCCTGGACCGCGGCGGCGGGGATGGAGATCGTCCTCGAGGTGGGGGTCGGCAACATTCGGGCCCGCAACCAGGAACTGACCTCGCTAATCATCGAGCGCATCGACAACATCGGCCTCGAGCTGCTCTCGCCGCGCGACGACGACAGGCGTGGGGGCCTCGTGCGCGTGCGACTTCCCGGAGGGAGGCCCAACGCCGAACGGGTGCTGCACGAACTGTTCAAGCGCAACGTAGTGCTCGACCAAAGGGGCGACGCTCTGCGAATATCCCCTCACTTCTTTTCGACCGAAGAGGACGTCGAGCGCTGCTTCGAGGAGCTCGGCAGGTTTGTCTGAGGACGACCCCGAGCTGGACCCTCACGCCAATCCCGCCGGGTGGCCCATGCAGGTCGTTCCGATGGTGGCGCGCGCCCTCACCTGTCACTACGCGTCTCTCACGCGCGACGAAAGACCGATCACCTGGCCGGTGACCCCCTACGTCAACGATGACCGAAGGAGCGTCGACGTCTCGACCGGACTCGCCTATCCGGCTAAGGCCGAGCGGGCAAGCCGCAATCCGAACGTCGGGCTGTTGTTCCACGATGCGGTCGGCCTGACGCTCAAGGCCCACCGACCGTCCTGGTGCTTGGGACGGCCGCGGTGCGAGACTCCGACCTCCAGGCGAACACGGACCGCACCTCGAGCGTTCCCTCCGCAAGATTCCGGCCGCCATCCGACAGGCGCCTTGGTTCGTCCTAGGGGCTCAATCCTGGTACTGGACTCGCATGTGGATCGAGGTCACGCCGGTGAAGATCATGTGGTGGCAGCACAAAAAGTTGGACGACCCCCCTCGAGTCTGGGAGGCCGATGGGATCGAGCCGAAGAGGTCGGACCCTCGCCCCCCCGGGCGCACCCCGGGGCCGTGGCAGAAGATCGGCGGCGGAACCTGGCCTGATCATGCGACCACTCGATCGGGCGCATCGGCAATCCCTGCCTCACTTTCGTCCACGACGGCCGGCGTGGGCAGGCGCTGCCACAGATTCGGCGCCCGACCGGCTGCTGTGCACGCGATATCTAGTCTCGCAACATTCTCGCGAGAGCCGCAAAGTAGTCACTAAATATAGGGGTCGCGTGAAACCTAAACCGCCCGTCGTGCGTCATATTGATTTACACACACCGAATCTTCCCCGGCCATTTGCCCCCCAGGCCCCCGGACCCGCGACCGGGGGCCTGGCTTTTCCCAAGATCTCTCAGACCGCCATCGTCCAGTGTCCGCTGCGCCATCTCCAAGCCGTGGTGGCCGTGCGCAGCGCCATCCACACCGTCGCCCCCGCCGCGAGTCCGGCGGTGCCCCAGTCGAGATTCAGGGCCAGCAACGATATGAGCGCGTAGACGGATGACGACGCCAACATCCACTGCGCGAGAAAACGCGTGTCACTCGCTCCGATGAGAATCCCGTCGAGGGTAAAGGCGAGTGCGTTCAGCGGCTGCACAAGAGCCAGCCAGGCGATGAGCCCGGCGGCCGAGGCGACCACGGAGGGGTCGCTGCTGAAGGCCGCGGCGAGCACATCCCGACCCAGGAAGAGGATCGCGGCGACCCCGAGCCCCACGAACAGCCCCCACTCCATTAGCCGGGCACTCACCTCCTTCGCCTCCTGCGGTCTCTTCGCTCCGAGGTGCTTGCCCACCAGCGCGTGGGCCGCGATCGCCACCGAGTCCAGCACCAGAGAGAGAAATAAGAACAATTGCATCGTGATCTGCCACGCCCCGAGCGAGCCGAGGCTCATGCGAGCCGCACTCGCGGTCGCAAGAGTCATCGCCGCAAGCAGTGAACCCGTTCTCACCACGAGATCGGCCCCGATGCGAAGGAGCTCGGAAGCGACGGCGCGCTCCCATCTCCACGCGACGCTGGATCCCGCGAAGCGCGGGACAAGGATGACGAGAAAGGCGCACGCTGCCAAGCTCTGACCGATCACCGTCGCCCACGCCGCTCCCTGGACGCCCATGCCGAGCGGGTAGATGAGCACGTAGTCGAGCACGACGTTGAGAAGGGCGCCGCCCACTGCGATGTACATCGGCGTGGTCGTATCCTGTGCACCGCGCAGCCAGCCGTGCCCCACCTGTACGATGAGCACCGCCGCGGCCGACAGCACACGGATACGCAGGTAGGACTCCGCCAGGTCCTCGATCTCGGGACCCGCTCCCAGCAGCCGGACGACGGGGCCGGCGAACACGATGCCGGCGAGTGACACAACCACGCCGATCGATACCGCCATGAACAGAGCCTGGACTCCGATGCGGGCCGCCGCCCGTTCGTCGCCGGCGCCTATGAACCGGGCGACGCGCGGCGTGACTCCGTAAGCGAGAAAACTGAAGAGCCAGAAGGATGCCGTGAACGCTGCCGTTCCCACTGCCACCGCCCCCAGTTCCTCGGCCCCCAGCCGTCCCACGAAAACCGTGTCGGCTAGCGAATAGAGCGGATCGGCCGCGAGCGCGCCGAGCGCAGGGACGGCCAGCGTCAAGATCGTCTTGTCGTCGGGATGGCGTCCAGGCAACAGCCAGCGGCGTCCCGCCCTCTTAACTGACGTCGCGGAGCTCGCGCTTGAGATCGTTGATCTCGTCCCTGATGCGGGCCGCGTACTCGAAGCGAAGATCCTCGGCCGCCTGATGCATCTCTTCCTGGAGCTGCAGAATGAGCCGTTTGAGGTCGTCCGGCCCGCCGCCGAAGGGTTCGCTGCGCCGGCTCTTTGACTTGGTCGGCACCGTCTCCCTGCGCTCGCGACCGAACAACAGGATGTCCGACACCGCCTTGCGGATCGAAGTCGGGTTGATCCCGTTGGCCTCGTTATAGGCCAACTGGATCATGCGGCGCCGTTGGGTCTCGTCGATGGCCCTGCGCATGGAGTCCGTGACCTCGTCGGCGTACATGATTACCTGGCCTTCGACGTTACGAGCGGCGCGTCCGATGGTTTGAATGAGCGACGTCTGCGACCGGAGATAACCCTCCTTGTCCGCGTCAAGGATCGCCACGAGAGACACTTCGGGGAGGTCAAGTCCCTCGCGCAGAAGGTTAATTCCGACGAGGACGTCGAACTCGCCGAGGCGCAGGTCGCGGAGGATCTCGATGCGCTCGACGGTATCGATGTCTGCATGGAGATAACGAACGCGGATGCCCGATTCGAGGAGGTAGTCGGTGAGGTCCTCGGCCATCTTCTTGGTCAGCGTTGTCACCAGCACGCGCGCTCCAGCCTCGGTACGCTGCCTGATCTCCTCCATGAGGTCGTCGATCTGACCCTTGGTCGGCCGGATCTGCACCTCGGGGTCGACGAGACCGGTCGGTCGCACGATCTGCTCGACGAAGTCGCCACCCATCCTTCGCTCGAAGGGTCCGGGGGTCGCGCTCATGAACACGACCTGCTTGACGGTGTCGAGGAACTCGTCGAAGCGCAGGGGACGGTTGTCGAGAGCGCTCGGGAGACGGAAACCGTGCTCTACCAAGGTTTCCTTGCGCGACTTGTCGCCCTCGTACATCCCGTTGAGCTGTGGAACCCCGACGTGACTCTCGTCGAGCACGACCAGGAAATCGTCGGGAAAGTAGTCGATGAGCGTGTTCGGCTTGGTCCCGGCCGCACGGCCTTCGATGTGCCGTGAGTAGTTCTCGATGCCGTTGCAGAACCCGACCTCCCGAAGCATCTCGAGGTCGTACTCGGTGCGCATCCTGAGACGCTGAGCCTCGAGCAGCTTGTTCTCGCTCGTGAGCTGCTGGAGACACTCCTGCAGTTCGATCTCGATCGCGGTTATCGCCTTGGAGAGACGTTCCTGAGATGCGACGTAGTGCGACGCCGGGTAGACCTCGTAATGACCCAGTTCGCTGATGATCTCGCCGGTCAGAGTGTCGAGCATGACGATGCGATCGACCTCGTCCCCGAAGAGCTCGATGCGGATCGCCTTTTCCTCGTAGGCGGGGAAGACCTCGATGGTGTCGCCACGCACCCTGAACTTGCCGCGCACGAAGTTGACGTCGTTGCGCTCGTACTGGATGTCGACGAGCTTGTCGATGATGAAGTCGCGGTCCGCAGTGCCGCCACGGGCGAGGCTCACGGTCTGGTTGAGATACTCCTCGGGGGAGCCGAGGCCGAAGATGCACGAGACACTCGCCACGATGAGGACGTCGTTGCGCTGTAACAGCGCGCTGGTGGCCGCGTGCCGCAGACGTTCGATCTCGTCGTTGACCGAGGAGTCCTTCTCGATGTAGGTGTCCGAGCTGGGGACGTAGGCCTCGGGCTGGTAGTAGTCGTAATAGCTGACGAAGTACTCGACCGCGTTGTTCGGAAAGAACTGCTTGAACTCGTTGCAAAGCTGAGCAGCCAGCGATTTGTTGGGGGC
>Ga0136627_1000987_pt1 | contig 11132 bp, 10 predicted proteins | sample AntDrymUQ4892206_2_FD_104652 | JGI IMG/M metagenome (GOLD analysis project Ga0136627, IMG submission 104652) | Polar desert sand microbial communities from Dry Valleys, Antarctica - metaG UQ489 (22.06) | ecosystem: Environmental > Terrestrial > Soil > Desert | place: Antarctica: Dry Valley... | reverse complement strand
GGCACGATCACCGCGCAGGCCAGCCCGGTCCTCGACGGACGCGCGAGCGTCGGCGCCAACTGCGTGCCGGCCAGCGCCGGACTCGCGGGCCGCATCTCCGGGAAGAACAAGTATCGTCAAGGCGACCCGACCGAGCTGACCGACAAGCAGGTCCGCCGGATGGAGCGCCAGACGATTCAGAAGATCGCGGCCCGGCCCGGTCTCGAGTCGGGGGCTGCTGGCGCCAGGTTCGACATCGTCGTCCCGGTGGCAGTGCACGTGATCAAGCCGAACAAGAAGGCCCGCAACGAGGTCGGGCTGAAGAAGACTCGTGAGGCCATCCGCATCTTGAACCGCGGGTTCGAGGGTGGACAGCACAAGAGCGCCGCCGAGACGAACTTCCGCTTCAAGCTGCGCAGCTACGACGTGACGGCCAACCGTGGCTGGTACACCGCCTCCGCAGACGGTCGTGAGCAGGCGGAGATGAAGCGCACCCTGCACAAGGGCGACGCCGGGACGCTGAACGTCTACTTCAACCGGCCGTTCACGCTGCTCGGCTACGCGACGTTCCCCCAGAACTACAAGGACAACCCCAAGCTGGACGGGGTGGTCATTCACGTCGAATCCAACAAGGGGGGTGACTTCGCCTCGTTCAACCGGGGTGACACCATCACCCACGAGGTCGGTCACTGGCTGGGTCTCTACCACACCTTCCAAGGTGGCTGCACCCCGCGCAACGACTACGTCTCCGACACCGCTCCGGAGGCCGGACCGAACTTCGCTTGCGTCCGGGGCACCGACACCTGCACCGGGGACAGCCGCACGGACCCGATCCACAACTTCATGGACTACTCGCCCGACCCGTGCATGTGGAAGTTCACGCTCGGGCAGAACAACCGCATGGTGCTGCACTGGCGGGCCTACCGGAACTAGGACCCGTACAGCAGTAGGGCCGTTCAAACCGACAGAGGCGGTGGGCAGCAGCCCGCCGCCTCTGTCGTGTCCGGGACTCACACCAGCACAGGGGCCGCTCAGGCGTCGTTGGCGCAGCGGAAGCCGAGGTTTCCGGAGAACGAGTCGGGCGTGCTGGAGGAGCGGGCAGCGACACGGTAGCGGTGGCAGTAGGAGTCGTGGCACAGGTAGGAACCGCCGCGCATCACCCGCGCCGACCCGTGGTCCGGACCGACCGGGTCGCGGGACGGCGACCGGGCGTACCAGGTGGGCGAGAACCAGTCCGAGCACCACTCCCACACGTTCCCGCTGCAGTTCCACAGCCCGAGGCGATTGGGTCGGTAGGCCTTGACCGGGGCGGTGGTGAGGTGGCCGTCCTCACCGGTGTTGTGTATCGGGAACTCGCCCTGCCAGATGTTGCACGGCCACGGCCCGGAGGGGGTCAGTTCGTCACCCCAGACGTAGCGAGCCCCGTCCAGACCACCGCGGGCCGCGTACTCCCACTCCGCCTCGGTCGCAAGCCGCTTGCCGGCCCATGTCGCGTAGGCCGCGGCGTCGTTCCAGGACACGTGCACCACTGGATGGTTGGCGCGATCGCCCACGCCGGAGTCCTTTCCTTCGGGACGCCGCCAGTGTGCGCCGCGGACGCTGCGCCACCACGACGCGCCGGACGTGGTACCGAGAACGTCGGAGTCAGGGGCACGGACCGCGAGGTGGAAGACCGCGGAGACTCCCAGCTCCTCGGCCTCGGTGACGTGTCCGGTCGCCTTCACGAACGTCGAGAACGCCGCGTTGGTGACCGCCGTTGCGTCCATGTGGTACGGGCGCAGGCTCACCTGGTGCACGGGCAGTTCGCCGTCGGCGGGGTAACCCTCGTCGAAGGCATCGCCCATCGCGAACGTGCCGCCCGGCAGCCGTACCTGGCCACGGGTCGACCGGTGCGTCCGGACCGGCCGCGACCGGGTGCCAGCGGATGACCGGACGGCCGGTGTACAGCACGGGTTCTCGTGCGTGCTCACGGTGCCGCCTGGACCAACGGGACGGTGCGGTAGGGAATCTGGGTCGCCAGGGCGATCACCGTGGAGGTACGCACGATTCCGTCGGTGGCGACGACGGCGTCGATGACCCGCTGCAGGTCGGCGTTGGAGCGGGCGACGCACCGACACCACAGGTCGCCCGCGCCGGTGATCGTGAAGGCCTCGAGCAGCTCCGGGATGGTCCGCAGGTGTGCGGTCACCGCGTCGTGACCGACGCCCTGGCGGATCTCCAGCGTCAGGAACGCCGTCACCGGGTACCCGAGGGCGCCCGGGTCCACGTCCGGACCCCAGCCGGTGAGCACGCCGTTGCGGGTGAGGCGCTCGATCCGTGACTGCACGGTCCCGCGTGCGACCCCGAGGCGCCGTGAGGTCTCGAGCACTCCGATGCGAGGGTGCTCGGCGAAGACGCGCAGCAGGCGGGCGTCGAGCACGTCGATGGGGTTGTTCATCGCTGCCTTTCGGGAGCGGTCAACCTGCCGGGTGCGTCGGCACTGATCCAAGCGGGGGTGGGCAGGTTGCACAGGGGATGGGGGTGGGCTTGCACAGACTGTACGCGACCGCCACGATCGGCGCATGACCGAGACGACGACGCACACCCTGACACCCGCCGAGCGGCAGGCCGATCTCGACTTCGACCAGCTGCGGCAGCTGGTCGGCCTCGTCGACTACGACCAGGCCCGCGACCCGTTTCCCGTCACGGGCTGGGACGCCCTGGTCTTCGTGGTCGGCAACGCCACCCAGTCGGCCGCGTACTACCAGTCGGCCTTCGGCATGGAGCTCGTCGCGTACTCCGGCCCTGAGACCGGCAACCGTGACCACAAGGCCTACGTGCTGCGAAGTGGTTCCTGTCGCTTCGTGGTCAAGGGTGGCGTCGCGCCCGACAGTGCACTGCTGGACCACCACCGCACGCACGGCGACGGTGTCGTCGACATCGCGCTGGAGGTCCCCGACGTGGACCGCTGCGTCGCGCACGCGCGCGAACAGGGTGCACAGGTGATCGAGGAGCCGCACGACGTCAGCGACGCGCACGGCACCGTGCGGATGGCGGCCATCGCTGCCTATGGCGACACCCGTCACTCTTTGGTGCAGCGCAGCGCGTACTCCGGTTCCTATCTTCCCGGCTACGAGCCGCGTACCTCGACGTACACCAAGCGCGAAGATGCACCCAGGCGGCTGTTCCAGGCGCTGGACCACGTCGTCGGCAATGTCGAGCTCGGCCAGATGGACGACTGGGTCGACTTCTACAACCGGGTCATGGGTTTCGTGAACATGGCTGAGTTCATCGGCGACGACATCGCCACCGACTACTCCGCGCTGATGAGCAAGGTCGTCGCCAACGGTAACCACCGGGTGAAGTTCCCCCTGAACGAGCCGGCGATCGCGAAGCGCAAGAGCCAGATCGACGAGTTCCTCGAGTTCTACCAGGGGCCCGGCGCCCAGCACCTCGCACTGGCGACCAACGACATCCTGCGGGCCGTCGACGTCATGCGCGCCGAAGGCGTGGAGTTCCTCGACACACCGGACTCCTACTACGAGGACCCCGCGCTGCGGGCCCGCATCGGCGAGGTACGGGCCCCGATCGACGAGCTGCAGCGCCGCGGGATCCTGGTCGACCGCGACGAGGACGGCTATCTGCTGCAGATCTTCACCCGCCCGCTCGGTGACCGGCCCACGGTGTTCTTCGAGCTGATCGAACGCCATGGGTCGCTCGGCTTCGGCCAGGGCAACTTCAAAGCCCTCTTCGAAGCGATCGAGCGAGAGCAGGAGCGCCGCGGCAACCTCTGAACGCCGGTAGACAACGACACGGCACCAAAGGACGACTCGGATCGACTGGCGCGAAGCATCTTCTGAAATCGGACATCTCGAGGAACCCCGACGTCGCCGGCCCAGGTGGCGGGCGCCATCATGGGAGTGACGAGAGCCGATGAAGGGACCGACGTGAGGATGCAGAAGGCCGTAAGCGCCGTAGCGGGGGTGGCTCTCGCGCTGGCGATGCTGCCGGCCGGGGCGGCACCCCCGACCGGTCCCGAACGACCATCGGTCGGGTCGCCGGGCATCGGCGACCCGTACTTCCCGCAGTACGGCAACGGTGGCTACCGCATCGGGCACTACGACGTCGGGGTCGCGTTCGACCCGGCGACCGAGCGGCTGACCGGTGACACCATTGTGACCGGGCGCGCGACGCAGCGGCTCACCCGTTTCAACCTCGACCTGGTGCTGCGGGCGTCGTCGGTGTGGGTCAACGGCATGCCGGCCCGTTTCCGGCACACCGGGCGAGAGCTGGTGGTGACCCCGCGTACGGCGCTGCGCGAGGGGCAACGCATGCAGGTGCGGGTGGTGTACGCGGGCGTCCCGGAGGACGTGACCGACGACGGCATCAAGCCGTGGTTCACCACCCCGGACGGAGCAGTTGCGGTGGGGGAGCCGGAGATCGCCGCCTGGTGGTTCCCGAGCAACGACCATCCGGCGGACAAGGCAACCTTCGACGTCGACCTGACGGTGCCGCGGGGACTGCAAGCGCTCAGCAACGGCCGGTTGGTCGGCGTGGATCGCGCTGACGGCCAGGCGACGTGGCGGTGGACCAGCGGCGCACCGATGGCCACCTATCTCGCCTTCGCTGCCTTCGGGCGCTACGACATGGTCCAGGGCTCGACCGAGTCAGGACGACCGTTCCTGAACGCCTTCGCCAAGAGCCTGAACCCCCGCGTCGACCGCGCGGCCCGGGTGTCGATCCGGCGCACCGGCGAGGTCACCGACTTCCTGGCGCGCACGTGGGGGCGGTATCCGTTCCAGCAGATCGGGGGTGTGGTGACGAGCCGCAACTTCGGCTTCGCCCTGGAGAACCAGACCCGTCCGGTGTACAGCCCCGCCTTCTTCTCCTCCGGGCGCAACACCTCGATCGTCGTGCACGAGATGGCCCACCAGTGGTTCGGCAACGCCGTGACCGTCCGGCGTTGGAAGAACATCTGGCTCAACGAGGGCTTCGCGACGTACTCGGAGTGGCTGTGGGCGCAGGACCAGGGCTTCGAGACCACCGACGAGCAGTTCGACCGCTTTTACGACAACTTCGGTACGAAGGACAGCTTCTGGAACATTCCGATCGGCAACCCAGGGCCTCGCCGACTCTTCACCGGTGCGGTGTACGACCGCGGGGCGATGACAGTCCATGCCCTCGGGGAGGAGGTTGGTCACGAGACGTTGCGGCGGATCGGTCGGCACTGGGTGCACCGCAATGCCGACGGCGTCGGGTCGACGGCTGAGTTCATCGCGCTGGCCGAGCGGCTCAGCGGTCGCCGGCTCGGTGCCTTCTTCCGGAACTGGCTGTTCAGCGGGGAGAAACCGCCGCGGCCACCGACGTAGATTGTGGGACATGTCTCATCCAGCCGTGGAGGCGTTGTCCTCCGCCTTGCCGAGTCCCTGCTCCTGACCGACCCGGACCTCATGGAGACCTACCGGTACGACCGGGCGACGTTCTGCGAGGCCGAGCACGGACTGAGCTTTCCGCCGGACCCGAGCAGCTGGGAGTTCTGCTCCATCGGTGGCAACCTGGCGACCAACGCCGGCGGCCTGTGCTGCGTGAAGTACGGCGTTACCGCCGACCACGCGCTGGGCCTGGAGGTCGTGCTGGCCGACGGTGAGGTGCTTCGTACGGGGCGGCGCACCGTGAAGGGGGTCGCCCGAGACCGTGGCAGCGACGTTCGCCGATGCGCACGACGCCGCGGTCGGCGTCGCCTCGGTGGTCCGCAGCGGTGTCGTGCCCTCGCTGCTGGAGTTCATGGACCGCACCAGTGTGCACGCCGTCAACGACTCCTGCCGGCTCGGCTTCGGCGGCGAGGTCGGTGCGTTGGTGCTCGCCCAGTCCGACGCGTCCAGCGTACGGGCCAAGGAGGAGATCGCGCTCCTCGCGGATCTGCTCGCTGACGCCGGCGCTCTCGACGTGGTGGTCGCCGCCGACCAGGCCGAGGGTGCCCTGTTGCTGGCGGCGCGTCGGCAGGTGCTGACTGCCTTCGAGAGCCTCGGGGCGGCGCTGATCGACGACGTGTGCGTCCCGCGGGACCGTCTCGCCGCACTCGTCGACGGTGTGGAGGCGCTCGCGACCAGCGCCGGCCTCACCGTGGGGCCTGTTCGGCCATGCTGGGGACGGCAACTTCCACCCGACCGTGGTGTTCGACGCCTCCGTACCTGAGCAGGTGGCCGCAGCCAACCGACTGTTCGAGGACATCATGCTGCTCGGGCTCGACCTCGGCGGGACCATCACCGGTGAGCACGGCGTCGGCACACTCAAGCGCGACCTGCGATCCGATGGGGATCCTCAACCCCGGCAAGGTCTTCTGACGGGCGTCAGGTGGGGGGTAGGGCCGGCTGGACCTGTCCGATCACCTCTGCCAGCCGGATGCTGCCACCGAGTGCCCCCGGCGCCGTGGCGGTCAACGTGACGACGTCACCGTCCTCGAGGAAGGTCCGCTGCGTCCCGTCGCCCAGGGTGATCGGCTGGGTGCCGCCCCAGGACAGCTCGAGCAGGGATCCGCGTTCGTCGGCCCGTGGTCCGGACACGGTGCCCGACGCGAACAGGTCTCCTGCCCGCAGCGATGCGCCGTTGGCCGTCAGGTGGGCGAGCATCTGGGCGGGGGACCAGTACGTCGAGGCGTACGGCGGGGTCGCCACCAGGGTGTCGTTGACCCACACCTCGAGGCCGATGTCGTAGCCGGCAGGCTCCTCGACGCCGAGGTACGCCGGCGGCGCCGGGTACTGGCCCGGGAGCCGTGTTCGGGCCTGCGCGAGGGCGTCGAGCGGGGTGATCCACGCGGCGATCGAGGTGCCGAACGACTTGCCGGCGAACGGCCCGAGCGGGACGTACTCCCAGGCCTGGATGTCGCGCGCCGACCAGTCGTTGAGGAGGGTCACGCCGAACACGTGGTCGCCGAATGCGTTGGTGGGAACACGGTCACCGCGACCGGACGGCACCCCGACGACGAACCCGACCTCGGCCTCGAGATCGAGGCGCTGGGTGGGACCGAACTCAGGTCGCTCGTCGCCGCGTCGCTGCCCGCACGGGCGGCGCACGTCGCTGCCCGAGACGACCACGGTGCCGGAGCGCCCGTGGTAGCCGATCGGCAGATGCCTCCACGCCTCGGGAAGCCAGGTGCCGTCCGGACGCAGGATCGCGCCGACGTTGCTCGCGTGGTGCTCGGAACAGTAGAAGTCGACGTAGTCGCCGACCACGATCGGCAGCACGAGTCTGACGTCGTGCAGCGGCAGCAGGAACGGCTCCACGGCGTCGCGGTGCCCGGGCACCGACAGCAGGGACGTGAGCCAGTCACGGGTCTCCCGCCAGGCCACCGGCCCGGCAGCCAGGAACGGGTTCAGGGTGCGTGCCCGGAACACCTGGGCACCGTCGATGAGCTGCAGCGACCCCAGCGGTGCCAGGTCGAGCACGTACCCACCGATGCGGACACCTACCCGGGGGTTGTCGTCCCCGACGGAGAACACGCCGAAGGGGAGGTGGTCCACGTCGTACCCCGACCCGGCGGCTCCCGGCACCCAGCTACTCATGCGCGCCACCGTAGCCGCACGTCGTCGTTGTAGTTGTCGCAGCAGTCGCCGAGATGGTACGAGAGAGACATGGTCTTCTACCGGTCCGTCGGCGACGTCCCACCCAAGCGGCACACCCAGCACCGCGACCCCCGCGGCACCCTCTACCGTGAGGAGCTGATGGGCGAGGAAGGGTTCTCCTCGGACTCCTCCTTGCTCTACCACCGCGGCGTTCCGTCCTCGATCGTGGACTCGCTCGTGTGGGAGCTGCCCGAACAAGACACGGTCGCTAACCATCCGCTGACTCCACGGCACCTGCGCCTGCACGACCTGTTCGACGACGACGACCGCGACCTCGTGAACGGGCGACGCCTCGTGCTGGGCAACGCCGACGTACGGCTGTCCTACGTCGTCGGAGCGTCGACCTCACCGCTGTACCGCAACGCCACCGGTGACGAGTGTGTGTTCATCGAGTCCGGCGAAGGTGTGCTCGAGACGGTGTTCGGGGCGGTTGCGTTCCGCGCCGGCGACTACGTGCTGGTCCCGCGGGCCGCCACACACCGTTGGGTGCCGCGCGGTCGGGTGCAGGCGTACACGATCGAGGCCGCCGGCCACATCGGTCCACCCAAGCGTTACCTCTCGCGTTTCGGACAGCTGCTGGAGCACGCGCCGTACTGCGAGCGCGACCTGCACGGTCCGCTGCAGCCCATGCTGGTCGAGGGGGCCGACGTCGAGGTGCTCGTCAAGCACCGCGGCGACGGGCCGGCGGGCCTGGTCGGAACGCGGATGATTTACGCGTCGCACCCGTTCGACGTCATCAGCTGGGACGGTTGCCTGTACCCGTACACGTTCAACGTGAGTGACTTCGAGCCGATCACCGGTCGCGTGCACCAGCCGCCGCCGGTGCACCAGGTCTTCGAGGGCCACAACTTCGTGGTCTGCAACTTCTGTCCCCGCAAGGTCGACTACCACCCGCTGGCGATCCCGGTGCCGTACTACCACTCCAACGTGGACTCCGACGAGGTGATGTTCTACGTGGACGGCGACTACGAAGCACGCAGGGGCTCCGGCATAGCGAAGGGCTCGGTCTCGCTGCACCCCGGCGGGCACGCTCATGGTCCACAACCGGAGGCGATCGAGGGTTCGCTGGGTGCGGAGTCCTTCGACGAGCTCGCGGTGATGGTCGATACGTTCGCCCCTCTGCGGCTCGGGGAGGGCGGCCGGGCGGTGGACGACGGCGTGTACGCCTTCAGCTGGAGTGGAAGGCGCGGAACGAGGGACGAATGAGTACCGGACACGAGCATCCAGAGCCGAGTGGGAAGCGCGGAGCCGGAGAGTGAGCGATCAGGTCCTGCGGGGCCGGGTGGTCACCGCTGAGGCGGTGCTGCCCGACGGGGTGGTGGTCGTCGACGGTAACCGGATCAGCCACGTCGGTGTCGCCGACCAGTGGGACGGCGATCCCGGCGAGTCGCGCGGCACGCTGCTGCCCGGCCTGGTGGACGTGCACGACCACGGGGGCGGTGGGCACGCCTTTCCCACCACGGACCCGGCCGAGGCAGCAGCCGCCGCGCGGCACCACCACCGGCACGGCAGCACCACGGTGGTGGCGAGCCTGGTGACGGCCGCCCCGGACACGCTGGTGGAGCAGGTGGCGACCCTCGTGCCGCTGGTCTCGCAGGGTCTGCTGGCCGGGATCCATCTCGAGGGCCCGTTCCTGTCGCGGGCCCGTTGCGGCGCACAGGACCCGGCCCATCTGCGGCTGCCCGACCTGGAGCTGACCCGCCGGCTGCTGGACACCGGCGGTGCCGCCATCGTCTGGATGACGTTGGCCCCGGAACTGCCCGGGTACGCCGAGGTCTCGGCCCTGCTGCGAGACGCCGGCGTCCTGGTCGCTCTGGGCCACAGCGACGCCGGCCATCAGGTCTTTGCCGACGAGCTGTCCCGACTGGAGGGGCGTGGGCTCGTCACGCACGTTGGCAACGCGATGCCGCCGCTGCACCACCGCGCCGCCGGTCCGGTGGCTGCGTCCCTGTCCGCGGCGACCCGCGGCGAGGGACTCGTCGAGCTCATCGCCGACGGAGTGCACACCGACGCCGGATTCGTCGACCTGGTGTTCGCCACTGCCGCGCCCGGGTGCGTCGTGCTGGTCACCGATGCGATGGCAGCAGCCGGGATGCCGGACGGGAGATACGCCCTCGGCGGTCAGGACGTCACCGTCGTCGACCGGGTCGCTCGGCTGTCGGAGTCGGCCACGCAGGGCGGGTCCATCGCCGGTGGCACCGCGCACCTCGTCGAGGTGGTGGCCACCTGCGTGCGGGCCGGGGTCCCCCTGGCCGACGCGGTACGCGCCGCATCGCGGTCCCCGGCCCGCGTGCTCGGCATCGACGCTGATCGTGGTGTCCTGGCCCAGGGGGCCATGGCCGACGTACTCGTGGTCGACGAGCACCTGCGTCTGCAGCGCGTCATGCGGTCGGGGGCGTGGCTGGCGGCACCGGAGGCGTGAGTGACGGGGTGACGCAGGTCGACGAGAAGTATTCCGACGTCCGCTTGGCCCGGTTGTACGACGCGGAGTGTCCATGGCACCCACAGGACGACTTCTACCTCGATCTGGATTTGAGGGCCGAGTCGGTGCTCGACGTCGGCTGTGGCACGGGGACCCGGCTGGCCCGGGCCCGCGAGGAGGGTCATCCGGGCCTGCTCGTGGGGGTGGACCCGGCGCCGGGCATGCTGGCGCTAGCTCGGGGAAAGACCGATCAGGTGCAGTGGATCCACGGTGACGCCCAGACGGTGCAGGTCGGCCGACGCTTCCAACTCCTCACCATGACCGGCCATGCGTTCCAGACGCTGCGCGACGATGAATCGGTGCTGGCGGCGCTGCTCAACTTCAACCGCCACCTCACCCGATGGGTTGCTCGCCTTCGAGACCCGCAACCCGCAGGCCCGGGCGTGGGAGTCGTGGGTGGCCGAGCGGTCTCGCAGCGAGATCCAGGCTCTAGCCGGTGAGCCGTACGAGGTCTGGGTGGACGACCCGCTGACGCAGGGGCACGACCTGGTGACGTTCACGTCAGTGGTCCGATCGCTGAGGAGTGGTGCGAGACGAAGCAGCACCAGCACGTTGCGCTTCATCGACTCAGCGTCGCTGCGTGCCATGGTCGAGGAAGCCGGATTCCGGATCGAGGGTTGGTTCGGGGACTGGGACCGCAGCGTCGTCACCGCGACGAGCCCGGAGGTCATCGTCCTGGCGCGCCCTTCGAGTCTGCGGTGATGCGCGCGCGTGGTGGGAGTGAGCCAGGCTCCAGCGACAGCCACAAGGCGAGCCACGGCAGATTTGCCGTGACGGCCACGCGTGAGGGAGGAATAGTCAAGACCTGTGGATCGGCGCGTCACGCGACTTGCTGACCTCCTCCTGATTCGTCGGGTCGTTCGACCAGTACGCCTTTCTCGAACCGGGCTCCGGTGCGGACGAGCGCGACCAGGTGCGGCGCGTTGACCGCACGCCACCTGGCTTGTGCGGACTCGATGAGTTTGAACGCCATCGCAACCCCGGCTGCGCGCGAGCCGGGTCCCTTGGTGACCCGCTGCCGCAACCTGACCGTGGCGAAGGTCGACTCGATCGGGTTGGTCGTGCGCAGG
>Ga0136627_1000986_pt1 | contig 11143 bp, 9 predicted proteins | sample AntDrymUQ4892206_2_FD_104652 | JGI IMG/M metagenome (GOLD analysis project Ga0136627, IMG submission 104652) | Polar desert sand microbial communities from Dry Valleys, Antarctica - metaG UQ489 (22.06) | ecosystem: Environmental > Terrestrial > Soil > Desert | place: Antarctica: Dry Valley... | reverse complement strand
AGGTCGTCGCGGGTGAGCTGGTGCACCGCGCTCATGACCGGCAGGCGCCCGATGAACTCGGGGATCAGCCCGTAGTTGACCAGGTCCTCGGGCAGGCACTGGCCGAAGACCTCGCCGGCCTCCTTCTCGGCCCTGGTCTCGATCGACGCGCCGAAGCCCACGCCGTTGGCGCCGGTGCGCCGCTCGATGACCTTGTCCAGGTTCGCGAAGGCCCCGCCGCAGACGAACAGGATGTTCGTCGTGTCGATCGAGAGGAACTCCTGGTGGGGGTGCTTGCGCCCGCCCTGGGGAGGCACCGAGGCGGTCGTGCCCTCGAGGATCTTCAGCAGCGCCTGCTGCACGCCCTCGCCCGAGACGTCGCGGGTGATCGACGGGTTGTCGGCCTTGCGGGCGATCTTGTCGACCTCGTCGATGTAGATGATCCCCGACTCGGCCTTCTTGACGTCGTAGTCGGCGGCCTGGATGAGCTTGAGGAGGATGTTCTCCACGTCCTCGCCCACGTAGCCGGCCTCGGTCAGCGCCGTGGCGTCGGCGATGGCGAAGGGGACGTTGAGGATGCGCGCGAGGGTCTGCGCGAGCAGCGTCTTCCCGCAGCCCGTCGGGCCGAGCAGCAGGATGTTGGACTTCTGCAGCTCGATCTCCGAGTCGTCGGCCTGCATCATCTGCACGCGCTTGTAGTGGTTGTAGACGGCGACGGAGAGCGTGCGCTTGGCCTCGTCCTGACCCACGACGTAGTCGTCGAGCACGCCGTAGATCTCCCGCGGCTTGGGGAGGTTCTCGATGTCGAAGCTCGGCGGTGCGGTGAGCTCCTCGTCGATGATCTCGTTGCAGAGATCGATGCACTCGTCGCAGATGTAGACGCCAGGCCCGGCGATCAGCTTCTTGACCTGCCGCTGGGACTTCCCACAGAAGGAGCACAGCAGTTGCTCGTTGGAGTCCGTCGGTCGGGCCATCTCTCTCCCCGGTCGCTGCGTACCGCGTCCCGCCGAGCTAGTGCTCGGCGATGACCCGATCGATTATGCCGTACTCCACCGCTTCGGGGCTCGACATGAAGTAGTCGCGCTCGGTGTCCTTCTTGACGTCCTCGACAGGCTTGCCCGTGTGGTGGGCGATGATCTCGTCGAGGCGCGTGCGCAGGCTGATGACCTCCCGCGCATGGATCTCGATGTCGGTCGCCTGGCCCTGGAAGCCGGAGCTGACCTGGTGGATCAGGATCTTGGCGTTGGGCAGCGCCATGCGCTTGCCCTTTGCGCCGCCGCCCAGCAACAGGGCGCCCATGGACATCGCGATGCCGACGCAGATCGTCGACACGTCGGGCTTGATGAACTGCATCGTGTCGTAGATGGCCAGGCCCGCGTAGACCGAGCCGCCCGGCGAGTTGATGTAGATCGAGATGTCCTTGTCGGGGTCCTCGGACTCCAGGTGCAGGAGCTGGGCGACGATCAGGTTGGCGACCTGGTCGTCGACCGGGGTGCCCAGGAAGACGATGCGCTCGTTGAGCAGGCGCGAGTAGATGTCGAACGCGCGCTCGCCGCGCGACGTCTGCTCGACCACCATGGGGACAAGTGGGGACATGCTCCTCGCTTCGCTTCGGGGTTCGGTCGCGGGCTCCTGCGCGAGCGTAGTGCTTCGGGGGTCAGCGTCAGGACCCTGGGGTCCACAGATCCCCGGCACCCGCGCCGGCCTGCTCCTTCTCTGGGGTCCACAGCACGTCCTTTGCCTTGGCCTCCTCCACGCTTATCGGCGTGGCCGCCTCGGCGATCAGCTCGATGGCCCGGCGCTGGGCCAGGTCGTCGCGCAGCGCGTCGAGGCGACCCTGGGAGCGCAGGCGCTCCAGGACCTTCTTGGGCTCCATCTCCTCCTCTGACGCACCGGCTTCGTCGGCGTGCGCCCGGGCGGCCGGCTCGATGGCCTCCAGCAGGTCGTCGTCGGAGACCTCGATGCCCTCGGCGGCGACGATCGCGGCGATGACCGCCTCGCGGCGAAGCTGCTGCTCGGCCTGCGGGCGGGACTCCTCGACGAGCTCCTCCTCGGTCTTGGCGGTGATCTGGAGGTAGGTCTCCTTGGCGATCCCCTGCTGGGACAGGGAGTGGACCATCTGCTCGAAGCTCTCCCGCGCACGAGCCTCGACCAGGGGCCCGGGGACATCGACCGAAGCGTTGCCCACCGCCGCGTCGAGCACGGCCTCGCGGAAGTCGGCCGCCACCTTGCTCTCGTCGGTGTCGCGCAGGCGGGAGGCGACGTCCTCGCGCAGCTCGTCGAGGCTGTCGAAGCCGGCGGCCTCGAGGGCCAGGTCGTCGTCCAGCGCGGGGAGGTGTTTCTCGCGCACGTCCTTGACGGTCACGGCGAACTGCGCGGCACGGCCCTTGAGGTCCTCGTTGCCGTAGTCCTCGGGAAAGGTGATATCGACGGTCCGCTCGTCGCCCGCCGATGCGCCGGTGAGCTGTTCCTCAAAGCCGGGCACGAGCATGCCGCGGCCCAGCTCGACCATCTGGTCGGTGCCGGCGCCGCCCTCGAAGGCGACGCCGTCCACGGTGCCCGTGAAGTCCATGACGACGAAGTCGGCGTCCTGGGCGGGGCGCTCGACGGTCTCGAGCTTGGCCAGGCGCTCGCGCAGCTGCTCGAGCTCGTTCTCGATCTCCTTGGCATCGGCCTCGGGTTCGCGGCGGCCCACCTCCATGCCCTTGTAGTCGCCCAGAGTCGCAGTGGGCCGCACGCCGACCTCGATGCTGAAGCTCAGCGGCTGGCCCTGGTCCGGGAGGCCGTCGAGCTCGAGGTGGGGATCGCCGACCGGCGCGATGGAGGCCACGTCGATGGCCTGCACGTACCAGTGGCCCATTCCGTCGCGCACGGCCTCGTCGAGCACGGCGTCGCGCCCGAGGCGCTGGATGATCACCCCGGGCGGCACCTTGCCCTTGCGAAAGCCCGGGATGCGCAGGTCCTGACCCAGGCGCCGGGCGGTGCGCTCGAGGTGGCGCTGGACCTCCGTGGGGTCGACCTGTGCCTCCACGCGCACGCGTGACTCGGGCAGCTCGGTGATGGAGGTGGTGATGGTCTCTGGCATCCGGCGGCCAACGATACCTTCACTCCGTGCACCGGCCCTCCCTCCCCACGCGCGCGGCCGCTTGGCTGGTCACCGGCCCGTTGGGCCATCTCGCGGCCGGCGTGGCCGACTGGGTCGAGCTGGCCGCGCGGCTGGGATGGGCGCGGCTGCGCGCCCATCCCGAGCACGACGCGCGATCGTCTAGCAGGTGACCGTCAGGTGGACGGGGCGGTCGCCGGGCTGATCGGGCCCGCCATCGCCGTAGGTACGCACGCGCACCGTGTTGTTGGTGTCGCCCTGGAGCTGGGCGCCGATCGGGCCGGGCAGCGGGTTCTGGCTGCTGTTGACCGTCGCGTTGTAGGCGCACGCGGAGATGTCCTGCTCGAAGACGATGCGGTAGTCGCCGGTCCCCGCCCGCGTCGAGCTCGCCGCGCCGCGGTTTCCGACGAGCGTCCCGTCGGCGGCGACGCGCGCGAAGAGGTTGGCCTGGCGCGCCGCGCGGTTCTCTATCTGCTGCGCCTCGAGGCCGTCGACGCGGTCGGCGTTGAGGCCCGTCGCGACCGCCGTGGCGTTGGTGGTGAACGGTGCCACGTCGACGGGCTGGGCGGGATCCGGGCCGGCCTGGAACAGGCCGACCGGCCCGGTCGTGGAGACGAACTCGAAGGCCAGGCCGCCGCCGAGGTTGGTCGCGCGCAGGCATGCCTCCTTGCCCGCCGCGCTGCCGCCGGCCTCGGCGCGGCAGCACGTGAGCGACGGCGGCGCGAGCCCGCGGGCGGCTAAGGGTCCGTCCGGGACGGGCCCTGAGTGCGGCTCGGGGTGCGCGCGGCGGCGATCGCGTCGGCGACCGCGTCCAGCGCGGCGAGGCTGTGGCCGCTGAGCAGCGTGTCGCAGTGGGGCAGGGCGGCGGCCATGCCCCCGGCCAGCGGCGCGAAGTCGCGCGCCACCACGCGCGGGTTGACCCACACGATCCGGTGGGCCAGGCGCGCGAGGCGCTCCATCTCGCGGCCCACGAGCGCGGGGTCGCCGCGCTCCCAGCCGTCGGACAGGATCACGACCACCGCGCCGCGGGCCAGCCCACGGCGGCCGAAGCGGTCGTTGAAGGCCGCCAGGGCCGGCCCGATGCGGGTGCCGCCCGACCAGTCCGGCGCGGCCGCCGCGGCGCGCTGGATCGCCGCCTCGGGGTTGCGCCCTCGCAGCGCGCGCGTCAGGCGGGTGAGGCGGGTGGCGAACACGAAGGCCTCCGCGTGCGCGCCGCCGCCCGCCGCGCTCTGCAGGAGCTGCAGGTAGGCGCGGGCGTAGGGCTCCATGGAGCCCGAGATGTCGCACAGGAGCACGAGGTTGCGGGGCCGCGGGCGCCTGCGCCGGCGCGCGTGGCGGACGGGGTCGCCGCCGGTGCGCAGGCTCGAGCGCAGGGTGGCGCGCAGGTCCAGGCGCTCGCCGTGGCGGGCGCGCTGCGTGCGCCGCGAGCGTCTTCGCGGGGTGGCCAGCTCCAGGCGTGCCATGAGCCGGCGCAGGTGAGCGAGCTCGTGGGGCTCCAGCACGGCGAAACTCCGCTCGCGCAGGCGCTCCTCGTCGCCGGCCAGCGCGAGGGGCGCGTTGCGCCGCGGCGCGTCCCGGGCCGACTCCCCTCCCGGCGACGCGCTCACGGCGGCGCTGCGCGGCTGCGCGGCGCCGTCGGGGGTCTCGACCGGCTCGGCGGCTTGGGGCGGCGGGGAGCGGCGGTCGGGCGCCGCCGAGGGCTGCCGGGCGCTGTCGCCCCGCTGGTCGGCGGGGTCGGCGCGCGCGTCGAAGACGGCGGCGAAGACCCGGTCGAAGGTGTCGACCTGGCCCAGGCCGGACACGAACACCGCCCGCGCGGTCCAGTACAGCCGTGCGCGGGTCCCCGCCCCGTTCGTGAGGGTGAGCGCGAGCGCGAAGCGCGACGAGCGCTCGGGGGTGACGGGCAGGCCGGCACGGTGCAGCGCGTGACCCAGCCCGGCGGCCAGGGCGGGGACGTCGAGCACCAGCGCGCCGCTCCCCGCGTGCGCAGGCTCGGCGCCCTCGGGCGGCGCGTCCTCCCCCGCCTCAGCCACCGCGGCGCGCGCCCACCAGGCGCTCGAGGCCCTCGGCGCGCACCAGCTCCTGGTCCTCCCGGTACTTGAGGACCGAGCCCAGGGTGCGATCGGCCGCGGCCGCGTCGAGGCGCTCGATGCCCAGAAGGTCGAGGGCCGAGACCCAGTCGATGGCCTCGGCGATCCCCGGCGGCTTCTGCACGTCGCCGGCCCGCAGGCGCTCCAGCGTCCCGGCGACCTCGACGGCCAGGCGCTGGGACGCCCGGGGCACGCGCCGGCGCACGATCTCCACCTCTCGCTGGGGGCTGGGGTAGTCGATCCAGTGGTAGAGGCAGCGGCGCTTGAGGGCGTCGTGGAGGTCGCGCGTGCGGTTGGAGGTCAAGACCACCGCGGGCGGGTGGGTGGCGGCGATCGTGCCGATCTCGGGGACGGTCACCGTGCTCTCGCCCAGCAGCTCGAAGAGGAAGGCCTCGAAGTCGTCGTCGGCGCGATCGAGCTCGTCGACCAGCAGGACCGCGGGGCGTGGCCCGGGGTGCTCGAGCGCACGCAGCAGCGGGCGGCGGATGAGGTACTCGGGCGCGAAGAGCCCTTCCTCGCCGATCTCCTCGCCGCCCGCCTCGGCCAGGCGGATGCGCAGGAGCTGGCGCGGATAGTTCCACTCGTACAGCGCCTCGGCCGCGTCGATGCCCTCGTAGCACTGCAGGCGGATCAGCGGGGTGTCCAGGGCGGCGGCCAGGGCCTTGGCCGCCTCGGTCTTGCCCACCCCGGCCTCGCCCTCCAGCAGCAGCGGCTGGGGCAGGCGCAGGCTGAGGAACATCGCCGTGGCCAGGCCCTCGTCGGTGAGGTAGCCCGCGCCCTCCAGGCGCGCGGCCATCGCCTCGACGTCGGGGACCAGCTCGGCGAGGTCGCCCTCCGCCGCGTCCCCGTCCCGCGACGCTTCGGACGTCATCCGCCAGCCTGTGCGACGACGGCCTCGTAGTCCGCGGCGGTGTCCACGTCACGGGGGATCGGGCCGGGGACCGCCACCTCGACGACGTCGCCGGCGCGGCGGTCCAGGAGCCTCCAGACCCCCTTGTCGCCGTGCAGCGCCGCCAGATCGGCGAAGGTCTCGCGGGCGAAGGCCAGCGGGTGGCCGCGGCCGTCGTCGTAGCGGCAGACGGCCAGCGGCGCGTCGCCGCGGCCGGCCAGCAGGGCGCGCACGGTCTCCGTTCTCACGCCGGGCTGGTCGCCCAGCAGCAGCGCGAGCACGGTGCAGCGCGCGTCGACGGCGCCCAGCGCCGCGGCGATCGACGACGAGCAGCCCTCGCCGTAGCGCTCGTTGACCACCACGTCGGTGCCGGCGAGGTCCACCGCCGCGCGCACGTCGTCGGCGTGACCGCCGATGGGCACCACGAGCTGGTCGAAGGCGCAGGCGCGCGCGGTGTCCAGCACGTGACCCAGCAGCGTGGAGTCGCGGTAAGGCAGGAGCTGCTTGGGGCGCCCCAGGCGGCGCGAGCCGCCGGCGGCCAGGACGAGGCCGGTGAGGAACCGCGGTTCAGCCAACGCCGACGAACCGGGCCGGGTCGGGCGCGAACGTCGCGGCGCATCCCTCGCAGCAGAAGTGCACGAGCCGCCCGCCGTGCTCGACCCGCGGCGTGTCGTCGGTCACCGCCACGGTCATGCCGCACACCGGGTCGACCGCCGTGGCGACCGCGCCCTCCGCACGTCGAGTGTCGACTTGTTGGTCCATATGACCAACAACTCGACACTCGATGCCGTGATCGGCCCCGGCGCGGCGCACCGCGACGATCCGCGCGAGGATCGACAGCGCGATCTCCCCGGGCGTCCGCGCGCCGAGGTCCAGGCCGGCGGGCGTGTCGAGCGCCGCCACGCGCTCCTCGGCCACGCCGGCCGCGCGCAGCTCGTCGGCCACCGCCGCGCCCCGCCGGCGGCTGGCCACCAGGCCGACATAAGGAAGCCCGACCTCCAGCGCACCGCGCAGCGCGCCCAGCTCCGCGCGGCCGTGCGCGGCGACCACCAGCGCGAGGTCGCCCTCCCGCGGCTCGCAGGCGCCGTCGACCACGTCGAGATCCAGCTCGCCGCCCAGCCGCGCCAGCGCGCGGGCGATCGGGGTCTCCCCCACCACCAGGACCCGCGGCGGCGCGGGAACCGGGTCTAGGAAGACCTCCAGCGCCCCACCCGAGAGGCACGGGTTGGTCACCGTGACCGCGCCCTCGTCGGCGGGCGCCTCGCCGTCGCCGGGGAGGATGCGCAACAGCAGCCCCTCCCCGGTCTCCAGCGCGCGCAGCGCGTGCAGGCGCACGCTCTGCTCAGCGCACGTCCCGCCCACGAACCCCTCGATCGTCCCGTCGCCCAGGACCAGCGCGGCGTCCCCGGCACGCACGCTGGTCGGGCGCTGGGCGCGCACGACGGTGGCCACGACGAACTGCTCTCCCTCCGCCTTGAGGGCGGCGGCCCGCCGGGTCAGATCGTCGGCGATCACTGCGGGGGCTCGGGCCTGCCCTGCATCGCCGCCCACACCCGCGCCGGGGTCATCGGCATGTCGATGTGCGTCACGCCATGGGTCTCGTGCAGGGCGTCGATGACCGCGTTGACGATGGCCGGGGGCGAGCCGACGGTCGGCGACTCGCCCACGCCCTTGGCCCCGATCGGGTGGTGGGGCGACGGGGTCACCGTGGCGCCCAGCTCCCAGTCGGGGACCTCCAGCGCGGTGGGAATCAGGTAGTCCATGAACGAGCTGCCCAGGCAGTTGCCCTGCTCGTCGAAGGCGATCAGCTCCATCAGCGCGATGCCAACGCCCTCCGCGAGCCCGCCGTGGATCTGCCCGTCGACGATCATCGGGTTGATCCGCACGCCGCAGTCGTCCACGGCGATGAAGCGGCGCACCGTCACCTGCGCGGTGCCCGGATCGACGTCCACGACGCAGATGTAGGCCCCGAACGGGAAGGTCAGGTTGGGCGGGTTGTAGTTGCACGTCGCGTCCAGCGCGCCCTCGAGCTCGTCGGGCATCGCCGTGCCGTGGGCGCCCAGCGCGATCTCCTGAATGGTCTTGCCCTGCTCGGGGTCGCCCTTGACGAACCACCGGCCCTTCTCCCACTCCAGGTCGGCCGGCGAGGCCTCCAGCATCCCGGCCGCGATCAGCTTGGCCTTCTCGCGCACCTTGCGCGCCACCGTCGCCGCGGCGGCGCCGGAGACCGGCGTCGAGCGACTGCCGTAGGTGCCCAGCCCGAACGGGGTGCGGTCGGTGTCGCCGTGAACCACGTCGATGTCCTCGGGCGGGATGCCCAGCTCCTCGGCGACGATCTGCGCGAAGGTCGTCTCGTGGCCCTGACCCTGGGTCTGCACGCTGATGCCCAGCACCGCCTTGCCCGTGGGGTGCACGCGCAGGTCGGCGCCGTCGCTCATCCCCAGGCCCAGGATGTCCATGTCCTTGCGCGGCCCGGCGCCCACCGTCTCGGTGAAGAACGAGATGCCGATGCCCATCAGCTCGCCCCGCGCGCGCTTCTCGGCCTGCTCGCGGCGCAGCTCGTCGTAGCCGGCCATCTCCATGGCCATGCGCATCGCCGTCTCGTACTCGCCGGAGTCGTAGGTCCAGCCTGTCTTGTTCTCGTAGGGGAACTGCTCCGGGGCGATGAAGCTGTCCAGGCGAAGCTGCGCCGGGTCGACCTCCATCTCCATGGCCAGCGCGTCGACCATCCGCTCGACCAGGTAGGCCGCCTCGGTGACCCTGAACGAGCAGCGGTAAGCCACGCCGCCCGGAGCCTTGTTGGTGTAGACGCCCTTGACCTTGCAGTGGGCGGCCTGGAGGTCGTAGGAGCCGGTGAAGATGTGGAAGAACCCGGCCGGGTACTTGGTCGGCTGCGCCGTGGCGTTGAACGCGCCATGGTCGGCGATCACGTCCACGCGCAAGCCGGTGATCTTCCCGTCCTTGGCCGCGATCTCCCCGTGCATGACGTAGTCGCGCGCGAACCCGGTGGACATGAGGTTCTCCGAGCGGTCCTCCATCCACTTGATGGGCTTGCCGGTGACGATCGAGCCGACGATCGAGCACACGTAGCCGGGATAGATCGGCACCTTGTTGCCGAAGCCGCCGCCGATGTCGGGCGAGATGACCTGGATCTTGTGCTCGGGCAGCCCGGCCACCATCGCGTAGACCGTGCGGTGGGCGTGGGGCGCCTGGGAGGTCGTCCACAGCGTGAGCTTGCCGGTGACCGGGTTCATGTCGGCCACCGAGCCGCAGGTCTCCAGCGGCGCCGGGTGGCAGCGCGGGTAGATCATGTCGCGCTCGACCACGACGTCGGCGTCGGCGAACACCGCGTCGGTCTCGGCGCTGTCGCCGGCCTCCCAGTCGAAGATGTGGTTGTCGGCCTTGCCCTCCTTGTCGTCGCGGATGACCGGCGCATCGGCGTCCAGCGCCTTGCGCGCGTCGACCACGACGGGGAGCTCCTCGTACTCCACGTCGATCAGCTCGACGCCGTCGCGCGCCGAGTAGTGGTCGTCGGCGATGACGAAGGCGACCTCCTGGCCCTGGAAGCGCACCTTGTCGGTGGCCAGGACGGCCTGGGTGTCGGCCGACATCGTCGGCATCCAGTGCAGGCCCAGGCCCTCGAGGTCCTTGCCGGTGACGACGGCGTGCACCTTGGGGTGGGCGAGGGCCGCGGAGGTGTCGATGGACACGATGCGCGCGTGGGCCACCGGGCTGCGCAGGATCGCGCCGTGCAGCATGCCGGGCAGGACGACGTCGTCGACGTAGGTGCCCTTGCCGCGGATGAAGCGCGGGTCCTCCTTGCGGGTCAGGCGGCCGTAGCCGATGGGGCGTTCCTGGGGACTCTCGACGGTGGCCATGATCAGCTTTCCTCTCCCACCGGGGCGGCGGCCGGGTGGTCGGCCGCCCAGCGGATCGCCTTGACGATGTTCGTATAGCCGGTGCACCGGCAGATCTGGCCGGAGATCGCCTCGCGGATCTCGGTGTCGGTCGGGTCGGGGTTCGCGTCCAGCAGCGCGCGCGCCGTGAGCATCATCCCCGGCGTGCAGAAGCCGCACTGCAGGCCGTGCTCGGCCATGAAGCCCGCCTGGACGGGGTCGAGCTCGCCGCCCTGCTCCATCCCCTCGACCGTGCGGACCTCGTGGCCCTCGGTCATCGCCGCCAGCGTGGTGCACGACTTGACGGGCTCGCCGTCGATCAACACGACGCACGCGCCGCAGTTGGAGGTGTCACAGCCCCAGTGGGTGCCGGTGAGCCCGGGGGTGTCGCGCAGGAAGTGCACGAGCAGCAGGCGCGGCTCGACCTCCCGCGAGACCTCCGCGCCGTTGACCGTCAGGGTGACCTGCATCGCGATCAGACCTCCTGTCCGAGGGCGCGGGCCGCGGAGCGGCGCAGCGCGCGTCGTGTGAGCTCGCCGGCGAGATGGCGCTTGTAATCGGAGGGGCCGCGCTGGTCGCCGCTGGGGTCGCAGTCCTCCGAGGCGATGGCCGCGGCGCGGTCGAAGAGCTCGTCGACGGGCGACTGGCCCCTGAGCTCCTCCTCCGCGCGGGGGACGCGCAGGGTGGTGGGGCCGACGGCACTCAGGACGACGCCCGCGTCGGCGATCTGCCCCCCGTCCAGCCACAGCGCGGTCGCGGCGCCCACGATGGCCCAGTCCCCCGCCCGGCGCTCGACCTTGACCGAGGCGCTCCCGGCGCCGGGACGCACCGGGATGCGCACCTCGACGAGCATCTCCGCGTCGCCGACCGCCGTCTCGTAGGGGCCGAGGTGGAAGTCGTGGATGTCCACCGTCCGCTCGCCGCCGCTGCCGCGGATGACCACCGTGGCGCCGAGTGCGGAGCAGACCGCCGACAGGTCCTCGGCCGGGTCGCCCTGGCACAGCGAGCCGCCGAGGGTCCCGCGGTTGCGCACCACCGGGTCGGCGATCGTGCGCTCGGCCTCGGCGAAGATCGGGAAGCGGTCGGCCAGCAGGTCGGAGGCCATGAGCTCGCGGTGGCGGGTCAGCGCCCCGATCCGTATCTCCTCCCCCTCCTCCCGGATGTAGGCGAGGTCGTCGAGGTCGTT
>Ga0136627_1000985_pt1 | contig 11146 bp, 6 predicted proteins | sample AntDrymUQ4892206_2_FD_104652 | JGI IMG/M metagenome (GOLD analysis project Ga0136627, IMG submission 104652) | Polar desert sand microbial communities from Dry Valleys, Antarctica - metaG UQ489 (22.06) | ecosystem: Environmental > Terrestrial > Soil > Desert | place: Antarctica: Dry Valley... | reverse complement strand
GGCCTCGCCGAGGCGGATCGCCTGGTCGGCGAGCGCGATCGCGGTCATGCCCGACAGGCACACCTTGTTGACCGTCAGCGCCGGCACGTCCATCGGGATGCCCGCCTTGCGCGCCGCCTGCCGCGCGGTGATCTGGCCCTGCCCGGCCTGGAGCACGTGCCCCATGATCGTGGACTCGACCTGATCCGGCGCGACGCCGCTGCGCTCCAGCGCCGCCGCGATCGCGCGCCCGCCGAGGTCCATGGCGGTCAGGCCGGCGAGCCCGCCTCCGAACCTGCCGATCGGGGTGCGGGCGTATCCGACGATCACGGCTTCGGTCATGGTGGCGGCCTCCTGCGGGATAGGGCGTCGGTGCCATTGTTCCATGCCCGCCGTCCGCGGCATGCCCGCCGTCCGCGCCATGCCCGCCGTCCGCGGCATGCCCGCCGTCCGCGGCATGCCCGCCGCCCGCCGCGGCCCGCTCTCCGGGATGGCAGCATGCCGTCCATGACGGACACCGCCGACCCGGCCGGCTTCTCCCTTGACCGCTTCCTCTGCCTTCCGCGCGTGGAGGGGCTGCGCCTGTCGCCTGACGGGCGCCGGCTGGTGACCAGCGTCGCCCGGCCGAACGCGAAGGCCACGGGCTACGTCCGCGCGCTCTGGGAGCTCGACCCGGACGGCGACCGCCGGCCGCGGCGCCTGACCCGCTCCGCGAAGGGCGAGTCCGGCGCCGCCTTCCTGCCCGACGGCGGCCTGCTGTTCCTGTCGGCCCGACCCGACCCCGACGCCGCCGGGGAGGAACGCGAGGAGGTCCCGGCGCTGTGGCTGCTGCCGCCCGGCGGCGGCGAGGCGGCGATGCTGCTCGCCCCGCCGGGCGGCGTGGACGCCGTCGCGGTCGCCCGCGACTCCGGCGCCGTCGTGCTGGCGGCGTCGAGCTTCCCAGGCGCCAAGGACTGGGACGCCGACCGCGAGCGGGCGAAGGCCCGGAAGGACGCCGAGATCACGGCCCAGCTGTTCACCGAGTACCCGATCCGGCTGTGGGACCACTACGTCGGCCCACGCGAGCGCCGCATCCACGTCGCGCCGGCCCCCGACGGCGAGGAGCCGCCGACCACGACCGACCTGACCCCGGAGTCCGGCCGCGCCCTCGACGGCGCGACGTTCGACGTGACACCGGACGGCGCGACGGTCGTGACCGGCTGGTGGCACAACACCGACGGCGACCCCCTGCGCCGCTTCGCCGACCTCGTCGCGATCGACGCCGCCGAAGGGAGCCTGTGCACCATCGGCGCCGGCGAGTGCTGGTACGAGCAGCCCGCGTGCTCGCCGGACGGGCGCTGGGTGGTCTGCACGCGGGAGTCTCTGGCCACGCTGGACGAGCCGTACGACTCCTCGCTGTGGCTGTTCGACCTGGAGCGCGGCGAGGGGCGAGACCTCACACCCGGATTCGACCTCTGGCCGGCCGCGCCGGTGTGGGCCCCTGACTCGCGGGCGGTGTTCTTCACGGCCGACTCCGACGGCCGGACCCTGCCGTTCCGCGTCGATCTCGACGGCGACCGGTCCGGCGGTGGCCAGGACAGCGGCGTGCGGCGGCTCGCCGCCGAGGGCACCTACAGCGACCTGTGCCCGTCACCGGACGGGAACGTGCTCTACGCACTGCGGTCGACGGTCGACCACCCGCCGCGGGCGGTGGTCCTCGACGCGGCGCAGGCCGACGGCGAGCCCCGCGAGCTGCCGACGCCCGGCGACGACATCGAGGCCCCCGGTCGTGTCGAGCGCGTGGAGGCCACCGCAGGCGACGGGACCGCCGTGCGGTCCTGGCTCGTCCTGCCGCCGGACGCCTCGCCGAAGCGGCCGGCGCCGCTGCTGGTGATGATCCACGGCGGCCCGAACTTCTCGTGGAGCGGCTGGCACTGGCGCTGGAACCCCCACCTGCTCGCGGCCCGCGGCTACGCGGTGCTGCTGCCGGACCCCGGCCTGTCCACCGGCTACGGGCAGGACTTCATCCGCCGCGGCTGGGGCCGGTGGGGCGACGAGCCCTACACCGACCTCATGGCCGCGACCGACGCCGCCGTCGACCGCCCGGACGTCGACGGATCGCGCACGGCCGCCATGGGCGGGTCGTTCGGCGGCTACATGGCGAACTGGATCGCGGGCCACACCGACCGCTTCGACGCGATCGTCAGCCACGCCGGCCTGTGGGACCTGCTCGCCTTCCACGGCACCACCGACCAGAGCTTCTGGTGGGCCCACCAGTTCGGCGACATCTACACCGACACGTCCCGCTACGAGGCCGCCACGCCGAACCGCCACGTCGCGCGCATCCGCACGCCGATGCTCGTCACCCACGGCGAGCTCGACCACCGCGTGCCGATCAGCGAGGCGCTGACGCTCTGGAACGACCTGTGCCGCCACCACGTCGAAGGCCAGTTCCTGTACTTCCCCGACGAGCACCACTGGATCCTCAAGCCCCAGAACGCGCGGCTGTTCTACGAGACGATGTTCGCGTTCCTCGACCATCACGTGCTGGGGCTGGAGTGGACGCGACCGAACCGGCTCTGATCCGGCGCCGCGGAGCGCTCTGGTCGCTCCTGCGGCGCAACGCCGACTTCCGGCTGCTGTTCGGTGCGTCGGTCGTGTCGCTGCTCGGCGACTGGTTCGCCTTCGTCGCCGTCAGCGGCCTCGTCCGCGACCTCACCGGCAGCGACGGGGCGGCGGCGGTCGTGTACGCGGCCAGCGTGCTGCCCGTCTTCCTCGCTTCGCCGTTCGCCGGTGTGGTGGCCGACCGCGTGGACCGCAAGCGCATGATGATCGGCGTCGACGTCGCCCGGGTGGTGCCGGCGCTCGGACTGCTCGCGGCCGCTGCATCCGGCCGCGCGTGGCTCGCCGTGCTGTGCGTCGTCGCGATCGCCGTTCTCAGCGCGTTCTTCGAGCCCGTGGTCAGCGCCGTCCTCCCCAACCTCGTCGACGACGGCGACCTCTCGCTGGCGCAGGCCACCATGGGCGCGGTCTGGGGGACGATGCTGTTCGTCGGCGCGGCGGTCGGCGGGTTGGTGGCACAGACCCTTGGCCGGGATGCCACCTTCGGGGTCAACGCGGCGACCTTCCTGGTCTCGGCGGCGCTGCTCGTCCGCATCCGCCGCCCGTTCCGCAGAGGACCGGTCGCCGCCCCCGCCACCGTGTTCGCCTACCTCGGCGAGGTCTGGGCGTTCGTCGGGCCGCGCAAGCTCACCCGCGCGCTGATGCTCACCAAGACCGGCGTCGGGATCGGCAACGGCATCGTCGGCCTGCTGCCCGCCTTCGCACTGCGCTACGGAGCCGGGGACGGCGCGATCGGGTTGCTGCTCGCCGCCCGCGGGCTCGGGGCGCTCCTCGGCCCGTTCGTGGGGAGGGCCCTGAGCCGGGGAGACGGCCGCCGGCTGCTCGTCGTGTGCGGCTCGTCGATCGTCGGCTACGCCGTCGCATACGCGTTCCTGCCGCTGACGGACTCTCTGGCCGTGGCGGCGGTGTGCGTCGTCCTCGCCCACGCCGGCGGGGGATCGCAGTGGGTGCTGTCGACCTACGGACTGCAGACCACGACGCCGGACGAGATGCGCGGACGGGTGATGAGCCTCGACTTCGGTCTGGCGACCCTCGCGGTCGGGGTGTCCGCGCTCGCCGCCGGCGGCGCGGCGGAGGTCGTCGGGCTGCGGGCGACGTCGTGGGCACTGGTGGCGCTGTCATTGCTCTACGGCGGCGGGTGGCTGGTGTGGACCCGCGACCTGTGGCGCGCCCCGCCGCCGCCCCCATCCCCGGGTGTGTCGGCTGAGTTGCGCCAGCCGTAACTCAGTCGACGGACCCCGGGTCGCGGGGCGGAGGGGGAGGCGGCGGCGGGACCTGCGCGGCCTGACCGCCACCGCGCGCCCGGGCCTTCGCGGCGAACAGCGCGTCGGTCGCCTGGTCGCGTGCCGCCGTCGGGCCCGACCGCGGCCCGCCCCCGCCGCGGTGGAAGCGCGACCGCGCCCACGCCCCGGCACGCCCCCAGTCGGCGCGCTCCAGCCGCAGCCGGCGCAGACCGACGTCGACCGGAGCGAGCATCAGCGCGAGCAGCGCCAGCCACGGCCACAGCTCCCGCGACGACGTGCCCGGCACCAGGCCGGCCGGGTCGAACGCGGCGGCCGGGTCGGGCGCCAGCCGCCCGCCGGCGGCCTCCACCGCCCGCCGCAGCAGGTCGGGGTCCGCGCCGGCGGCGGCGTACTCCGGCGCGTACGACCGGGTGGCCGTCGCCGTGTCGCGGAACAGCACCTCCTCGCCCCGCCGCAGGGCGCCGCTGACGGCGTAGACGCCTTCGGCGCCGCCCGGGACGACGGCCTCGAACTCGTCCAGCGACACCCGGTCGAGGGCGACATCCTGCCGCTCGCCCTCCGGCGTGGTGATCGTCGCGACGGCCTCTGCGTCCGCGGGCGCGTCCTCGCCGAGGGTCATGCGCACGCGCAGCCCGTCCGTGGTCGCGGTGGCGGCGAGGTCGAAGCCGGGCTCGGCACGGTCGGGGAACGTGTCCTTGACCACGTCGGACCAGAACGCGCTGAAGCGGTCCCACGTCAGCCACTGCGCCGACCAGCGCGGTGCCGCGTCGGAGGTCCACGCGACGGCCGTCCCCAGGCCGGCCTGCCACTCGGCGAGCAGCGGGTCGTGCTCCTCGCCGATCGTGAGCAGCGTCCGCGCCGCCGGCTTCGAGGTCGTCGCGAGATACCCGGACAGCGGCGGCGACTCCTCGAGCGCCTCGGTCGCGGGCGCGATGCCGGTGACGGTCGGGAAGAACGTGCCCTCGTTGATGATCGGGCGGGCGACCTGGCGCAGCTCGAGCGCGATGATGTCGGGGATCTGGCTGAGGTCGCGGCCCGGGTAGTACCGCCCGCCGCCGGCGGCGGCCATCCGGCGGAGGATGTCGAGGCTGCCTTCGCCGGTGCCGACGACCGAAAGCGTGATGCCGGCGTCGGCGGCCTCGCGGGCGACCTCCTCCAGGCCCGAGGTGTCGCCCATGAACCCGTCGCTGAACAGGACTATGTGCCGCAGCCGCGCGTCCGCGTCGCGGAGGCCCTCGATCGCCTCCCGCACCGCCTGCGGGATGTCGGTGTTGCCGTCCGGGTGCAGCCGCGCGAGACCCTCGTCGATCACCGCGTCCGACGGGAGGCTCTGCAGCGGCACGACCCACTCGCTCGCGGTGTTGAACGCGAGCACGCCGAGCTGGTCCTGCGCTTCGAGCTGCTCGACGGCCCTGGCGATCGCCTCCTTCGCGATGTCGGTCTTCACGACGCCGCCCTCCTCGGGGGCGGCGCCGAACGCATCCGCGTCGGCGCAGTGGCACGCCGCCATCGACCCCGAGCTGTCCACGACCAGCGCCTCGGCGACCGACTGGCGCCGCTGCGGGTCGGTGACCCGGGCGAACACCGGCAGCAGCTCCTCGATGGCCGTGCCGTCGTAGCCCCCCATCCCGAACGACGAGTCGCCGCCGACGGCCACCAGCCCGTGGCCGGCGTCGCGGACGAAGCTGTCGAGCGTGACCATGCCGCGCTCGCCGAGGGTGGCGGCGGGCACGTCGACCAGGACGACGCTGTCGTAGTCGAGCAGCTCGTCGAGCCCGGGCAGCGCCGCGCTGTCGGCGGACAGGACCTCCGTCGGGACCGCGGCGGACTGCAGCGCGGCCGCGAGGTCCTCGCCCAGGCCGGGGGTGCGCTGGTAGACGAGCACCTTCGGCGGCCCGGCCACCTGGACGGCGGCACGCCCGACGTCGTTCGCCGCGACGACGGAGGCGCCGGAGGCCAGCCGCGCCTCGAAGCGCACGGTGCCGGAGGCGTCGGCGGTCCGCTCGACCGTCACCTCGGTGCGGCCGGGCTCGGCGGTCACGGTCCGGCGGTCGACCTCGACGCCGTCGGCGAGGAGCGCGACGACGACCTCCGCCGGCGTGTCGCCGGTGTTCTCGAGCACCGTCGTGACGTCGTAGGCCTCGCCCTCGCGCACGCGGTTGGGGGCGCGGACCTCGGCGACGAGGACGTCGGCGACGCCGCCGCCGGCCAGCGGCACGACGTCGAGGACGATGCCGGCCTCGGCGAGCTCGCGGGCCGTGGAGACGATGTCGCCCTGGGTCTCGCGGCCGTCTGAGAGCAGCACCACCCGCCGCCGCTGCTCGCTGCCGAGCATGCCCTCCGCGAGCCGGGCCGCCCGGGCGAGGTCGCTCGCCGAGCCGTCGACCACGGCGGCCGGCGGCCCGGTCGGCGGGTCGGGCTGCAGGCTGTACTCCACCCGCGCGTCCCGGCCGAACAGCGCGAGCGCCGCCCGGTCGTCCGGACCGGCGGACGCGAGCGCGGCGTCGACCCACGCCTGGGCCTCGGCCCGGCCGCTGCCGCCCACCGAGTCCGACCCGTCAACGAGGAAGGCCACGTCGACGTCCCGTCCGGACGCCTCCAGACGGGGCCCCGCCAGCGCGAGGACGACGAGGGCCACCGCCAGCGTCCGCGCCCACGTCGCGAGCGTCGGCTGGTCGAGCCGGCGTCGCGGCTTCCCGGTCGGGCCGCCCCAGCGCCCGCGCCGCGCCCGCAGCCCCAGCCACAGCACCAGGGCGGCGGCGGGCAGGGCGCCGAGCCACTGGGGGTCGGAGAAGGACAGGGTCATCGCGCGCCCGCCCGCCCAGCCTCGGTGCTGCCTGACAACGGCACCGTCATCGCACGTCCGCCCGCTCGCGGTGGGCCGACCGGTCCGGCCCCCGCCCACGCGGCGCCACGGCGCCGGCGACCCGGCGGGAGCGCCGCCCCCGCAGCCAGCGCAGCGGCCGGACACCGTGGGTCCACGCCCACTCGAGCAGCAGCAGCACGAGCACCGCCGCCAGCAGCTCGCGCCCGAAGACCCGCCGGCCCTCGGCCGGCTCCGGTTGGGCGGGGTCCGCCCCCGGCGTCCCGGCCGGGGCGGCCGCCTCGGGACGGCCGCGCGCGAGGTCGCCCTCCGCCGGGTCGGGGTTGACCGCGATCGGGCGGGGCGCCGGCAGCCGGTCGACGACGTCCTCCGGGCCGGTGTAGGCCACCGTCCATACCCCGACCTGGTCGACCCGCACCTGCGGGGAGACGGCGTCGAGGCGCACCGGCTCGCCGCCGGGCGGCGTGACCTCCAGACCGGTCGCCCCGGGCGGCACGGTCAGCGTCGCCTCGGTGCCCGCGGTGGCCGGCGCGGTCGCGGGCGGCCCTGCCAGCCAGGCCACGGCGTTCGCGACGAACACCGGCCAGGCGACCTGGAGCGGCAGGTTCGTCTGCAGCAGGTCGAACGCGAGGTAGACCACGGGCACGGGGCCCAGCCTGCCGGCCAGGACCAGCGGGCCCGACGGCCCCGAGGCGATCGCCTGCAGCGCCGGGGCTGCCACGGCCTGCCCGGCGGCGAACGCGGCCTGCGACAGGTCGACGTCGGCGAGCAGCTCGGACGCGGGGTCGGAGAACGTCAGGGCCGGCAGCTCCAGCTCCCCGGTCACGGTCACGCCGGTGGGGGGCTGGCTGGGCGCGACGTAGAGGGTCGGCACGCGGGCCTCGGCCGGCGCGGCGATCCGGTCGACGACGAGCAGGTCGACGCCGGACAGGTCCTCGGGGACGCCGTTGCTTGTCGCCACCTCGACGCCCGGCACCGACCCGAGCGCCGATTCGAGGAACACGTTCCCGCTCCCGACCACCAGCGCGTGCACCTCGCGCGGGGTTGCGAGGACCGCCCAGGCGCGGTCGTCCACGGCCAGCGCGTCCGTCGCCGACGCGCCGGTGACGTCCTCGCCGACCGGCTCGACCGTCGCGCGCAGCAGCCCGCCGTCGGCGTCCGCCCGGTAGGCCACGGGCACGACCAGGTCCTCGGTGCCGCGCGGAGGCAGCGCGATCTGACGCTCCATGACGTCGGCATCGTCGACGGCGAGCACGAGCCGCGCGTCCACCTCGAGCGGCCCGAAGTTGCGGACCTGGGCGAACACCGTGGCTGCTCCGGCGCCCGTCGGCACCGCCTGCAGCCGCGTCACAGCGAGATTCGGGCGGTCCTCGCCGACGGCGTCGACCAGGAGCCCCGGCGGGGCGAGGCGGGCCGCGTCGGGCGCCACGACGCCGTCGGTCAGCAGGTGGGTGACGGTCTGCTGCCCCGGACGCTGCAGGGCGGTCGCCAGGGTGAAGGCGTCGGCGAGGTCGGCGGCGCCGTGCGACCCGCGGGTCGCCCCCAGCGCTCGCACGGCGGCGGCGGGGTCGTCGGACGCCGAGAGCAGGACCCGGGCACGCGGACCGGCCTCGACGACGGAGACGAGCTGGCCGGGCCCGATGCGGTCGACCAGGCTCTCGGCCGCGCGCCGGGCCAGCTCCAGCCGCGTGGGCCCTCCCTCGTCCGCGAGCATCGACGCCGAGACGTCGACGACGAAGATGGTGTGGTCGCCGATCTCGGCCGGCACCCGCACGGTCGGGCGGGCGAGCGCCACGGCCCCGACGAGCAGCGCCAGCAGCACCAGCCAGAACGTCCGGTCCGGCCGGAACCGCTGCCAGGGCACGGCGGCCGCGACCGCCCGGTCGGTGCGAGCCCAGAGGAACGTCGACGGGACCTCCAGGCGCGGCCGGCGCGCCCGCAGCACGTACCACAGGGCCAGCGGCACGGCGAGCGCCGCCGCGGCCAGCCCGATCGGGACGGCGAAGCTCACGGCCCGCACCGCCTCACGCGACCACCCCGAGGTCGGCGAGCGTCACCGCGAGCAGGTGCTCGACCGGCTCGTCGTCGACCAGCCGCGCGTAGGCGATCCCCCGCCGGCCGCACGCCCGGACCACGTCGTCGAGCCAGCGGTCGCGGGCGTCCGCGTACGCGTCGAGGACGTCGGAGGCGACCCCCACCTCGACCTCGTCGCCGGACTCGCTGTCGGCCAGCCGGAGGTCGCCGCGCAGGTCGGGCTCGAGGTCCGCGCGCCCGAGGACGTGCACGGCGACGGCGTCCCCGCGGCCCGCCGCCAGGTCGGCAAGGACGTCGTCCCAGCCCTCGAACAGCAGGTCGGACACGAGCACGACCGGCCCGCGCGGGCCCTCCCCGTGCGCGCGCCGGAGCGCGGCGCCCAGGTCGGCGCCGCCGCCGGCGGCCGCGCCGGCGAGCCGCGCCTCGACCGCTGGCAGCGCCGCGGCGCCGCGGAACCAGGGACCGGGGTCGACCTCGGGTCCGGCGAGGAGGACGCGGACCCGGTCGCCCCCGCCGGCCGCGATCGCGGCGAGCGCCGCGGCCACCTGCCGGGCGGCGCGGGACTTCCCGCCGAACCCCATCGACGCGGACGTGTCGACCACGACCCGCAGCGCCGCCTCGTCCTCGGCCTCGAACAGCTTCACGAGCAGCTTGCCGAGACGGGCGTGGGCGTGCAGGTCGACCCGGCGCGGGTCGTCTCCGGCGACGTACTCGCGGTAGTCGGCGAAGTCGAGCGACGAGCCGTGGCGGCGTGACGCGTGGGTGCCCGCATACCGCCCCTCGACCCGCCGGCGGGCGCGCAGCCGCAGGCGCCCGAGGCGCGCGAGCAGCGCGGGCGGCAGCAGCCGCTCGTCGGCCGGCGGCCGGGGTTCGGCGGGGTCGCGCTGCCGGGTCGCCACCGCTAGACCGCCCCCCTGACGGGCGGGCCGGGCGCCGGCAGCGCGGCGAGGAGCGTCGCCACGAGCGAGTCCGCGTCCACGCCGGCCGCCTGGGCCTCGTAGCCCAGGACCAGCCGGTGCCGCAGGCAGGGAGGCGCGGCCGCGCGGACGTCGTCGACGCCGGCCGCCAGGCGCCCGTCGAGCAGGGCGTAGACCTTGGCGAGCAGCACCAGCGACTGCGCGCCGCGCGGCGAGGAGCCGTGTCTGACGAACCGGCGGATCGGCTCGGGCGCGGTCGGGTTGTCCGGGTGGGTCGCCTGCACGAGGTCGACGACGTGGCGCACGACGTGCGCGGCGATCGGCACGTCGCGGATCAGGGCGGCGGCGGCGAGCAGGTCCTCGGTGGACGCGACCCGGGAGACGTGGACCTCCGCCCCACCGGTCGTGCGGGCGAGGATCTCGACCAGGTCGTCGGGCTCCGGCAGCGGCACGAGCACCTTCGCGAGGAAGCGGTCGAGCTGCGCCTCCGGCAGCGGGTACGTGCCCTCCATCTCGATCGGGTTCTGGGTGGCCATCACGAAGAACGGGCGGGGCAGGTCGCGGGTCACGCCGCCGACGGTGACGCGGCGCTCGGCCATCGCCTCCAGCAGCGCCGACTGGGTCTTCGGCGTCGCGCGGTTGACCTCGTCGGCGAGCAGGAGCTGGGTGAACACCGGGCCCGGCTGGAAGCGCGAGGACGCGGCCTCGGTGAGCACGTTCGTTCCGACGATGTCGGCCGGCATCAGGTCCGGCGTGCACTGCACTCGGTTGAAGTCCAGCGCCAGGCTGTCCGCAAGGGTCCGCAGCAGCACGGTCTTGCCGAGCCCCGGGACGCCTTCCAGGAGCACGTGGCCCTGGGCGAAGAGGCAGGCGAGCACGTCGCGGACGAGCGAGCGCTGCCCGACGATGACCCGGCGGACCTCGTTCTCGACGGCGTCGGACAGCCCGGCGAAGCGCTCGGGGTCCATCGTCGGCAGTGCGGTCGTCGTGGTCACCGGTGCGTCCTGTCGTGTCGTCGTCTCGTATCGTGGGTCGTCAGCCCTGAGCGCCGCCCAGCCGGTCGAAGTAGTCCTGGACGGTCCCGCGCAACCGCACGGGGTAGCCGTCCTGCTGGATGGTCCGGGCCGCCTCGTCGGCGTAGTCGGCGAGGACGTCCCGGTAGGGCACGACCGAGGCGTTCGCCTGGCCCTGGCCCTGCCGCCGGCCGCGGTCGGTCTCGGGGCCCGGGTTGCTCGGGTCGCCGCCGAGATGGAGGTCTTCCCCGTCGCCGGCGACGCCCTGCGGCGGGTCGTAGACGGTCTGGAGGTCGAGGTCGGACTCGGCCTGCGGCGCGCCCTGGCCGTCGCCCTGCCCGGACGCGCCACCCTGGCCGGTGCGGGCGCCGCCGTCGTCGACGCCGCCGGAGGGATTGCCGCCCCCGCCGCCGCCCCCACCGCCCTGCCCCTGTCCCTGCCCCTGCCCCTGGCCCTGGCCCTGGCCTTGGCCTTGGCCCTGGCCCCGGCCCTGCCCCTGCCCCTGGCCCTGGCCCTGCCCTTCGCCCTGGCCCT
>Ga0136627_1000983_pt1 | contig 11161 bp, 9 predicted proteins | sample AntDrymUQ4892206_2_FD_104652 | JGI IMG/M metagenome (GOLD analysis project Ga0136627, IMG submission 104652) | Polar desert sand microbial communities from Dry Valleys, Antarctica - metaG UQ489 (22.06) | ecosystem: Environmental > Terrestrial > Soil > Desert | place: Antarctica: Dry Valley... | reverse complement strand
GGGTTTGCTTGTGATGTCCAGCGCCACCCGGTTGACGCCGGGGACCTCGTTGATGATGCGGTTGCTTATCTTCTCAAGGAGGTCGTAGGGTAGGCGGGCCCAGTCCGCGGTCATCGCGTCGTCCGAGGTTACGGCCCTTATCACCACTGGATAAGCGTAGGTACGTGCGTCGCCCATGACGCCGACGGAGTGGATGGCGGGCAGGACGGCGAAGCTCTGCCAGAGGTCGCGGTAGAGGCCGGCCGAGCGGATCTCTTCCTGCAACACGGCGTCGGCCCGGCGCAGGATCTCCAACCTCTCCGCCGTCACGTCGCCTATTACACGGATCGCGAGCCCGGGACCGGGAAACGGCTGGCGCCACACGAGCCGCTCGGGCATCCCGAGCTCCGCCGCGACGACCCGCACCTCGTCCTTGAAGAGGTTCCGCAGGGGCTCGACGAGATCCAGATCCATGACCTCCGGCAGGCCGCCGACGTTGTGGTGGCTCTTTATCTTCGCCGCATCACGGGTGCCGCTCTCTATGACGTCGCTATATAGAGTGCCCTGGACGAGGAAGGTGGCGTCCTCTATCTGCCGGGCCTCCTCCTCGAAGGTGCGGATGAACTCTTCGCCGATGATCTTGCGCTTCGCCTCCGGGTCCGTAACGCCGGCGAGCTTGTCCAGGAACCGCCCCTTGGAATTCACGTGGACGAGTGGCACCTCGGAGTTCTCCCCGAACGCCTCGACGACCTGCTCGGCTTCGTTCTGACGCAACAACCCGTGGTCCACGAAGACGCACGTCAGGTTGTCCCCGATGGCCCGATGGACGAGCATGGCGGCGGTAGACGAGTCGACCCCGCCGGAGAGGCCGCAGATGGCCTTCCTGTCGCCGACCTGCTCCCTTATGCGCCCGACGGCGTCGGTGATGATGTTGACCGGCGTCCAGTCCGGCTTGCAGCCGCACGCCTCAAAGAGGAAGTTCTTGAGGATCTCCATCCCGTACTCGGTGTGCCGGACCTCGGGGTGAAACTGGACGCCGAAGCGCCCCCCGCGAAGCGTCGGCTCCTCGAAGGCTATGATCGGGACCGACGGCGTCTGTGCCGTCACCTCGAAGCCGTCCGGGGCGGCGAAGACCGCGTCGCCGTGGCTGGTCCACGCTTTCTGCTCGTCGGGTGTGCCGGCGAAGAGGCCGTCGTGGCCCGTCACGATCAGGTCGGAGCGGCCGTACTCTCTTATCTGGACGGCGCCCACTTCTCCGCCTAAAGAGAGCGCCATGTGCTGCATCCCGTAGCAGATGCCGAGCATGGGCGCGTCGAGGTCGAAGAGGGCGTCGTCCACGCGCGGGGCGCCCTCACCGTAGACGGAGTTCGGGCCGCCGGAGAGGATGATCCCTTCGGGGTTCCGCCGCTCTATCTCCTCTACCGGCGTGTCGTAGGGGATCAGCTCGGAGAAGACGCGGCACTCGCGGACGCGCCTGGCTATGAGTTGGGAGTATTGGCCGCCGAAGTCGAGGACCAGGATCAAGGCTTACTTGCCCATGCCTACGCGCTGGGCGGACTGTTCGGTCTTGCCCTCCGTGGCGAGCGAGGGCGCGAACATCACCTCGGCCTTCTGGAACTCCTTGATGTTCTGGTAGCCGGTGGTCGCCATGCTCATCTTGAGCGCGCCCATGAGGTTGAGGGTGCCGTCGTTCTCGCGGGCCGGGCCGACCAGGATCTCCTCCATGCTCCCCGTGATCTTGGTCTGGATGCGCGTCCCCCTGGGCAGCGTCGGGTGGAAGGTCGCCATGCCCCAGGAATAGCCCCGCCCGGGCGCCTCCTCGGCCTTCGCGAAGGCGCTGCCGAGCATGACCGCGTCGGCGCCGCAGGTTATGGCCTTGGCGATCTCACCCCCGGTGCGCATCCCGCCGTCCGCTATGACGTTGACGTACTCGCCGGTCTCCAGGTAGTGGCGCATCCTGGCGGCGGCGGCGTCGGCGACGGCGGTCGCCTGCGGCACCCCGACCCCTATAACGCCTCGGGTCGTGCAGATACGGCCGGGTCCCACGCCCACGAGCACGCCGACCGCCCCGGTCCGCATGAGGTGCAAGGCCGTCGAGTAGCTCGCGCAACCGCCGACGACGACGGGGACGTTCAGGGCCGGCACGAACTCCATGAGGTTCAGAGGTTCGACCGTGCGGGAGACGTGTTCGGCGGAGACGACGGTGCCCTGGATCACGAGCACGTCGAGCCCCGCCTCTATGGCGGCCCGGTGGTAGCGCTCGACGCGCTGGGGCGTGAGGGAGGCGGCGGCTATGACGCCGCGGTCCTTTATCTCCTGGACGCGGCGGAAGATGAGCTCTTCCTTGATGGGCTCGGAGTAGAGCTCCTGCATGACGCGGGTGGCCTTGTGCTCCGGCAGGCTCGCTATCTCCTCGAAGACCGGGCCAGGGTCCTCGTAGCGGGTCTGCAGGCCTTCGAGGTTCAGGACGGCGAGGCCGCCGAGGTCCCCGATCATGCCGGCCGTGGCAGGGTCCACGGCCGCGTCGAGCGCCGAGGCCAGGCACGGCAGGTCCAGGCGCAGATCTCCCAGGGACCAGGAGATGTCTATGTCCTCCGGGTCGCGGGTCCGGCGGCTTGGCACTATGGCGATCTCGTCCAGCCCGTAGGCCCGGCGGGCTGTCTTCCCTCTCCCTATCTCAATGTCCATCGGTGTACCAGGGCTCCTTTCGGCTCTCTACGAGCAGGCACAATAAAGCCCACGGGGAACGCGCCCCGTGGGCTGCTGTTATCTTTTCCGCTGACCGCTGCAAATCCAGTTAATGCTACACCGCGACCCGCGCGGCGGTCAAGCTATGGTGCTGGTTTTAAACTATGCCCAGAAGGGCCAGCACCACGATCACGAGAATGACCACCACGACGATGGTGATTATGCTGTTGGTGTTCATATGACCTCCCTGGAGATCTGTCGAGCTTTTGTGCCGCGGATCTGCGTTAGAGAAGCTGCTGTAGCAGCAGTATGGCGACGATCACCAGAATAACGACCACAAGTATGGGTATAAGCCCGCCCCGCATCTCCTCACCTCCCCTTTCGGAAACTCTATCCTATAATGAACGGCAAACCGAGCACGATCAACAGGACAACGACTAGAACAACGACCATGACGCCGAGTCCCCTGCCTATCTCTGCCTCCCCTCTGTCCTATGCCCGGCCCAACTAGCGCCACTATATACCCCCTGAGACCCCGGCGAAACTCTGATGGTTACGGCGGCCAACCTTGACCGTTAGCGCTTCGGACGACCAAGGGCGTAAGGCGGCCAGGCGACGGCGGCTCCCGCATCCCGGCGGCCTTACCGTTGATTTGCCCGGCGCACGACACTCGGGGCAAGCGAAAAGGCGGCGCCCCCGGAGGGACGCCGCCGATAGAGTTCCCGTTGGGGGAACCTTACATCATGCCGCCCATGCCGCCGCCGGGCATGGCGGGCGCGGCCTCCTCGGGCTCTGCGACGACCACGTTGGTGGTGACGATGAGCGAACCGATGGAGGCGGCGTTCTGCAACGCGCTCCGGGTGACCATGGCGGGGTCGATGACGCCGGCCTTCACCAGGTCCTCGTACACGCCGGTCAGGGCGTTGAAGCCGAGAGAATCGGCCTGGTTGCGGACCTTGTCCACGACGATGGAGCCGTCGGCGCCGGCGTTGACGGCAATCTGACGGATCGGCTCCTCGAGCGCCCGGAAGACGATGCGGGCACCGGTCCTCTCGTCGCCCTCGAGCCTGTCCACGAGGTCTCCCACGGGGATCTGCGCCTTGAGCAGCGCCACGCCACCACCGGGAACGATGCCCTCTTCCAGGGCGGCCCGGGTCGCGGAAAGAGCATCTTCCACGCGGTGCTTGCGCTCCTTGAGCTCCGTCTCGGTAGCGGCACCCACCTTGATGACGGCGACGCCGCCGGCGAGCTTCGCCAGACGCTCCTGGAGCTTCTCGCGGTCGAAGTCCGAGTCGGTGGTCTCTATCTCGGAGCGGATCTGGTTGATCCGGCCCTTGATGGCCTCCACGTCGCCCGCGCCGTCGACTATGACGGTGTTGTCCTTGGTGATGACCACGCGGCGGGCGCTGCCGAGCTGGTTGAGCTGGGTGTTCTCGAGCTTGAGGCCGAGCTCCTCGGTGATGACCTCGCCGCCGGTGAGGATGGCGATGTCTTCCAGCATCCTCTTCCTGCGATCACCGAAGCCGGGGGCCTTGACCGCGGCCGCGTTGAACGTGCCGCGCAGCTTGTTGACGATCAGGGTGGCGAGGGCCTCGCCCTCGACGTCCTCGGAGACTATGAGGAGCGGTCGGTTGGACTGCATGACCTGGTTGAGGATCGGGAGCACGTCCTGGACGTTGCCGATCTTCTGGTTGGCGATCAGGATGTAGGGGTCGTCGAGGACGGCCTCCATCCTCTCCTGGTCGGTGACGAAGTAGGGACTCAGGTAGCCCTTGTCGAACTGCATCCCCTCGGTGAACTCGAGGTCCATCCCGAAGGTCTGGCCCTCCTCGACGTTCACCACGCCGTCCTTGCCGACCTTATCGATAGCGTCGGCGATGACGTTGCCGATCTCGTCGGAGCGGGCGCTAATGGCACCGACCCGCGAGATCTCATCGCGGCCCGAGATCTCCTGGGACTGAGCCTGAACGGCCTCGACGGCCACGGTCACGGCCTGGTCGATGCCGCTCCGGAGTATCACCGGGTTCGCGCCGGCGGCCACGTTCTTGAGGCCCTCACGGACGATGGTCTGGGCGAGCACCGTCGCCGTGGTCGTCCCGTCGCCCGCGACGTCGTTGGTCTTGGTCGCGACTTCCTTGACGAGCTGGGCGCCCTGGTTCTCGAAGATGTCCTCGAGCTCGATCTCCCTGGCTATCGTTACGCCGTCGTTGGTGATCGTCGGCGAGCCGAACTTCTTGTCCAGCACCACGTACTGGCCCTTGGGACCGAGCGTGATCTTGACCGCCTCGGCGAGCTTGTTGACTCCCGCCTCAAGCGCCCGACGCGCCTCGGTATTGAACCTTAGCTCTTTGTGCGCCACTGCATGCCTCCTCTGCTAGACTACGCGACACGAGTTTTCTTCCCGCGTTCGGCACTCTCGTCTTCCGAGTGCCAGCGGCGAGAGTATATTCCTGGGCGGGGTACAATTCAACGGTGGGCGTCTTCCGAACAGACAGGATACCGAGCCTCAGCAGGATCCCGACGGAGCTAGGACGAGAGCAACGCCCCTGCGTCCGCTGCGGCCACCAGACAGAGCACATCCTCTACAGGGTCCCGAAGAAGCTGACGTTCCTGTACCTCAAGGACCACCCGAACAACCTGCACGCGACCTGCGTGGAGTGCGCCCGCAGCACGGTACTGACCGGCGAGGACCGCGAGAGGGTACTCGGCCCGCGTTAGACCGCGGACGTTGGGCTATCAGCGGTGGTCTTATTCGATGCCGGGACGGGTTTCCGGGCGGGTGTGAAACCCGCTCCTACGGGTGGTTGGGGGATCTTTGCTGGTCTGACAGCGGCTTTCACTAAGGTTTCAGGCATCAGGTTCTAGGTTTTGGGGGGTTGTAGTAGAGCGAGGATGCCGCGGACATGCCGCTCTCTGAGTCCAACCCATGGTTGCGATGTCGGGCTCTAGGCTGCGTACTGCACCCCTGATGCCTCAAAACCTTACCGTGTTGCATCGACCGGTTGAGACCGCACTATTCTTCCGCAAGCCGCTGTGAGAGCCTATCCGGCTGGGCTCGTTCCGATTCTGGTCTCCGGTCGTCTTTCGGGGGAGGCTCCTGGATCGAGCCGTTCGGCTCTCCGGTAGAGGGATCGTATTGAGCGTCCGATGAATCCGGTTCCCGCGGATCATCTGTCGGCGGGCCCGACTCAGGCGGGTCTTTCTGCGGTGGTTCGGGGTCCGCCTGAGTCTGCTTATTGCCGCCGGATTCGGGGCGAGACGGTCTCTGGGGATCCGTGTCCGGGCGGTCGGGTTTCGGGGCCTGGGGGCGGTCTGCTTTCGGAGGTTTCGGCTGGTTGCTGTCGGGGTCTCTCTTCGGGGGGCTCGGGCGGTCGGGGTTGGACGGCTTCTTCGCAGGAGCGTCCTCGTCGCGGTCCTCCCCGGTAGCGCGGATCGGCTTCGGGTCACTGGAGTTGGTGTCGAGGTCCGGGCTCAGGCCGGGGTTGGAGGGGGTGGGCCAGGCGCCGTCGTGGGCGGAGGGGCTTGGTGGGCCGGTCCTCGGGGCCTCGCAGAAGCGGGCGTCCGAGTCGCCGGAGACGGCGCCGCCGTTCGCCCTGACCCACTCCAGGAGGGGGTACGGGTTCATGGCGCCCGAGTCCGCCTCCTCCCTGTCGCCGGCCCCGTCGTACCAGCCGAGGTGGAGGTGGGGCGGGAAGAGGCCGCTGGTACCGGGCGGTCCCTGGCCCGTGTCGCCGGCGTAGCCGACGACCTGCCCGGCGCTGACCCTGGTCCCGATCTGGAGCGGGCTCTCCCGCTCCAGGTGGGCGTAGTAGAAGAGGTCGCCGGCCTTTACGGGTCCTATGGAGTAGTCGGCCCGGACCATGACCGCGTGGCCGCCTAAAGAGTTCCACCCGTCGGCGTCCGAGCCCGTGACCGGCACGACCGTGCCGTCCGTTATGGCGTACTCGGGGACGCCCGACGGGGTCATCAGGTCCGTGCCCTCGTGGCCGCCCTGCGTGCGCGGCGCCCCCCAGGTGTCCTCGTAGGAGGAGAAGAACCGCCGCTCCAGGGGGAAGACGATCCTGCCCCCCTCCGGAACACCCCGCAGATCACCGCACACAGGTCCGGAATCCGCCGACGTACCAGGGCCCGCCGGACGGTAGAAGACCGGCGGTTCAGCCACGGGGATCGCCCGCGCCTTCTCCTTCGCGGGCTGTTCCTGCTTCGCTTCGTCCGGGGCCGGCCGCGCCGGAGGCGGAGGTTTATCGGGCGGGAGGAGGTCGTCCGTTGGCCGGGGCTCACCGCGCGCGTCTTCGAGGGAGGAGATCTGGTCCTCCGTCCACCGCAGGACGGCGGGGTCCTCCGGTTGCTCCGACGCGAGGAACATGGCGTCCGGCACCCGCGCCGCCAACGACCGGGCCTCGGCCCCGGTATCGCCGAGGCGGACGAGGGCCGCGAGCACGGTCAGGACGAGGAACAGGCAGGCGAGCCTCATCCAGCCGAACCGACGCACCCACCCCCCTTTCCCGACCCTCTGGCAAACGGGCTTCACTCTCACAGATCGCCCCCCACCCGTCAAGGATGCGAGATCTCCAGGTCCGTAGGGGCGGTTTCCGATCCAGCCTGCGGCCCCTTAAACGCTTTGGGCGTTCAGGCTCAGATAGTCCGGGAAAGGCACGGCGTCCGAGAGCGGGGCCGCGGCGCCGATCATGGCCGCGTTGTCCGTGCACAGCTCGGGCGGCGGGACCACGAGCCGGAGCCCGCGGCGCCCGCACTCTTCTTCCAGGACGCGGCGGAGAAGCCCGTTGGCGGCGACGCCCCCGGCGGCGACGACCGTTCGCGCTTCGCATGTCTCGGCGGCGCGCAGGAGCTTGCGGGAGAGCGCCTCCACGACGGCCCGCTCGTAGGCGGCCGCCAGGTGCGGGAGTTCCCGACGCGCTCCTTCTTCGTCCAGCGCCTTCAGCTTGTAGAGGAGGCTCGTCTTCAGACCGGAGAAGCTGAAGTCCAGGTTGTCCCTGTTCTTGAGGCCGACGGGGAAGTCGTGGCGGGTCGGGTCGCCGTGTTCGGCGGCCTTCGAGATCTCCGGCCCTCCGGGGAAGCCGAGGCCGAGCATCCTGGCGCCCTTGTCCAAAGCCTCGCCAGCCGCGTCGTCCAGAGTCTCGCCGAGAAGGCGCATGCCTTCGGCGTCCACCGAATAGAGCGCGGTGTGGCCGCCCGAGGCGATCAGGGCGACGAACGGCAGCCCCAGGTCCGGCTCCGTCAGGTAGGCCGCCGCGACGTGCCCCTCCAGGTGGTTCACAGGGATCAGCGGCAGCCGGCGGGCGTAGGCCAGCCCCTTCGCGGCCGAGACGCCGACGAGGAGTGCCCCTATAAGACCAGGCCTCACCGTCACGGCCACGCCCGTCACGTCGTCGAGGCCGATGCCCGCGTCGGCGAGGGCCTTCTCGATCACCCCGTCCATGCGTTCCAGGTGGGCGCGGGAGGCTACCTCGGGGACGACGCCGCCGTAGCGGGCGTGCTCGGTCTGGGTGTGGACGACGTTGGAGAGCGCCCGTCGTCCGTCAGACTCGACGACCGCGGCGCAGGTGTCGTCGCAGGAAGTCTCGATGGCGAGGATCATGGACGGGTTATAGCACCCCCGCGCGTTCGCCCTATATCGAGGCGCCCACGCAAACTCCATGTTCATGCGGCCTCGTAACACCACCCCGAAAGCGCTCCCGGAACATCGCGCAGGGGATCACTCAGAGTCTCGGAAGCTCGCAGGGCTATCCATCTACGCGCATAACTATCCGACGAGCTTCCGAGAACCACCAACAGCGGCAATACAGAGACCAGTCTTCTGCGTCCTTATCCTGCCCTACCAGATGTTGTGGTGGCCTCTTGCCGCTAGTTGGCCGTATCGAGGGATCTAGGCGCCTCCGAAGCGCGCTTTATGCGGGATCTCGGATGCTGACTTCGGAGAATGAGCCTTCTACGAGCTTGGGTGAATAGGGCAACGATCGAGTGCGGCTGTCGTACAGTGTCGATGATGAACCTGGAAGCGTGGAGGCGGCGTGCGCGGCAACTCTCGGCGCAGACCTATGCCCTCTACCTGGCGTGCCGGGACCCGCGCACACCCTGGTACGCCAAGGTCTTCGCCGCCCTGATCGTCGGGTACGTGTTCAGTCCCATAGACCCCATCCCGGACTTCATCCCCGGAGTGGGGCTGCTGGATGAGATGGTGGTGGTTCCCATCGGCGTGCTGATCGTCGCGAAGATGATCCCCCGGCAAGTCATGGAGGAGTGCCGGGAGAAGGCTCGTGGGGTGGCCGAAGGCGAGAAGCCCGTCAGCCGCGTGGCCGCCGTGGTCGTCGTCGCCGTCTGGCTGCTGTGCGTGGCGCTGGCCGTCTTCTTGGCTCTGCGTGTCTTCTGAAGCCCAACGTCCGAGAATGGTCCTTCCACGCACTCCGGTGAATAAGCCTGCCCATACCCCTTAGCGTCCGCTGGTACCGTTGGTAGCCACAAATATCCCCTGTGGGGTAGTTGTGATTGTCACAAGGTTATATGATGCCCTTGTGGTCGGGCATCCCGCCGACAGCCGTACGCACGAGGAGCTCGCGCCCATGATCCGTCGCCCGCTTGCCGCCCTGGTCTCCGTGGTCCTCACGGTCCTTGGCGTCGTGTTCCTGCTCCCCGACTGCGCCTCCGCCTGCTCTTGTGCGATGCCCCCTGGCAGTCAGGAAGAACGGGCTGAACGCGCTCTGGCCGAATCGAGCGCCGTGTTCTCGGGAGAGGCGGTGGAAGTCGAAGAGGGACCGAGCATCAAAATGATGGGAATAAGTGGTTTACGCTCGTCCAGGGTCACCCTGCGGACCTCCGAGGTGTGGAAGGGACCACAGCGAGAAACCTTGGAGGTGAGCACGCCGAGGGATGGCATGTCCTGCGGGTACCCCTTCAAGGAAGGGCAAGAGTACCTGGTCTATGCCAATACCGGGAAGCAGGGCCTCGAGGCCTATCTCTGCACCGAGACCAAGCCGCTCGAGAAGGCGGGCGCGGACCTCGCGGTGCTCGGGGACGGCGGCGAGAGGCCAACGGGCGGGGAGGTCCTCTCGGACACCTCTGGGGGCGTTTCGGTGCCGGCGATGGCCGGGCTGGCGGGGCTGGCGCTGGCGGCTTCGGTCTTGGTGGTGGTGAGCCTCGTGCGGCCCGGCTAGACGCAAGGGAGGTAGGGGCGCCATGGTTCGTCAAGCACACCTCAGGGTCGTCGTGGTGGCCTTCCTGATCGGGTGCGCCGTTCTTCTTGTAGTGGGCTGTGCAGGGACTCGCTCGGAAGCCCCCAAGGAGCAAGGACCTACTGAAGCTACCGAGGAGCAAGCACACTCAGAGCGTTGCGAGGGAACGCGAACTATCGACATGTCGATAGTTCGCTCTCAGAGTGCCTCTGCCTCGGCTCAGAGTGCCTCTGCCGCAGCATTGCTCTTTACCACGAATGACCTACCGGGTTGTCCCGAGGGCGGCCTGCTCTCTGGTACCGACAAACCAGACAAGCTGGCCGGGGGTGAAGGCGATGACGAGGTACGCGGCCTCGGCGGTAGAGACAGGCTCGACGGAGGCAATGGCGGGGCGTAATAGCTTCGCGGGGAATTATCGGAAGGATAGCCCGGGGCTGGCCGCCGGGGTGCGTGGGGCATAGGACCGGGGCGCGCGAGCCGCTACGCGCCGGGCGCTCGGTACTGGAGTTGGTCTGCCTTGCGCAGGGCATCCATCGTCTCGTCGACGCTCAGGAGGACTGTCGTTTCTAAGGAGCTAAGCGCACCGCCCCCACTAATCGCCAGCGCAACCGCGGCCATGGACACGTTGTCTGGGGCCTCCCACAGGGTGTAGCCGTCGTGCGTACCGAAGGCGTACCAGAATCCGTGGAGCTTCCCACCGACCGACTCGATGTACGACTGCGCGGCCTTTCGGCGGTCCTCCGGGTTGCCGATCAGCCTGGCCCAAGTCTCCGGCGTGTAGCTGAACCTCGATAGATAGAGTGCCATCGTCCCTGCCTCTCGTTCGCCGAGCCGCGCGAGGCGCCGTCAGGCGTCGAAGTAGGACCCGCCCGGCCTTACGCAGCTTTGTTCGAGTATTGTCGCGTCGTATCGGCATCCGCGCATCGTCCAATTTGCGTATTCTTGATACTTTGTTAGCAAATGACGAGCAGGGACTTCGCAGAAGGCCACAGCGCGAAGTTCGATGCTAGCCGGCGTCTTCGTCCGACATGGCCCAACTGTACACTCGGCACGTCGTTCGGTGCCAGATCATCCCACGCCAGCGGGGACGCCGTACGCCCTACCGAGTGCCCGCCGTATGGGACCGGGGCTATGCGATTTCCGAGAACAACGATCACGGGCGAAGTACGCACGACGCCTGCGCACCCGAGGACAGCTAACAGCTCCGCCCTGTAACATGCGAAGAACCTTCAGTGAACCCTCAAAGGGAGGAGCATGGCCTCAGACGCCCAGCAGCACAGAAGCGACCGGATACTGAAGTCCCT
>Ga0136627_1000982_pt1 | contig 11167 bp, 6 predicted proteins | sample AntDrymUQ4892206_2_FD_104652 | JGI IMG/M metagenome (GOLD analysis project Ga0136627, IMG submission 104652) | Polar desert sand microbial communities from Dry Valleys, Antarctica - metaG UQ489 (22.06) | ecosystem: Environmental > Terrestrial > Soil > Desert | place: Antarctica: Dry Valley... | reverse complement strand
GTAAGAGTAAATGGGGATTCGGTTTTAGGAAATCAAATGGACTTTTTTAATTACAGGAGAGATTCAGCTTTATTTAGTCCTGTCAAGATAAGTACTAATACAGCACAGATAGGGGTTCATAATCTGGCTGCAAGAAGACCGGATAGAATGGCAGTTGCAAAACTGGAATTAACCTATCCACGTTATTTTCATTTTGGGGGAGCTAAAAATTTTGAATTTTCGTTACCTGCAAGTGGTTCAGGAAATTATCTTGAAATAGCGGGATTTTCACATGGTAACACAGCTCCGGTATTATATGATATTACAAATGGAAAAAGATATGTAGCAGATATAAGCAATCCTTCTCTTGTAAGAATTTTGTTAGAGCCATCAGCTATTGAAAGAAAGCTTATTCTTATCAGTGGTGAAACGGCAAACAGATCTGAGATAGGTGCTTTAGGATATAAAACTTTTATAAACTATACGCTGCCTCAAAACCAGGCAGATTATATTATCATATCGCATCCTGCACTTTTTGCAGGGGCAAATGGCGCTAATCCGGTAGAAGACTACAGGCAATACAGAAGTAGTGTAAATGGTGGTTCATTTAATACGAAAATTTATTTAACTGAAGACATTGTTGATCAATTTGGATTTGGAATAAAAAATCATCCTGTTGCACTGCGTAATTTTTTAATGTTTTCCAGGAATAAATTTTCAGTTGCTCCAAGTAATGTTTTTTTATTGGGTAAGGCTGTTCATTATGTACACCAGCGGTATAGTGAACAATGGTCTTTGACAGATAAGCAAAATATGCAAAAGTTGAATTTAGTACCAACTTTTGGGTGGCCGGCCTCCGATATGTTACTTGTATCGGACCCCGGTAGTAGTCAACCAAAAACGCCCATTGGAAGGCTGTCTGTTATATATCCACAGGAGGTGACTGATTATTTAAATAAAGTGAAAGAGTATGAACAGCAGCAAAAATTTCAATCTCCATTAATAAAAGATAAAGCATGGATGAAAAATGTTGTTCATATAGTTGGTTCAAGTGAACCGGGTTTGCAAAATACCCTTGATATCTTCATGAATAACTACGCTAATATTATTAAGGATACATTATTTGGCGCCAAGGTTACCACATTTACAAAAACATCGGCAAATGCAATACAGCAAATCAGTGAAGGTGTGCTGGACAAATTATTTGAAGAAGGAATAAGTTTAATGACATATTTTGGTCACTCTTCTTCAACTACACTTGAATTTAATTTAAACAATCCTGAACAATATAATAACCAGGGCAAATACCCGGTATTTATTGGTTTAGGTTGTAATGCAGGTGATTTTTATAATTATAATAAAATTCGATTCACAACAAAGGAAACTATTTCAGAAAGATTTACGCTGGCACCAAACAGGGGCACTATTGGTTTTATTGCAAGCAGTCACTTTGGAATTGTAGAGTATTTGCATATTTATAATACAAGGTCATATAGAGGAATTACTTATCAAAATTATGGGCAATCTATAGGTCAGATTATGAAATCCACAATAGAAAAAGTTTTTGCTGATCAAAGTGAAGTTGATGTATATGCCCGTGCTCAGTGTGAAGAAACAAGTTTACATGGAGATCCAGCTTTATCAATCAATTCGCATGAAAAGCCTGATTATGTAATAGAAGATAATATGGTTCGCTTGACTCCTGGTTTTGTTTCCATTGCTGATCAGTCATTTAAGGTACATGCCAGCATGATCAATATGGGGATGGCATTAAATGAAAATATAGTTGTAGAAGTAAAACGTGAGTATCCTGATGGTACAACAGGAATAGTGTCACGTGATACCATTCCGGGAATCAGATATATTGATTCTGTTATTGTGAACATACCCATTGATCCATTACGTGATAAAGGTTTAAATAAAATAACCGTAACTGTAGATATAGATAATGTCATAGATGAAATTTTTGAAAACAATAATTCAGTAACTAAGGAAATTTATATTTATGAGGATGAGGCAAGACCTGTGTATCCTTATAACTATTCTATTGTTAACAAACAAGGCTTTAAGTTTATAGCATCTACCGCCGACCCATTCAGTAGTATTAAACAATATAGACTAGAACTTGATACAACAGAAAAATTCAATTCCCCTTTAAAAATTTCCCAAACGATAAATTCAATAGGTGGAATTATTGAATTTCCATCCACAGTTACGTACACTAATAATGTCGTGTATTATTGGAGGGTAGGACTTGTGCCGGAAGCAGGTGATATTGCATGGAATAATTTTTCATTTGTTTATTTGCAAAATCATGAACCAGGTTTTAATCAATCGCATTATTATCAGAATACAAAATCTGAAAGTGAAAATATTGTATTAGATTCTGCTAGTCGAAATTGGCAGTATATAAATGTGGCTCATAATTTATTAGTCAGAAATATTGTATTTGGTTATGGTGGTAATCAGGAAAATTTATTATCAGTTTCAGTTGATGGTGTAAGTTATATAAGAAGTGCATGTGTAGGAAATTCATTAATTTTTAATGTTTTTGATGCTAACACTTTTAGTCCCTGGAAAAATGTGGATGCAAATGGTAACAACTTGCATTTATATGGTAGCGGATCTGCCAATTGCCGGGAATCAAGAAACTGGAATTTTGAATTCTCATACATGACTCCTCAAAGCAGGAAGAAGATGATGGACTTTATGGAAGCAATACCAGCTGGTTCATTTGTGGTTGTAAGAAGCGTTGACGCTAATGATCCTGGATCATTCTCTTCAACCTGGATGTCGGATACTACATTATATGGATCTGGTCAATCTCTTTATCATAAGTTACTAAGTGCCGGATTTACAGGTATTGATCAATTGAACAGCCCTAAGCCGTGGATTATGATTTATACTAAAGATGATGTTTCTAAAACAGAATTTAGTGTTGGTCTAACAAGGGAAGATCAGATTATTTTATCCTATGATGTTAATGTTCCTTCTGGTTCAGGTGATATAACTTCACCTTCTTTTGGTCCTGCGTTAAGTTGGAAAAATTTAATCTGGAGTGGCACATCTTCAGATACAGCACCTGGCGACGAACCAAAAATTTCTATTATTGGAATTAATTATTCTGGTCAAAAAACAACATTAATTGAAAACATTGGATTAAATCAATTGCAATTTGATTTATCAGCTATTGATGCTAAAACTTATCCTTACCTGCAATTGAAACTATCCAATACAGATACAGTTCATTTCACTCCTTATCAACTGGAAAGATGGATGGTAACTTATGCACCAGCTCCGGAAGGTGCTGTAGCACCCAATCTTTATTTTTCAATGAAGGATACCCTGGAAGTGGGAGAGGCAATTGATTTTAAATTAGCTTTTAAAAATATCAGCGATTATAATTTTTCAGATAGCATCAGGATAAAAATGGTTGTTACAGATATTAATAATGTGAGTCATGTTATTCCAGTAATAAAGCATAAAAGATTGAATGCACATGATACATTGCATGTTAAACATTTAATTGATACAAAATTATTTACAGGTCCTAATTCATTGTATGTTGAAGTGAATCCGGACAATGATCAACCGGAGCAGTATCATTTTAATAATTTTATTTACAGAAACTTTTTTGTAAAGGGAGACGTTACAAACCCTGTATTAGATGTGACTTTCGATAATGTTCATATTCTTAATGGAGATATTGTTGCTGCCAAGCCATCTATATTAATGAAACTGAAAGATGAGTCAGTTGCCTTATTACTTGATGATACAACACTTGTTCAGATTCAGGTTAAAGATCCAAATGGAGTAACAACAACGTATAGTTATAATTCTGATACACTAAGGTTTACACCGGCACAACAAGCTTCAGATAATACAGCATCAATTGAATTTAATCCATATTTTGCTGTAGATGGTAATTATGAATTGATAGTGAAAGGCAGAGATAAAAGCGGAAATATGGCAGGTAACATGGATTATAAAGTGTCCTTCCAGGTCATAAACAAAGCCATGATCTCAAACCTGTTTAATTATCCCAATCCATTTACCACTTCTACTGCATTTGTATTTACCATCACTGGAGTTGAAGTACCTCAAAACTTTAAAATTCAGATATTGACAGTAACAGGAAAAATTGTCAGAGAAATTACAAAAACTGAATTAGGAAGTTTGCGTGTAGGTAGAAATATAACGGAGTACAAATGGGATGGAACCGATCAGTATGGACAAAAATTAGCTAATGGTGTATACTTATACAGGATTGTGACCAATTTACATGGTAAGTCGTTGGAAAAATATACTGATGTAATGAGGAATGATAATGTAAACACTGACCGATTCTTTAACAAAGGATATGGAAAGATGTATTTGATGCGTTAATTGTTCTATGATTTTTGAAGAACCATAAATATTTGTTCATATTAAATGAAATTTAAACTATCTATTAATGTTATAGATAAGTAGTTACTTTATCAATATATGTACAAATATGTAGCACGTTATCGCTATCAGATTCTTTTATTTGTAATAATTCTTTTTGCATATTTTCCAGTATCCTTTCAAATACTTGCGTTAAAAAATGTCATTATACAGCTTGATTTTCCTGTAAAGTATTTCATTAGTCAACAACTTCATAAGGGTGAATTACCTATTTGGATGTATAATTGGGGTGCAGGTTTTCCATTAGGTCATGCATTTACATGGAGTGTATATAATCCTGTTACACTTTTTTTGTGCTTATTATTTGAATATAATATTTCAACACTGCACCTTGAGTTTATGTTTTATATTTTTCTTGGTGCAGCAGGTGTTTGGAAAATCTGCCGCAACATCTTAGGACTCTCTTTATTTGCATGCTTGATTGCTGCTCTAACTTACACCTTATCAGGCATTACATTATCCTGTTCACAGTTTCTTGCATATATTGCTTCAATTGGTTTTTTGCCTTGGGTTTATTACTCTTATATAATGTTAATAAAAAACCCAAACTTATATAGAAGTTTATGTTTTTCATTGTTTTCATTTTTATTAATATCATGGTCATATCCTGCAGCATTCATCATTTGCTTTTATTCAATTGTTGGGTTGCTTTTTATTTATTTATATTATAGAAAAAATAAGGCTTTCAATAAAAAATTTTTATCATTTTTATTTTTAAGTATAGTTGTTGCATTGATACTTTCATTACCCTTGCTTTATACAACATATTATACGCTTCCATATTTTAGTCGTTCAGAACAATTAGTTTCTGATACAAATAATTTTGGGTATTTAGATGGAACATCATTTTTTAGTATTTTTTATCCCTTTATAAATACAAACAAAGTATATGATGATAGTACGTTTTTATTTCAAAATATTAATATAGGCACGTTAGGATTGGGTTTGATATTTGGATTATTTTTTCAGTTTAAATATTTAGGACAATATCGCAAGGTTGTATTTTACCTTATCATAAGTGCATTATTTTTTTTGATTTTAGCAGGAGGTGAGCAGTGGTATCTAAAAGGATTAATGGATGTTATTCTACCTGGCTTTAATTGGTTCAGATTTCCATCATTTTTTAGATTATTTTTTTTGTTATCTGCGTGTATACTTGTGGGAATTGGAGTAGATCACTTTAAAAGAAATTTAAAATTTAAACTCCCACATAAAACTATTTTTTTAATAATTCCGGTGATATCCATAGTTATTATATTATATCATTTAATTAAGTTGGTTTTTTTTAGTAATGCAGAATTTAAAATATTTTCATTACAAATGGTGCTGCCTTTTATTACTTTATGCTGGTTAGTTTTATTGCTTTTTTTAGTTTATTTTAAAAATAATGATATCCGTTTCATAAAAAAACTATTGATTGCTGATCTTTTAGTTATTGCTATTATTTCCTTACCGGTTTATACCGTAGGAAGTTATACTTTGAACGAACTAAATGATGTGTTATTTAAACATGATAAACAACAGTTAAGTAATATTTCCATTAATAATAATTCAGGGTATTTGGTAGATAAAAAGGGAAACCCTTTTAACAATTTAAACATATACTCTAATACGATAAGTGCAGAAAAGCAATATGTCGGACCTTTATACTTAAAATCATTGACCGATTTGCAAGATTCAAAATATTTAAGTGAGCCGCCTGCTTCTATAATATTCAGCAACAATGAGGATGTAAAAATGATTAATAATAGTTTTCAAAATCATACCTTCAGCGCAGAAGTAATAAAATTAAAAGAAGGTAATATAATGCTCTTTCAATTATGGCATCCTTTCTGGAAAGCCTACATCAATAATAAAGAAACACCCGTATTCAGATCAAATGAAGGTATAAATTTCATTAAGGCACCAATTGGAACAATTATGGTGAGCTTTGTATATAAAGATCGAATATTGGACAACCTAACGAGGCTATTTTTTATTTCTATTATTTTATTAATTATATCAATATTGATTTTAAAGTGGAAAACAAATCATGTATAGTGTTGCTGATTATGTAGTACGTGGATGTGTGTTTTTAAACAATCAGATAAGGCCGACAAATAAAAAATTGGCTTCACTAATGATTTATGCTACAGATCTTTGTGATTCTGCATGTAAACACTGTTTGATTTGGGCGAAACGTCCGGCAAGTATTCTTCCTACAGAACAGATAATAAAATTAGTTAAAAGCACCAGTGTAAATAAGTTTACAAAAATTGGATTAGAAGGCGGAGAGTTTCTTCTACATCCGGAAGCTTTGGAAATATTAAAATGGTTTAAAGCTAATCATCCAAATTTTGATCTGCTATCAAATTGTTTACAACCAGATAAATTAGTTAATGCTGTACGAATGTATAAACCACAAAGACTTTGGGTTTCTTTAGATGGTACAGAGGAAACGTATAAATCAATGAGAGGTAAAGATGGGTATGACAAAGTTATATATGTAATAGAACAATTAAAGGAGATTGTACCTATATCCTTAATGTTTACACTGTCACCATATAATGATTTTGCTGATCTGCAACATGTTACAACTATTGCAAGTAAATATGAAGTTGATTTGCGTGTTGGTATATATAATAACATAGATTTCTTTGATACTCTTGATAAAGCTCACACAAGTGCTATTGGGTCTCAAAAAGGTGAAGAATCTTTGACATTTAAGAATTTAAGAAATAAAATTGGGCAAAAACCCGATTTTGAAATTGTTGATGAAGATTTAAATAAATTCGAATCCTGGAAAAATTCAATCCCGGATTCTATAAAAGGTTTTGATGAAAATTATGATTTCATATTATTATATAATCTTTGGAAACAACAAGAATTAAGGTTGCGTTGCTTCAGCATTTTTGATAATGTAATTGTATTACCAAACGGAGATATTCCTATTTGCCAAAATTTACCTACAAAACTTGGAAACATTTATGAAGCTACACTTGATGATATTTTAAACTCTGCTGCCACAGTTAAAACTCAAAAGTTTCATTCTCATAATTGTAATAGTTGCTGGATTAACTATCATAGAAAGCAAGATGTGGTATTATATAGAAATATGGAAAGAATTTTTGGCCGAAAAGCTGTTTCTAAAGTTCTTGGTTATTATCAATGGAATGAACATCAAGATTCATATAAGCAGATAGTTGAGTAATTTAAAATTATTTTTTCTCTAAATAGTCAAGTAATTCATAGGTATTAATAATTTGATGGATACTATTTTTAGGCTTTTTGCTAGATTCATTTCCTTCTACAAAGGCTATGAAATCTTTTACTTCATTAAAAAAGCCAGCTTCAAAAAGTATATTTTTTTCTATAGTTTGTAAACTTCCGTTATTATTATAAATAATTTTTTTTGTAATTGGCTTTTGAAGTATTTTATTGAAAGGAATGCCTAGTATATTCTTTTCTTTTGGTGTACTTTCTATATATCCAGGATAATGAATCAAAACAGTTTCATTAAGCAACTCTAATCTTAAAGTATCTATTGGCATACTCCAGTTATGATCAGTTGATAGTTCCAATGTTCCAATTATTCCATTCTCATGTTTAAGATGAAGTAAATAAATAACATTATTCTTATTCTGGATTTTTGTATGATAAACAATGTTTGCTTTACCGAACAGGTATATTAAGTTATCTATAGGATGAATAAATAAATTAATGAGAGCATTACCTTCCGGATAAGCGCCTATAGCGTATCTGGAAGAATAATAAACTGGGTTTGAATAATTTTTTTTAATAATAGTGTTAATTGTACTGAATCTTTTTTGTAACCCTACAACGCAGTAAGATTTACAAATAGAAATTAGTTCTTTTAATTCCTCATATTTAAAACATACAGGTTTTTCTACAAACACATCTTTATTATGTAATAAAGCTTTAGAAGTAAGTTGAAAATGATTAGCAGGATTTCCGCAAATAAATAAACCCTTTACCTCCGGATCCGCAAGAATTTCTTCATAATCGTGTGTCGCTTTTGCATTTGGAAATTTCAAGGCCATTTGTGTGGCATAATGAGATTTTTCTGTAAAAATGTATTTAACTGGTGTATTAAGATATATTAAAATGGGATAAAATGTAGATAGACTATGTTGACCAACACCAACAAATGCATATTTGTAAGAAAAATCAGGACTTATGTTATTAATAATTGCTTGTTTTCTTTTGTTTTTATAAACATTAATCAAATTATTAAATTTCATGGTTGCTATTTATAAATCTTTAAATTTTTTCTTTCTTTTTAGAAAATAATCTAAAACAATAAATCGATTATGAACAGCTGTTAACTCTAAAAATTGAACAGTATCTGTTTTTTGTTTTATACCAATGTTTAATAACCATTTATAAAATTCAAAGTGGGCTTTATAAATTGTGAGAAAAACATTTAAATTAAATCGAAAAAGAAAATAAAAACTTGCCAGAATATCAAATATTGTTCTTATAGGAAATACATAAAACCAAAAATATTGATTAGGCATATTTCTATAATTCATAATCCAGTTATTTCTAAAGTTCAAAAAGTTCTTTTTTGGATCTTCATAAGATAAATGAGCACCTCCTACATGATAAATATGTGATTTTCCTGAGTATAATATTTTATATCCTTTTAATTTTAGTCTCCAGCATAGATCCGTCTCTTCGTGTTGCATAAAATAATACTCATAAAAACCATTTGCTTCCCAAAAACATTTTGCTTTTACTAAAAAACATGCTCCGCTTGCCCAAAAAATTTCAATATCATCATCATATTGATTTGAATCTATTTCGCAAGTAAAAAATAATCTTCCTCTTGCAAAAGGGTAGCCTAATTTATCTAACATTCCACCAGCTGCTCCGGCATATTCAAAGCTTGACCTATCTAAATAGGAAAGTATTTTTGGTTGACAAACTGCATTTTTTTCATCATCTTCAAGTAGTTTAATCATTGGTTCAAGTAGGTTAGGAGTGACCTCCACATCCGTATTCAATAACAAATAATAATCACTTTTGATATTTCTTAAACCTATATTATATCCTTGCGCAAACCCAGCATTTTTTTCATTTAGTACAATACTTACACTAGGATAGTGGTACTTAAGCCAATCTATTGTATTATCTGTTGAAGCATTGTCTATTACTGTAATTTTTATATTTGGATATGTTAATTCAAATAAATAAGGTAAATTATTTTCAATGTATTCTTTACCATTATAGTTTAGAATTACTATAGTTACAAGAGGAAAATCCTTCATATTTTATATGTTCGGAAATATCTTTTTTTGATTTTCCTGAGCTCAGTTATAATTTTTAGAAACTCATAATATTTTAATCTTGAATCACTTTTTTCAGTCCATTTTAGAACAGGAACTTCAAGTAAATTTTCTTTAAATAGTGCAGATCCATAAATAGATTTATACCTTGCCAACATTTCTACATCAAATAACCATTTAGAAATAAATGTGTCATTAACAAGTTCAATTGCTAAATCCTTTTTAAGCATTTTTAATCCACATTGAGTATCATAAACAGGTTCATCCAATATTTTACAAATAAATGTAGCTATTATACGTCCTATATAATGTCGGAAAAGATTTCTATTTATATCTTTTCCAAGCATTTGAACTCTAGATCCTAATATGAAATCGATTTTCTTATTTGAGTTAAAAAGGAACAAAAATCTATCTAATTCTGTCAAGGGTGTAGATAAGTCTGCATCTATAAAAGCTATAAAATCAAATTGAAAGTTTTTATGTGCATGCAAGATCCCATTTCTGACTGCAGCAGATTTGCCTAAATTTTTATTATTACGTAAAACTGCAATATTAGAATATTTTATATTCAGCTCTTCTAAAATAGAATAAGTATTGTCATTACTTCCATCATCAACAAATAAGAAATTATACTCAGTATGACTGCTTATATATTCAAACCATGTATTGAGGTTTAAACGTTTTTCTTCATTAAAACAAGGAATAACAACAATTAACTTAAACGGGGTATTCAAATCATATCATTTTGATCAACAATTTTTTATTCCTCATTATATACTTTCCAATCATATCAAATTCAATATTTACTTCCGTATCCACCTGAAGATATTTCAAATTAGTATGTTCAAATGTATATGGAATAATGACAACGCTAAAGGTTTTATTTTTTACATTAAAAACAGTAAGACTGACACCATTGATGCAAACGGATCCTTTTTCAATTATTAGATTTGAAAACTTTTTAGGAAAGGAAAAGGTTAAGTGCCAGCTGCCATTTTTATCTGTAATTATTTTACAGGTAGCGGTACAATCCACATGGCCCTGAACAAAATGTCCATCAAGTCTTGATGATAAAAGCAGGCTTCTTTCCAGGTTAACCTTATAACCAGATGTCCAGTTCTTAAGATTAGTCTTTATTAAAGTTTCATCAACCGCGGTAACTTTATAATAGCCGTTATTTATTTCTTCAATGGTCAGGCAAACACCATCATGCGCTACACTTTGATCAACTTTTAATTCAGATGATAAGGGTGATTCTATCCAAAAACTAATATTAGATCCGTTGACAAATTTTTCCCTTACGTATCCAATGCTTTCGATAATTCCGGTAAACATGCTGTGAAGTTCTGCAATTTAGTCTTTGCAATTGGGAGGTTTAAATTCTATGATTTTACAGCAATCAGGATTGTCATTAATGCAAACCCTTATAAAATCATGATCCCTGCCACTTAGTT
>Ga0136627_1000981_pt1 | contig 11171 bp, 7 predicted proteins | sample AntDrymUQ4892206_2_FD_104652 | JGI IMG/M metagenome (GOLD analysis project Ga0136627, IMG submission 104652) | Polar desert sand microbial communities from Dry Valleys, Antarctica - metaG UQ489 (22.06) | ecosystem: Environmental > Terrestrial > Soil > Desert | place: Antarctica: Dry Valley... | reverse complement strand
CGTGCGCATCGGTGGCGTGGAGCTCGTGCAGCGTGTCTACGTGGCGGTTCGCGACGCGCCGTGGAACACCATCCCGGCGCTCATCGAGGACTGGCAGCACGAGATCGGCGACGATCGCTTCCGGGTCAGCTTCCGGGCGCGGCATCGCCACGAGGCTATCCGTTTCGACTGGCAGGGGCTCATCGAGGGCACGCCCGACGGACTCATTCACTACACCATGGACGGCGTCTGCCAGGGCGTCTTTCAGTACTCCAAGATCGGCTTCAACGTCCATCACGCGCTCGAGGGTGCCGTCGGGCGCCCCTACGTCGCGATGACCGAGGACGGGCCGCTGCACGGGGTCCTGCCGCAGGCCATCGACCCGCAGCGCATCGTGGACGGAGCGCTCTCGGGGATGTTCGCGCCGTACCGTGAGATCGCCCTTGAGGTCACGGATGGTCTTGAGGCTGTGGTGGCCCTGGAGGGCGACCTGCTCGAACTGCAGGATCACCGCAACTGGACGGACGCCAACTTCAAGTCCTACGGGACGCCGCTGGCCCTGGGCTTCCCCTTCGACTCCGTGGACGGCCAGCTCATCCGCCAGGTGCTGACCATCAGCCACCGCGGCGCGGTGCCGGCTGACAAGCCACCGCGCGATCCGATCATCAGTGTCGTGGCGGCGGCCGGCGGGCCGTTGCCGGCCCTTGGGCTGGGGATGCCCGGTCATGGATGGCCGCTGTCCGAGCGAGAGGCGGCGCTGCTACGGGAGGCGCATCCGGCGCATCTGCGCGTGGACCTGGCCCTGGGCGACGACGCGTGGCGGGCGGCTCTTGAGCGGGCGGTCGCTGACGCGGTCATGCTGGGGACGGGGTTGGAACTCGCCCTCTCGGTGAACGAGTCGCAGGCCGACGCGCTGGCGGACCTGGCTGGCCGCCTCGGCGGACTCGGCGTGCCGGTGATGCGCGTGCTCATCTACCTCGCCGCGGAGGGTTTCAGCGCGATGCTGGGCCTGACACCCGCGTCCCTCCTCCGGCTGGTCCGTCAGCACCTGGAGCCGGTCACGGGGCCGGTCGTCTTCGCTGGCGGCACCAACCAGAACTTCAGCGACATCAATCGTGATCGTCCCAGCGACCCGGCGCTCACGGGCGTGTGCTTCTCCATCAGTCCCACAGTTCACGCCGCGGACGACGCCTCGCTCATGGAGAACATGGCCGGCGGCGGTGAGGTAGTCCGGATGGCACGCTCGTTCTCCGGCGACCGAGCCATCTGCGTCAGCCCGCTGACGCTAGCCACTCGGTTCGGCCCCTACCCGGACGGACCGGCCTCTCCCGGTGACCTGCCGGCCGCGGTCGATGTGCGGCAGCCCTCGCTGCTCGGTGCCTGTTGGACGGTAGGGGCGCTCAAGGCGCTCTCCGAGGCGGGTGCTGCCAGCGTGACCCTGTACGAGACCACCGGCTGGCGCGGCATCGTCGAGGCGGACGCCGGCAACGCGATGCCCGCACGGTTCCCCTCCCAGCCAGGCGACGCCTTTCCCATCTACCACGTCCTGGCCGACGTAGGGGAGTGGAGCGAGGGCGGGCGCATCGTCCCGGCGGGCAGCGACGATCCCCTGCGCGTCGTGGCACTGGTCGTGGCGACGGCCGACGACGCTCGCCATGCCCTCATCGCCAATGTCTCACCGTCGCCGCTGCGCGTCATCGTCGAGGGCCTGCCGGACGGGCCGGCCCGCCTCCGTGAGCTGGACTCCTCGTCGGCCGAGTCGGCGGCCACCGACCCCGTTGCCTTCCGCTCGACATCCTCGCCCGTGGCCATCAGCGGCGGTCGACTGACGCTGGAGCTGGGTCCCTACGCTGTCGCCCGGGTCGACGCCGCAGCTGAAGGCTGACGTTGCGTGTGCCGCTCGAGAGCCGACACATCGGCTGCCAGGGATCCAACGTCCGCATAGGTCATGACCAGCAACTGGTCGGACAGGCGCCCGTCAGACAGCACATGGACGCGATCGGCGACGTCGAACACCTCGGTGGTCTCCGTGCAGTACATGACGATGGCGTGACCCTCGCGGGCGTACTCGCGCAGCAGTCGATAGATCTCCGCCTTGCTGCCGATGTCCACGCCCCGGCTGGGCTCCTCGAGCACCAGTATCAGCGGTCGCCCGACCATCGCCGCGGCGATGGCCACCTTTTGTTGGTTCCCGCCGGAGAGTGACCGGATGGGGTGGCCGATGGAGCGCGCCTTGACGCCGAAGCGTTCGCGGATCTGGGCCCCCAGGCGAGCCATCCGCCCGCGGCGGAGCGCACCGAACCGGCCGGTTATCTCGCCATCGAGACGGACCACGATGTTGTCCCCCACGGACAGGTTGGGAAAGAGGCTGGTCGAGCGTTCCGCCGCCACGAAACCGCTCTTGGCGCGGAGCACCTCCACGCCTTGCCGGTCGTCGACCACGACCGCCCCTGCCCCCTTCTCGAAGCCGGCGATGGAGCGCACGAGCTCGCGGGCACCCGACCCTTCCACGCCGACGACGGCCACGATCTCACCGACCTGCACGCGCAGATCGACCTCGCGGAATTCATCGCCCTGATGGGACCAGCCGGTCAGCTCAAGGACCGTCTTGCCGTCGACCTCGGCGCGTGCCGGAGCCACCGTCTCGTGCTTGGCCTGGCCCACCACGAGTTCACGGGCGATGGCTTCCTGCGTCAGCGTCCGGCCCTGCAGCACCGTCGTGCAGCGGCCGTCCGTGATGACCGCCACGCGGTCCGCGTGGGCGACCAGCTCGGCCAGTCGGTGCGACACGAGCATGACCACCCTCCCGCGCTGGGCCAGGGCATGGATGCGCCGGAAGAGGTCGTCCGACTCATCTGAGGTGAGGGCGGAGTTGGGCTCGTCGAAGAGGAAGACCCGGGCGTCCCGGACGAGGGCCCGGGCGATCTCCGTGCGCTGCTGGATGGCCAGTGGCACGTGCTCCAACATGCGGTCCGCGACGTCCAGGATGGCAAGGTCGGCCATGACCGCGCGTTCCGCCTCGGTCGAGCCACGTCGCACGAAGCGAGTGCCCTCGCGCCCCACGCAGATGTTCTCGGCCACGGTCAGGTTAGGAAAGAGCTGTGGCTCCTGGTGCACCACCGCCACTCGATCCGCACCGAAGGAGGGCGACCACGGCTCACCGTCGATGGTGATCGAACCAGATGTCGCCTCCACCTCGCCGGCCAGGATCTTGATCATCGTGCTCTTGCCCGCACCGTTCGCGCCGGCCACGCCCAGGATCTCGCCCGGGCGAGCGTCGATGTCCAGCGAGTCGAGGGCGACCGTGTCGCCATACAGCTTGCGCAGTCCTCGGATGACGACGCCGGCCTCGATCGGCGCCGGTGGGTCGGGCGCGACCTCCATCACAGCAGACCTCGGCGTTGCTGCGTGAAGCGATCCAGGACGACCGCGCCGATGGTGACCGTCCCGACGAGCATCTGCTGGGCGAACGGACCAGCAGCCAGCAGAGCCAGGCCGTTGACCAGGATCGACAGGAGGAGTGCGCCCGTGATGGTGCCCAGTACCGTGCCGCGCCCGCCGGCCAGCGAGGCGCCACCGATGATCACCGCGGCGAAGGTCGGGAAGAGCAGTGACTGGCCACCGTTGGGCTGCGTGGAGCCGATGAACGAGAAGTCCAGCATGGCCGCCGTGCAGGCCATCACGGCGGCCAGGATGAACGCCGCGAACTTGTACTTGCGCACGGGCAACCGGGCCAGGCGCGCCGCTTCGGGGTTGCCGCCGATGGCCTTCAGGCGGAACCCGAACAGTGATCGTCCCAGCAGGAAGAAGAAGATCGCCGCGATGACGATGAGCCAGACGCCCTGCATGGGAAATCTGAATGGCAGGTCCTGGTTGGCGAGCCCGGTGAAGAAGGCCAGCTGGTCCGGGTCCACGGATCTGCCCCCGGGCGGGTAGGTGGGATTGAAGGTCGCGGTGGCGGTGATGAAGAGCGTGAATCCGAAGATCAGCGTGCCCGAACCGAGCGTCGCTATGAATGAGGGGATGTGCACCACCGTGGTGAAGAAGGCGTTGAAGGCGCCCCAGAAGATGGCCACCGCGAAAGCCAGGAGGATGGCCGCCCAGACCGGGAAGCCCCAGATGATCCAGGACACCGCGATGACCGACGCGCACAGACCGTACAGGCTGGCGAAGGAGAGGTCGATCTCACCGACCACGATGACCAGGGTCAGGCCCAGGCCGACGATGGCCACGGTCGAGACGTTGCGCAGGATACCCAGTTGGTTGTTGATCCCGAGGAAGCTGCCTCCCGACAGGAACCCGAATGCGGCCATCACGACCACTACCGTGGCCAGCAGCCCGCCCACCCGAAGGAGGCCCGAGCCGGTCAGGCTGATGCGCGACGGGGCCGGTGGGAAATTCGGCGTCTCTGTGGTCATCCCGGGCTCGTCACCTGTGCTCAGGGCCTCACGGGTAGGCCGGTCACGAGACGGTGGAGCGTCGGCGAGGGACCGACGCTCCACCGGAAGACTCGGACCTGGGCTATTCGAGGATCGCGTCGAGCTCGGCTCGCGCTTCGGCCGCGTTCTCCGCGGTCACTGGCAGGAGCTCCTGGGTATTCGGGCGGATGGTCCCGCTGGCGAACAGGTCGGCGCAGGCGAGCGCCCCGAAGCCCGCCTGCTCGGACCACTTCTGGTCGAGCGCCACGACCTGGATGCCCTCTTCGATGGCGTCCAGCTGGCCGTAGCTGACGTTCCAGCCCAAGGTGAAGATCTCACCGACCTTGTCCGCTTCTCGGATGGCGCGTGCCGCATGTTCCGCACCGATGTCTACGTTCTGGATGAAGTCGATCTCAGGGTTGCCCGCGATGAAGGCCGCGTAGGCATCGTACGTACCAGCCGGGTCGTAGGTCGTGGCCAGCGCATTCTCCTCTGTGTTGACGAAGACCGCGTCCGGGATGGCCGCCTCGATCGTCTCACGGAAGCTCCTCATCCGGCCCTGGGCCCAGAACGCCGTGGGGTCGCCGCCGGAAACCGCGAACGTCGTGAGCTCTTCGCCCTCGGCGTCCATCCAGTCGAGCAGGATCTCAGCCGCCTGCGCTCCCTCGTTATCGGGGATCTGCGTGAAGTTGGTGAACTCGTTGCCGTTCGACGTGACACCCACGGTGAAGACGGGGATGCCCTCCTCCATCATGCGGTTGGCGATGGCCGTGAAGCCGTCCGAGGTCGGCGGCTCGATGGAGATGCAGTCGATCTGATCGGTATTGAGCAGGGCCTCGATCTGAGCGATCTGGCCGTTGACGTCTACGCCCGACTCGGACACGGGCGCGATGGCGGTGCCCTTCATGGGGTAGATCTCCTGGGCCTGCGGAAGCGTCGTGTCATAGCCGACCTTGTATTGGTCGGAGAACAGCGGGATGCTGGGCGACTGGTAGGAGAAGACGTAGTTGATCTCCGTGCCGGCCCGCACCTTCTCGGCGATCCGGGGGGCTAGGGTGAAAGTGCTTCCATCCTTGAGGGTCGCGGTGTAGGGCGGGCCGCTCTCACCGCCGCTGGGGCTGGGCTCGGTCGAGGCAGGCGTCGTCGAGGCGGGCGTCGAGTCCGGCGTCGTCGAGCCTGGCGTCGAGGCTGGTGGCTGGCTCACCGGGTCGGCAGTCGGGGCCGCGCCGGCGTTACAGGCCCCGGCCATGAGCGCGCCGCCTGTCACCAGGGCGAGCAGACGTCGATCAGCGATACGCATATGGGTTCCTCCTCTGCCAGGCCTGCCGCGCGACGCGCTGAGAACCGGCGCCGAGCCATTGTCAGAGAACCGAGTGGCCATTGTCAACGTTTCCAGAAAGGATTGTACCTGCCCCTGCCGGCCCCTCGGTCAGCGATCTATCCGGTACTTCGCGATGAACCGCTCGTCCAGGACCCAGCCCAGCCCAGGCCGGTCGGGCAGCGGGAACCGTCCATCTACAAGGGCTGGCCGGTTCTCGATCATCTGCCAGAAGATGGGGTCGCGCGCCGGCGCGAACGCTTCGACGTACGTGCCGTGGGGTTGCGAGGCCAGCAGGTGCGCAGCCACTTGAGCCTCTTCGTGGTGGCCCAACTGCACATCGAAGGTGGAGGCCAGCGCCGCGACACGTCGCCACTCGGTAGGTCCACCGCCCCAGGACGCGTCGTAGTTGCAGACGTCTATGGCCCCCGCGGCCATCATCTCGCGCATGCCCACGCGGCTGATCTCGCTCTGCCCGGCAGCCACGTCCACGTTGCCGCGCAGCCGCACGTCGCGCAGGCCGCGGAAGTCGGCGTGCCAGCGCGTGGGCTCCTCGAACCAGCGGATATCGATGCCTTCGGCTCGGGCCGCGGCGAGGAAGGCCAGTGCCTCCGGGACGGTGTAACCCTGATTCGCGTCGACGACGAACAGGAAGTCATCGCCGGCATGGCGGCGGGCTCGAGCAAGGCGCGCGGCGTCCACTGCCGGGGACTCGGCGCCGATCTTGAACTTGATGCCGACCATGCCCTGCTCGTGCTGGAAGAAGTCGATCTCGCGCTCGATCTCCTGGCCCTTGGCAGTCTCGTCGTCGGGGATGTAGTAGCCGCCGATGCCGATCATCGGGATCCGATCGCGGTACCCGCCCCAGAGCCGCCAGAGGGGCTGGCCCAGCGCCTTGGCCACGGCATCCCAGACGGCCGTGTCGATGCAGGCCATGGCCTGCATGGCGTACCAGCGCGGGCGCAACTGGTCGAATGTGGCCGGAAGCATCCTCTCCCAGATCAGCTCCGTGCCGAACGCGTCAAGCCCCACGACGCGCGGCACCAGCTCCTCGTGGAGGATGGACAGGATCTCCGATTGGAGCGGCTCGTCCTCATCGGCGTTGTACGCCTCTCCGACGATGCCCTCCGAGGTGCGCAGCCGCGTGATGATGGTGCAGCGGTTGCGCATCCGGTAGTAGCTGCCCTTGTAGGTGAAAGGCAGTGGCACGCGGATGGGGATCGTCTCGATGGATTCGATGGTCAGCGACATCAGGTGATCTCGCACCCCCGGAGTTGACGGGTGGTGGATCGGCTGCCACCATGGCGCAATCGTAACTGGAAACGGTGTCACCCCGCCGCCCCGCCGAGGCACGGGCGGGCGCCGTGCCCGCTGAGGCCACGCCCATCGAGCCCCATCCTTCGCTTCCCGTCCGCCCGGAGGCGGAGGAGGACCTCGCCGCCGGCGGCCCCGCCCCTCTGGCCGGCGTGCGCATCATCGCTGTCGAACAATACGGCGCTGGGCCCTTCGGAACGCTCTACCTGGCCGATCTTGGCGCGGAGATCATCAAGATCGAGGACCCGGGCGTGGGCGGCGACGTCAGCCGTTATATCCCGCCGGGTCGGGTGGGCACGGACAGCCTGTTCTTCGAGGCCTTCAACCGCGGCAAGCGGAGCCTCGCCCTGGACCTCAAGGCACCGGCTGGACGCGCCGTATTCGAGCGGCTGGTGGCTACGGCGGACGCCGTGATCAGCAACCTTCGTGGCGACCAGGCGGAGCGACTCGGCCTCACCTACGAGGTGTTGGGCGGCATCAACCCGGCCATCGTCTGCGTGGCGCTGACTGGCTACGGCCGCTCGGGTCCCGATGCCCGCCTGCCCGGCTACGACGCGCTGATCCAGGCGGGATCCGGCTGGGCCTCGCTGACTGGTGCCCCGGACGGCCCACCCACCAAGAGCGGCCTCTCGCTGGCGGACTACATCGCCGGGCTGACGGCGGCGCTGGGCCTCGTGGTGGCCCTCTTCGATGCACGGCGGACGGGGCGCGGCCGCGACGTCGACACGAATCTCTACGACTCTGCCCTGGCCATGCTGAGCTATCCCGCGACGTGGTTCCTCTCCAGCGGCTTCGTGACCGAGCGGCGCGAGATGTCTGCCCATCCCAGCGTGGTGCCCTTCCAGTTCTTCGTCACGGCCGATGGGCACATCGCGGTGGCCAGCCCCAAGGAGAAATTCTTCCGGACCCTGGTCCTCGCCATGGACCTGCCGGACCTGGCCGTCGACCCGCGCTTCGCCGACTTCGAGGCACGTGACCAGTACCGGGCGGAACTAATCTCCATCCTCTCTGCACGGTTCGCGGAACGCACCACAGGCGAGTGGCTGGAGCGTCTGCGAGGGCGCGTGCCGGTGGCCCCGGTCCGCTCCATGGAAGAGGCGCTGGACGTCACCGAACTCCGGGAGCGCTCCATGCTGGCCGAGTACCGGCACCCGGCTTTCGGGACGGTGCGCTCGGTCGGGCTGCCGCTCACGATGGGCGGGTTCGAGCCGTCATATGCGCCTGGACCGGCGCTGGGGGCGGACGGGGAGGCCATCCTGCGCGAGCTGGGCTACGACGAGGCCGCCGCCGCCGAACTGCGTGCGGATGGCGCCTTCGGGCGCGCCACCCACGACAGCAGGAGTCTCGAGCGCATCGAGCCTGTCTGATCCCGTGTGACCATCCCGGTCGTGGGCCGGGCTAGTCGGCGTCCTCCAGGCGCACCACCACATTGGCACCGCCACTCTCCGAGCGATAGCTGACGCGCACCGGCTGGGCCAGAGCCTGGTGCTCCCGCAGATGCGTGGCCGGGAAGGTGCCATGACCGAAGTCCTCGCCACCCAGTGAGAAGTGGAGCTGCTCACCCTGCTCGGTGCGGAGCGTGAAGGCCTCGATGGCCACCGGCGAGTCGCTCACCACCTCGACCACGATGCCCTCCACCGTCTGGATCTGCGACACGGCGCCCCCGCACGCGGCGAGGACGAGGCTGCAGATCGCGGTCCTGACGGTCCGCCGGATCACCCGAAGGGAAAGACCAGCACGTCCACCACGAGTAACGCGAACAGCGCCGAGAGATAGGTGATGGAGTAACGGTAGACGCGCATCGCTCGCTTGTCGGTCCCGTCGCGCCACATGGCAAAGACCTGGAAGAGGAAGAGGCCACCCAGCAGGAGCGCACCCCCCAGGTAGATGAAGCCCCGCCCAGCGACCGCGAAGAAGATCAGCGTGAGCGCCACCATGAGCACCGAGTAGAGGCCGATCTGGCGGGTCGTCTCGCGCACGCCGTGGGTCACCGGCAACATCGGCACCTTGGCCACCTCGTAGTCCTTGGCCAGGTTCATGGAGAGCGCCCAGAAGTGCGGCGGCGTCCAGTAGAAGACGATGGCGAAGAGCACCAGCGAGGGAAGGCCGATGTCGCCCGTCACGGCCGACCAGCCGATGACCGGTGGGAGCGCTCCGGCTGCACCGCCCAGCACGATGTTCTGGTGGGTGTTGCGCTTCAGCAGCATGGTGTAGACGACGACGTAGAAGCCGATGGCCAGCAGCGTCAGGAACGCCGCCACCAGATTGACCATAAAGGCGAGCACGGCGAAGGCCACCACGCCCAGGGCCAGGCCAAAGACCAGGGCGTCCTCCGGCGCAACCCGGTGAGCCGGTAGCGGGCGCTTCCTGGTCCGGCTCATCAGCAGGTCGATGTCTCGGTCGAGGTAGCAGTTGATGGCGTTGGCCGAACCGGCCGCCAGCGTTCCGCCGAGCAGTGTCCAGAAGACCAGATCGAGGGGCGGGATGCCGCGCGCGGCGAGCACCATGGCGGGCACCGTCGTGACCAGCAGCAGCTCGATGATGCGTGGCTTGGTCAGGGCCACGTACGCCCCGACGCGTTCCCGCCAGGTCGTGCGAGGGCCGCCCGTCGCATCGTCTGCGCCGGAGCCCATGGGATCGTCCGTGTCAGCCGCTCGTCCGCCGTCGCCAGGAAAGCGCCGCGTGCTGGTGCGAGCCTCGTAGTAGGAGATCATCGTGGCCGCCGCCACCAGGGCCCAGATGAGCGCGCCCAATGCCAGGTGGAGTGCCACGGCCCAGGGTGCCAGGCGCGTGAAGATCTGCAGCGCGCCCACGATGATCTGCACGGCGTACAGCGCCGCGGCCGTGCCCACCAGGCCGAGCAGGATCTGGCGCCCCTGCGCCCCGCCCTCCCCGACAGCGCGGTCTCGTCGCGCCGCGCGCCAGACAACGATGAAGGCCCAGCCCACGATGACGGCTACGACGGCCGCCACGAAGCGATGCAGGAAGTGACTCATCTGGAGCGCCGCCACGACCGGGTCGGCAGCGAATAGGGGTAGCAGCTCGCCGCGGAAGAAGGGCCAGTCGAGATAGACCAGCGCGGCCCCGGTCGCTGTGACGTGGGAGCCGAAGAGCAGCAGCGCGTAGACACAGGCTGAGGTGAAGGCGAGGACCAGGGTCAGCCGCTGGCTGCTGCCGCCACGGGCCAGGCTGCGCGGGTAGTGGCTGCGGATGGCCACGAAGGTGAGCAGCACCAGCAGGACCATGGCCGTCGCAAGGTGAGCCGTGACCCACTCGCCGGCGTTGCCCGTCTCCACGGTGATCTTGCCCAGCCAGGCCTGGAAGCCGGTCAGCGTCACTGCCCCCAGCGAGGCGAGCACCAGGGACCGGTCACGTCGATGATGACGTATGGCCACGAATGCGACCGACGCCACAAGGAGTCCTACCAGCGCCGCCCAGGTCCTGTGGCTCCACTCGATCCAGGCGGCCGTGTCCCCCAGCGATGGCAGCAGCTGGCCGTAGCAGAGCGGCCAGTCCGGGCAGCCCAGACCGGAGCCGGTGCCGCGGGTGATGGCACCGATGATCACCAGGATGTAGGTCGCGACGACGGTCGTGAGGGTCAGCTTCTGAAAGCGCGTCATGGGGCACTCGGATTGTAGCGGCGGGCGCGGGACCTCCCCCTCCCGGGCGCTCGCCGCGGTGAGTGGCTATGGTGAGGCGATGCCCCGAACACCCTTCCTCCTCCTCGCCAGCCTCCTCGCGCTCAGCGCCTGCACCTCGACGACGCCCGAGCCGACCGGTCCCAGCGACCCTGGCCAGCCCTCAGCGCCAGCCCTCCCCAGCCCCGCCGCCAACGCCTGCGACCCAGGCGGCGCGGCACCGGCCAGCTACCCCGGATGGCCGGGTTCCGAGGCCCAGCCATCGCCGACCACGGAGCTAGTGCCGCTGCTGGTCAGCTCGGAGCTGGCGGTGGGCCAGAACCGGTTCCTGTTCACGCTGATCGACGCACAGAATCGGCTGGTGGCCGCGCCGGAGGTGGAGGTCGACGTGCGCTTCTTCGACCTTGCGGCCGACCCCGAGGCGCCCGTGACCGAGCTGACCGCGGGCTACCTCCAGGCGGACGAGGAGCGCGGTCTCTATCGCGCCGCGGTCGACTTCACATG
>Ga0136627_1000980_pt1 | contig 11180 bp, 10 predicted proteins | sample AntDrymUQ4892206_2_FD_104652 | JGI IMG/M metagenome (GOLD analysis project Ga0136627, IMG submission 104652) | Polar desert sand microbial communities from Dry Valleys, Antarctica - metaG UQ489 (22.06) | ecosystem: Environmental > Terrestrial > Soil > Desert | place: Antarctica: Dry Valley... | reverse complement strand
TCCCGTATGCGTTTCGGGCGAAGTTCTTCGGGTTGCACTTTATGCGGGTTATGTCGTTTCGGAAGCACTCCGGGCCGAACACTTCGTCCATCACGACTTTCACGTAATGACCGATGGTCGAGTCTATGTGGACGTAAATGGAGCCGTCATCCGCGAGTATCTCACGGAGGAAGATGAGCCTCTTGCGAAGAAACTCGAGGAACTCGCCGCCTTTGAGGAGATCATGGTATGCGACCATGCCGTCCCTCGTGGCGAAGGCCCGTCCGGTGGCGAAGGGCGGGTCTATGTATACGACCTTCGCTTTACCGACAGCGCTTCGGTTCTCCACCAGATGTTTGAGTATCGGGAGATTGTCCCCGTAAAGAAGCCTTCCTTCCGGAGCACCGCCGCCGGTGCCCCCGAATTCCACCTTCCACTTCGTTTTCGGTCGGGCGGCGGCCACGGAGTCCCAAAGCTCCGCCTCCGAAACCTTTCCCGGATATTCGATCCTCACAATGTCCCATCCAAAATAAACGTCATTTCAAAAGCCGATGCGCCTGAAACCTCCGCTATGGTATCCGACGCGAAGCCGCCGCGCAGCCTCATCGAATTATCGCTGGAGAGAGCTAAAATCCCAGCCCATAGCCTCAAAAACGGCAAAAAGTTCCAGAGGCGCGATGCGCTATATGGGGGATGCGCCGTATATGCAGACACCATATATACGCACCACTATGTGCGTTGTGTCGGGAATTCTGAAGAAATCCTGATTTTTCTGTGTCGAGGGGTTTACAAAGTGTGGCGAGCGGGGTACCATTCTGTTTGTCGGTTGGTGCGAACCAAATCGACACAATTAAAGATCCCGGGGCGCTACTCCTCCTTTCCCTTTCCCCACCTATCACCCCTAAGGTGCGCTCCGGGAGCTTCTCTTTTTTTTTCGAAGTTTCAGGCCACAGGCTTCAGGTTTCAGTTTTTCTCTCTATGACGATTCTCGAATTCGACCACGCAGCGTGTGCGGACTCTCGGCGATCGTTTTATTTGCGGGCGAAGATGGTTCGATGCACCTCTTGTATCCGGGGTATTTCCTGATGCCCGAAACCTAAAACCTGAAACCTCGAAAGAATCTCCTTGACCCTCACGTTACGTGAGGGCTTATGGTATCCGACGGGTTTTCGCTGTCGGATATGTGAGTCATTGGAGGTTTGAGATGGGAAGAGCGAGGAGGAGAGAGCGTGCGAAGGTGAAGTTGCAATTGGAGGCTGGGAGGGCGACGCCCGCGCCGCCGGTTGGCCGGGATCTCGGCCCGCACGGTGTGAACCTCGCCGAGTTTTGCAAACAATACAACGACGCGACGAGGCATCAGGATGGCGCGATCGTCCCGGCGGTGGTGACCATTTATGAGGATCGCACTTTCAGCATGATAACCAAAACCCCGACGACGGCTTATCTCCTTCGCCGGGCGGCTGGCATCGAGAAGGGAGCCGGGACACCGGGAAACGGAGTGGTCGGCTCGATCACGAGAGCGCAACTCGAAGAGATCGCCGAAGTGAAGATGCCCGACCTGAACGCTTCGTCGGTGGAAGCCGCGATGAAGGTCGTCGAAGGCTCGGCGCGCAGTATGGGTGTCAGAGTGAGCGAGTGAATGGCTCTTTGCTTCATGTATTAGCATTGGGTCGTGAAAAGGAGAAACGGAGAAGTTTCAATGGAAACCACGGTTTGGAAAGTCGGTGAACTGGCGCAGCGGACGGGATTGTCCATTCGGACGTTGCACCACTATGATGAGATCGGGCTTCTCCCGGCCACCGGACGCGGTGAGTCGGGGTATCGGAAGTACGAGAAGACCGACATCGAGCGTCTGCAAAGGATCCTTTTCTATCGGGAACTCGGGTTCACACTGCGGGAAATAAAGACCATCGTCGAGGATCCCGACACCGACGCGAACGGGCATCTCGAACGCCAGCGAAGTTTGCTGACCGAGAGGATCGAGCGTCTTCGAAAGATGGTCGCCGCGATAGACAACGAAATGGAGGCAGAGAAGATGGACATAAAGCTGACGCCCGAGGAGAGGCTGGAAATCTTCGGTGATTTCCTTCCCGAAGACTACGAGGAAGAGGCGAAAGAGCGGTGGGGAAACACCGACGCATACAAAGAGTCGCAACGTCGCGTCTCAGAGTACACGAAGGAGGACTGGCTGAAGATAAAGGCCGAGGAAGAAGGAACGACGGCGACCTTCGCGTCTCTCTTCGAGTCGGGGGCTTCCCCGGACGGCGATGAGGCGATGGACGCCGCCGAGGCGCATCGGATGCACATCACGCGCTGGTTTTACGAGTGCGGGTATGAAATTCACGCCGGACTCGGAGATATGTATGTCGCCGACGAACGCTTCCGGGCGAACTACGACAAGCACGCCCCCGGACTCTCCGAGTTCATAAGAGACGCGATCCACGCCAACGCGAAACGCGCCTCGAACCAGTAAACAGCGCACGAAAAAGAACCTCCCGCCATTTTCGAGGCGGGAGGTTCTTTGCTGACTGGCTGAAATGCTGACAAGCTTTTACGAAGCTTCCTCGCCCTCCGCCTGAGTCAGGTAATAAAGCGTGTGCATCAGTTGCGCGGTCGGGTCTATGCGGTGGATGTCCACGTCGGAGGGGACGTGCAGGAGGACATCCGTATAGTTGAGTATCACCTGTATATCCGCCTCGACCATGAGTTCGGCGACGGCTTGCGCGGAATGCGCCGGGGTGGCGATTATGCCGATGATCTCATCCGCCTCCGCGACGCTTTTCGCAAGCTCGTCAATGTGCTTCACGACGACGTTGCCGACCGTGCGCCCGATTTTGCTCGAGTCGTTGTCGAAAACGTCGTGGATGACGAACCCCCGCTTCGGGAGAATGGTGCTCGAAGCGATGGCGCTCCCGAGATTCCCCGCCCCCACGAGCGCGATGTTGTAAGTTTGTCGCAGCCCCAAAATACTCCGAACCGCCTCGACGAGATCGTAAGCCTGGTAGCCGACACCCCGCGTCCCGGAGAATCCGATGGCGTTGAGGTCGCGCCTGACTTGGACCGGGTTTATTCCCGTGAAGTCGCCGAGTTCCTTGCTTGAGATCGCATCCCGTCCCTCTTCTATGAGCTGTTGCGTAACCCTGAGATATTTCGTGAGCCGGTTCGTGAGTCCCGGCTGTAGCGTGGCTCGCACCTGTCCTTCGCTCCTTTTCGTCCGAACGATGTTGATGATGAAGGCATTGTAACAAAATGGATCGCCCTTGCAATAATGATGATCTTAATCGAGAACAAATCAGTTAGCTGATTTGATTACAGCCTCCGGCAAGGGGGGATTTTCGCCCTCCACCATCGCTTTGTTGTACGATGGAAACATGGAAAGCGATTTCAAAGCGGGCATTTCTTTCTCTTTCGCCGGACATCGCCCTCGACCGCCCCGGCCCCGGCCGCGCCTCTGAAAAGAGGCCGGACTCGGGGCTTCCGCGTCTTCTTCCATAGCCACGAATCGAGGGGAAACTTTGTTTGCCATGAAAGGTGGGCGCGAGGCGTCCGGCGCCGTGTCCGGGTTCCGTGTTCGGGGGATGACGGATGGGGATCCCGCACGCATCGTGGACTTTCGCGCCGTCGTGAAATGGCCCGCCGACCCCGGCGCCTTCGACCTTCTCCGAGGCATGCGCGATGTCCGATGGGCCGTCGCCGAATCGCCGGAAGGCGTTATCTGCGGGATGGTCGGGGCGGTTCCGTTCGTCGGCGGCGTCGGGATACTTTGCCACCTCGCCGTCCGGCGCGAGTACCGGAACATCGGACTCGGAGCGAGCTTGACGGCGTGGGCCGTCGCGTATCTCCGGTCGCGTGGAACGAAGCTCGTCCGGCTATATACGACACCCGAGGCGGAGAACGTGTATCGCTCTGTCGGCTTCGAGCCGGGCGAATTCCGAACCGTGTACCGTCTCGAAAAGCCGGGTGAAAGAGCCTCTCCGAAGTTCGGCGGGCATCGTGTCGAGACTTTGTGTTTCGGGGATTTGCCGGAGATGCACGGTCTCGACCGATGGTCGTACGGCGCGGATCGCGGCGGTCTCATCCTCTCCATACTCCGCCTCCATCCCGGACGCGGCCTCGTCGCGAGGGACTCGTCGGGGAGGATGAAGGGATATCTCGTGAGAAGCCACTCCTCGGGAGAGATTCGCATCGGCCCGTTCATGGCCTCGGATGAAAAAGTGGCCGAGACACTCCTTTCCCGCGCCATCGAAGGCGGAGACGCGCCGATACGTATCGTCGTCCCCGGCGAAGACGGCCCGGCCCACGAACTCATCCGAGATTTCGGGTTCGCGGGAAAGCGCGACCGTCTTCGAATGGAGATGGGCGAAATTCCGGAGCCGGGCGGTCTCGAAGAGTATGCGACGACCGCGTACCTTGCGACGTGAAAAGCATTCGGGAAGGAGTTTCACCATGCGTATGAGCGAGCTTTTCGGGCGGACTTTGCGGGACGCGCCCGCGGACATCGAGACCGAGGGACACAAACTTTTGCTTCGGGCGGGCTTCGTTCGGCGGCTTTCTTCGGGGATTTTCAGTTATTTGCCTTTGGCGAAGAGGTCGCTCGAAAAAACAAAGTCCATTATGAGAGAGGAGATGGAGGCGGTCGGCGGACAGGAAATCGAGATGCCCGTCGTCCATCCCGCCGACATGTGGAAGCGTTCCGGGAGATATGATCTGGTGGGGCCGGAGCTTGCCCGGCTCTCCGACCGCCGCGAGCGAGAGATGGTTCTCGCGATGACCCATGAGGAGGTCGTCGCCGAGCTTGCCGCGGGCGAGGTCGAGTCGCACAGGCAATTGCCGAGGCTCGTTTATCAAATCCAGACGAAGTTCCGCGACGATCCCCGCCCGAGAGCCGGACTCGTCCGGGCGCGTGAGTTCACCATGAAGGACGCATACAGCCTCGACCGCGATGAAGCCGGACTCGACCGTCGGTATCGCGCGCTCCACGAAGCGTATTTCCGCGTCTTCGAGCGGTGTGGGCTTCCGACCGTCTCGGTGGGCGCGGACGTGGGGGTGATGGGCGGAAGCGAGTCGCACGAGTTCATGTATATGAGCGGAATCGGCGAGGACACGATCATAGTTTGCCCGGAGTGCGGATACACCGCCAACCGCCAGATCGCCGCCTTCCGAAAGCCCGCCGCCGAACCGGAGGAGCCGAAGCCGCTCGAAAAGGTCTCCACCCCCGGCGCGGACACAATCGAATCATTGGCGAAGTTCATGGACATCCCGGCCTCGAAAACGGCGAAGTCGCTGTTCATGGTCGCCGGAGAACGACTCGTCGTGGCCGTGCTTCGCGGCGACATGAGCCTCAACGAGACGAAGCTCGCGAACGCGCTCGGCACGGCGGAGCTTCGTCCCGCCCGCGAGGACGAAATAACCACCGCCGGAGCCGTGCCGGGATACGGCTCCCCCATCGGGACGGCGGGGGCGACCGTCGTGGTTGACGATGCGGTACCGACTTCCCCGAACCTCGTCGCGGGGGCGAATGAGGAAGGCTTCCATCTCTCGAACGCGAACCTCGGAAGGGACTTCGAGGCGGGCATCATCGCGGACATCGCCCTCGCCGAAAGAGGGGCGGCGTGCATTCGATGCGGAAGTCCCGTCGAGGCGGAGCGCGGGGTGGAGGTCGGGAACATCTTCAAGCTCGGCGTGAAATACAGCGAGGCTCTCGGAGCCTCTTTTCTCGACGAGGATGGCGGTCGGAAGCCGATAGTCATGGGTTCGTATGGCATCGGGGTCGGAAGGCTCCTCGCGTGCGTCGCCGAGAAGCATCGCGACGAAAACGGCCTCATGTGGCCGATGTCCGTGGCTCCGTACCACGTCCATCTCGTGTCGCTCGGAGACACGGTCGAGGAGGCGGAGAGGCTTTGCCGGGAACTCGAATCGGCGGGCGTGGAGGTTCTCCATGACGACCGGGACGAGCGGCTCGGTGTGAAATTCAAAGACGCGGATTTGATCGGTGTTCCGGTGCGGGTCGCGATCACACCACGCTCATTGAAAAACGGAGGCGTCGAAGTGAAGCTCCGCCGGAAAAAGGAAAGCGAAGTCGTGCCGAGGGAAAATGTCCGCCGTGTCGTCGAGGAGAAGATCGAGGAATCGAAACGGGAACTTTAGCCGAGGGAGCGGAGGTTGTTGAAATTGAGGACATCCACGCCCCGGTCGGCCAAATAATTGTAAAGGCGGAAGTCGTCGGTGAGGACGAGATACGGGGCGGCGGCGACCTCGATGATTGACGTGTCCGTGATGCCGAGCTTCACGAACGTCGGTTTCCGAGCGAGATCCGCGCCGGAGATATGGTTTTCGCGGAGTTCCGGGATGCTCCGGGCGAAAAGTTCGAAGCATCCCGTTTTGGCGCGTCCGCCAAGCTGTCCGAGGAGGTTGCTCGTCTCCGTGAGGATGTACGGTGTGGTGACGACCTTCTCGAAACCTCCAAGCACCCCGTTTAGGGTGTCGAAGTCCTCCGATACGAACCTGTCCGCCGTGCGCGGAAAGCGTTCGACGAGGCTCCTTTCGTAGCTTCCCACATAGAAAAGAAGGAGGAGGTTCGTGTCCACGAGAACGCCTCCGCGCCGATGGCGGGCGGCCATCTCCGTGACGTATCGTTCCATCTATAATCTCGTGTATTCTTCCAGCCGCCTGTCCCGCATGCTTTTGAATTCGCCCGTCTGTGCGTCGAGTTTGATCTCTTTATAGTCGCGGAGATTTGGGTCGGCGACGTACCTTTGTCCCATCGCCTTTGCGAATGGAGGTATTCTCGCAAACCTCGTGAATCCAACCGTGACAAACCACGTATCGTTCGACCTCTCGATCTCTTCGAGAAGGAGATCGTTCAATTCCTTCTCGTCGTATATCTTCCGTATCTCCTCGAAAGCTCTCTCGATCGCCTGCCGAAGCTCTATTTTCGCCATGCCGGATACCCTTCCTCGCTCACCCGTGATTTTAGACGGCCTCACTCGACCCGGTACAAAACCGCTTCCTCATTCCCCGCGACTCGTCGTAAAGACTCCTCGCTTTCGACCGCGTCCACGATGGCGTCGCCGTCCTCGCCTTCATCTTCATACAAATCCGGATGGACGATGATGAAATCCACGCCGAGGCGATCCATCTCGGCGTGGCTCTCGGAACTCGGGACGGAATTTAGCGCGTCGCGGGTTTCTTCGTATCCTTCGGGGAAATAGCTCGCGTATCCGTTGACGAGGCTCCACCATCCATACGTCGAGCGAACCATCCGAGGGGTCTCGCGGAAAGCGTCCACCGGACTTGCGAACGGGACTTCGGCGACGACGGTTTGCGGCCCGGCGTTCTCGGCCAAATATTCATAGGCGGGTTCGAGGGTCGGGGGGCCGCGGTCTATGAAACGGTCAACCGGAAGCGTCGGGAGGAACTCGAAGATGGTGAATATGGAGACGGCGATGACCGCGAGCGTGGCTTTGTTTCCGCCGAGGATTTCCATGAGCTTCCGGAGTCCAAAGGCGGCGAGGACGGCTATGGGGATCATTATGATGGCCCACATCCTCGCCGGGACGCGCAAACTTCCGAAGCCCGGCACGAACTCATAAAGGAGATAAAACGGGAGCGGGATGTTTATGTCCCCGAGCGGAATGAGGGGGCCGAGGGAGAACACGAATATGACGAGACCGAGGAGCGCGTAAAGTTTCGAGTGGGTGCGGATCCTCCCGAAAAACAATCCGAAAGCGGCGAGCGCGGCGACGGCGAGGCCCGGATAAAGGGTGAGTTCGTACATTGGTTTGCCGTCCTCGTTCGAGGTTCCGAGGGCTTCGGGCGTCCATCCGAGGAGGAGGCTTTCGGGCGGGGAGGTGAGTAGTGCGGCGGGGATGACCGAGCCTCCCGCCGCCTGTTCGACGGGTCGGCTGTGATCCTCGGCCCCGGACAACGCGAGATACGGCCACAAAACGTACGCGAGGACGATCCCGAAGAGTCCGAAGAATACGGCTCCGTAAATGAAGTCCTTTTTCTTCGGGAACTCTCGTTTTATGAGCGACCACACTATGAAGAAAGTCGCCATCATGAGGGTTGCGAAGATACCGTAATAAAGTCCGCTCGTCGCGTTGAGCGCGAAGAAGAGGGCGACGAAGAAGAGGTCGCGGGGCTTCCGTCCGTCCTCCAAATATTTGTGCATGAAAAGGAGGATGAGTGGGAGGAGGTACGTCGTCATCGAATTTAATTGCGTGATGTGTCCCATCCGGTATGGGCAAAGCGCGTACACGGCCCCGGCGAAGAGCGAGGCCGGGAGGGCGTGTGGCATCCGCGCCATGATGCGCTTCGCCAGCAAAAACACCGTGTATCCGGACAATATGTACGTCAAAAGCAAGATGACATTGAAGTTTATGAGGGGGTTCCCGGTCAAAAGATAAATCGGCAAGGTCGCCACCGCGCTCGGGAGGAGGAGGTCGGTGTATGCGAGGGTGTTCGCCGTCGGATAAAAAATATTCGCGTCGTAAAGGGATGCGTCGGAGATGATCGCGTTTTGGATCCACGCCATGCTCCACACCATCACCGCCGGGTCGCCCGAGCCATTCACCCGGTCCATATTGAAAACAAGCGGATACGTGAAAAGCACAGCGAGCGCGGCGTACAAAATTATCGCGGACACGTGAACGAGCGGACCCCGACCCTCGTTCATTGTTTTGTCGCGGTTCGCATTTTCCATAATCCTCGGCGAATTGAACCATCAAACGCCGCGCCGGACAGGGAAGCGCAACCGAAAAGCTGACCGGCTGACGAACGAAGCGAAGCGCGTGCGCGGCGTAGCCGCCAGGCGAACCGCCTTAACGAAAGCGAAACATCCCCTTAAAACGCTCGCAAGCTCATTTCCATATAATGGCTTCGATGGGACGACCAAGAAACTTCTTGTTGGCGGTTTTGCTCGTCTTTCTTGCGGTCGTTGGCTGCGGGGAGTCCGGTTCGCCGAACCAAACTGCGGCCATGACCACCAACGACGAAGGTGGGGGAGAGGAGTCCACGGTCTCCGGCGAGGCTCCGGCTATGATCGAGGACTCGATGCCCGAGGCGACCGTCGGAGCATCCCCCGAAGCCGTCCCGGAGGAGACGGAGACCGCATCCCCCGAGTCCCCCGAGCCGGAGTTCGCCGCGGCCACCGAGGCGGATGGCGGGCAGGGCTTCGGCGCGGACGGAGTTCTCGCGGTGCGGCACAGCGTCCATGAAGGATACGAGAGGGTCGTCATAGATCTCGGCTCCGGACAAAACCCCGCCGAGAGAACCCCCGAATGGTCGCTCTCCACCCCCGAAGGCGACGGCGTCCTCCGCGTGAGCCTCCCGTCGGTGGCCTCGACCGCCGTCTCCGACGGCTCCCTCGGCGAGGGTTTCCTCGAAGGCTTCCATGTCGTCCGCGCCCCCGAGGGCGGTGTTTTCGTGGATATACTTTCGAGCGAGGCGTTCACGTACCGGACGCTCGACCTCACCGACCCGGCCCGCCTCGTCGTGGATTTCAAAAGCTCCGGCTCCGAAACCCGGATACCGCCGCCGGGGGAAGGCGGAAACACCGTCGTCGCCACCCCGAGGCCCGGCGAGAGAATATCCAACCCGCTCACCGTCAGCGGATACTCGCGCAACTTCGAGGCTCGGAACGAGATCATTTTGTTCGACGCCTCGGGGGAGGCCATCGCCCGGACCGATGCCACAAGCAACGACTGGGCCGCGACGTGGGGATACTTCGAGGCCACCCTCGACATCCCACCGAACTTCACCGGGCCGGGGACATTGCGAGTCGGCGCGCAAAGCGCCCGAGACGGGAGTTTCGAGGGGGTCGAGATTCCCGTTTCCGGCGCCGGATAAATTTGCCTCGGCGAGTCCGCGAAGCATGCGCCGCGTCGTTCGCCTGCGCCATTCGCGGGCGTGCATCCATATCGCGGCGCCCGGTGGAAGTTCCTTGCCCGCGACGATTCACAAAAGGGAGCGGACGCTCCCGGCGGTTCGTGGCGGGTCGTTGTCAGTCGCGGTGTGTCTTCTTGCTCATGACCCCTTCGAGCATGATGCGGTTTGGGATGTAGTGGAGGAAGCCGTCTTCGGACCGCAAGATGATCGAGGCGTATCCGAGTTCCTCGACGATCCCCTCGATGCCGTTGACGGAGATTTCATCCCCTTGCCGCACGTTCTCCTTGACGTAGCGTCCGGCGGTCACGTTCCCCGAGAGGGGAACCAGTCCGAGTCCGAGGGCGAGTGTGGTGACGAGCCCCACAGTGCCGAGGACCATCACGGCGAGGACGATGAGCAGCGAGACCTCGATCCCGAGTTGCGCCGCGGCGAGGAGGACGGCCACCGCCAGCACGCCCGCGAAGGTGGCCCGGCCGAAGAGGGCGCCGCCCGAGATGCCGGAGCGTTCGGCCTCCTGGGAGGCGAGGTTCGAGAGCCATCCGGCGGCGGCGAGTCCGGCGGCGAGGATCACGATGGCGATCAAAGCGCGTCCCGCCAGCGCGACGAGGAGATCCATGCTCCGTTGCAGGGAGGGCAAACCGAGGATGCTCAGCGCGGATGCGACGCCCGCGAGGATGGCGCCCCAGAAGACAACGTGCCCGAGCAAAGTCGAAGGCGCCATGCTCAAGCCGATGCGCTCCATTGACGAGCTGGAGCCCGTCCTCTCCAAAAGGTCGTCGAAGCCGGTGCGTCCGAGGGCGCGCCGCACGAGCCTTTGCAATAACCGGGCTATGAAGAACGCCACCAGAAGCACGAGCACGGCGCCGAGCAGCCGGGGCGCGAACTCGGTGAGGGCGACCCCCAGGGCGTCTACCGTTTCCTGCATCAAAGCCTCCCGTGTTTTATCGCTGCTGTGCCGGGCGGAGGCCCAGATAATGGACCAGCGCACCGAGGTAGTCTATCGCCAGACCGCGCATGATACTATCCGCCCGCCGCACCGCCGCCGAGACGTATGCACGCCGAATCGCGTAATTGACCACCGCCTCGGGCGCTTCGGGGGTCTCCTCGCCGAGGGCGGAAAGCAGGGCGAGCATCTGTGCGTATGATTCCGCGAGGCGGCGGTTGTCCTCGGTCTCGAGCATGAGCCGCTCGGCCTCGCCCGCCTCCTCGCCCTCCAGCTCGTCGGCGGCGTACGCCCCGATCATCTCCAGAAACTCCCACCGCTCGCTTTCGGTCGAAGGCATCATGGGCGGCCCCCGGCCTCTCCGTCGCCG
>Ga0136627_1000978_pt1 | contig 11199 bp, 9 predicted proteins | sample AntDrymUQ4892206_2_FD_104652 | JGI IMG/M metagenome (GOLD analysis project Ga0136627, IMG submission 104652) | Polar desert sand microbial communities from Dry Valleys, Antarctica - metaG UQ489 (22.06) | ecosystem: Environmental > Terrestrial > Soil > Desert | place: Antarctica: Dry Valley... | reverse complement strand
CTCGTTGGCGGCGGTCATATTCTTCATGGCGCGGCGGTAGACCAGCGTCACCTCGGCCGCGCGCTGGCGGACCGACGTGCGCGAGCAATCCATCGAGGTGAAGCCGCCGCCGATGACCACCACGCGCTTGCCGGCGTGCTCGGGGTAGGGCAGCCCGAGCGTAGCCACGCGCAGGTACTCCAGGCCGTCGATGACGCCGTCGGCGTCCTCGCCGGGTACGCCCAGCTCGTTGGTGTCGTAGCAGCCGATGGCCACGCAGACCGCGTCGAAGCCCTGGTTCTGAAGGTCGTCGATGGTGAAGTCGCGGCCCAGGGCGGCGTCGGTCACGATCTTGACGCCGAGATCCCAGACCGACTGGTACTCGGCCTCGAGCACCTCCACCTTGGGCAGGCGGTACTGCGGGATGCCGTAACGGAGCATCCCGCCGGGCGCCGGGTCGCGCTCGAAGACCGTCACCTCGTGGCCCGCGATGGCCAGGTAGTACGCGGCCGACATGCCGGCCGGCCCGGAGCCGATGACCGCCACGCGCTTGCCTGAGGTGGGCTGGATCTCGAACGGCACGGGCGCCTTTGTGCCGGCTGCCTGGGCCTTCAGGACCATGTCGCCGGCGTAGCGGTGGCTGTCGCGGATGGCGATTGCCTCCTCGACCTCATCCCGCCGGCAGTGTTCCTCGCACGGCGCCGGGCAGACGCGCCCGAGGACGCTGGGGAAGGGGATGGTGCGCTTGAAGATCCGTGCCGACTCGGCCCAATTGCCTTCGGTATTGGCCTTCAGGAAGCCCGGAATGTCAATGTGGCTGGGGCACTTGTTCTGGCACGGCGGCAGGCAGTAGGCGTTGTGATCCGAGAAGATCAGTTCGAGGTTCGTCTTGCGCACCTGGCGCAGCCGCGGCGTCTGGGTCTGGACGACCATGCCCTGCTCCGCCTCACGCGAGCAGCTGATCGGCGGGTGGTCCTCACCCTCGACCTCGACCACGCACATCCGGCAGGCGCCGAAGCCGGGCAACTTGGGCTCGTAGCACAGCGTTGGAACCTCGATGCCGTTGTCGCGGCATATCTCCAGGATCGTCTGGCCCGCGCGGCCGGTGAACTGACGCCCGTCGACCTCGATGGTGAAGGTCGGCGTGACAAGCGGCCGCTGCGGCGCCTGCGTCTCGAGCAGCTGCTCGATCACGGCGTCGCGAGCCTCGTCGGTGATGGCGGGCAGGGTGTCGGTCATGCGTTCAGTCGGTGATCCGCTTGCCGGTAACAATCACTGGGCGGCGCCGGCCACGACGCGCAACGGGGTGCACACGCCGGCTGGGCAGGAACCACCAACGAAGTGGTCCTCGAACTCCTGGGCGAAGTATCGCATCCCGGTCAGCAGAGGGTTCGGCGCACAGTATTCCAGTCCGCACAGGGCGCTGTCACGCACGTCGGCGGCCAGGTCGAGCAACAACTGCGGGTCGGTCGGACGGGACAGTCCGGACGTGGCCCGTGAGCCGATCTCGTACAGCCGGCGGATGCCGATGCGGCAGGGGATCGTCTTGCCGCACGACTCGTCGGACAGGTAGCGCTCCATCAGCGTCGCCATCTCAACGAGGCACGTGCGCTCGTCGGCCACGACCATTGCCCCCGATCCCCAGATGGCACCCACTTCGGCCAGCGCCAGCGGGTCAAGCAGCGTGTTGAGCCGATCGGGCGGCAGGAAGCCGCCGCCCGGCCCGCCGACCAGCACAGCCTTGAGCCGCGAGCCGGCCCGGACGCCGCCGGCGACCTGCTCCACCAGCGGGCCGATCGCCGTGCCCAATCTGACCTCGGCGATGCCCGGCCGCTTGACGGCGCCGGTTATCTGGACGAGCGTGGTGCCCGGGTTGAGGCTGTCGCCAATGTCGCGGAACATGGCCGCGCCGTTGGCCACGATCCACGGCACCAGCGCCAGCGTCTCGACGTTGTTGACCACCGTCGGCCGGTCCCACAGGCCGCGGCGGCTGGGATACGGCGGACGCTGGTCGGGCTGAGCGCGCTTGTTCTCGATGGCCCTGAGCAGAACCGTCTCCTCGCCGACGACCATGCCGCCGGGGATGGCCAGCACCTCCACGTGGATGTCGAAGCCGGTGCCCAGCACGTCGCTGCCCAGGTAGCTGGCATCCTCGGCCGCCCGCACCGCGGCTCCGAGGCGGCGGAAAGCCACGTCATTGCCGGCGCGGACGCAGATGTAGCCGCGGCTGGCGCCAACGGCGAAGGCGGCCAGGGCCAGCCCCTCGACGATGGCGTGCGGGTCTCGCTCCATGAGCGTCCGATCGCCCTGCGCTCCCGGGTCGGCCTCGAAGCCGTTGGCCACCACGTAGCGGACGTCCGCCGGCTGGTCGGCGCAGGCGCGCCACTTGTCGCCCGTCGGATAGCCGGCACCACCGCGGCCGCGCAGGCCGGACTCGGTCACCGCGTGCAGGATCTGCTGCGGGCTGACCGTCGGTGCCGTCCGCCGCCACGTGGTCCACGCGCCTGCCCTGTGGGCCTCGGCGAGCGGTCCGTCAGGGTCGTACAGCCCCACCCGCGACAGAAGGATGGAAGGCGTCCCCTTCGGCGAGCGCCGCAGCTCCATGCTCAGGCAGCTCCCGGCCGCGCCGTGCCGGCACGGAGACTTGTGGCCAGTTCACGCGCTCGGTCGGCGGTCATGCCGGGCTGGGTTTGGCCATCCAGCGCGACCAGCGGCTCGTTCTGGCTCTCGCCGCCACATTCCACGCCGGTCAGGCGCACGGCTCCGTCGGGGCTGACGCCGCCGACCTCCGTCGCGAGCGCCTCCTCCAGCGCCTGCCGGACACGACCGGCGCCGAGCATGACGCAGGTCGGGCAGCGACAGATGCCGATCTCGGCTACGCGACCGGGCTCGAAACGGAGGTGCGGGTAGCTGGTCGCGACGCCATAGATCTCGCTGTACCAGGCGCCCGTGGCATGGCTGATGTGCTGGAGCGCGGCCACCGGCAGGTGGTCGTAGGCCTGTTGGGTCCGCTCCAGGATGCGCAGCATACGGCGTGGGTCATAGTCCTCTTCGACCAGGATCCTGTCCAGCGGCCCGAGGTCGATCGACCGCCATGCCTGGAACGACCGATCCGGAACCGGCCGGCCCGAACGCCTGAGGGGAGATTCCTCGCGTCGCTCGGCATACTGCTCCGCCGGACCCCAATGGACGTGGTAGCGGTTCTTGGTGTCGACGCCGCCCATGTCGATGATTTCAATGGGGCAGGCCATGGCGCACTGGAAGCACGTCTCGCACTTGAGGTTGCCGGCCTCGTCGTAAAGCAGGATCAGGCGCCCCCGATGCTTGGGGCTGATCTCCTGCACCACCTCCGGGTACTGGACGGTGACCTTCGGCGAGAAGAACCGGTACAGCGTGAAGAGCATGCCCTTGGCAATGCCCCACCCGGGCAGCTTGGCCAGCGGTCCGCTCATCGAGCCAGCTCCTGCAGCAGCAGGATGGCGCCGGCGGTCAGGAAGATGTTGAGCAACGCAATCTCCACCAGCCACTTCCACGCCCAGCCCATCAGCTGGTCGATCCGCACCCGCGGCAACGTGCCGCGCATCCATACGAAGACGAAGGCGAGCGTGAAGGTCTTGATCGTGAACCACACCAGCCCGACGACGACCTCGAAGCTCAGGAAGAGCCAGACCCCGGCGAGGCCGGCGCCGATGACGTTGAACAGGATGAAGGCCACGACCAGCGACTTCGGGAACGACCAGTCGCTCTTGAGCATCCACACCGGCAGCGCCAACAGCAGGATCAGCAGCGGAACACCGAGGCCGAGCACGAACAGCAGGCCCATACCCAGGCTGCCCGGATCGAGCGCCGGGTTGATGGTCACGTTCAGGAACTGGAGGATCGGCGCCGGGTCGATCGGGGCGTTCCAGCCGCCCAGGAAGAGGATCACCGTCAGCGCCGACAGGATGAACACGTTGACGTACTCGGCGAAGAAGAAGAAGCCGAAGCGCATGCCGCTGTATTCGGTCGCGAAGCCGGCCACTATCTCGCTGTCGGCCTCGGTCAGGTCAAATGGCGTCCGGTTGCCCTCGGCAGTGGCGGCAATGAAGAAGACCAGGAAGGCGAGCGGCTGCTGGAACACGTACCAGTCCCAGAACCAGCCGGCCTGGTTGATCACGATCTGGTTGAGGCTGAGCGTGCCTGCCAGCATCACGACACCGACCGGTGCCAGCAGCAGCGGCAGCTCGTAGCTGATCGCCTGCGCGGCGGCGCGAAGCCCGCCGATCAGCGAATACTTGTTGTAGCTCGACCAGCCGCCCATCATCAGCCCGACCACCGACAGGCCCGAGACGGCGAAGAAGTAGAGCAGCCCGATGTTCATGTCCAGGCCGACCAGTCCCGGCGCGAAGGGGATGACCAGCAGGCCCAGCACCGCCGCCAGGTAGGTGACCACCGGCGCCAGGGTGAACACCGGCGTATCGGCGCCGGTCGGCGTGAAGTCTTCCTTGGCCAGGACCTTGAAGCCGTGGAAGACGGAGCTCAACGTGCCCCACGGGCCGGTGCGGTTGGGACCCACCCGCAGGTTGATGAAGGCGATGAACTTCATCTCCATGAAGATGATCACGAAGGCGGTGGGTACGGTGAACAGCAGGATCGCGGTAACGGCGGCCACGAAGCGGAGGATGTCGATGTTGTCGGTGATGACCGTCGCGCCGAGGCCGATGAGCGCCGGAATGAGGCCCGTCAGCCAGCCCACCATGAGCAGTACGGTCAGCAGCACGACCAGCGCCAGCAGCGGCAGCAGGATCTTGCCGCCCACCGTCAACCGGTTCCACGGCCGGCTCAACACGCTCACTGTACCCAGCCCGCGCGGCGCTTGAGCGCTGTCACTTGTCGATGCCACCCATGATCGGGTCGAGGCTGGCCATGATGGCCATGCTGTCGGCGATCAGGTTGCCCGGCAGCATGTCGGTCATCGCCTGCAGGTTGAAGAACGACGGGTCGTGGATGCGCAGCCGGAACGGCTGGTCGGAGCCGTCGCTCATGCCGTAGCAACCGTACTGGCCGCGCGGGCTCTCGATGGCCACCCACGCTCGTGCCGGCGGGATGCGGATCAGGCGCGGGATCTTGGCCATGATCGGCCCGTCGGGCATCTCGTGCAGCGCCTGGTCGATGATCCGGATGCTCTCGCGTACCTCGTCGATGTGGAGCAGATAACGCGCGTACGAGTCACCCTCGGTGCGCGTCGGAATGTCGAAATCAAGCTCGGGATAAACACTGTAAGGGTGCGCCCGGCGCACGTCATAGGGCACACCCGTGGCCCGCAGGACCGGGCCCGACAGGCACGTCCGCAGCGCCGTCTCCCGGTCGACCACGCCCAGGCCGCTCATTCGACGGACAAAGATCTCATTCTCGTTGAGCAACCTGGTACTGGCTTCGAGCTGCGCCCCGGCGCGGCTCATCCAGTCCCCGAGGCGGCTCAGGAAGTCGTGGTTCAGGTCGCCGTTGACGCCGCCGATACGCAGGTAGTTGAACAGCAGCCGCTGGCCGGTGATGGCGGCCAGCATTTCCACGATCTCGTCGCGCTCGATGAAGCTGTACAGGATCGGTGTCAGGCCGCCCAGGTCCAACGCCTGCCAGCCCATGTACAGCGCATGGCTGGAGATGCGGTTGAGCTCCCAGCACAGCACGCGGATGTACTCGGCCCGGCGCGGCACCGGCAGGTCGAGCAGCTTCTCGGCGACCATCACCGGCATCGCCTCGCTGAACATAGAGGCGACGTACTCGAGCGGGTCGCAATTGCTGATGGCGTGGTGCCAGTCGCCGTTCTCGCAGATCTTCTCCACGCCCCGATGGAGGTAGCCCAGCACGGGGTCGAGGTCCACCACCTTCTCGCCGTCGATCTTCAGGACCACGCGCAGCACGCCGTGGGTGGACGGGTGCTGGGGCCCAAGATTGAGCAGCATCTCGCCGTCGCGCAGGTCGTAGAACTCGGCCTCACGCTCTGTCCGAGGCGGATACGGCGGGACCGCGTCGTAGATCGTCGCCGGCGTCTCCACCCAGATGTCCGGATCGTCGAGCGAGCGGATGATCGTGGGATCGGTCATTGCTGCTCGCTCGTGCCCTGGCGCAGCACCGGCCGGCGCAGCGACTCGCCGGGCTGGTGCGGTTGCTCGACGTGGCGGAAGCCCTCGCCCGGCGAGCGCGCCGCGTCGTCGGGCAGCAGGAAGTCCTTGCGCAGCGGGAAGCTGGTGTAGTCGGGCGGCATGTAGATCCGACGAAGGTCGCGGTTGCCCTCGAAGATGATGCCGAACATGTCGTACGCCTCGCGCTCGGCCCATTCGGCGCCGTTCCACAGGAAGGTGACCGACGGCACCCGTGGATCGTCCCGCGACAGGCCCTCGACGATGACCCTCAGCCAGTCGGGTGTCAGCGCCGACCAGAGGTGATAGACGACCTGCATTTCAGTGCCCGTGTCCACGCCGCACAGGTCGGCCAGGATCTCGAAACGAAACGCGTCGTCCTCGTTGACGGTGCGCATGACCTCGGCCACGTGCTGTGGCCGAATCCGTATCTCCGTCGTGTCCTGCCGCTGACGCAGCGGACCGCTGAAGCGATCGCCGACGGCCTCCACGAGGCGTCGCTTGAGGTTGGTGTCCGTGGCTCGGGCTCCTCTGCGGCGCTACACGCCGAGCGGGACGGTTGGCCCGACCGCTCGGTCTGCCCAGTGACCGCGGCGCTCGCGGATCAGCTGTTGCAGCTTCATCATCCCGTAGATCAGGCCCTCCGGGCGCGGCGGGCAGCCGGGTACGTAGACGTCCACCGGCAGCACCCGATCGATGCCCTCGACCGTGGCGTATGAGCGCTTGTAACGGCCGCCGGAGCAGGTGCAGTCGCCCATCGCCACGCACCACTTTGGCTCGGGCATCTGCTCCCACAGCCGGACCAGCGGACCGGCCATCTTCGTCGTCAGCGTGCCGGCGACGATGAGCACGTCCGCCTGGCGCGGGCTGGCCCGGAAGGGGAACATGTTGAAGCGGTCCATGTCGTTGCGACTCGTGGCCGCCGAAATCATCTCCATGGCGCAGCAGGCCAGGCCGGACAGCAGCGGCCACAGGCTGTTGAGGCGGATCAGGTCGAGGACGTAGTCCGCCTTGGTGGGGATGATGTCCAGCGCCGACCAGCGGCCGTTGTCGCTCTTGTCGCCCAGCTCGAGCGCCCGCAGGTGCGTTATCTGTGATGGTGCGCCGCCCGCGTAGGCCTGCGGATTGGCGGCCGACCAGAGTGTGTTCTGGACGACGATCGGTTCGTCCACCGATTGCTCCGGCGGCACGGCCAACCCCTGGGCCTGGCTCAAGGTGTCGGAGGCCATGTAGATGGGCGGATCAGCGGCACCGCCGCGTTGCTTGTCGTTGTCGTTCACAGGCTCGCTCATTTCCAGGTCAGGACGCCCTTGCGCCACGCGTAGGCAAGGCCGATCAGCAGTATCACCACGAAGAGCAGCATGGCCAGGAAGCCGCCCAGCAGGACGTCCCGAAAGACCAGCGCCCACAGGTATATGAACACGACTTCGATGTCGAAGGCCACGAAGAGCAGGGCGTAGATGTAGAACGAAAGGCCAGTTCGTCCCCATGTGTTGCCGTAGGTGTCGATGCCCGACTCGTACGGCAGGCCCTTGTGCCGGTCACCCTTGGAGCGATGGCTGAGCAGCCAGGCGGCGCCGATGGTCAGCAGCACGAACGTGGTGCCGGCGAAGGCAAAGCCGATGACGTACCAGAGTCCCGTCGTCAATTGCGCCTCTCAGGCGCCACGGCCCGGCGTTGGGTGGAACAGGTAGGTTGGAGATGGGCCGCAGCTCACGCTCATTCTACGTCAGGTTACGTCGGCCCTCGATCGAGACGGACGTGCCGGACGTCGGCCTACCCCCGCACGCGATCCATGGCGGCAGTCAGTCGCCGGGACCGACCAGGTACAGCAGCGGCGGCCGTGCCAACAGATGCAGTCGCGCTCGCCAGTGCGCTGATCGTCGGCGTCGGACCGGTAATGTCCGGGGCGTGGTCGAGTCCCTGATGGCTGCCGGGCCCGTGGTGGTGGAAGAGACAGGTGGCGGCGGCGATGACGCGCTCGGTGCGGCCGAGCATCCAGAGACGAGCAGTACAACGCTCCTGATCGCCCTCAGCGTACTCATCAGGTAGTCCTCACGCGCTGGTCAAGTCGGTCCGGGTGACGTTTTGCGGGGCCGCCGCGAACCATGCTCTCCACTCGGCGTTTGTAAGCGGTCGTTCGTTACAAGTGTACGAACGCGCGGCCGGCCTCCTCCTTCAATCTGGGACCCAGAAGCAACGGCAGGCCGGGCCCGACGAGGGTGTGGGCGCCGAGCACTATCGGGATGGAGCTCTCCACGGCGGACCCGGTGAGGGCGGCGAGCCATTGGTCGGCGACAATCTCCGGCCGGAGCAGGTCGCTCGCGAAGCGGTCGGCGGCCGACGGCCAAGCGTTCTCGTCGGCCCCAAGTCGATGGGCCAGCAGGACGCGCGAGTCGATCACCGCGCCATCGGCAAGGCTCGCGACAATGTCGGCCAGGGCGGGCGCGCCGGTATCGTCGAGCAGCAATCCGAGTGTCGCCCGCGGTTGGCCCTGTGGCGGCGTGGGGGCGGTGCCGCCGGCGATGGCGAGCGGCGACGAGGCGCGTAGGCCACGCTCTTCGGCCAGGAAGCGAACCCGACAGCGGACGTTCCGCTCGAGCCAGCGCAGCGTGGCAGACCCGCTTCGGCCGAAGACGAGCAACTCGCGGTATGGATCCGCGGCCAGGCCGCGCAGCTCCTCGTGACGCGGCACCGCGACGCCCTCGGCACGCGCGGCCGCAATCAGCCAGGCGGGCGCGCGAGCGGCGAGGGCTGCCAGCGCCACGTCGAGCGGCGTATCGAGGTCCAGTGCCAGCCGGTCCCTGCCGGGCAGCTCCGACACGCCGTACCCGGCCCGCTCTTCCAGCCACCGCGGCAGTGCGTTGTCGCTGTCCAGCGAGGGCAGCGTGGCCAGCGTGGCCGCCTCAGCGATTGCGCAGACGTCCGATGAGTAGCGGTTGTTGGTCAGGGCCACGCGGCCGCCGGCAGCGGCGACGGCGACCAGCGCCCGGGCGTCGGCCGGGCGGAGCCGCGGCACGGCGCCGCTGCCGAGCACGACCAGCCCGCCGCGGCCGTGCGGTGCGAGTCCGCGCAGGACCTCCCCGAAGGACAGGTCCTCGTGCCAGTCGGTGAGAAGCCGCACCTCCATCGCGCCGGCGGCGCGGAACATCCGCGCCTGCCGCGCGACCAGCTCCTCGCGCACCTCGGCCAGGAAGCGGACCAGCGCCGGCTCACCGGCGGCCGCCGGGCGGTGGAAGATGAGCACCACGGGCCGAGTCATCGGTCGGGCGAGTCTAGACGTCAGGAGTGGAGGCAGAGGACGAGTTGACCAAGCGTGTGCGGGCGTACATCGGACTGGGCGCCAACGTCGGCGACGCGCGGACGACACTGGTGCGGGCAGTGGCCGCATTGGGCGCGCTGCCCGACGTCCGGCGCCGCGGCGTCTCGGCGCTGTACCGGACGCGGCCCGTCGGAGTCACCGGCCAGCCGGAGTTCCTAAACGCCGTCGCGGCGCTGGACGTTCCGCGCGCGCCGGACCCCGAGACCGGCGCGCTGGCGCTGCTGGCGGCGCTGAAGGGCCTCGAGGTGGCTCTCGGCCGCCAGACCCGCGGCCGCTGGGGGCCGCGCGAGGTGGACCTGGACCTGCTCGTCTTCGGGTCCCATCGCATCCGGACGGAGCGAGCGGACTCACGCCGGCTGGAGGTACCGCACCCCGAGATGGGCGCGCGGCTGTTCGTGCTGGCGCCGCTGGCCGACTTGGCCGCAGGGCTCGTGCCGCCGGGCTGGCGGGTCACGGTCGGCCGTGCGGCGCGGGAGCGAGCGGCTGTCGAGGGAAGTGACGCGGTCGTGCTCGCCGGAACGTGGGATCCAGACGCCGCGCAGTGGCGCTGAACCGTCAGGGCGCGTGCCCGATCCAGTACCAGAGCTGGGACTCCTCGCTCTCGTCGGTGGCTAGCACGACGTGCGCTCGACCGAAGGCATCGATGGCCACGTCGGGCGTGCAGCGTCGGCGATGCGGCGGGCGTCGTCTGCGAGTCGACCGGCGCGGACGGCGAGCTCGGGCGCCGGGAGGCGCGTCTCACCGCCAGAGCGTACGCCACTGAACCCCCGCACAGCCAGGGCCGGGACTACCGGCGGTGACCCTCGATGAGAGCTATTGGCTCGGCGGGCCGGCGTACCAGATACCGCCGTCCGGCTTCGTGAAGACGGCGTGCGCCCGGCCCGAGGCATCCACGGCGATGCCAGACGATCCCGAAGGCCCGTCCTCCACGAAACCGTCGGCCGCCCACAGCTGGACAGGCATGAACGGCCCCGTCGCGTTGTTCGCGTACCAGACGCCCGCACCGGACGAGTAGTCGTTCGACGAGATGACGTGGACAGTGCCGTTCCGGACGTCGATCGCGCCGGCACGGACGACTACCTCGTCGAACTCGCCGTCGCCGTATTCCAGTCGCGCCGGCTCGAAGACGGCCATGGGCTCGGTCCAGCTGCTTCCATCGTGGGTGAAGTGGCTCGACCCGGTGATGACGTGCGGCCTGCCTGCCGCGTCGAGCGCGAAAGTCGAGGAACCACCTGGCAGCGTCTCCACGGAGAAGGTTCCCGTGCCGCTCGCTGCCGTGAGGTAAACGGCCGAGCCCGTCTCCTCTACGAACGCGAGCCGAGCAGTGCCATCCGGTGCCAGCTCGAGGTGGGGCTCGTATGCCGCCACGGCGACCTGCTCGACGGACCAGCTACCGCCAGCGTTGGTGCCGTAGTGGATCGAGGACCCACCCTCATTGCCCTGCCGTGCGAAGGCGATGTGAGCCGGGCCGCCGTCCACGCCGAGCGAGGATTCCCAGCTCGGTCCTTCGGCAATCGCCGACGGCTCGGACCAAGCCCGTCCGTCACCGGACATGAGGTAGATGCCGGCCGGCTCCTGGGCGACGCAGCCGATACCGAAGCAGAACCAGTCACCGAAACGCGTCAGGGCGAGCGTCAACGAGCCATCGCGGTCGACCCCGAGCGACAGGTTGCCGTCGTAGCCGCCGGGAGGAGGTGACGTGATCCGTTGGCGTGTCCAGGAGCCGCTGCGGTTGCTCAGGTAGATCACGCCCTCTTCGTTGGTTGCGACAACATG
>Ga0136627_1000977_pt1 | contig 11206 bp, 10 predicted proteins | sample AntDrymUQ4892206_2_FD_104652 | JGI IMG/M metagenome (GOLD analysis project Ga0136627, IMG submission 104652) | Polar desert sand microbial communities from Dry Valleys, Antarctica - metaG UQ489 (22.06) | ecosystem: Environmental > Terrestrial > Soil > Desert | place: Antarctica: Dry Valley... | reverse complement strand
GAGCAGGAGTCCGAACCCGAGCAGGAGTCCAAACCCGAGCAGGAGTCCAAACCCGAGCAGGAGTCCAAACCCGAGCAGGAGTCCAAACCCGAGCAGGAGTCCGAACCCGAGCCCGAGTCCGAACCCGAGCAGGAGTCCGAACCCGAGCCCGAGAGCCAGCAGCAGGCGGCGCCCGCCCACGAGACCCCGCAGACTGAGCCAGCGCCTGCGGCTGATGCAGCCGCTCCGACGCACTCCGGGGAGTCGCGTGAGACGCCGTCCTACGTCACCCCGTTGGTGCGCAAGCTCGCTGCCCAGCACGACGTCGACCTCTCCGGCCTCACCGGCACCGGCGTCGGTGGGCGCATCCGCAAGCAGGACGTGCTCGCCGCCGCAGAGGAAGCCAAGGCCGCCACTGAGTCCGAACCGGAGGCCACACCGTCCGCGGACTCCGCCAGCAAGGCCCCCGCGGCCACCCCGGCAGCGGACACCTCCGGGCTGCGGGGCACGACCAAGAAGCTGTCGCGCCTGCGTCAAACCATTGCCAAGCGAATGGTGGAGTCGCTGCAGACCGGCGCGCAGCTCACGACGGTCGTCGAGATCGACGTGACCGGCATCTCGAGGCTCCGCACCAAGGTGAAGGACCAGTTCCTGGCCCGTGAGGGCGTCAAGCTGTCCTTCATGCCGTTCTTCGCCAAGGCGGCCATCGAGGCGCTCAAGAGCTTCCCGCAGGTCAACGCCACGATCGACCCGGAGTCGCTCGAGGTGACGTACTACGACGTCGAGAACCTCGCCGTCGCGGTGGACACCGAGCGTGGACTGCTCACCCCCGTGATCAAGGAGGCCGGGGACCTGTCCATCGCTGGGCTGGCCCGCCGCATCGCCGACGTGGCCGAGCGCACCCGCAACAACAAGATCACCCCCGACGACCTGTCCGGTGGCACGTTCACGCTGACCAACACCGGGAGCCGGGGTGCGCTGTTCGACACACCCATCATCAACCTGCCGCAAGTGGCGATTCTGGGAACCGGCACGGTCGTCAAGCGTCCGGTGGTCATCGACGACGCCAACCTTGGTGAGACGATCGCGATCCGACAGATGGTGTACTTCTCGCTCACGTACGACCACCGCCTTGTCGACGGGGCGGACGCGGCCCGATTCCTCACGGCGCTCAAGCAGCGCTTGGAAGAGGCAGCCTTCGAGGGCGACCTCGGCCTGTGAGGATCAACCTGTGAGGATCGTCACCGCCGGCTCGTCCGGCTTCCTGGGCACCCCCTTGCGCGCAGCGCTCGCCGGGGCCGGCCACGAGGTGCACCAGCTCGTCCGCCGCGAGCCCGGCAACGCCGGTGAGCACCGCTGGGACCCAGACGCCGGTGAGGTCGACCACGACCTCGTCGCGGGGGCAGACGTCGTGGTCAACCTTGCAGGGGCACCGATCGCGCACTGGCCGTGGACGGCGTCCTACCGTGCGCAGCTCCTGCAGTCCCGCGTCCGTACGACCGGTCTGCTCGCGCGCGCCATCGCCGAGGCCGGCACCCCGCCCGCGTACGTCGTGGCCTCCGGGATGGCGGTCCACGGCGAGGGGCGGGGCGCGGAGTGGCTCGACGAGTCGAGCTCCGGCGGCAGCGGCTTCCTCGCCGACGTGGTACGGGCCTGGGAGCAGGCGGCCGACCCGGCGCGGGACGCCGGCGCCCGGGTCGTGCATCTGAGGACCGGGGTGGTGCTCGACCGCAGCGGCGGTGCACTGAAGACCATGCTGCCGCCGTTCAAGCTCGGAGTCGCCGGCACGCTGGGTTCTGGTCGTCAGTACTTCTCGGTCATCTCGCGTGCGGACTGGGTGGCGGCGGCACGGTTCCTGGTGGAGCACGATGACTGTTCCGGTGCCTACAACCTGGTGGGGCTCGACCCGCCAACCAACGCTGAGTTCACCCGTACCCTCGCGCGTGCGCTGCGCCGACCGGCCGCCCTGTGGGTGCCCGCGGCGCCCTTGCGGTTGGTCCTCGGCGGACTTGCGGGCGAGCTTCTCGAGTCGCTGCGGATGCGACCCACCCGCCTGGTCGAGGCCGGGTTCGAGCACCGGCATCGAGACGTCAGCGCAGTCGTCGAGGCCTCGCTGGCCTGACCGCCCCACTCAGCCGGGAGCGTGCCAGGAGGTCGCGATCCGCCACTGACCCGCCAGCTTGCGCAACCCGAGTATTCGCGCGGTGGCCTCGTCCCGGGGCAGGTTGACCGCGCGTCCCTGCGGCAGCCTGGCAGTCGCCCTGGTCAGCCGGTCGACCACCCGCAGCCGGACGAGCCGCCGGTCGGCGTGCAGGATCTCGAGAGCGAGCAGGTCCAGGTGCAGGTCAGTGACCGCGACCCGGCGCGCAGACCACGCGAGCAGGGTGGCGCGGTCACGTCGAAGCACTGCGGACCCGGCGACGTACACGTCGCCCAACAGGCGCGGGCGGGCCAAGGTGTACGCCCGTGCGCGTCGCTCGTCGAGCTCGGTCAGGACCTTGCGCCAGTGCCGGCACCGGCGCGCGCAGGATCCAAACGCCGGGGCCGCTGGCGTCGTCTGTACGGGCGAGGCTTCCGCTGGGACGGACGCCGCTGTCGTCGGTGCGGGCGACGCGACCGGCGAGGGTGAGCAGCCGACCAGCAGCACAGCGGCAAGCGTCAGCACAAGGGGCCAGGTCGGTCGCGACGGGGACACCTGACCAGCCTGTCAAGCCACGGCGATTCGCGTCAGCGGTTGTCCACAGGGTGCTGCCGAGCATCTGCGGCGGCCGGCGCGTCGGGCCCGCGGGTTAGTCTGAACAGGTGCCCAAGCCGCTGCCGAGCCAGTCCGAGCAGGCTCTGCTGGACGTCCGCCGACTCGGTCTGGGCGAGTACCTCGTGCCATACGAGGAGGCGTGGGACCTGCAACGGACCCTGCACACCGAGCGGACTGCCGGGGCTGGCCGCGACGCAGTCCTGCTGCTCGAGCACCCGCCGGTCTTCACCGCCGGCACACGCACCGAGGCACACGAGCGCCCGCTGGACGGCACCCCGGTGGTCGACGTAGACCGCGGCGGCAAAATCACCTTCCACGGCCCCGGCCAGCTGGTCGGCTACCCGATCCTCGTGCTGCCGGCGCACGTCTACGTCGTCGACTACGTGCGCCGCATCGAGGAGGCGCTGATCCGTACCTGCGCGGACCTCGGTGTGCACTCCGGCCGGGTCAGGGGGCGGTCCGGGGTGTGGCTGTCGGCCGACGCCAGCCGACCGGACCGCAAGATCGCCGCGCTCGGAGTCCGCGTGTCTCGCAAGGTCACGATGCACGGGTTCGCGCTCAACTGCGACGTCGACCTGTCGTGGTTCGACGCCATCGTGCCGTGCGGCATCTCCGACGCGGGGGTGACGTCGTTGAGCATCGAGCTCGGGCGACGGGTCGGTGTCCAGGAGGTGGCTGACGTGGCCGAGCCGCACCTGCGTGAGCTCTTCACGTGGGAACCCTTCATCCGTGCGACCGACATCGGCTCCGGACCCGCCCCGTCCCCCGACACGCCGCAGATCACCTACGGTCTCCAGCCGCTGCCAGGCTGACCCCTAGGCTCAGCGGCCGGAGGACGAGAGTTGGGGGAAGCATGCCGGACCTGGTGATCGAGACCACCGGCCTGTCCAAGACCTATCGCACCACCCGGATGCGGCACGTGGTGGCCGTGGAGGGCCTCGACCTCGCCGTCGAGGCCGGCGGTGTGCACGGGTTCCTCGGGCCCAACGGATCGGGCAAGACCACGACGATCCGGATGCTGCTCGGGCTGGCCCGGCCGACCGCCGGCACCATGCGCGTGTTCGACTCACCGGTGCCGTCCGGACTGGGTGCGGTGATGCCCCGGGTCGGTGCCGTGGTCGAGTCGCCCAAGTTCCTCCCCGGTTTCACCGGCCGCAGGAACCTCGACCTCCTCGCCCGCGTCGGTGGGCTGTCTCGCAGCCGTGTCGACGCCGTGCTCGAGCAGGTGGACCTGCTCGAGCGTGCGTCCGACCGGTACAAGGGATACTCGCTCGGGATGCGTCAGCGGCTCGCGATCGCCGCGACGCTGCTCAAGGAGCCGTCGCTGCTGATCCTCGACGAACCCACCAACGGCCTCGACCCGCAGGGCATCCGCGACATCCGCCAGATGATCCGCTCGCTCGGTGACTCCGGGGTCACCGTGCTGGTCAGCTCGCACATCCTGGCCGAGATCGAGCAGGTCGCCGACTCGGTCACGATCGTGCGGCGCGGGCGGCTGATCGCCACCGGTCCGGTCACCGACGTGGTCGGCTCCGGCGTGACGGCCAGCCTGCGGGTCCGGCTCGCAGACCTGGATGCCGCGGCATCGGTGCTGCAGTCATCCCGGCTCGCAGTCACCCGGGCGAGCGACCACCTGATGGTCGACGGCGCAGACGAGCCCGCCGACGTCACCCGCCTGCTGGCCGAGCACGGCCTGTACGTCAGCGAGCTGACGCCGGTCCGGCCAGACCTGGAGTCGGTCTTCCTCGACCTCACCCGAGAGGACGAGCAGGTGGTGGCGTCATGAACCTGCTGCGCTCCGAGCTCGTCCGCTTCGCCGCGCGCCGGGCGGTCGTGCTGCTGCTGCTCCTCGGCTTCGTCCTCGCCCTCCTCGCTGTCGGCGCGACGCTCTGGAACAACCGGCCCATCACCGACGCCGAGCGCGCAGAGTCCACGGCGCTCGCCCAGCAGGACGTCGAAGCCTGCCAAGAGAACCCACGGCGATACGTCGGCAGCAACGACCCGGCACGGTGCGATCAGCTGTCGCAGAACCTGTACGTCGGTCGGTACGTCGCTCCGTTCGACCAACTTGCCGCGGACCTGCCCCAGGCGATCATGGGAATCCTGGGCTTCACGGCCCTCCTCGCCGGCACGACGTACGTCGGAGCCGAGTTCGCGTCCGGTGCGCTGTCGAACACCCTGCTGTTCTGGCCCAACCGCCTCCAGGTCTGGTTGGCCAAGGTCGTCGCCGTAACAGTGTGGACGACCCTTTTCGCCGCCGTCACGATCGGTCTCTGCCTGTTGGCGGTGGCGCTCGTGGCGGAGACCAGGTCCGGTGGCGACCCGTCCCAGGCTCAGCTGCTCCGGATGGCGGGGCGGGGTTCGCGCGTCCTCGTGGTCGTCGTCGCAAGCGCCGTCCTCGGTGCGGCGCTCACGACCGCCCTGCGCGCGACGATCGCGACCACCGGCATCGTGATCGGGTACCTGCTGGTCGGGGAGACGCTGCTGCGCGCCATCGCCGCCACCACGGTGGAGCCGTGGCTGCTGTCGATCCGGGTGCTGGCGTTCGTCCGGCCGGTGGTGCGGCTCGAGGACTACGGCGACGGCTTCGCCGCTGAACCGGTCGTGCAGGTAGTCCCCTTCTGGTCTTCGGTGGTGTACCTGGCAGTCCTGTCGCTGGTGGCGCTGACCGCCTGCGCCATGGTCTTCCACCGGCGTGACGTGCCCTGAACGGTGCTTCTTGTGCGTTCATTCCAGCGGCAGCCGCAGTAGTTCATTCCGGCGGCAGCCGCAGGGCCTCCCGGTAGGTCAGCCTCCGCGAGGTCTGCAGCAGGGTCCGCTCGTAGAGCCTCGCCCCGAGCCGGATCAGCAGGAGGGCTGCGATCACGGTGGCCAGCACGGCGACGGCGATCTGCCACAGCGGCGCCTCCCCCTGGGCGATCCGGCCGGGCATGATCATCGTCGACACGATGGGCAGCATCGAGACGACCTCCTGGACGGAGTCGCCGGCGAACACCGCCACGAAGTACGGGCCGAACAGCAGGACCTGGCCGGGCAGCGTCGTCGACTGCAGGTCCTCCTGCGACGTGGCCAGCGAACCTGCCACGGTCCACAGGCTGGCCAACGCCAGGAAGCCGAGCACGAACAGGAGGACGTACCAGAGGGCGGCCAGGCCGAGACCACCGAGGACATCACCGCGCCCGGTCACGGCGAGACCCACCGCACCGACGAGCACCAGCAGCACGATCTGGATGAGGGCGAGGAGCGTGTTGCCGATGATCTTGCCCCAGAGCATCTGGCGCACCGGAACGGCCGCAGCCAGGATCTCCACGACCCGGCTCTCCTTCTCCTGCACGACGCTCTGCGCGATCGTCATGCCGAACCCGAGCGCGGTGAAGAGGAAGAGGATCGCGAAGCCGAACGCGACGGCGTCCTTGAGCCCGGCGTCCTCGGCGTCCTCGTCGAGCAGTCGCTCGTCCACCGTCGCTCCCTGGCTCAGCGAAGCCAGATCGACTCCCTCGTCCTCGGCGTTGGCGGCTGTGACCGTCGAGGCCACAGCTGTCGCGACCGCCGACGACAGCGACGAGTCCAGTTCGCGGTCGCCGAGCAGCTCGTAGCCGCCCTGCACGGGGACCAGCGCGGCGTCGACGCTCTCGCCCGTGACGGCGCCCTCGGCGTCGTCGACACTGTCGAGGTCGACCGCCTCCACGACGTCCTCGGTGTCGCTCTGGGAGCGCAGCACTTCTTGCGCCGACTCGGCTATGTGTGCCCCGGCGTCGTCAACGACACCGAGCCGGAAGCTCTCGGGGCGTCCGCCGAGAACCGAGGACAGCACGATGCCGACGATGAGGGCAACCAGCAGGAACGCTGTCGCCCCGAGGTAGGCCTTGTCACGAATACGTACGTTGATCTCGCGCCCGGCGATCACCTTCCAGGCGGACTCTCGGGAGTCACCTCGGGTTCTCACGCCACCACCTCCGCGTAGACCTCGGACAGCCGGGGAACCACCCGGCTGAACTCCTGCACCGGTGCTCGGTCGCTGATGCGGCGCAGGAGCGCGGGCGCATCGGCGTCATCAACCTCGAACAGTGCGGTGGCGCCGGCCACATCGGTGACCACCAGACCGCGCTCCTGACGCAACCACCCGGCCTCGGCGTCATCGGCCAGCACCACGCGATAGCGGCTGGGACCACGACGGCGCATCTCGTCGGGCGCACCGTGAGCCGCGATCTCGCCCTCCGCGAGGATCACGAGGTCGTCGCACAGCCGCTCGACCAGGTCGAGCTGGTGGCTGGAGAACAGGATCGGCACGTCGGCGTCGACCTCGCCCAGCAGACCCGCCATGGAGTCGACGGCCATCGGGTCAAGCCCGCTGAACGGCTCGTCGAGGATCAGGGCGGGCGGCCGGTGGATCAGTGCGGCGGCGATCTGGACCCGCTGCTGGTTGCCGAGGGACAGAGTTTGCAGGACGTGACTGGAGCGGTCTTCGAGACCGAAGCGCTCGAGCAACTCATGGGCGCGTCGTCTGCCGTCGGCCGCCGAGCCGCCGTGCAGCTGTGCGAAGAACACCAGCTGGTCGACGACCCTCATCTTGGGGTACAGGCCGCGTTCCTCGGGCATGTAGCCGAAGCTGCGCCGCAGATCCTCCCGCAACGGCGCACCGTCCCACAGCACCTCCCCGTCGGAGGCGGCGAGCACACCGACGATGATGCGCATCGTCGTCGTCTTGCCGGCGCCGTTGCCGCCGACGAAGCCGGTCAGCCGACCCGGGACCACATCGAAGGAGATGTCGTCGACAGCAACGATGTCACCGAAGCGTCTGGTGAGATTCTTGACGCTGAGCATGGTGGCCCTCCCGCGTTGCGTTCGCGGCGTACTCCCCACGCCAGATACCCACTTCCCATGGGATGCAACCCGTGGGACGTACGGCTTACCAGGGGACCTTGGCAGACCGTACGCCGCAGGCCGGGCCACGAAGGAGGCAGCTCGACACGGCGTACGCTGGACGGGTGACTGTGATTCCCGAGGGCCGTAAGCTGCTCCGTCTCGAGGTGCGCAACGCACAGACGCCGATCGAGAAGAAGCCGGCATGGATCAAGACCCGGGCCAGGATGGGGCCGCAGTACCAGGAGCTCCAGTCGCTGGTGAAGTCCGAGGGTCTGCACACGGTCTGCCAGGAGGCCGGTTGCCCCAACATCTACGAGTGCTGGGAGGACCGGGAGGCGACGTTCCTCATCGGCGGCGACCAGTGCACCCGGCGCTGCGACTTCTGCCAGATCGACACCGGCAAGCCGGCCGACTTCGACGCCGACGAGCCTCGCCGGGTGGCGGAGTCGGTGCAGAAGATGGACCTGCGCTACGCGACCATCACCGGGGTCGCCCGCGACGATCTGCCCGACGGCGGTGCATGGCTGTACGCCGAGACCGTGCGTCAGATCCACCAGATGCTGCCCGGCACCGGCGTCGAGCTGCTCATCCCTGACTTCGACGCCGACCCCGACCAGCTGGCCGAGGTGTTCGGTTCCCGGCCGGAGGTGCTCGCCCACAACATCGAGACCGTGCCGCGCATCTTCAAGCGCATCCGGCCAGGGTTCCGCTACCAGCGCTCGCTGGACGTCATCACCGCAGCCCGTGAGGACGGCCTGGTCACCAAGTCCAATCTCATCCTCGGCATGGGCGAGCGCATCGACGAAGTGGTCGAAGCCATGCAGGATCTGCACGGCGCCGGCTGCGACCTGCTGACGATCACGCAGTACCTTCGGCCGTCTGCGCGCCACCATCCCGTCGAGCGGTGGGTCGACCCGCAGGAGTTCGTCGACCTCGCCGCGGCAGCCGAGGAACTCGGTTTCGTCGGCGTGCTGTCCGGGCCGCTGGTGCGCTCGTCGTACCGTGCAGGCCGGCTGTACCAACAGGCCATCGCTGCACGCGCGACCGCGTAGGCTAGCCGAGCCACCCACCCCTCGTACGACGAAAGCGCCACCATGTCGAGCACCGCTCCCGCCGAACCGAAGAAGGGCCGCCTGCGCCAGATCGGGCAGGCATACAAGATCACCAAGCGCCACGACAAGCACATCGGGCTGGTGCTGCTCGCGTGGTTCCTCGTGGTCGGCGGCGTCGTCGGCCTGCTGGGCTCACTGATCAGCCTGTGGTTCGCGATCCCGATGGGCATCATGACCGGCCTGCTCGCCGTGATCATCGTGTTCGGACGCCGCGCCGAACGCGCTACGTACGCCCAGGTGGACGGACAGATCGGCGCGGGCGCCGGAGCGCTGCAGATGCTGAAGCGCGGCTGGGTCGTCAAGCCCGCCGTGGCGTTCACCAAGAACCAGGACGTCGTGCACCGGGTCCTCGGCACGCCGGGCATCGTGCTGGTCGGAGAGGGCCACCCGACCAGGGTGAAGAACCTGCTGGCCTCCGAGCGCAAGAAGCACGCCCGGGCGGCACCCGAGGTGCCGATCCACGAGGTCGTCGTCGGCGACTCCCAGGGCGCCGTGCCGCTGGCCAAGCTGGTCAAGCATGTTCGCAAGCTCCCGCGCGTCATCCGCCCCGGCGACATGACCGAGCTCATCTCGCGGTTGCGCGCACTGGACGCGATGCGCCCTCAGACCCCGATGCCCCGTGGACCGGCGCCCACCAGCATGAAGGGCGCCCGCAAGCTCATGCAGGGCCGCTGACCTGTCGTACCACGTGGGTCAGGTGGCGATGACCACGGTGCCGACCGCCAGGTCGTGCAAGCCGCGCCGGTCCTTGTCGAACACCACCGCGGGGATCACCAGGCAGATCAGCGCGGAACGCAGGCCCGCCCGCGGCACGCCGACGGGACGACCGTCCAGCCGGGCGACGCGGATGCCGAGGACTCGGTGCCCCAGGGAGCTGCCGAGCAGGCCCACCAGCAGCGTGAGCTCCACGAACAGCACCAGCAGCGGCGTCAGCCTCGTCGCGGTCTCTGACAGCTCGAGCTGCGGTGAGATCAGGGCAGTGACGCCGAGGCTCGCGAACCAGTCGACGAACAGGGCGAGCGCCCTCCTGCCCCATGGTGCCGTCGAGCCCGTACCGCTCTCGGGGAGACCGAAGCGTTGACCGGGATAGTCGTCGCCTCGGTCGCTGGACACGCTTGCGAGCCTATCCAGCCGGACCTGCCTGCTCTGCCTCCATGTCTCGCCAGCTCGTGGGTGGCCGCCGTAACATCGCCGAAACCAACCGGACACCGAGGTGTCACGGCTTCGTTCTACGGTGATGACCACGGTACGAGTTGGGACTACGGCTGCTTCGCGCGGTCCTTGGAGGACGCATGTTCGGCAACGCCGACGAACTGTTCACGTACATCGCGGACGAGGGGGTCGAGTTCGTCGACGTCCGGTTCTGCGACTTGCCCGGCATCATGCAGCACTTCACGGTGCCGGTGTCGACGTTCACCCCGGACACCGTCGAGGACGGCCTGATGTTCGACGGCTCGTCGATCCGCGGCTTCCAGGCCATCCACGAGTCGGACATGGCGCTGTTCCCGGACGTGACCACCGCGTATGTCGACCCGTTCCGCAAGGACAAGACGCTCGCACTGAACTTCTTCATCCACGACCCGCTGACCGGTGAGGCGTACTCCCGCGATCCCCGCAACATCGCCCGCAAGGCCGAGAACTACCTCAAGAGCACCGGGATCGGCGACACGGCGTTCTTCGCGCCCGAGGCGGAGTTCTACGTCTTCGACGACGTGCGGTTCGAGACCAAGTCCAACACCGGCTACTACTCCATCGACTCCGTCGCCGGCGCCTGGAACACCGGGCGGGAAGAGGAGGGCGGCAACCTTGGGTCCAAGGTCCGTTACAAGGGCGGCTACTTCCCGGTCAGCCCCGTGGATCACTTCGCCGACCTCCGCGCCACCATGAGCAAGCAGCTCGAGTCGGCCGGCCTGCTCGTCGAACGTCAGCACCACGAGGTCGGCACCGCGGGCCAGGCGGAGATCAACTACCGCTTCAACTCGATGCTGAACGCTGCCGACGACGTGATGAAGTTCAAGTACATCATCCGCAACACCGCTTGGGCGGCCGGCAAGACGGCCACCTTCATGCCCAAACCGATCTTCGGGGACAACGGCTCGGGCATGCACGTCCACCAGTCCATCTGGAAAGACGGGACGCCGCTGTTCTTCGACGAGACCGGGTACGCCGGGCTGTCGGACACCGCTCGTTACTACATCGGCGGCATCCTCAAGCACGCCCCGTCGCTGCTGGCGTTCACCAACCCGACGGTGAACTCCTACCACCGCCTGGTGCCGGGCTTCGAGGCTCCGGTGAACCTGGTCTACAGCCAGCGCAACCGCTCCGCCTGCATCCGGATCCCGATCACCGGGACCAGCCCCAAGGCCAAGCGCATCGAGTTCCGCTGCCCGGACCCGTCGGCCAACGCCTACCTCGCGTTCTCCGCGATGCTGCTGGCCGGGCTGGACGGCGTCAAGAACAAGATCGAGCCCGCGACCCCGATCGACAAGGACCT
>Ga0136627_1000976_pt1 | contig 11207 bp, 8 predicted proteins | sample AntDrymUQ4892206_2_FD_104652 | JGI IMG/M metagenome (GOLD analysis project Ga0136627, IMG submission 104652) | Polar desert sand microbial communities from Dry Valleys, Antarctica - metaG UQ489 (22.06) | ecosystem: Environmental > Terrestrial > Soil > Desert | place: Antarctica: Dry Valley... | reverse complement strand
GCTCACGCGCCTGGACACCGCGACGCCGGTGCGCACGATCCCCGAGCTCGCCGACTACCTCGACAAGGACGTCGTGCCGCTGATCGAGGCCGAGGGCCGGGACTTCGAGCGCTTCGCCGGCCCGTGGCCGCCGATCGACGTGCTGCCCGCGATCGTGCTGGCGATCGGCGTGCTGCTGACGATCTACGCGACGGCGATGCTGTTCCTCGTCACAAAGCCTCCGCCGCGTTACTGATCCAGGTCGCGACGAGCGAGCCGGCGTCGAAGGCGCCTTCGTGCAGGACGCCGACGCCATCCTCGGGCTGCGCAACGAGGGCCGCCTGAAGTCCGACGTGATGCGCGAGATTCAGCGCGACCTGGATCTCGAGGAGGCGCGCCTGCCCGCCTGATCGGCGCGACGAACAATGTTCTGCACCGGTGCGGACGCCTGCGACGTCCTGATCAGCCGCCGGCTGGGCTGCGAGCATCGACGAGGTCGTCGATGATCGCGAAGTCCTTGAGGTTGTTGGTCAGCAGCACCGCCCCGTGGACGTTGGCCGTCGCGGCGATGGCAAGGTCGGCTGCGCGCCGGCGCGGCTGCCCGTCGCGGTCGGCGACCGCCGCCTGCAGGCGACCCCATTCGCGCGCGACCCGGTCATCGACGGGCAGAGGATCGGGGAAGCGCGCCTCCAGCATGCCCAGCCGCGTGGCTCGTTTCGCGCGCGTGTCGTCGTCCGTCGCCACGAGCAGGCCGAAATGCAGCTCGGCGATCGAGACGGCGCTGATCGCCGAGGCGGTGCCCGGCGACACAGCTTCCCCGCCGATGAGCACGGAGGTGTCGAGGACCGCTCGCACGGTCTACCGCCCCCAAGCGTCGCCCAGATCGGCGCGAAAGCCCTCCAGGTCGTGCTCGAGCGCCGGGTCTGCCGGCAGGTCCCACAGCTCGCGCAGATCCGCGGCGTCGACCCACCGGCGTGCGCGGATCGGTCCGAGCTCGGCGACCGGCCGACCGGACTCGTCGTAGGTCAGCAGGTCGCCACCGAGCATGCGGGCGCAGGCGAGCACCATCGCGTCGGGGAGGCGCAGGCTTGCGTGCTGTGCGCGCAGTGCGGCGGCCTGCTCGGCGGCGCGTGCCGTGAGCGGCGCCACGGTGATCCCCATCGCCGCGATCGCATCGCGCGCTTCGGCGATGCGGCCCGCGCGGGCGAACGCGACGACCTCGCTGTATGCACTTGCCGCCACGATCAGCGAGCGGCCTTCCTGATCGGCGCGCTCGACATCGGCGACCGACCGCTCGTGGTGGGCGTCCGCACGGTCGAGCAGTCCGATCAGGACGCTCGCATCGAGGATCAGCGCCGCCATTCGTCGCGCAGCCGTTCGAGCTCTCCAGGCTCGTAGATTCCGGTCGCGATCCCGGCGTGACGACGGATTCGCGATTCTCGCGCGGCGACGATCAGCTCGCCGTCACCCGCCGCGCGGATCGTGACCTCGTCTCCGGCGCCGATGCCGGCAATGCGCAGCGCTTCGACGGGCAGGGGTCACCTGGTTCTTCGAGGACACGCGAGGCATGGCCTTTACCGTAGCGCGCCATTGTGTAAAGGCGCACCTGCAGAGAGCTACGCCCGCGCGTCGGCAGCCAGCGCCGGCTCGTCCTCGGGCGGGCCGTCGCGCGGGTCGTGGTCGCGCTTCTTCGTGGCGTCGCGATCGGAGCCGGCGATGATGTCGTCCGGCGCGCGCTCCTTGGGCAGGAAGCCGGACTTCATGCCGAAGTAGACGGCCTGCGGGTGATGGGCGATGATCGCCAGCGTCGACTGCTCGGGCTCGACGGCGAAGCCGCCGGTCAGCGACAGGCCGATCGAGGGCGCGTCGAGCAGGCGGTAGATCTTCTCGTGCTCGGACTGCTCGGGGCAGGCGGGATAGCCCCACGAGTAGCGCCGGCCCTCGGTCGGGCCGATGCCGAGCTCCTCGCGCACGCGTGAATGCAGCCACTCGGCGGTGCCTTCGGCCGACTGCACGCCGAGCCCGTGGGTGAAGAGCTGGTCGGCGTACTCGCCCTCGGCCTCCAGCGCCGTGATGACCTCCGTCACGCGCGGGCCGACGGTCACCGCCTGCAGCGCGACGACATCAAGCTCGTCGGCGTCGCGCGGTCGGAAGAAGTCCGCAAGGCAGATGCGGTGATGCTCGGGCTGGCGCGGGAACACGAGCCGCTCGAGCACCGTCTCGCGGTCGTCGGGGTCCAGCACGACGACGTCGTTGCCCTCGCTGTAGCAGGGGAAGTACCCCAGGAGCGCGCGCGGGCCGAGGTAGTCCTGCTCGCGCCACATGCGCTCCAGGCGCGGCTGGAAGTCCTCGTCGATGAGCTTGCGCCACGCTTCGCCCTTCACGCCGCGACCGCCCCAGTGCAGCTTGAACAGGACGTGCGTGTCGAGGTGCGGGAAGATCTCGTCGAGCGGCACGTCGATCTCGCGGGCGCCCCAGAACGGCGGCGTCGGGATCGGTACGTTGGTGCGGGCGGCCGAGCGGACGCTGTCGTCGTCGGTGATCAGCGGCGGCGGGTCCTTGCCGTACAGCCGAAAGTGCAGGGCGGCGGCCTGCGTCTTCTCGAGCAGCGCGGCGCGGCCCTCCTGCTCGATCAGCTGCTCCATCTTGTTCAGGCCCTCGAAGGCGTCCTTGCAGTAGAAGACGCCGGGCTCGTAGATGTCGTCGGCCGCCTTGCCCTTCGGGTACAGCGCCCGCAGGCCGAAGTCACGGTTGATCGCCGCTCCGCCGATCAGCACCGGGTAGTCCAGGCCCTTCTCGTGCAGCTCCTCGATGCACAGCGGCATCTGCTTGGAGGTCGACACGAGCAGCGCGCTGAGGCCGATCGCCGTCGCATTGCGCTCCTGGGCGGCTTCGAGAATCGACGAGATCGGCACCTGCTTGCCGAGGTCGACGACCGTGTAGCCGTTGTTCGTGAGGATCGTGTTGACCAGCGACTTGCCGATGTCGTGCACGTCGCCGAAGACCGTCGCGAGCACGACCGTCCCCTTCGTGTAGCCCTCGACCTTCTCGAGGTAGTTCTCCAACTGCGCGACGGCGCGCTTCATGACGGTCGCGGACTGCAGCACGAACGGCAGGATCAGCTCGCCGGCGCCGAACTTGTCGCCGACCTCCTTCATCGCCGGCAGCAGCACCTCGTTGAGCGTCGGCACCGCGCCGAGCTTCTCGACGGCGGCATCGACCCAATCCTCGACGCCCTCCTTCCTGCGGCGCAGGATGTGGAAGTGCAGCGCCTCCTCGGGCTCCATGCCCTCGGTCGGGTCGGCCTTCTCGTCCTCGGCCTCATGCGACTGGGACTCGAAGTGGGCGATGAACAGCTCCAGCGCGTCCTCGCGGCGGTTGAAGACGAGGTCGTCGGCGAGCGCGCGCTCGGCCTCGCCGATCTCCGAGTACGGCGTGATGTGGTTCGGGTTGACCATCGCGAGGTCCAGCCCGGCCTCGACGCAGTGGTGCAGGAAGACGGAGTTCAGCACGGCCCGCGCGCGGGGGCCGACGCCGAAGGAGACGTTGGAGACACCGAGCGAGGTCTTGACGCCGTGGATGTGCTCCTTGACGAGGCGGATGCCCTCGATCGTCTCGACGGCCGACGGCCGCCACTCCTCGTCGCCGGTCGTCAGCGTGAACGTCAGCACGTCGAAGATCAGCGCCTCGGGGTCCAGGCCGTGCTCGTCACAGCACAGCTCCTTCAGCCGTTGCGCGATCTCCAGCTTGCGCTGTGCGGTCTTCGCCATCCCGACCTCGTCGATCGTCAGCGCGATCAGACATGCGCCGTGGGCGAGGGCGATCGGCACGACGCGGTCGAGCTTGTCGCGGCCGGCCTCGAGGTTGATCGAGTTGACGATCGCGCGGCCCGGGATCTGCTCGAGCGCGGTCTCGATGACGTCGGGCTCGGTCGAGTCGACCTGGATCGGCGCCGGCTGGGCGAGCGACACGCGCTCGGCCACGCGGCGCATCTGCTCACCCTCGTCGTCGCGCTCGACGAGCGCGACGCAGAGATCGAGCACGTGCGCGCCGCCCTCGACCTGATCCTCGGCGATCTGGCTGAGGCCGTCGTAGTCGTCGGCCAGCAGCATCTCCTTGGCCTTGCGCGAGCCCTGGGAGTTGACGCGTTCGCCGACCATCGTCGGCCGTGGCTCCTGCACGAGCGTGGTGGCGGCGATCATCGAGCTGACGTGCGTCTCGCGCGGGGCGGGACGCGGCTTGCAGCGCTTGCCCTTGATGCCCTCGGCGACCATGCGGATGTGCTCCGGGGTCGTCCCGCAGCAGCCGCCGACGATGCTCACGTCATAGCGCTTGACGAAGTCGATCAGCGTCTTGGAGAACTGCTCGGGACCCTCGGGGAAGATCGTCTCGCCGTCGGGGCCCTGGATCGGGATGCCGGCGTTGGGGATGCACGAGACAGGCACCGGCGAGTACTCGCCGAGGAAGCGGATCGCGTCGCGCATGTCCTCGGGCCCGGTCGAGCAGTTCAGGCCGATCGCGTCGACGTTCAGCGCCTCGAGCGTCGTCAGCACCGCCGAGATGTCGGTGCCCAGCAGCATCTTGCCGCCATTGGGCAGCAGCGAGACCTGGGCCTGGATCGGGACGTCGCGGTCGGCGAGCTTCATCGCGGCGCGCGCCCCGAAGATCGCGGCCTTGACCTCGAGGATGTCCTGCGCGGTCTCGATCACCAGGACGTCGACGCCGCCCTCCAGCAGTCCGAAGCACTGCTCGGAGAAGGTGTCGGCGAGCGTGCGAAATGCGATGTCGCCGAGTGTCGCGTCATCGGACGCCGGCAGAAAGCCGGTCGGGCCGACCGAGCCGGCGACGAAGCGCTTCTCGCCGGCGGCCTTGCGGGCGATCTCGGCGCCGCGCCGGTTGATCTCGATCGTGGAGTCGCCGAGTCCCCATTCGTCGAGCTTCAGCCGGCTGGCCTGGAAGGTGTCGGTCTGCACGACGTCCGCGCCGGCTTCGACGAAGGACGTGTGCACGCCCTCGATGACGTCCGGGCGGTTGAGGACGAGCGCCTCGTGTGCGCGACCGGGAAGCTTGTAGTCGTCCTCGAGCGACAGATCGAACTGCTCGAGCGTGGCGCCCATGCCCCCGTCGAGCAGCACGACATGGGTGCGGATGGCTGATCGGTAGTCGCGCATTCACCATCGATGCTAGGCCACGATCGCGCCAGAACCGGCGCAGCTCAGGCTTTCTTTATGTCTGTTGTGGAAAGGCGATAGCTAGGCGAACGCCCACTCGCCGGCGCCAAGATGCACCTCGAGGCCCTCGACGTGGCGATGCTCGAGCGAGCGGACGCGGGCAAGCCACGGGCGCCCGACGGTATGCGCACGGTCGGCGTCCTCGTCGTCGATCGCTGCGGCGAAAGCCCGCCAGGCATCCACGAGGTCATCGCAGACGAGCGCTGTGCGCCCGAGCTGCGCGGAGCCGAGCAACGCGGCGGCGTCGTGTTCGAAGCGGGCTTGCAGCGAGCGATACAGCGTGCCGCCATTGGCGCCGTCGCGGATGCGTAGGCACAGCTCCTCGAGCGTTCGTGCCAGGTCTGGGCCGGCGGTCTCGGGCAGCCTCGGCCAGGCGGTCGCCAGCGCATCGATGGCGTCCAGGCCGCAGCGGATCTCCGGCTGGTCCATGCGGCGCGCGCGGCGCATGTTGTGCACGACGCAGGCGACCGCCGCCCTGATCGCGGGCCTCGGTGCGGCAAGGGGCTCGCCGGGGCGAACGCGCAGCAGGCCGTGGCGTGCCGGCGCCGGCACGCCACATGAGGCGCGGGCTGCCGCGAGCGAGGAGAGGCTGCACTGCTGCTGATCGGGGAAGCGGCCGTCGAGCACCCTGGCGATGCCGGCGACGCTGTCGTAACCCGTGACGACGATCGCGTGGCGGGTGTCGTGGCGGCGCTCGGCGTGGTAGTCGAGCGCGCCGACGTCGGCGCGCAGCAGCGTCGGCGTGCCGGCGTCGAGCTCCAGTGCCAGCATCTCCCAGCCGGAGGCGTAGTCGTCGGTCTCGCACCACTCCGCGCTCAGGCCGATGTGGCGGCAGAGGTCGATCTCCAGGGAGGGCGCGCGGCCGTCGAGGTCCAGCATCGCCGCCGGTCGCTCTCCGATCCTCAGGCGCAGGTCCAGCGCACCCGAGAGCCCGAAGATCGTGCCCTCCGACAGCGGCTCGGGCGCGTAGGAGAGGCGGTGGTACTCGAGCAGGTCGCGCAGCGAGCCGGTGGCCGCGTGATCGGCGACGCGGTGATGGACGCCGGCGCTGGCACGCTGCGTCGTCGCGCCGTTCATCTGAAGCGCGGCGAAGCGGAGGCATGGCCGCGGTCCATGATCGTCCGGCGTGACATCAGGCTGAACACTGTTCACCGGACGGTCGCGTTCAGTCGATCGCCGCGCTGAACAACCGGCCGGCGCGCCCCCCGGCAGTCCCCGCGGAAGGTCGCCCCGCCTTGCTTCCGAGACGAAGCCCCGCGATCGCGGGGCTTCCAGGTACGGCTGTGCCGGGCGTTACTTGATGAAGAGGATCTCGTGGTACTTCGGCAGCGGCCAGAGGTCGTCGGCGACGAGCTTCTCGAGCTTGTCGGCGAGCGTGCGGACCGCGGTCATCGCGGGGACCACCGTGTCGCGCATGTAGTGGGCGAGCTCGAGGCCCTCCAGGCCGGGATCTCCGTTGGCCTCCTCCAGCGCGACGATCGCGCCGTGGAAGTCGCCCACGTAGGGCGCGAACTCGTCGATCAGGCCCTGGCGCTCGGAGGCCATCAGCTGCGTCAGGTGGCGCACGGCCGCGGGCAGCAGCATCGTGCGCGCGATCGACGACGCGGTCTCGGATTCGATGTTGAGCTTGACGAAGTACTGCTCGATGGCGACCTCGTAGCGGGACTCCATCTCGCGCTGCGACAGAACGCCGTACTTGCTCATGACAGCGACCGTCTGCTCGTGGACGAACCACGGCAGCGCGTCGGGCGTCGTGCGCAGGTTGGCCAACCCGCGCGACTCGGCCTCGATGTGCCAGTCCTCGGAGTAGTTGTCGCCGCTGAAGACGACCGCCTTGTTGGCGTTGTAGGCGTCCTTGACCACCGCGATGACCGCCTCCGCGAGTGCCGTGCCCCCGTCGAGCCTGGCCTTCAGCGCCTCGGAGAGCTCGTCGATCGCTTCCGCGGCGATCGTGTTGAGCACCGTGTTGGGGAAGCCCAGCGACGATGTCGAGCCGAGCATGCGGAACTCGAACTTGTTGCCGGTGAACGCGAACGGCGACGTGCGGTTGCGATCGCCGCCGTGCAGCGGCAGCGGGGGCAGGACCGGCGTGCCGAGCCCGAGAAAGCCGTTGTCGGAGGAGACCGCGGCATCGCCTGCGGCGATCGCGTCGAAGACCTTCTCAAGCTCGCCGCCGAGGAAGATCGAGATGATCGCGGGCGGCGCCTCGTTGGCGCCCAGGCGATGGTCCTGGCCGACGTTGGCGACCGACGCACGCAGCAGCGCCTGATGCTTGTTGACGGCCTGCACGACGGCCGCGCAGAAGAACAGGAACTGGATGTTCTCGTGCGGGGTGTCGCCCGGCTCGAGCAGGTTGGCGCCCGTGTCGGTGCCCATCGACCAGTTGTTGTGCTTGCCCGATCCGTTGACGCCCGCGAAGGGCTTCTCGTGCAGCAGGCACACGAGGCCATAGCGTCGGGCGATGTTCTGCAGCAGTTGCATCGTCAGCTGCTGGTGATCGCAGCTGACGTTGGAGTTCTCGAAGATCGGCGCCAGCTCGTACTGGTTCGGAGCGACCTCGTTGTGGCGTGTCTTGACCGGCACGCCGAGCTTGGCCAGCTCGCGCTCGGTCTCCATCATGCAGGCGAGGATCCGCTCGGGGATCGAGCCGAAGTAGTGCTCGTCGAGCTCGTGGCCCTTCGGCGGCTTGGCGCCGAACAGCGTGCGTCCCGTCGTCACGAGATCCGGACGCTCGAAGTAGTACTGCTCGTCGATCAGGAAGTACTCCTGCTCGGGTCCGACGGTGGTGAAGACCCGCGCGGCCTCTTCGTCGCCCAGCAGCTTCAGCGCGCCGATCGCTGCGGTCGAGAGTGCGTCCATCGAGCGCAGCAGCGGGATCTTTGAGTCCAGCGCCTCGCCCGTCCACGAGACGAACGCCGTCGGAATGCACAGCAGCGCCCCGTTGGGGTTCTCCAGGATGAACGCGGGAGACGTCGGGTCCCACGCGGTGTAGCCGCGGGCCTCGAACGTCGCGCGGATGCCGCCGGTGGGAAACGACGAGGCGTCGGGCTCGCCCTGGATCAGCTCCTTGCCGGAGAAGTCGGCGATCGCCGAGCCCTCGCCGGTGGGCCCGTAGAAGGAGTCGTGCTTCTCGGCGGTCATGCCGGTCAGCGGCTGGAACCAGTGCGTGTAGTGCGTCGCGCCGCGTTCAAGCGCCCACTCCTTCATCGCCTGCGCGATCGAGTCGGCGAGCATCGTGTCGAGGGCCTCACCACGCGCCAGGGAGCTCTGGAGCGCTTTGAAGACGTGCTTGGGCAGGCGCTGGCGCTGGACCTCGAGGCTGAAGACGTTGGCCCCGAAGACCTGGTTGACGGGAAGCGTGAGATCGGGCGAGCCGAGCGCTCCGCCGTTGGCGCTCCACTGCGCTGCTGTGACGTTCTGCTGCCTGATGCGGGTCATGCTCCTCCTCGTGGTGGCCGCGTCACGGCGGCTGCTGGTTGTTCGCAGCCTACGAAGGCCTTACCGCCGAGTCCAATCCCCGATGGCGAAGACTCCGGCGCGATCTTTGAACTTTGGGACAAAGACCCTGCGAGCGGCCGACCGGAGACTGGCACGGCACTCGAACCTCCAGGGAGGAATGCCTACATGAGACCCACCAACGTGGTCAAAGGCGCCCTAGTGGCGATCCTGACCTTGCTGATTCTGCCGGCGGGCGCACTGGCTCAGAATGGGCCGTCGCTGGACACCGTGGTTGGCGAGGTCAACGTCCTGTGGGTGCTGGTGGGAACCGTGCTCGTGTTCTTCATGCAGGCCGGCTTCGCGTTCCTGGAGATCGGCTTCTCCCGCGGCAAGAACGCGGGCATGGGGATCGCCAAGATCCTCGTCAACTTCTCGATCGCCAGCGTCGTCTGGTGGGCGTTCGGCTTCGGCATCGCCTTCGGCGGCGATGGCGTGATCGCGGGCAACAGCGGCTGGCTGTTCCAGTTCGGCCGCGATGTCGCGGGCGAGAGCGCCACCGGCGAGACGGCATCCTTCTTCATCTTCCAGTTCATGTTCGCGGCCGTCTCGCTCGCGATCGTCTGGGGCACGACGCTCGAGCGCATGAAGTTCGCGGCGTACATCCCGTTCGCCGTCGTGTTCGCCGGCGTGATCTACCCGCTGATCGCCCACTGGGGCTTCGGCGGCGGCCTGTTCGCCGAGATCGGCAGCGGCGTGCAGGACTTCGCCGGCTCCTCGGTCGTGCACCTCACCGGCGCCACCGCGGCGCTGGCGGCCGTGATCCTGCTCGGACCGCGCAGAGGCAAGTACGGCGCCGACGGCAAGCCGCGCGCCATCCCGGGGCACAACATGCCGCTCTTCGGGCTCGGCGTGCTGATCCTGTGGCTCGGTTGGTTTGGCTTCAACGGCGCCTCGACGCTCGGTACGACCGACAACCGCTTCGCCGAGGTCATTGCCGTGACGAACCTCGGCGCCGCCGGCGGCGTCATCGGCGCGATGATCATCGGCGCGATGAAGCAGAAGACGCTGGACATCGGCATGGTCGGCAACGGCGCGATCGCCGGTCTCGTCGCGATCACCGCACCGTCGGGCTACGTCGAGTTCTGGGCAGCGCCGATGATCGGCCTGGTCGGTGGCCTGCTCGTGGTGATCTGCGTGCTGGCGATCGACAAGAAGCTCGACGATCCCGTCGGCGCGCTGTCCGCGCACGGTGTCGCCGGCATCTGGGGGACGCTCGCGTGCGGTGTGTTCACGTCTCCGCGCCTCGCGGAGTCCGTCGGGATCGGCAAGGCGGGCCTCGTCTACGGCGGAGGCGTCGAGCAGCTCGGGGTGCAGGCCGCCGCAGTCGTGCTGACCTTCCTGACGGTGTTCGTGCTGTCGTTCATCACGCTGACGATCATCAAGGCCACGATCGGCCTGCGGGTCAGCGAAGAGGAGGAGCTCGCCGGCCTGGACATCTCCGAGCACGGCATGTACGGCTACCCGGAGCAGTTCATCCCATCCGCGGAGCTCGTCGGCTACGGGGGCGGACCCTCCGCGACCATCCCGCCGGCTGCGGTCACCGCGATGTCCTCGAAGGAGATGCCCGCATGAAGATGGTGATCGCATATGTCAGGCATGAAGCCTTCGAGCCGATCAGGACCGAGCTGCTCACGCTGGGCTTTCCCTCGCTGTCGATCTCAGAGGTCAAGGGCTCGGGTCGCCAGAAGGGCATCACCGAGCGCTACCGCGGCGCGGAGCTGACCAACTACCTGCGCCCGAAGATCAAGATCGAGTGCGTGGTCGCGTCGAAGGACCTGATGACGATCATCGACACGATCCTCAAGCACGGACGCACCGGAGCCGTCGGCGACGGCAAGGTCTTCGTGATGCCCGTCGAGGAGGCCTACCGCATCAGGACCGGAGAATCCGGTGAGGAGACGTTGCAGGCCCACCCGGACGCCGCCGCCGCGGCGTCCGGCTAGGGGGTGGTGAGGGGGTGGCCGCCCCGCCGACCGCGGCCACCCTCGTCGAGCGGCTCCGGGGACTGCACCTGCGGATGGTCGATGCCGTCCTCACCGGCGACGGCCTCGAGCGCGTCGCCGAGCTGACCGCGGAGGCCGTCGGAGGATCCGTGGCGATCGTCATCCCCCGTCTGGGCAGCGCCGTCATGGCGCCCGCCGGGACGGTGGCGGACGAACGCCTGCCCGAGCTGCGCCACTACGTCGCCGATCTCGTGCAGGACCGCCCCGCGCACGCGCCGCGCGGCGTCGCGGTCGAGATCCCGATCGCGTCGGGCGACGAGACCGTGGGCGCGGTGCTGCTGATGGAGGGCAGCGTCGCCGCCGTCGACGAGGCGGCCGACTATCTGCATCTCGCCGCGGTGGCCTCGCTCACCGAGGTCGCCGTCGAGGAGGCGCGCGACGAGGTCGAGCAGAACCTGCGCGGCTCGTTTCTGGAGGATCTGCGGGCGGGCAACGCCCTGTCGCTCGATGAGCTGGTGCGCCGCTGCGTGCGGCTGGGCTGCGATCTCTCGCGCAG
>Ga0136627_1000975_pt1 | contig 11211 bp, 10 predicted proteins | sample AntDrymUQ4892206_2_FD_104652 | JGI IMG/M metagenome (GOLD analysis project Ga0136627, IMG submission 104652) | Polar desert sand microbial communities from Dry Valleys, Antarctica - metaG UQ489 (22.06) | ecosystem: Environmental > Terrestrial > Soil > Desert | place: Antarctica: Dry Valley... | reverse complement strand
CCAGCACACCGACGTCACCCGTAAGAGCCTCAGCCTGGTGGCGCTGCGCCACGACGACGAGCACCCGCAGGTCATGCGCCGCTTCGAGATGGTGGCCGAGCTGGTGCACGACAAGGTGGCCGGAATGTACGAGGTCCATGCCGAGGGTGAAGGGGAATTGGCGCAGCTCCTCGACCTGGTGATCTACGGTGACTACGTCTCCCTGCACCTGGCAGACGTCGAGGGGATCGATCCCGGGCCCGTGCCCACCCTTGCCGGCTTGAAGCAAGAGTTCATCCCGGCCCTCTGATTCCACCTTCTCCTAATCCCATCTGAAAGACGTGAGGTTCCTACTGTGACCATTCCCAACTTCGACATCGCCGATGGCGGCTTGGCCGATCTCGGCCAGCAGCGCATCGCCTGGGCCGACACCCACATGCCGGTGCTCACGTCCATCCGCGAGCGCTTCGCCAAGGAACGGCCACTCGAGGGCATCACCGTGGCGGCCTGCCTGCACATCACCACGGAGACGGCCAACCTCCTGCGCACCCTCAAGGCGGGCGGCGCCGAGGTCCACGCCTGCGCCTCCAACCCCTTGTCCACCCAGGACGACGTGGCCGCCTCGCTGGTTCGCGACGAGGACATCGCCACCTACGCCATCAAGGGCGAGAACACCGAGACCTACTTCCGCCACATGGATGCCGTGCTCGACCAGCACCCCCAGCTCACCATGGACGACGGGTGCGACCTGGTGTCGCGTCTCCACCAGCAGCGCTCCGACCAGGTACCCGAGGTGCTCGCAGGCACGGAGGAGACCACCACCGGCGTCATCCGGTTGCGGGCCATGGAGGCCGACAAGGCTCTCCGGTTCCCCATCGTCGCCGTCAACGACGCCGCCACCAAGCACATGTTCGACAATCGCTACGGCACCGGGCAGTCCACGCTCGACGGCGTCATCCGGGCCACCAACATCCTCCTCGCCGGCAGCCGGGTCGTGGTGGCCGGGTACGGCTACTGCGGCAAGGGCGTGGCCAGCCGGGCGCGGGGCATGGGCGCCGAGGTCTACGTCACCGAGATCGACCCCCTGCGGGCCCTCGAAGCGGTGATGGACGGCTTTCGCGTTGTCCCCATGGAGCAGGCCGCGCCCGAGGGCGACGTGTTCATCACCGTCACGGGCAACCGCGACGTGCTGCGCAAGGAGCACTTCGAGGCCATGAAGGACGGTGCCATCGTGGCCAACTCGGGCCACTTCGACATCGAGATCGACCTGGTCACGCTGGCCGGGATGGCGCAGGACGTGGACGGCGAGATCGGTCGGAACGTGCGGCCCTTCGTGAAGGAGTATCTCGTGCCCGGACGGAGTGGGGAACATCGGGTCATGGTCATCGCCGAGGGGCGGTTGGTGAACCTGAGCGCAGCGGAAGGCCATCCCGCCGCCGTCATGGACATGAGCTTCGCCAACCAGGCTTTGGCCGCCGAATGGGTGGTACAGAACACCGGCAAGCTCGAGAAGCGGGTGTACGACGTGCCCACCGACATCGATCAAGAGATCGCCCGCCTCAAGCTCGAGACCATGGGCGTCGAGCTCGACCGCCTCACCCCCGCCCAGGAGGAGTACCTCGCCTCCTGGACCATCGGTACCTGAGCGGCGAGCAACCTGGTCGCGCCCTCGCCCTGGGTGAAGTGCGATTGCGCTTCACATGACTCGCTCACGCCGAGACGGAGAAGCGCGGTCGCCGAGGGTCGCTCGAGTAGATGAGCCTTCGAGTAGTAGTTGGTCAGGACGCTGGCAGCGTCCTGACCCCAGAGCGCCGGCGCTACCGCGGAACGATCTTGCCCACGAATGAGCGCACTACTCGGCGGCTGCAAACGGCGAGGATCCGCTGAGCAAACGGGAGATACCGGGACGCGTGGCCCTTGTCCCTCTCAGCACGAAACGCCTCCGGCTACGGGGTCTCGAGCAAGCAGATCTCGAGGCCGTCCACGGCATCCTTGGTGATGACGAAGCTACGGCTCACGTGTCGTGGCGCCAGCCGAGCCGAGCATCCACCAGCGAGTGGCTCGAGAAGCGCATCGCCGCTGAGCGCGACTGTGGCCTCAGCATGTGGGGCATCGAGCGCTCGAACAGTGGCGAGCTGATCGGCCTCTGCGGTTTCTTCCCGCGGGCGGACGAACCGGAGATCGAGCTTGGCTACGTGGTCAAGGCATCTTCTTGGGGCGACGGGTATGGGACCGAGGCTGTGCGAGCGGCTGTTGGCGCCGTGACGCAAGCGGGGTATCGCGTGTATGCGACGATCCGACCGTGGAACGTCGCCTCGATCATTGTCGCCAAACGAGCTGGCCTCCACGCGGACGGTGAGGTCCGAGACGATCGAGGAACGCTCGTCATCTACCGGGCCGTGCCTTCGTCACCCTCAACGCCCTCCCGAGACTGAGCGGTTCTGCTGTAGTTCCGCCGTCAGGCCCCCCTTGGTGCACTTCTCAGAGTGGCTTGGTGCGCGATGGCCGGCGCACGGCAGTGACTGGCCTCCCGGCAGAGTGTGTCCTGGAGTGGCCCTACCCCACTGCGCCGCCGAGGACAGCTCGGCGCTCGGCCGGCTCCAGGTGGACCACCGAGTCGAGTGGGCCGAAGAGCCACGTCACACCCCGTTCGACCCGCTCGATCGACGTGCTCCCACCATCACCGCATGAAGACCCACAAAGGGTGGGCCTGACGGAGGGCAGCGGCAGGCGTTGCCGACAGCCTTCGTCGTCCCCGACGACCACGACACCCCGGTCGGGCCAAACGTGCCTCCAGGCGCGGCCTGACTCGACGTCGCCGCCTCAGGTCGTCTGGGTGGGTCAAGGTCTTTCAGAAGGCAGCGCGCCGGCCATGAACCGCTTCCGCGGCAAGGGACCGCCGACGAACACTGATGTGGACTCCCATCCTTCTCTAGCTCTCACCAGGGATGATCCTTCCAATTCGTGCAAGTAAGCAAGTAAGTAGTCGTCGGTGGTCCCCAACGCCAAACAGCACGGAGCGGTCATCGAAAGGTTGGACGCGAACCTCTTGATGGGCATGCGGCTACTCGGCTGGGATCGGTGCGGGGATGGTCAGGCGGTCCAGGAACAGCTGCACCAGGGGCCCTATGGCCAGGGCGAAGAGCAGCGTTCCGATGCCTACGTTGCCGCCCAGGGCCCAACCTGCCCCCAGGGCCGACAGCTCGATGAGGGTGCGCACGAGACGCAACGAGTAGCCGCGGGCAGCCAGGCCGGTCATCAGTCCGTCCCGGGGCCCGGGGCCGAGGCCGGCCCCGATGTAGAGACCCGAGCCCAGGCCCATCAGGGCCAGCCCGGCGAGGAGGAATGCCCATCGGGTGGCCAAGCGGTCCGGCTCGGGCGCCACGACCAGCACGGCGTCGATCACCAGGCCGATCAGGAGGGCGTTGCAGAGCGTGCCGATGCCCAGGCGCTGGCGCAGGGGCACCCAGCCGAGGAGCACTACCAAGCCCACGAGGATGACCAGGGTCCCGATGGGCAGGCCCGCCAGCGTCGACAGACCCTGGTGGAGCACATCCCAAGGCCCGAGCCCGAGCCGAGCCCGGACCATGAGGGCCAACCCCACGCCGCACGCGGCGAGACCTGGGAACAGCTGGAGAAGGCGCCGGCGCAGCCCCCTGCGGGCGGGGAGCTCGAGCACGGGGGCCAACGCTACCGACCGCCCCGCTGTTCTAGTGGCGGGATCGCACGCCGGAACGTGAGATTCCGCCACCAGAACAGGTTCTGGCGGGAGAGGGTCAGGGCACTGTCACAGGGTGGCGGCATCCTGGGCGGATGCTGCTTCCCGCGTCGTGTCCCGTCTGCGGCTCGCTCGGCTCGGCTCCGTGCACCAGGTGCCGGGCCTCCATCGGGACACCCCCTCCTCTGCCCCCGCCTCCGGGGCTGACGGCCTGCTCGGCAGTGATGGCCTACCAGGGAGCGGGACGGGAGATTGTCGCCCGGCTCAAGTACCGAAACGCCCGCTGCGTTGTCCCCTGGCTGGCGACGGAGATGGCCAGGCTCGTGCAGCATCCGGGGGACCTGAGAGATCCGGCCACGGGCCTGGCCGCCGATGTGGTGACCTGGGTGCCCACGACGGCGGCCCGCAGGCGGGAGCGGGGCTTCGACCAGGGCCGGGTCCTCGCCGTGGCCGTCGCTCGAAGGCTCGGTATCCCGTGCCGGGGTCTCCTACGGAGGGAGCGGGGTCCGGCGCAGACCGGGCGGACCCGTCGCCAGCGCCTCGAAGGCCCCGGCTACGAGGTTCGGAGCGGACGCGCCGTGCCCCCCCGCGTGCTGCTCGTGGACGACGTGGTCACCACTGGCGCCACTCTGGCCGCCGCCGCTCGCCGGCTCCGGGAAGGCGGGGCGCTCGACGTGACCGCCCTTGTAGCCGCCCGCAGACCCTGATTCCAAGTCTTGAACCCCGTCACCGTTCCTCGCTCGATTCTCCCCTCAAGCCGCCCGTCCGCCCGGCCGATGGAGACACCAGTGCAGCGGGCTTCGGGCGCAACTCCCACGGGCCCCGGCGCTCACGTCTCCGGGAATAGCCGAGGACGGGCATACACTCCTCCCCGCATCCGCAGACCAGGAAGGGGAGCCACGATGGACATCACCATCGCGGGCCGCAAGGTCGAGGTCTCGAGGTCCGTTCGCGACGCCGTGGAGGAGAAGGTCGGGCGTTTGGGCCGATTCCTCGACGGCATGGACCGGGCCGAAGTGCTGTTCACCGAGGAACGCAATCCTCGTATCTCCGAGAAGGAGGTCTGCGAGGTCACGCTCTACGGCCACGGCCACGTGGTGCGGGCTCGTGCCGCCGCCAGCGAGGCGGTCGCCGCGCTGGACCTGGTGGTGGGCAAGCTCACCCACCGCCTCGAGAAGCTCAAGGGCAAGCTCGTGAGCCGGTCACATCCCCGCCGTCACGGATCGGAGGACCACCTCACCATCCCGGGGGAGCTCATCGAGACCCCTGATGTCGACAGCACCGAGGACGACGACGGTATGGGGTTCCCCCCCGACCGCCGCATCGTCCGGTCCAAGCAGTTCGCCATCAAGCCCATGACGCCGGAGGAAGCCGCCCTCCAGATGGAGCTGCTGAACCACGACTTCTTCCTGTTCACCAACGCCGACACCAGCGGCGCCGCAGTCGTCTACCGCCGCAACGATGGCGACGTCGGCCTCATAGAGGGTTCGTCCTGAGCGACGGCTCCCTGGCCGCGCTGAGCGCCCAGTCGATGCTCCTCGACGAACCCGGTGGACCGGGTGAAGCGCTGCGGGTCCTGCTCGTCGACGATGAGCCGCTGTTCCGCCGGGGACTACAGCTCGTGCTGCGCGCCGTGACCGGAGTCGAGGTGGTCGGTGAGGCGGCCGACGGGGAAGAGGCGCTGGAGAAGGTCCGGGAACTGGTTCCCGACGTGGTGATCATGGAGGTGCGCATGCCGGTCATGAACGGCATCGAGGCGGCTCGTCGGATACGAAGCGAAGTGCCCAGCACCAGGATCTTGATGCTCACGACCAGTGATGATGAAGGTGACCTCTTCGAGGCGGTGAAGGCCGGTGCCAACGGTTACCTGCTCAAAGAGGTGACCATCCAGGAGGTGGCCGAGGCCATACGGGCCGTGGGCCGCGGCCACAGCCTGATCTCACCTTCCATGGCGTCCAAGCTGCTCGACGAGTTCACCACCCTCGCGCAGAGGGCCGAGGGTGGGCTCGAACTGACCCCTGCGGCCCTCACGGGGCGTGAGGTGGAGATCCTTCGCCTGGTGGCTCGGGGCCTCAGCAACCGATACATCGCCGCCGACATGACCATCTCGGAGAACACGGTCAAGAACCACGTGCGCAACATCTTGGAGAAGCTGCACTTGCACGACCGCATGGAGGCAGTGGCGTACGCCGTGAAAGAGCGCCTGCTCGACCCCGAATCTTGACGGGAGAGGGTCGGTTGCGGCGACAACTCACGTCGGGCGGGCGCTCCTTCGGCTTTAGGATGGGGTTGATATGAGCATTCTTTCGAAGGTTCTTCGGGCTGGGGAGGGTAAGAAGGCGCGGGCGCTCCAGGCCATCGTGCCCGACATCAACGCCTTGGAGCCGGAGATGGAGGCCCTGTCGGACGAGGAGCTTCGCCACAAGACGGTGGAGTTCCGGGAGCGCCTTGACCGGGGCGAGGGCGACGCCCCCCTGGCCGACCGGCTGAACGAGCTGCTCGTGGAGTCCTTCGCCGTTGTCCGGGAAGGCGCTCGGCGGGTGATCGGGCAGCGCCACTTCGATGTCCAGCTCATGGGTGGTGCCGCCCTGCACTTCGGGTGGATCGCAGAGATGAAGACCGGCGAGGGCAAGACCCTCGTGTCCACCCTGCCCGTCTACCTCAACGGCATCGCCGGCCGGGGCGTCCACGTCGTCACCGTGAACGACTACCTAGCGAGCCGTGACGCCGAGTGGATGGGCCAGGTCCATCGATTCCTCGGCATCAGCGTGGGCCTGGTGGTGCCCGACATCGACGACGACATCCTCAAGCGCCGGGCGTACGAGTGTGACGTCACCTACGGCACTAACACCGAGTTCGGCTTCGACTACCTGCGCGACAACATGGCCCGCTCCAAGGACGCCATGGCCCAGCGCGGCCACGTGTACGCCATCGTGGACGAGGTGGACTCGATCCTGGTGGACGAGGCACGCACACCGCTCATCATCAGCGGTCCGGCGGCGGAGTCGGCGCAGCTCTACTACCAGTTCGCGGGGATCGTGCGCGGCCTTACCCCCGAGGTCGACTACGAGGTCGAGGAGAAGAAGCACACGGTGGTCCCCACCGACGCCGGCATCGAGAAGGTGGAGGCCCAGCTCGGCGTGGACAACATGTACGACGCCGTCTCGGTGAACTTCGTCCACCAGCTCGAGAACGCACTGCGGGCCAAGGAGCTGTACAAGCGGGACAAGGACTACGTCGTCATGGATGGCGAGGTCAAGATCGTGGACGAGTTCACGGGCAGGTTCCTCGAGGGGCGGCGCTGGTCGGACGGCCTGCACCAGGCGGTGGAGGCCAAGGAGCGGGTGAAGATCAAGGACGAGAACCACACCTGGGCCACGGTCACCCTCCAGAACTACTTCCGTCTCTACGAGAAGCTGGCCGGCATGACCGGTACGGCCGAGACCGAGGCCTCCGAGTTCGCCAACACCTACGGCCTGCCGGTGGTGCCCATCCCCACCCACAAGCCCATGATCCGCATCGACGGCGGCGACGTGATCTACAAGACCGAGCTGGCCAAGTTCGACGCCGTCGTCTCCGATGTGGTGGAGCGCAACGACAACGGCCAGCCCGTGCTCATAGGAACGGCGTCGGTGGAGAAGTCAGAGGTGCTCTCCCGCATGCTGGAGAAGAAGGGCATCGCCCACACCGTCCTCAATGCCAAGCAGCACACCCGAGAGGCCACCGTGGTGGCCCAGGCCGGCCGGGTCGGTGGTGTCACGGTGGCCACCAACATGGCCGGTCGCGGCGTCGACATCATCCTGGGCGGCAACCCCGAAGGACTGGCCCACCAAGAGGTGGTGGCCGAGGGCTTGGAGGCTGACAGCGAAGAGGGCCAGGCCCGTTACCGGGAGCTGCTCGCCAAGTTCACGGAGACGTGCTCGGCCGAGGGCGACAAGATCAGGGAGCTGGGCGGGTTGTACGTGCTCGGGAGCGAGCGCCACGAGAGCAGGCGCATCGACAACCAGCTCCGGGGCCGCACCGGACGCCAGGGCGACCCGGGGGAGAGCCGCTTCTTCCTCTCGCTGGAGGACGAGCTCATGCGTCTGTTCGCCACCGGCGCCATGAGCTGGGTGATGGACAAGGCTCTCCCCGACGACGTCCCCATCGAGGCCCGCATGGTGACCAAGGCCATCGAGCGGGCCCAGAACACGGTGGAGCAGCGCAACGCCGAGACCCGCAAGGACGTCCTCAAGTACGACGAGGTCATGAACGAGCAGCGCAAGGTGATCTACGCCCGGCGCCTCCAGGTCATCGACGGCGAGGATCTACGGGAGCGGACCATCGAGGTTCTCACCAGCGCCATCGAGGGACTGGTGGAGGGCTACCTTCCCTCGGACTACGAGGAGGACTGGGATCTCGACGGCATGCTCACCGAGATCAGGCTCTATTACCCCACGGAATTCTCTGCCGAGGACCTGGGCCAGGCCAGCTCCAAGGACCAGGTACTGGAGAGCCTCCTCACCGAGGCCGTGGACCACTACGAGAAGCGCGAGCAGTCCATGCCCGAGGGGACGGAGACGATGCGCGAGCTCGAGCGCGAGATCATGCTGCAGATCATCGACCAGAAGTGGCGGGAGCACCTGGCCGAGATGGACTACCTGCGGGAAGGGATCAACCTCCGAGCCATGGGCCAGCAGGACCCGCTCGTGGCCTGGCAGCGCGAGGGGTACGACATGTTCGGCCGCATGATCGCCGGGCTCGACGACGACTACGTGAAGTACGTGATGCACGCCGAATTCGTGGCCGACCAGCCCGACGTCCCGGATCTCGACCGCGCCGAGTACGTGGCCGCCGACGAGCCCGTGCAGGACCTGTCCCAGGCCGCCGTGCAGCAAGCCGACGCAGGGCCGGCCTCGGCCGCCGAGGAGGTCACCCAGGCACCCGTGATCAGGTCCTCCGAGGAGAAGCTCGGCCGGAACCAGCCATGCCACTGCGGCAGCGGCAAGAAGTACAAGCTCTGCCACGGTCGATGAGGCATGCGTGATCTCTCGCCCGAGCTGAGCGCGCTGCGCCGGCGGTTGGTTGACGCCGAGACCTACCTGGACCTGGAGGGCAAGCGAAAGCGGTTGGCGGAGCTGGAGGCCGAGGTCGGCCGCGCCGATCTGTGGGACGACCCCGACCAGGCCCGATCGCTGACCACGGAGTTCGGCCGTCTGGGTGACGATGCTGCCCTCTTCGACGACCTGGAGGGACGCCTGGCCGACGCCGAGACGCTGTACGAGCTGGCCGTCGACGAGGCCGACGACAGTGTGGAGGCGGAGCTGGACTCGGCGCTGGGCGATCTCGTTCGCCGCTTCGACGAGCTCGATCTTCGCTCGCTCTTCAGCGGCGAGCACGACGAGGGTGACTCGGTGTGTGAGATCCACGCCGGCGAGGGCGGGACCGACGCCCAGGACTGGGCGCAGATGATGCTGCGGATGTACCTGCGCTGGGCCGAGACCCGGGGCTTCGCCGTCGAGGTCGACGAGGAGAGCGCGGGGCAGGAAGCGGGCATCCTCTCCGCCACCTTCATCGTCAGGGGTCGCTACTCCTACGGGCTGTTGTCGGGCGAACGGGGGGTCCACCGGCTCTACCGCATCTCGCCCTTCGACGCCCAGGCCCGGCGCCAGACTTCCTACGCCGCCCTGGAGGTGACACCGTTCCTCGAGGACCTCTCCGGCGAGGTGGACATCGACGAGAAGGACCTGCGCATCGACACCTACCGTTCGTCGGGCGCAGGGGGACAGCACGTGAACGTCACCGACTCGGCGGTGCGGATCACCCACCTGCCCACCGGCGTGGTGGTGTCGTGCCAGAACGAGCGCAGCCAGTTCCAGAACAAGGCCAAGGCCATGCAGATCCTCGCCGCCAAGCTGGCGCAACGCCAGCGTGAGGAGCGCAAGGCCCAGCTCACGGCCCTTTCCGGGCCCCAGGGGCAGGTCTCGCGCGCCGGCAGCTTCATCCGTGGGTACGTGCTGGCGCCCTACCAGAAGGTCAAGGACGAGCGCACCGAGCACGAGACGGGCAACGTGGCGGCGGTGCTCGACGGGGACCTCGACGCCTTCATGGAGTCGTTCCTGCGCTGGCGCCGGGCGCGGGAAGAGCCGTAACCCCGGCTCGGCTGTACTAACCTGGGCTGTTAGCCTGTTCGGTTGGCGGAGCACCCCCGTGTCGTGGCTGAGTCCTCGTGTAGCTGAGTCCAGGTGGCCAGCCCACGGTGCAGGGACGTGTACGAGATCGTAGGCAACCTTTTCACATGATCCTCCTCGAGAACGTCACCAAGACTTACAAGGGCAGCACGGTCGCCCTCCGAGACTGCAGCGTCGACATCCAGAAGGGGGAGTTCGTCTTCCTCGTCGGCCCCTCAGGCTCGGGGAAGTCCACCTTCCTGCGGCTGCTCACCAAGGAAGAGGCGCCCGACGGGGGCCGCATCTACGTCGCGGGCAAGGACATCGCCCAGCTCAACAACTGGAAGGTGCCGTACCTTCGCCGCAACATCGGTTCCGTCTTCCAGGACTTCAAGCTCCTGCCCACCAAGTCGGTCTACGAGAACGTGGCCTTCGCCCTCGAGGTCATCGGTCGGCCCAAGCACGTGATCTCGTCACAGGTCAACCAGATCCTCGACCTCGTGGGCCTGGCCAAGAAGCACAGCAACCGTCCCCACGAGCTGTCAGGTGGCGAGCAACAGCGCGTATCCATCGCTCGCGCCTTCGTCAACCGCCCGCTCATCCTCCTCGCTGACGAGCCCACCGGAAACCTGGACCCCAACACCACCGTGGGCATCATGCGCCTGCTCGATCGCATCAACCGCACCGGCACCACCGTCGTGATGGCCACCCACTCCCAAGGCATCGTGGACACCATGCGGCGCCGGGTCATCGAGCTCGACCGGGGAACCGTCGTCCGCGACCAGGCCCGGGGCGTGTACGGGTACGGGGCTTGAGCGCCGGCGCTGAATCAAACCAAGCCGGGCCAACCGGGCCAAACCAGGCTGGGCCCACGGTGGACGCCCTGATTCGCCGCCAGCTGGTGATGGCCGTCGTTGCCGCCGCCGTGGTGCTGGTGGCCGTCCTGATGGTGGCGTGGGCCGTCCCCGACGGCGGCTCCGCCTACTCTGTGATCCGGGTGGCGCCTGATGGCTCCCGGGTGGTCACCGTCTCACCCGCCGAGTCCTCCCCGTGGCCCATGTGGGTGGCGGTGGCGGCGCTCGTGGCCGTGGTCGGCGTCCTCCTCATGCTCCTGCACCACACCGTCCGTATTGCCCGGTCCGCTCTGTCAATGTCCACATCGAGGGAGATGCGTTAGCCAATGGGATTGTCCTTCGACTACGTGGTCCGCGAGACGGTCAGCAACCTCCGCAGGAACTTCCTCATGACCTGCGCCGCGGTGCTCACCGTGGCCGTGTCGCTGTCTCTCGTGGGTGGAGCGCTGCTGCTCAAGCAGGGCGTGTCCAAGGCCAGTCTCCAATGGCGTGGTGGGGTCGAGCTGTCGGT
>Ga0136627_1000974_pt1 | contig 11218 bp, 8 predicted proteins | sample AntDrymUQ4892206_2_FD_104652 | JGI IMG/M metagenome (GOLD analysis project Ga0136627, IMG submission 104652) | Polar desert sand microbial communities from Dry Valleys, Antarctica - metaG UQ489 (22.06) | ecosystem: Environmental > Terrestrial > Soil > Desert | place: Antarctica: Dry Valley... | reverse complement strand
CTGGTGTAGCGGCGGACCATGCGCCGGCGCCTGACGACCTCGCGGAACTCCACGCGGCTAGGCGCTTACCCCGCGACTGGTGCGGCCCGTCACCGGTGCGCGATCACGCGGCCGGTGACGGCCGGGACCGCGGCGGTCAGGCGCCCGGTGCGCCGGCCACCGGCCACCGAGGCGGTCTGCAGCACCAGCACCTCTTGACCGGTCGGCACCTGTACCGCGTCGGCCACCCCGCACCAGGCAAGACGATCAACGCCGGTCTGCACGCCCTTGCCGCCCCGCCCTTTGACCGGGTACTCCCCCAATGCGGTCGACCGGGCGGCACCGTCGGCGGCCAGGGTCAACACCAGTGTCGAGCTGTCGTGGCCCGCCGGCAGGACGCTGCAGGAAACCACCGTGGCGTTCGCCGGTACCTGCAGGCCGCTGACGCCGGCCGCTGCCCGGCCCATCGGCCGCACCTCGGCGGCCGGGAAGCGGATCACCAGTCCGCCGTCGTGGGCCAGCAGCAGCTCGTCATCCTCGCCGCAGGTGGCCACCGCCACCACCGCGTCGTCGTCGCGGACCCCCGCGGCGATCATGGCTCGGGTGCGGCCCTGGTACTCGCCGCTGTCGGTGCGCTTGACCAGGCCGCGTTGGGAGACCGTCAGGACGTCGCTGCCCGGACGCAGCACCACCGCCCCGACCAGCGGCGCACCCAACCCGCCGCCGAGCAGCTGTGCCAGGGCCGTCCCGCGCTGCCGCAACGGCACGACCGGCAGGTCGGCGGCGGCCACCCGGAACCCGTCGCCGTCGGCGTCGACCACCAGCAGCGTGTCCTCGGTGGTGGCGGAGACGACCGCGACCAGCGGGTCGCGCGGCTGGCTGTGGGGGCTGGCCTGCCGGCGTTGCGCCACGCTCTTGAGCCAGCCGCCGGCTGTGACGTAGACCGTGATCGGTTGCGCCTCGAGCGCCGGGAGGCGCCCTTCGTCGCGCTCCCCCTCGGCGGCGGCGGTCGCGGCGCCGGCGATGCGGCTGCGGCGAGGATCGGCGTGCCGGGCCTTGAGCGCCTTCAGCTCGTCGGCCAGCAGGGTGTCGAGCTTGCGGGGGTCGTCCAGGATGGCGTCGAGCTCGGCGATCAGCCCCTGCAGATCCCGATGCTCGTCGGCGATCCTCTGGCGTTCCAGCGCTGCCAGGCGGCGCAGCATCATGTCCAGCACCGCACCCGCCTGGATGTCGCTGAGGCCGAAGCGCTCCATCAGGGTGCTGCGGGCCTCGTCGGCGGTCTCCGAGCCCCGGATGATGGCGATGACCTCGTCGAGGTGGTCCAGCGCCACCAGCAAGCCTTCGAGCACGTGGGCGCGGGCGGCCGCCTTCTCGCGCCGGCTGCGCGTACGCCGGGTCAGCATCTGCCGCTGGTGGTCCAGGTACGCCACCAGCGCCTCGCGCAGACCGATGGTCTGCGGCTGCGGCGGGTCACCCGGATTCGGGCTGAGCAAGGCCACGAAGTTGACGAAGAAGTTACTGCGCAGGTCGGTCAGCGCGTAGAGGCGGTCGAGCACCAGGGCCGGCTGCTCACCGCGCTTGAGCTCGACGACGATGCGCATCCCGTCGCGCGACGACTCGTCGCGTAAGTCCCGGATGGCCTCGACCTTCTTGGTCTTGACCAGGTCGGCGATCCGCTCCAGCAGCGTCGCCTTGTTCACCTGATAGGGGATCTCGGTGATGATGATGCGCGGCAGCCCGCCGCTGCGGGTCTCGGTGGTAGCGATGGCCTCGGTCGTGATCGCTCCCCGCCCGGTGAGGTAGGCGTCGCGGATCCCACTGGAGGCCACGATCCGCCCCCCGGTCGGAAAGTCCGGTCCGGGGACGTCCTTGAGCAGGTCGTCCACGGTCGTGGCGGGCTTGCGGATGAGGTGCAGGCAGGCCGTGATGACCTCACCCAGGTTGTGGGGCGGGATGTTGGTGGCCATCCCCACGGCGATGCCGCTGGCACCGTTGATCAACAGGTTGGGCACGCGCGCCGGGAGCACGACCGGCTCGGTCTCGTAGCCGTCATAGTTGCTGATGAGGTCGACGGTGTCCTCGTCGATGCCGGCCAACAACTCCATGGCGACGGCCGACAGCCGCGCTTCGGTGTAGCGCATCGCGGCCGGCGGGTCGCCGTCCACCGATCCGAAGTTGCCGTGCCCGTCGACCAGCGGTGCGCGACTCGAGAAGGTCTGCGCCATGCGCACCAGCGCGTCGTAGATGGACGCGTCGCCGTGCGGGTGGTACTTCTTCATCACATCGCCGACGGCCGAGGCGCACTTGCGATACGGCCGCTCCGGGCGCAGGCCCGCCTCCCACATGGCGTACAGGATCCGCCGCTGCACCGGTTTGAGCCCGTCGCGCACGTCGGGCAACGCGCGCCCGACGATGACGCTCATTGCGTAGTCCAGGAATGACCGCTCCATGCGGTCGGCGATGTCGATGTCGACGACGCCGTCAGGGGCGGCCGGTCCCCCGGCTCGGCGTCCGTGGGATGCCGAGGGCTCGATGGCGTCCAGGAGTGTCGGCTGCTGGCTCACGTCGCGCGGTCCTTGTCGGGCTCGGCCGGTTCCTTCAGTCTGCACGCAGCGAGGGGCGACGCCCGTCAGGCGCCGCCCCTGCTGATCAGCGCAAGTCCGCGCACGACACGGGTTAGGCCAGCGCCGCGTCCACCGTGATCTCAACATTGCCGGCGATCGCCTTGGACAGTGGGCAGGCGTCCTTGACGGCCTCGGCGGCCTTGACAAAGTCCGCCTCCTCGATGCCCGGCACATTGCCGCGAACCGTCAGCGCCATCTTGCTGACGTGCGCCCCGCCCTCCAACGAGAACGTCGCCACCGCCGACGTCTCCAGCGAGTCGGGGACGTTGCCGTTGTCCGAGAGTGCCTTGGACAGTGACATGGAGAAACACGTCGCCTGCGCGGCCGCCAGCAGTTCCTCGGGACTGGTGTTGCCCTGCGAGCCCTCCGTGCGGCTGGACCACGACACCGACAGCGGCGGTGTCGCCCCCGACGTGTCCAGGGCGGTGGTGCCCGAGCCTGACTTGAGGTCTCCGTGCCACTGCGTCGTGGCCTTGCGGTCTGCTGCCATGGAAAAGGCGCTCCTTGATCGATGGGTCCGAACCGAGTCCTACCCAGCCTGCGCTCATGTAGCCGGCCGGGGACGTCGCACCTGCCCACCGGCCGTCAAGGGTCACGGATCATTGACAGCGGCGTGGGAATGGTGAGGGCAGGAGATTGATCCTCGACCACGTCAGGTGACGACCCGTCATGGGAACCCTGCAAGGCCAGCTCATCCTCGTCGCGGTACTCGTGCTCCTCAACGCGGCCTTCGCGGGCAGTGAGATCGCCTTGGTGTCGCTGCGGGAGGGGCAGCTGGAGCGCCTGGAACGCCGCGGCGGCCGCGGCAGGGTGCTGGCCGCACTGGCCCGCGAGCCCAACCGCTTCCTGGCCACCATCCAGATCGGCATCACCCTGGCCGGCTTCCTGGCCTCGGCCACGGCAGCGGTGTCCCTGGCCGAACCCCTGGTCGAGCCCCTGGCATTCCTTGGCACAGCCGCCGGGCCCGTGGCCGTGGCGCTGGTCACCATCGTGTTGGTGTACCTGACCCTGGTGCTGGGTGAGCTGGCCCCCAAGCGGCTGGCCATGCAGCGCAGCGAGGGATGGTCGTTGCTGGTGGCCCGGCCGCTTTCCATGATGGCGACGGCCACCCGGCCGGTCGTGTGGTTCCTGGGGCGTTCGACCGACCTGGTGGTGAAACTGGTCGGTGGTGACCCGAACGCGCAGGGCGAGGACGTCACGGATGAGGAGCTGCGTGACCTGCTGCTGACCCGCCAGACGTTCTCGCGCCCGCAGCGGCGAATCGTCTCAGAGACCTTCGAGCTGTCCGAGCGCACGGTCAATCAAATCGCCGTGCCGCGCACCGACGTGATGGTGCTGCAGGCCGATCTGCCCGTCAGGGAGGCGGTGGACGCCCTGGTCGCCGGGGGGCACTCGCGCGCGCCAGTGTGCGAGGGCGACCTCGACCGGGTAGTCGGCGTCGTGCACCTGCAGGACGTCGTCCACCGCGGCGGAACGGCTCGTGACTGGGCTCGTCCACCACTAGCGCTGCCCGAAACTCTGGGCGTCCTCGACGCCTTGCGGCGCATGCAGGCCGAGCGCCAGCATTTGGCGATCGTCATCGACGAGCACGGTGGCAGCGCCGGCATCCTCACCCTCGAGGATGTCTTAGAAGAGCTGGTCGGTGAGATCTACGACGAGTTCGACCCCGACGTCAGGGCTGTGCAGCGCGACGACGACGGCAGTCTCCAGCTGGTAGGCACCTTCCCCGTCCACGACTTGCCCGACCTGGACGTCGAGCTGCCCTCGGGACCGTACGCGACGATCGCCGGCCTGATCCTGTACCGCCTTGGCCGCCTGCCAGTGGGTGGCGAGACAGTGGAGGTCGACGGTTGGCGGTTGACCGTGGAGGAGGTCGACGGCCGCGCCATCACCAAGGTTCGACTGCAGGAGGTGGACCGGTGACCTTGCGGGTGACATGACCGGGCGTCGCCCCGGGTAAGGTCGTTAGAATCCGCCGATCGAAGGAGTCAATGATGAGCAACACCGACGACGTGAAGGGTCGGGCCAAAGAGGCGACCGGCAAGGCCACCGGGAACAAGGGCCTGCAGCGCGAAGGCAAGACCGACCGCGCGAGCGGCAAGGCCAAGCAAGGCATTGACAAGGTCAAGGACGCCCTCAAGCGGAAGAACCGCTAACGCCGCTTCGTACGAGGCCGTGCCGCAGAGACGTTGCACGTTGCGCTCGCGGCATGGCCGACCATGACGCAGCCCGGGTCGGACAGCGCGGCGTAAACGCCGCCACCGCCATTGGCCGTCAGGCGTCGATGTTGTCGGCGTAGACGGCGTTGGCCTCGATCCACTCACGGCGGTCGGCGGCGGACTCGCCCATCAGCAGACTCATGACTCGATCCGCGCGGGATGCGGTGTCGACCGTCACCCGCAACAATGTGCGCCGGGCGGGGTCCATCGTGGTGGCCCACAGCTGCTCAGGATCCATCTCGCCGAGGCCCTTGAAGCGGCTGATGTCGACGCCGGACTGTCCCTTGAACCCTGTCCGCAGCAGGCGGTCGCGCTCGCGGTCGTTCATGGCATAGGCGGTCTTGGTGCCCTTGCGCAGCTGGTACAGCGGCGGCTGGGCGATGTACAGGTGCCCACCGTCGACCAGCTTGGGCATCAGCCGGTAGAAGAACGTGAGCAGCAGCGTGGTGATGTGCTCGCCGTCAACGTCGGCGTCGCTGAGGATGGCGACCGTGTGGTAGCGCAGCCGGCTGTAGTCGAAGTCGTCGCCGACGCCGGTGCCGATGGCCTTGATCAGGTTGCCGATCTCGGCGTTGCCCAGCACCCGTCGCAGCTGTGACTTCTCGACGTTGAGCACCTTGCCGCGCAGTGGCAGGATCGCCTGGGTGTGGCGGTCGCGGGCCAGCTTCGACGAGCCGCCGGCCGAGTCGCCCTCCACCACATACAGCTCGCATTCCACCGGGTTGCGGCTCGAGCAGTCGGCGAGCTTGCCGGGCAGCCCCGCCGACGTGCCGTCGAGGATGCCTTTGCGGCGGGTCAGGTCGCGTGCCTGCCGGGCGGCCTCGCGGGCCTTGGCGGCCACCTTGGCCTTACGCACGACCTTGCGGCCGAGGGTGGGGTTGGCGTCGAGCCACTCCGACAGCGCCTCGTTGACGCAACGCTCCACGAAGCGGCGCATCACCGCGCTGCCGAGCTTGCCCTTGGTCTGCCCCTCGAACTGGGGGTCGGGCATCTTGACCGAGATCACCGCGACCATGCCCTCGCGCAGGTCGTCACCGGTCAGGCGCGGGTCGCTTTTGGCAAAGACCTTGTTGGCCTCCCCCCAGCGGTTGACCGTGCCGGTGATGGCCTTGCGGAAGCCTTCCTCGTGGGCGCCGCCGTCGGGCGTGCGGATGATGTTGACGTAGCTGCGAAGCCGCTCGTCGAACCCGCCCGCCGACCAGTTCACGGCGATGTCGCAGGCCAGCATCTTGTGATGCTCGAACTCCTCGGCACGGGTGATGACCACCGCCCGCGACAGCAGCGGCTCGTCGTCGCCGAGCAACAGGGCCGCAAAGTCCGCGGTCCCCTTGCGGTAGGCGAACGTCTCCCGCGCCCCGGTGCGCTCGTCGGCGAAGTCGATGCGCAGGCCGGGGTTGAGCAGGCAGGTCTCGCGCAGGCGGGTGGCGATGCGTCGATCGTCGAAGGTGGTGTCGTCAAAGACCGTCGGATCGGGCCAGAACCGCACCGTGGTCCCCGTGCGCTTGGCCCGGCCCACGACGGTCAGCGGCTTGGTCCGCTTGCCTCGCGCGAAGGCCATGGTGTGGCGTTTGCCGTCGCGCACCACCTCCACCTCGGTGCGTGCTGACAGCGCGTTGACGACCGACACGCCCACACCGTGCAACCCGCCGGACACTGCGTAGGCCTGTTGGTCGAACTTGCCGCCGGCGTGCAGCTTGGTCAGCACCACTTCCACGGCCGGCTTGCGCTCCTTGGCGTGGCGCTCCACCGGGATCCCGCGCCCGTCGTCGGTCACCTCCACTCCCCCGTCGGCCAGGACGGTGACCGTGATGCGCGAGGCGTGGCCCGCCAGATGCTCGTCGACGGCGTTGTCCACGACCTCCCACACCAGGTGGTGCAGGCCGCGCAGGTCGGTCGAGCCGACGTACATGCCCGGTCGCTTGCGGACGGCCTCAAGGCCTTCCAGGACGCTGATGGACTTGGCGGTGTAGGTCACGCACGGCTCTCGGGACGGACGGCGCGGGCGCGGCCATTGTGCCCGCAGGGGGCGCCGGCTCAGCGGAGGTCGGACCTGATTGGGCAGTACAGTGCCGCCGTGAGGCGCCCGCAGCTTTCCGCACACGACTTCGCCGAGTATCTCGCGGCCGTCTCCGCCGCACCGGACGTCGGCCAGGCGCTGTCCGAAGGCGCCCGCCGCGCCGCCGAGGCGGTTGGCGCCGAGGTCGCCGCGGTCGTCACCGGTGACGAAGTGGTCGCCTGTGTGGGCTACGCCAAGACGGTCCCGGTGCCCGACCTGGTGGCCGTCGCCACAACGGGACGGCGGCTGGTGCCGGTGCCAGGCGCCGGGAACTGCCCCGCGATCAGCGTGCCGCTCGACGACGCCTCACACAGCGCGCTCGTGATCGCCCGCTCCTGGGCGCCTCTGGCCCTGGAAGAGGTTGCCCTGCTGCATGGCATGGGCCGCGCGCTGATGGTGACCACCCGGATGCTGCGTTCGATGGCGTCGCTGCGGGAGCGCAACGAGCTCCTCGATCGCCTGTCGCGCATCCAGCGCTCCATCTCCCACGGGGCGCCACTGCAGGAGGTGCTCGACGCCATCACCCGCGGCGCCAGCGAGCTGTTGAGCGTGGAGGTCGTCGGCGTCCGGCTCGTCAGCCCCGATGATCCCGGCACCCTGCTGCTCGCGTCCTCCCAGGGCATCCGCCCCGACCTCATCGAGAAGATCCGGCGAGGCCCGATCGGCGAGGGAGCCGGGGGCCAGGCGATCGCCGAAGACCGACTGGTCATCATCGACGGCTACGCCGAGGACAGCAAAGGGCTGGCGGCGTTCCGCGAGGACGGCTTGCAGACGGCGATGGCGGTACCGGTGCACGAGCACGGCCGGGTGGTGGGCTCGATGACCGTCGCCTCCTACGAGCGCGGCCGCCGCTACAGCGGGATGGAGCAGTCGGCCCTGCTGGCACTCAGCGAGCACGCGAGCCTGGCCCTGACCGACGCCAGAACCGTCCAGGCGATGCGCGACGCGCAGCAGACCGAAGACCTGTTCCTGGCGATGGTCTCCCACGAGCTCAAGACCCCCTTGACCGTCATCATGGCCAGCGTGCGCACGCTGGAAAGGCGTGGCCAGCACCTGGATGAAGACCGCCGCCGCGAGATGCTCCAGATCGCCTACCGTCGCGGGCGCGAGCTCGAACGGCTGATCGACGGGCTGCTGCAGGGGGCTCGCGCGGAGCTGTCGACCAAGGCCGAGCAGGTGTTCCTGCCCGACCTCATCCGCGAGACCGTGGCTGCCATCGACGGCGGCCGTGTCCGGATCGAGGCCAATCCGCCGGCTCGCCTGTGGACGGACGCCAACGCCGTGCAGGTGGTGTTGGCCAACCTGTTGGACAACGCCCTGGCGCACTCACCCACCGGCTCGCCGGTCACGGTCGAGGCCGGTGTCGACGACGACGTCCTGACCCTGACGGTCACCAACGAGGGCTTCCTGCCCGACGACCTGGAACCCGCTGAGCTCTTCGGGCCCTTCCAGCGCGGCTCGCGTGCTCGCAGCTCGGGTGTCGGCCTGGGGCTGTCGGTGGGCGCTCGCCTCGCCGAGTCGCTGGGCGGCACGCTGGAGGCGGTCGGGTCCGAGGGCCGCGTCGCCTTCAGCCTGCGGGTTCCGTGCGCCGCTGCTTGACGCGGGCACCGAGCCGGTTACCGATCAGAAAGTCCTCGACCACCCGCGAGTAGCGCTTGGGATTGATGTTGTACGCCTGCACGTGACCGGCATCCGCAACCCGCTCGTAGGTGACCAGGTCGGGGCGCGCGGCGGCGAACGCGTCGGAGGTCGACACGGGCACGGTGGTGTCGGCGGTGCCGTGGAACAGCAGGATCGGCACGTCAAAGTCCTCGGCCGACTCGATCTGGTCGAGGTCGTCGAAGTCGATCCCGCCGCGCAGCTCCGAGGTGAACATGCCCAGGGGCACGATCATCCGTGGCACCCCCCGGTCGTCCGCGGCCAGGCCAAGCACCGGTCCCCAGTCCAGCACCGGCGCGTCGAGGATCACGCCTTTGATGAGGTCGGCCCGCTGGGAACGGCGCAAGAAGGTGGTGACCACTTGGGCACCCATGGAGTAGCCGACCAGCACGATGCGTCGCGCCCCCAATGCGCGGACGTAGTCAACCGCTGCGTCCAGGTCGGCCCATTCGGTGGCGCCCAGCCCGTACAGGCCGTTGGGTGCCGCCGGCGCACCCTCGTCGTTGCGGTAACTGGTGCACAGCGAAGACAGGCCGGCCTCGTGCAGGGTCGACAGCATTCGGAAGCACTCGTTGCGCTGAGCCCCTCGGCCGTGGACCAGCACCGCCCAGTCCCGCCCGCTCCTCGCCGGGGTCGCCAGCCAGGCGGGATAACGGCCCAGGGGGCCTGGCACGCTGACCTCGTTGACCGGAAAGTCCAGCCCGGTCGCCACCCCGTCCTCCGGGGACGCGTAGCTGTCAATCCGAGCGTCCTGACCCGCCCGTGGCCGCCCGTCCAGCGGGGTGTAGCGCCGGGTGACCGTGCCATCGCCCTCGCCCAGGACGGTCCCGACCAGGCCGTAGCCCGACCGAAAGTCCAGGCCCCACAGGCCCGAGCGCCGAGCTTGCTCGGTGGCCTCGAGGGTGACGCGGTTCCCCGCGACGGCTTCGACCCGCGTTTCGAACACCGGCTTGTCGGGGGCCTCGGGGATCAGGATCTCCCCGGAGTAGTACCAGCCGCCCCACGCGACGGCGGCAAGGACCACCACCACGGCAATCGCCAGCAGCCGCCGCAACCAGCGCGCCACCTCAGGCACCCGCCAGGAACGCCGCCAGTGCGGCCCGCGCGGCCACCAAGTTCGCCTCCGGCGCGTACTCGCCCGCCTGGTGCGCCTGGGCCGTCAGCCCTGGGCCGTAGTTCAGCGCCGGGACTCCCAGCTGGCTGAAGCGGGCCACGTCGGTCCAGGCCTGCTTTGGTTGCACGGTGGCGTCGACGGCGTCGCAGAAGTCGGCGACCAGTCCGGTATTGCGTCGAGGGCGTCCGGCGGCGGCGTGGTCGACGACGGTCACGACCGCGCGGTCCGAGACCAGCTCATTCACGCAGGCCTCGGCGGCGGCGGTGGTCTTGTCCGGGGCGTAGCGGTAGTTGAGGTTGATCGTGAAGCGGTCCGGCACGACGTTGCGGGCGTTGTCGGTCCACGCGGCGGTGGCGGTGAAGACTTCACGGTAGGTCAGTCCGTCGACGTCGACGTCGTGCGGCGGTCGACGGTGCAGCTCACCGAGAAAGTCGCCGGCCTTGGTCAGCGCGTTCTCGCCCTGCCATGGCCGGGCCGAATGCGCGGCCCGCCCGAGGAAGCTGACCTCGGCGTGCAGCGCGCCCATGCAGCCCAGCTGCACGGTGAGGTCGGTTGGCTCCAACACCACCGCGAGCGCCGCCTCGGCGAGGTCTGGCATCGCCGTCAGCACGGCGCCCAGCTCATTGCCCTCGTGCGGCCCCTCCTCCCCCGCATAGGCGACGAGCACCAGGTCGTATGGCCCGGCGCGCAGCGCGGAAGTCTCGAAGCAGTCCATCGCCACAGCCAGGCCGGACTTCATGTCACTGGCGCCCCGGCCGAGGATGCGGTCGCCGTCACGGCGGGGATCCCGGTCGGCGTCGGTCGGCGGGACCACATCGGTGTGTCCGACCAGCAGCACCACCGGCCGCCCGTCGTCGCTGCCGCCGACCACCACCGAGTTGCCGGCCCGGCGGACGCGCTGGCCGGCGTAGCGGTGCTCCAGCCAGTCGGCGACCGGTCCCTCCTCGCCGGTCAACGACGGCAGGGCGAGCAGGTCCAGCAGCAGGTCTCCTAGCGCCGTGGCCGCCATCTGTCGCGCCGACCTCAGACGGCCACGTCGTGTTCGCGCAACGCGTCGTTGAGCGACACCTTGACGTCGGTGGCATGCGACCGGTACCCGATGATGAGTGCGCAGCTGACCTGATAGGTGCCAGCGGGGAACTGCTTCGACCGGGTCCCCTGCACCACGATGGCTCGGCTTGGCACCCGACCCTTGTACGTCGCTGGCTGGGAGCCGGTGACGTCGATGATCGGGATGGAACCGGTCAATCGGACGCCGGCGCCGAGCACCGCGCCGCGCTCCACGATCACCCCCTCGGTGACGATGCACCGCGAGCCGATGAAGGCGTCGTCCTCCACGATCACCGGGCGCGCCCCCGGCGGCTCCAGCACGCCCCCGATCCCAACTCCGCCGGCGAGGTGCACGTTGCGCCCGATCTGCGCGCAGGAGCCGACGGTGGCCCAGGTGTCCACCATCGTGCCGCTGCCCACCCAGGCGCCGACGTTGACGTAGCACGGCATCAGCACCGCTCCGCGCTCGACGAAGGCGCCATGACGGACCACCGCCGGTGGCACAACCCGCACCCCT
>Ga0136627_1000973_pt1 | contig 11218 bp, 12 predicted proteins | sample AntDrymUQ4892206_2_FD_104652 | JGI IMG/M metagenome (GOLD analysis project Ga0136627, IMG submission 104652) | Polar desert sand microbial communities from Dry Valleys, Antarctica - metaG UQ489 (22.06) | ecosystem: Environmental > Terrestrial > Soil > Desert | place: Antarctica: Dry Valley... | reverse complement strand
GGGGGCGCCGCGGCCCAGCCCGGCCGGCGCCCCGCTCACCGGCGCCCTCCTGATCTCGACCATCCTCACCGTGGCCATCGGCGTGGGCGCGGAGCCGCTCCTGGACCTGGCCGGCCGGTCGACGATGCTCGGCGGAAGTGCACCACTCCGGTAGTCTCGGTCTCCTACAGAATGTCGGGGAAACCCGACGCTGGATGAAGCCGGGAGGCAAGCGCGAGCAGATGCGGCGAAGCGGTCATCCTAGGCCCGTCTTCACGAGCCACGTGAGGCGCCGGCCGCCCTGGCGCCGCCCGGCCGGCTTGGCAGCGCTCGTGCTTGTCACCTCATTCGTCGGACTGCTCGCCTACGGACTGGTCAGCTCCGGGCCCGACACCACGATCGACAGCCGCCTCAGCGCAGGGCAGGCGGTTGACGCCCCGGACTTCGAGCTGCCCGTCCTCGTTCGAGGCCGTCCCGGGTCGCTCGAGTCGCGCCTCGGCTCTGCACTCGACGACGGAAGTCTGTCGACCGCCGAGCTGCGTGGGATGCCGGTGGTGCTCAACTTCTGGGCCTCCTGGTGCCCGCCGTGCCGCTCGGAGGCCCCTGAGCTCGAACGCGCCTGGGAGCGCGCCCGCGGGCAGGGCATCTTGCTCCTGGGGCTGAACATGCAGGACGTGACCGAGGACGCCGAGCGCTTCGTGAAAGATCTCGGGCTCACCTACCCCAACGTCCGCGACAAGTCTGACGCGGTTGCCCGCGACTGGGGGGTGGCCGCGCTGCCGGAGACCTTCTTCATCGACCGGCGAGGCCGGATCGTCGCTCACGTGATCGGCGCGATCTCCGAGCGCCGGCTCGAGGAGGGCATCCGCGCCGCCCGCGCCGGCCGACCTGCGGGTACCGAGCGCGGAGGTGATCTGCGCGAGACGCGCTGACCACGGACGCCGCAGCCTTATATGACGTTGGCGTCGCTAGGTTCCGTCGTGATGTCCGACCACGGCGTCAGACACCCGATCTTCGCGCGGGTCTACAGGCGCTTCAGCGTCGAGGCTGAGGCGCAGGGCCAAGGCGAGCACAGGCGCAAGCTTCTGAACGGCGCCGCCGGGCGGGTGATCGAAGTGGGCGCCGGCAACGGCCTCAACTTCACGCACTACCCCGAGTCCGTGACGGAGGTGTTGGCCGTCGAGCCCGAGCCGGTGCTCCGGGAAGCGGCCGTCGAGGCCGCCGTGCGCGAACGGGGTAGGGTGACCGTGGTGGACGGAGTGGCGGACTCCCTGCCTGCGGAGGATTACTCCTTCGACGTCGGGGTGGCCTCGCTCGTCCTCTGCTCCGTTCCCGAGCAGAGGACCGCTCTGTCCGAGCTGTTTCGGGTGATACGCCCGGGAGGTGATCTGCGCTTCTACGAGCACGTCGTCGCCGGCAGGCCGGGCGTCGCACGGCTGATGGGCTTCGCGGACGGTCTCTGGCCCCACGTGTCCGGCGGCTGTCACATGAGCCGTGACACCGCCACGGCGATCGAGCAGGCCGGCTTCGTGGTCGCGGACTGCGAGCGGTTTGGGTTCAGCCCCGCGAGGGTGATGCCGGCGGTGCCGCACGTCCTCGGCATCGCCCGGCGCCCGTGAGGCGATACCGGCATCGTCCGACAGCGCGTGGGACTTGCCTACACTCGAAGGGAACGCCACCGGCGGGCAAAGCCCTCTCGGCACAAGCTCTGCCGTGCGCACCCTCAACTCAACGACAAGGAGATTCACTCATGAGGCATACTTTGAGGCCTGGGCTCGCGCTTGCGGCTCTCCTCCTGACGGGCGTGCTGGTGTTGGGCCTCGCCGCGTGTGGCGGCGATGACGACGAAGGCTCCAGCGGCGGCGTGGGCGACGTCGAGTCCGTCGAGAAGGCATTCCTGACCGGCATGGTGCACCACCATGAGACTGCGATCGAGATGTCGGAGATCGCCCGGGAGCGCGGCCAGGCACCCTTCATCAAGGGGCTCGCCGAGGACATCGCGTCCACCCAGGAGCGCGAGATGGCCGAGATGAAGAAGATCTACACCCGCCTGCTCGGTGGTGAGCTGAAGCCGGACCCCATGGCGCATGACGGGCTCGGCCTGAGCGCCGGGGAGGCCGGCATGACCCACTCCCCGGACACGAACGACATGCTGCGGGCGGCTGATCCCTTCGATCGGGCGTTCGTGGACGAGATGGTTCCCCATCACATCGGGGCAGTGAAGATGGCGGACGTCGTCCTCGAGAGCACAAAGGACGTCGACCTGCGCAAGCTGGCCGAGGGCATCATCTCGACCCAGGAGCGCGAGATCGAGGAGATGAACGGCTTCCGGACCGAGAAGTACGGCGGGCCGGTCCCCGAAAAGAAGGCGGGCGGTGGCGGTGAGCACGGCGGAGGCCATTCCGGCTAGCGAAGCCCTGACGGCCCGGCTCTCAGCCGGGCCGTCGCCGCCCTAGCTCTGGCGCTGCGACTTGCCGTGATGGCACGCGCTGTCCGCCGTGCTCAGGACGGACACGTCCTGCGGCACGGCCAGGGCCCAGGTCGGGAGCGTGGCCGACAGGCCAAGTGCGACCGTCACCAGGGCCGCGGCCAGAACGCGAGCCCCCCGCTCGAGCCCCGGATCGGCCCTCCGCGCCTGCCCCTCCAGATAGTCGAGGCGCAGGGTGACGCGGCCACTGCCGGCGAGCGACGTGGTCCCCGCGAGCGTCCGGGAGCTCGCCGCCTTGCAGATCGCGCTGGCCAGCGCCAAAGGGTCGCGCGTGCGGCGCACGGCGTAGTCGTCGGCGTCTCGCTCGAGACTGAAGCGAAGCTCCCTCTCCGCGGTACGGGTCCCGGGGAGCATCCGGCCGAGCGCCACGAGCAACGAGGCCAGCAGCAACAGTGGGCGATGGCGACGGTGGATGTGGCCGAGCTCGTGGCTGAGGCTGGCCTCCAGCTCATCGGAGTCCATCGCTCCGAGCGCGGCGCGAGAGATCAGGATGCGGCTGCGGCCGACACCGGTCACGCCGACAACGATGCCGTCCTCCTCGATGATCGTGCTGCCGTGAGGCCCCTCGCCGAGCGCGCGCCGGAGCTTGGCTCTGACCAGCAGCCACGCTCGCGTAAGGCCGAAGAGAAGCCACAGGACGGAGGCCGCGAGCGCGAGGCCCGGAACGACGATCGCCGCGTGGACGAGTGGGTGACCCGACAGGCCGAGGTGGGCGGCGATCAGCGGCAGGACCTCGTGCAGGCACCAGTCGGCGACTGCCGCATAGACGCCCGTCTGCGGCATGTACACGAACACGAAGAGCGCGCCGCCGACGGCTACCAGCGCCCTCAAGCTCAGGGCGCACAGCCAGACGAGCGCGGCCACCGCCGGAGTGACCCGATGGAGACCGACGATGTGTGGCAGGAGGATGGCAACCGGCAGAGCGACGCCGACACCGACTTGCACGTCCGTCATCGGCGCTTCTCGCGATTGCGCCTGATCCGGTTGGCGCGCCGCGCTATCTCATCGAGCTCGTCCGGTCCGAGGTCGTCGACCAGGGTGACCAGGGCGGCCCGCCGCGCGTCGGGTGACGCCCCGGCGAGCCGCTCGCCGATCGAGCGCGCCAGGTACTCCGACTCACCCATCTTGGCGCGGTAGACGAAAGCCCGTCCTTGACGGCTCCGGCTCAAGAGCCCCCGGTCGACCAAGCGGTTGAGCACGGTCTGGATGGTGGTGTACGCCGACCGCCGCCGCCCGGGCTGCTCGGCCCTGACATCCTCCACGGTGCACTCGCCTAGCCTCCAGACCGCGTTCATGACCTCGATCTGGAGGTCGCCACGGAAGTCGAGGTCGTTGCCCATCGGAGGTTCTCCAGTCTAATCCGCCACAGTCGGCGAAAGAGCCTCCGACGACGCTATAGACCCGGGATGTGGCGTACTTGCAGGCCGGTCATCCCTCGCGGCTCGGCCTGCCAGCGGGTCCCGCCGTTTGCCCCGCTGGTGTCAAAGCGCAGTCCCGCCACGACCATGTACATGTGGCCGGGGCCGGCGTGGATGGTGATCCACCTGCCTGGACCCGGGGCGCCGTAGGTCATGAAGCCGCCGGAGGCGAGCGGTGCGTCGAGCAGGCCGGCGCCCGCCAGCGCAAAGGACACCGAACCCGAGCAGTCGTAGCCGTTGTCGCGCCACGCGCCGTGGCCGCCGCCCCACTTGTAGGGCATGTTGGCGATCGCGTTGCCGGCCTGTATGACTCGCTTGACGCTCTCCGGGGCGTTGGCCGGAGCGACGGCGGTTCCGTTCGGCAAGACCTTGGCGCGCGGGCCGGTGAGCGCGTAGGCGCTGGTGCCGAGGAGCTGCTTGAACCGCGCCAGCTTGATCCGGCCCTCGCGCAGCTCGGCGCGCACCTCGTCGTCGCTCGGCGCGCCGGGGCTTACGGAGTCTTCGCCGCCGTAGGTCGCCGGCTGCCCGGCGCCGCGCAGCTCGACGACCCGGGCCTTGGTCTGACGCCGCTCGGCGCCGGCGCGGCGCACGGCCTCGGGATCGACCCCGTCGGCGGTCAGCACGACATCCTCGGTGGCCTGGCCGGACAGGTTGCCCGCCGGCGCGTCACTTCTGTCGGTGCTGCCGCACCCGGCTGTGGCTGCCCCGGCGCAGGCCAGCGCCGCCAGCACAGTCACCGCGCGGGCGTTCATCGCGCCGCTCCGTCCGGCGTGCTCACCGAGGCCATGCCTGGAACATCGGCGCGAAGCGCACGATTGTCAAGGGATAGATGCGTGGCGGGGGCTCGGAGGTGATGCGGTCCCTCGCTCCATGCGCCCCAACCGTACCTGTTGTCGACACGGCCAGGCGCACCAAGCCCGGACAGGGCGGGGAGGCCACGCAGGAGCTTCGGTCTCCGCCGCGTAGGTCACACGGGTGAAGAGCGTTCTTCAGACCTCCGCCGGCAAGTTGGCGATGGGCGCGGTGCTGGTGCTGGCGCTGGGGACGGCCATCGGCTTGGCCGCCCTGTGGCCGAACGGAGCGCAGCAGGTCGAGCTGGTCCCAGGCCAGAACGCGGAGCCCCAGGCAGCAGAGGTGGTCGGGTCAGAGACGGTTCGCTGCCGCAACCCCGGGGCGACCGACTGCCGGGAGTTGACCATCGAGCTCACCGAGGGCCCGGAAAGCGGATCGCGCTCGGTCCTGACCGTGGGCGACGCCGGCCCGGCGCCGGAGCTCGACGAGGGAGCCAAGGTGAGGGTCGTCGAGAACCAGGTGCCGCCCGGCGCCGGCGCCGGAGCGATCGATCCCTACGCCTTGGTCGAGGTCGATCGGCGCATGCCGATGCTGTGGCTGGCGCTGGCCTTCGGCGCCCTGGTCGTGGTGTTCGGCCGAGCCCGCGGTGCGCTGGCGCTGGTCGGATTGGGCGCGAGCCTGGTGGTCGTAGTCAAGTTCGTCGTCCCCGCGCTGGTGGAGGCCCAATCGCCGGTAGCGGTCGCGACGGTCGGGTCGCTGGCGGTGATGCTGCTGACGATCGTTCTCGCTCATGGGGTTGGGCCGAAGAGCCTGGCCGCGATCCTGGGTACCGCGGCGAGCCTCGCCGCGACCATCCTGCTGGCCCTCCTGTTCACCAAGCTCGCCTACCTGACCGGCTTCAGCTCCGAGGAGGCGAACCTGCTGCAAGCCAACGATGCCGGCCTCTCCCTGGAGGGACTGGTCCTCGCCGGAATCGTGATCGGTGCACTCGGCGTCCTCGACGACGTGACCGTCAGCCAGGCCTCGACAGTGATGGCGCTGCGCCGCGCCAACCCGAGCCAGCGTGCCGGTGAGCTCTATCGCGGCGCGCTGACCGTCGGGCGCGATCACGTCGCGGCGACCGTCAACACACTCGTGCTGGCCTATGTCGGCGCCTCGCTGCCGATCCTGTTGGTGTTCGGTGTCGGAGCCACGCCGTTCGCCGACGCCATCAGCCGTGAGGCCGTGGCCGAGCAGGTGGTGGCGATGCTCGTGGGCTCGATCGGGCTGATCGTGGCCGTGCCGGTCACGACCTGGCTGGCCGCCGTGCTCGCCGCGCGCCTGCCGGCCGGCGAGCTGGAGGGCTCAGGGCACGTTCACTGAGCCGTGTGCTCAGGTGCTGGCGTCCCAGACCCGCAGCGCGGGCAGGGGATCGAACGCCTGGCCACCCTCATACCAGCCGGGCGCGCTCCACATCTCGAAGTGCAAATGGCAGCCCGAAGCGCGGCCGGTCTCGCCTACCTCGCCGATCTTCTGGCCGGTGAAGACCCGGTCGCCAGTCTTCACCAGCGGCGTCTCGAGGAGGTGCATGTAGACGTAGTCGCGTCCGGTTCCGGCCCCGTCGATCACCACGTAGTTGCCGGCCGCGGAGTGGTAGCCGGCGAACTGCACCTTGCCGCCGCGCGCCGCGGCAAGCCGGGTCCCGCACTTGGCGAACATGTCCTGGCCGGAGTGGGCACGGGTGCCGCCCCCGCCGAAGCCGTTGGTCGGGGTCTGGCCCAGGTCGTGACGGCCGCGGATCGGGAACAGATGGTCGGCGAAGAAGAAGGCGCCGGTGGCTTCGGGCACGGCCTTGGCCGCGGCAGCGACCGCCGCCACCAGCCGGAAGCTGTAGCGGCCGGTTCCGGCCGTCGCACCGCGGACCTTGCCGCTCCAGCGGACGCGCTGCGCGACGCCGGGCTCCGCGGGAACATCCCAGGTGGCCACGATCGCCTGGCTCTCGTCGTTCACGAGCTCCACCCGGACATCGGCGGTCCGGTCGACGGTGAACTCGAAGGTCGCCTTGCGGCGACCGCCGAAGTAGAACGAGCTGTCAGGGGAGATGTCGACGGGCGCGACCTTCGGCGGGCGGCGGACCTTGACCCGGTCGATACGCGCCAGCGAAGCCTTGCTCGATCCCTGAAGAACCACCGCACCGGTCCGCGCGTCGGCCGGAGCCACGGCCACCACCGAACGCTCGGTGGTGCGGGTCACCGTGGCGCTCGCGTCGTCGCGGGCGCCACGGGCCCCGGTGAACACGACTCGCCTGACAGCCTCCAGATTGCTTCCCCTGATGATCAGGTCGTGGCCTCGGGCAACCGTGTCGCGCGAGCGGCAGACACTGCTGCTCAGGCACGAGATCGTGTCGATGGCCGGCGGCCCGGGGGCGACTGCGCCACCGCCGTCAGCCGCGGCGTCGCCGACGACCATCACAGACATGAGCAACGTCAGCGCCAGCGATCCATATCGAGCCAACAACCAGCTCCCTCTCTTTTCGAGGCCTCCGGGGTTAGCTGTCGGGCTCGCGCGAAAAGAGCTGCGCTACGGCCATCCTCGGCCGATTCGCCCCGTCTGACTTGGTTCCCCCGTATCGCGGCCTCCGCGGCCGCGAACTCGGCACAACTACAAAGCGTCGGTGACCCTAGCATGCCCTCCGGTGGTCACTTGCCCCTCCACTCGGGCTTGCGCTTCTCGCCGAAGGCGCGCACGCCCTCGCGGAAGTCCTCGCTGCGAAAGCACGACTCGCGCAGCTCGATCATCTCTCGCTCCACCGACCCGGGCAGCGCGCCCTCGTAAGCGCGCAGCGTGCCCAGCACGCGCTTGTTGCCCGACAGCGAGAGCGGGGCGTTGGCTGCGATCTCGGACGCCATCTCCAGCACCCTCTCCTCCAGCTCGTCCGGGTCGACCACGTGGGAGACCAGCCCGATCTCGCGGCCGCGCTCGGCGTCGATGCTGCGCCCCAGGTAGAACAGCTCCGCTGTATGGGCCGGCCCGCACAGCTCGAGGAACTTGCGCAACCCGGTGTGGGAGTACACGAGCCCGAGCTTGGCGGGCGGCATGCCCATTTTGATCCCGCCGGCCGCCACCCGGATGTCGCAGGTGAGCGCCAGCTCGAGACCGCCACCGATGGCGTGGCCGTTGAGTGCTCCGATCACCGGGAACTCATAGCCGGCGACTGCCTCCAGCGCCGCATGGAAGGGGTGGGCGATCAGGGCCCCCGCCTGCTCCTCGAAGCGCTGCCCGTCGAGGTTGCCGAGGTCGTAGCCGGCCGAGAACATCTCGCCCGTGCCGGTGATGACCAGGCAGCGGGCGTCGAGGCCCGCGACCGCGTCGGCGAGGACGTCGAGGATCTCGTGGTCGAGCGCTCCGCGACGCGCGGGGTTGTCGATCCGCAGCCGGGCGACGCCCGCTGCCGGCTCGTCGAGGATCAGCTTCCCGGAGGCGAGCTCCAAAGCCACTATTCGAGTACGACCAGGGTCTCGCCTTCGCTGACCGGCTGGCCCTCCTTGCACCGGATCTCCTTGACCGTGCCGTCGTCCTCGGCCTCCACCGGCATCTCCATCTTCATCGACTCGAGGATCGCGACGGTGTCGCCCTCCTCGATCTCCTGGCCGACCTCGCACTCGATCTTCCACACGGTGCCGGTGATGTGGGCCTCAACGTCGGGCAAAGGGTGCCTCCTGGTCCGAGAGGGTATGCGCCGCGGCACCATACCCGCGCGGCCCGATAGGTTCGCTGGAAGTGATCCTCGCGCTGGATCAGGGCACCACGGGCTCCACGGCGATCGTATTCGACGAGGACGGTCGTGCGGCCGGGCGCTCCTACAGCGAGCTCGCCCAGCACTTCCCCCGGCCGGGCTGGGTAGAGCACGACGCCAACGAGATCTGGGAGCTCACGCGGCGGGTGGGACGTGAGGCGCTCGACGCCGCCGGTGTTCGCGGCCGCGACCTGACGGGGATCGGCATCACCAACCAGCGCGAGACGGTGGTGGCGTGGGATCCCAAGACGGGCGAGCCCCTTCACCGTGCGCTGGTGTGGCAGGACCGGCGCACGACAGGCCGCTGTGACGAGCTGCGCGAGTCCGGGCACGAGGAGGTGATACGGCGGCGCACCGGGCTCGTGCTCGATCCCTACTTCTCGGGCACGAAGATCGAGTGGCTCATCCGCGAGGGCGACATCGGCCCGGGAGCCGTATTCGGGACGATCGACGCGTGGCTGATCTTCAAGCTCTGTGGCGAGCACGCCACCGACTACTCGAACGCTTCGCGCACGCTCCTGTTCGACATCGACGGTCTCTCCTGGGACCCCGAGCTGTGCGGGCCCCTCGGAGTCGATCCTGGGTCGCTGCCGGAGGCCAGACCCAACGACGCCGGCTTCGGCCACACCGGGGAGTTCGGCGGCCGCGTGGCGGTGGCGGGGGTCGCGGGCGACCAGCAGGCCGCGCTCTACGGGCAGGCCTGCCACGCCAAGGGCGAGGGCAAGAACACCTACGGCACCGGGAGCTTCGTGCTGCAGAACGCCGGTGGGGAGCGGCCCCCTACCGAGGAGGGGCTTCTGACCACGGTGGCCTGGGGCGTGGGCGGCCGGGTGGACTACGCGCTCGAGGCGTCGATCTTCGTGACCGGCGCCGCGGTGCAGTGGCTGCGCGACGGCCTGGGGATAATCGACACGGCGGGCGACACCGAGGAGCTGGCGCGCTCGCTGGACTCCAACGACGGCGTCTACCTCGTGCCCGCCTTCACCGGCCTCGGCTCGCCGCACTGGGATCCCTACGCGCGGGGCACGATCGTGGGCCTCACGAGGGGCTCCGGTCGCGCGCACCTGGCCCGGGCGGTGCTCGAGTCGATCGCCTACCAGGCCGTGGACGCGGTGGAGGCGATGGAGGCCGCATCGGGGGTGAAGCTCTCAGAGCTCAAGGCCGACGGTGGGGCGGTCTGCAACTCCTGGCTCATGGGCTTCCAGGCCGACGTGCTCGGCGTTCCCGTGGTCGTGCCCGAGGTGTCGGAGACCACCGCCCTCGGAGCCGCCTACCTGGCCGGCGTGGCCACCGGGCTGTGGACCGAGGAGGACACCCGCGCCATGTGGCGTGAGGCCGTGCGGTATGAGCCGCGCATGCGCGCGGGCGAGCGCGAGCGTCTGCTCGGCGAGTGGCGCCGCGCGCTCGAGCGGGCGGGGGGCTGGGTGCGTAACGAACCGCGGGAGCACGGGTAGGCAGCAGGGATGGGGAAGGCGGACCAGTCCAAGGGCAATCTCAAGCCGCAGGTCTACAAGGACCCGAGGCCGGCCGAGCACTTCACCCACTTCCACGAGCGCGCGCGGACCAAGCGCCCCAACTGGATGTACGAGGTCGTTCGCCTGTTCCAGACGCCCTACCTGCTGCTCTTCTTCCGCACCCGTGCGATCGACTCCGACAAGGTGCCCGCCGACGGTCCCGTGATCGTCGCCCCCAACCACTTCTCCTTCCTCGACCACTTCTTCGTGGCCGTGTACCTGCGCCGCAAGGTGCAGTTCATGGCCAAGTCCCAGCTGTTCGAGATGCCGATGCAGATCGTCTACAAGAACGGCGGTGTGTTCCCCGTGCGCCGCGGGCACCGCGACGAGGAGGGCTTCAAGACCGCGCACGCCGTTCTCGCGCGGGGCGGCATCGTGGTCATGTACTGCGAGGGAGGGCGGTCGCGCACGGGCGAGCTTGGCGAGGCCAAGCCGGGCATCGGCCGTCTGGCGCTCGAGTCGGGCGCGCCCGTGGTGCCGACGGCGCTGGTGGGCTCGGAGCGCGTGCGCGACTGGAAGCGGCTGCAGTTCCCCAAGGTGACAGTGCAGTTCGGCGACCCGATCCGCTTCGAGCAGGTCGACGATCCCGCCCGCGAGCAGTCGCAGGCCGCCTCGGAGGAGATCTTCACGCGCATAAGGGGGCTGTGGCAGGGACTGCGCGAGAACGGGCGCGCCGCCACCGTCAAGGCCCGCCGCGCCGCGCGGCGTGGCGGCGGCGAGCCGGCCACCGCCCGGCCGGCGACCGACTGACCTGGGCCGATCGCGAGTGCGTCCGTAGGCACCACCCTCTCGTTCTGAAGCATTTGGGGGTCCATGGACCCCCAAACCGCTCAATCGGCGTCGCGGTTGTCCGTCGACGGCGCTACCTCCTACGCTCCGGCCCGTGCCCAGCTTTCGCATGCTCGCGCTCGTGGCCGTTCTGCTCGTCTTGGGCGCCGGCGCGTTTCTGGCGCTGCGCGGTCCCGGCGGCGTGCCCGACGTCCCCCCGCTCGTGCTGCCGGGCGGTACGGCGGATCCGTTCGCCTACTCGGAGGACCGGCGCGCCGACTTCGAGCGGCGGGCCGCGCAGGGCTTCAGCCACGTGCTCTATGAGAAGAGCCCCGGAGGCGTCGTGGCCTCGGCGCGGCGCACCGCGCGGTGGCGGGGGCTGGTCGAGCGGGTGGCATCGGGGGCCGGGCTCGACGCCGACCTGATCGAGGCGATCGTGCTGCTCGAGAGCGCGGGGCGCGCGGACGCGGTGGCCGATCCCAAG
>Ga0136627_1000972_pt1 | contig 11234 bp, 10 predicted proteins | sample AntDrymUQ4892206_2_FD_104652 | JGI IMG/M metagenome (GOLD analysis project Ga0136627, IMG submission 104652) | Polar desert sand microbial communities from Dry Valleys, Antarctica - metaG UQ489 (22.06) | ecosystem: Environmental > Terrestrial > Soil > Desert | place: Antarctica: Dry Valley... | reverse complement strand
GCCTCGGACGACGACATCAAAAAGGCTTATCGCAAGCAGGCGATGAAGCATCACCCTGATCGCAATCAGATCAAGGGTGACGAAAAATCAGCCAAGACCTCCGAAGACAAATTCAAGGAGGCCAAGGAAGCCTACGAGATGCTGTCCGACCCGCAGAAAAAAGCGGCGTACGACCGCTTCGGTCACGCGGGAGTCGATCCGAACATGGGCGGCTTTGGCCGCAGCGCAGGAGCCGACGGCTTCGGCGGCTTCACCGATGCATTCGGCGACATTTTTGGCGACATTTTTGGCGCCGGCGCTGCGGGCAGGGCGGGCGGCCGTAGTGCGGTTTATCGCGGCGCGGACCTGCGTTACAGCATGGACCTCACGCTGGAGCAAGCGGCCAACGGTTTCGCAACCGAGATTCGCGTCCCGAGCTGGGAAACATGCGATGTGTGCAAGGGCGCGGGTGCGAAGCCCGGCACGAGCAGCAAGACGTGTGGCACGTGCAGCGGCTCCGGCAACGTGCGCATGTCGCAAGGATTCTTTTCGATTCAACAAACGTGTCCTACGTGCCGCGGCTCCGGGAAAGTCATTCCCGATCCGTGCACCAACTGCCAGGGCGCCGGCCGCGTCAAGCAGAACAAGGTGCTCGAGGTCAGCATCCCGGCGGGCATCGATGAAGGACAGCGCATTCGCCTGACCGGCAAGGGCGAGCCTGGAATGAACGGCGGGCCGCCCGGCGATCTGTACGTCGAGATTCACCTGAAACCGCACGATGTGTTTCAGCGCGACGGTGACGACTTGCATTGCGAAGTGCCGATCGGCTTTCCCGGTGCAACGTTGGGTGGCGAAATCGAAGTGCCGACGCTCGGCGGCAAGGCGAGCATCAACGTCACCGAAGGCACACAGACCGGCAAGACGTTTCGCCTGCGCGGGAAGGGCATCAAAGGCGTGCGCGCGAGTTACCCGGGCGACCTGTATTGCCATATCGTCGTCGAGACGCCGGTGCGGTTGACCGAGAAGCAGAAGAAACTGCTGCGTGAGTTCGATGCGTCGATGAGCGAGGGCGGAGAGAAACACTCCCCTCGCTCGAAGAGCTTCGTCGACAAGATGAAGGGGTTTTTCACCGCCGAATGAGCGAGTAGAAGCAGGCAGCGGCGACATATCCCGCAGCACCGCGCTCCATGAGGTGAATCGCGGATCGCTGCGGTCCGCTATCATTCTCACTCGTGCGCGGTGCGCATAGAGTGCACATCTCTCGCACATCAAGGTTGGAGTACAGTTTGGCCCAGTCTTTACGGCTTTCGAGAGTAAGCGCCACAGCGCTTTTTTTCGCGCTGACGATCCCGGCGTGCGGCGGATCCGACAGTCCGGCAACGCCCGCAGCCGGTAGTCCAGCGCCATCGCCAACGCCTGCTCCGCCGCCGCCCGCTCCGTCACCTTCTCCAACGCCGCCGGCATCGTTGGCCTGCCCAACGGCCACTGGCCGCGTCCTGACCGTTGGCCCGGGGCAGCAGTACGTAACGGTTCGTGCGGCCGCGGCTGCCACGCAGAACGGCGACACGATCCACATCAGCGCGGGTGAGTATCGCGGCGACGTGGCGCTCTGGAACGCCAACAACCTGACCATCTGCGGTATTGGCGGTCGAGCCAGGTTGTTCGCCGACGGAGTGCATCAAAGTGGCAAAGGCATCTGGGTCATCAGCGGATCGAACACGACGATTCACAGCGTCGAGTTTCACGGCGCGCAGGTGCCCGATCAGAATGGCGCCGGCATTCGCCAGGAGGGGCCGAACCTGACCTTGCGCGATACCGGCTTCTACGACAACGAAAACGGAATCCTCACCGACGACGGACTCGGCTCGACGATCACGATCGAGCACTCCGAGTTCGCGCGTAACGGGTTCGGTGATGGCTTCACGCATAACATCTACATCGGCCAGATCGGCGCGCTCAACGTGCGTTACAGCTATTTTCACGAAGCGAAGATCGGCCACAATCTGAAGACGCGTGCGCGCGAGAACACGATCGAGAACAGCTATTTCGCCGACGGTGCCAGCGGCACCTCGAGCTATCTGCTCAATTTCGACAATGGCGGGCGGGCGGTCCTGCGCGGCAATCTGCTACACAAGGGACCGCGCGCCGACAACTCGATCCTGATCACGCATTACGCCAACATCTGGGGTGCCAGCTACAACTCGCTGACGCTTGAGCACAACACAGTGGTGTCGACCTACTCTGGCGGCAGTTTCTTCGACATCGGGTCGGGAGCGGCGGTCACTCTGACCGCGAACATCTTCGCAGGCACCGGCAATCCGTCTCTGCTCGGTGGCGGAACGGCAACACAGACGAGCAATGTCGTCACCAACGCGACGCAGATTCCGGGTGCGTCGAATGTCGCCGCGCCCAACTTCTGGCCCGCGTCGACGCTGCTGCCGCAGCTGAATCTGCCAGCCGGCGTTGTGCCTGGCTACACCGTCGATTCGCCGCGCCCCTACGTGGCGCGTGCCATTACCGGCACGACGCGCATGATCGGCGCCCTGCAGTCCGCGCCCTAGGCACTACAAGATCATCTTCGCACCCGCAATGACCAGCACTGCTGCCAGTGCTTGCCGCATTGCGTTATTACCCAAGCGCCGCGATCCGTAGCTCGCGCCGATCAGGCCGCCAACAATGACAGCGGCAATCCAATAGGGAAGCGCTTCCGGCAATGCGGGTTGTCGGCTGAGAAGTCCGAGTAGGCCAGACACCGAATTGACCAGTACGAAAGCTGCGGTGGGCGCGGCACTATCGCGCACCGTCGCCCAACCCGTCAGAACCAGAAGCGGGCTCAGGAAAATTCCGCCTCCTACTCCCGTCAGACCCGACAACAAGCCGATTGCGGCACCGAGCACCACGGCAAGAGCGATGGGTGGCGGACCCTTGATCGTGCGAGCTCCCTTACCGGTGACGAGTGTCTCGATGAACAGCCGGATTGCCGAGAACAGCAGCACGCATCCCACCAGGATTCCGAACCAGAGGATCGGAAGTTGGATCCTCCCGCCAACGAATGCCATCGGCACCGCTGCGACGGCAAAAGGCCAGAACAGTCGCCAGCGAAATCCGCTCGCACGCGAGAATTTGTAGAGCGAGATTGAGGCCACTGCGATGTTCAGCACCAACGCGGTGGGCCTCATGACCGCCGGCGCGACGCCGAACAGCCCCATCGCCGCCAGGTAACCCGACGCGCCGCCGTGCCCCACCGAGGAATACAAGACCGACGCTGCGAAGAACAGCGCTCCGAGCAGGATCGCTTGTTGGGAGTCGATCACTCAATCAGCGAATGAAGTACCCAGTCGGCCGCCAGACGCCGTCTTCAAACGCAAGCGTGAGCAGCTCTTCCGCGTCATCCTTCTTTTCAAAGCTGGAGCGGTAACGCACCGTGACGTATTGGCCATCGGGAGCGCCCGGCAAGGATGTCTTGTAGCCGGCAACTTCGACTTTGCGCGACTTCATCGCTCCGAACGGGCCGCGCGTTGACGGCAGTGAGTCAATCCACTGCTCACGCGTTACGCGCTGACGAAAAAGTTGTGCGCACTGGTCCCAGGCTGTGCCGTACTCACCGCGGTCGAGCAGACTCAGCCACTTCTCTCCGGCTGCCTGCGCGGCGATTTCCCTAAAAGCATTCGAAGAGTCTCCGGCCGGCATCGTGACCGAGGCGCCGGGCGTCGCTGGCGGTGGCGCTTTCATCTGCGCGACGGACGCAGCGGAGTAAAGCGAGAAGACGATCGTCAGCAGTCGGACAGTGATCATCGGTATCAGCTAGGCGTGTAAGCCAGTCGTATGTAAATCGGCGCAAACGGCGCCGCTTGAGTGATATCGATCAGCGCTTCGCGCGCAAGTTCCAGCAGCGCGAGAAAATGGACGATCGCGACCGCGGGGCCGCGCGCGGCGTCGAACAGGTCGCCGAACTCGACGAACTTCGTTTGCTGAAGCGTTTTCAGGATCGAGCTCATGTGCTCACGTACCGACAGCTCTTCGCGGCTGACGTGATGCCGCGCCGTAAGCTGAGCGCGCTTGACAACCTCGGTCCATGCATCGCGCAAGTCGATCGCGTTGACGTCGGGGAAGCGCCTTTCGAGCGACTGCTCGATCGTCACCGAAGCCCGCAGGAAGTCGCGCCCGGCGCGCGGCCACTCTTCGAGGCTCTGAGCGGCGAGCTTGATCCGCTCATACTCCAGCAGCCGGCGCACGAGCTCTGCGCGCGGGTCCTCGGCCTCATCGGCGCTAGCCGATTTGCGCGGGGGCAATAGCATGCGCGACTTGATTTCGATCAGCAGCGCGGCCATCAGCAGATACTCCGCTGCGAGTTCGAGATTCTTGGCGCGAATCTGGTCGATATAGGTCAGGTACTGCACCGTCAGCGGCGCCATCGGAATGTCGAGCACGTTGAAGTGCTGCTTGCGAATCAAATACAGCAGCAGATCAAGCGGCCCCTCGAACGCTTCCAGAAAAATTTCGAGTGCGTCGGGAGGAATGTACAAATCATCGGGCAACCGGAACAGCGGCTCGCCGTAGAGCCTGGCCAGCGCAACTGAGTCGACCGTGCCCTGCCGCCGATCGGGTGTTCCATCCGCGGCTGCGTACTCGAGCGCCGCTACGGCGCCCGGGTCGAACAAATCGGCGGCACCCGGGTTCAACTATTTCACCTCGCCCGCGAGCACGTTCGACCCGTAGACATACGCCGGCTGCGGAACATCGGACTCGGCGTAGCGCTTGTAAAGGTGGGCGTCGATGTCCTTATCCCAGAAGATCGCGCGGCCTTCACGCTGTCCGCGCTCGATCCCGGGATTCTTCTGCTTCAGTTCGCGCAGAAAGCGCGTGATGTCGGATTCGTAACCGCGGAGCATGGTCTGCAACCTGAAGGAGTTCAGTCGGCAGTTTAGGCGCTTGCCAACAACGCGTTGGCGCGTGATAAAGCAGCCGGCATATCGGGCACGACATTGTCGGCGCCGAGCCGCTCGATAAACCCGGAGCGCGCCAACATCGACGATGGCTGCTCGTGGGGCCCGGCGAGGATCAAAGTTCCTCCCTGCCTGGCAAGCTGCCGGCGCAGCGTATCCAGCGCATCGACCCCGGTGGTGTCAAGCGAGATCAGCAGCGCCAGATCGAAAACGATCACGCGTGGCGCGCCCGCACCCACAAAGCGGGACGGATCGTTGATCGCTTCCAGCTTCGAGACAGCGCCGAAAAAGAGCGAGCCGAACAGGCGATAAGTCTCGACGCCGCGTTTCGTCTCGGCCGGCGCAAGCACGACCGGCTCGATGCGTGTGATCTGCGAGATCCGGTAAATGAAGAACAGGCTGGCTAGTATCAGGCCGACTTCGACCGCCACCGTAATGTCGAAAATAACCGTCAGGAAGAACGTCGCCAGCAGAATCGTTCGATACGTGACCGGAAAGTTTTTCAGGCGCGCGAACTCGTGCCACTCGCCCATGTTCCTTGCGACCAGCATCAATATCGCCGCCAGTACCGCCAGCGGAACGTAGGTCGCGAGCGGGGCGGCGATCAGCAGAATGGCGAGCAGCGTCAGCGCGTGGATGATGCCGGCGATCGGGCTCGCGGCACCGCTCTTCACGTTCGTCACGGCGCGCGCAATCGTGCCGGTCGCGGGGATGCCTCCGAAGAGAGGAGTGACGAATTGGCAACTCCCTGCGCCATCAGTTCCTGGTTGGGATCGTGCCGGTCGTCGATCAATTTGTCGGCGATGCGCACGCACAGCAGCGACTCGACCGCTCCCAGCAGCGCTATCGTCAATGTCGGCGCGACCAACTGCTTGACGAGCTCCCACGAAAAACAGGCAGCGCGAGCGACGGCAGCTGCTGCGGTATGCCGCCGCCGGCGTTATTTGACGCGCATGCCCGGCAGCGCGCCCGAATGTGGATCGAGCAGATAAATTCCCGGATGCTGCTTCTCGTCAGCGTGACTCGCGGCGAGCACCATGCCTTCACTGACGCCAAACTTCATCTTGCGCGGCGCGAGGTTCGCCACCAGCACAGTCAGTTTGCCGACCAGGTCTTCTGGTTGGTATGCCGACTTGATGCCTGACAACACGTTTCGATGACGGCCTTCCCCGGCATCGAGCGTCAGCCGCAGCAGCTTGTCCGAACCTTCGACGTGCTCGGCGTTGACGATCCTGGCGATGCGGAAGTCGATCTTCGCGAAGTCGTCGATCGTGATCGTGTCGCCAATCGCGGCGCCACCCGGCACGGGTGCTGGGTCGGCGGCAGCGGCCGGCGGTTCGAAAAGTGCGTCAAGCTGTTTGGGTTCTACGCGCGTCATCAGATGTTTGTAAGGAGCAATTTGTCGTGGCAGCGCTTCGGCATCGGTCCAGATGAAATCCCGATCCAAGCCGAAGAAGTCATTCGCAATGCGCTTGGCAGTCGCGGGCAAGACGGGCGCGAGGCACACTGATAGCAGCTTGAATCCGTGCAGCGCGCTTGAACAGATGTGTTGCAGCTCGGCGTGTCGATTGGAGTCCTTGGCGAGCTTCCACGGCTCGGCAGCGTCGAACGCTTCGTTAAGGCGATCCGCGGTGCTCATCAAGTCGCGCAAGGCTTTGCCGAATTCGCGTGAGTCAAGCGCCTCCGCGACGAGCGTCGAGGTCGCACGCGCGTCGTCGATGAGCGCTCCTTCATCCTTGTATGCCAACTGCCCGTCAAAGTGTTTGCTGATGAAATTGGCGGCACGGCTCGCGATGTTGACGTATTTCCCGATCAGGTCGCTATTCACGCGCTGCATGAAGTCATCGGGACCAAAGTCGATGTCTTCCACCCGGCCGTTCAGTTTCGCGGCAACGTAGTAGCGAAACCACTCCGGATTCATGCCGAGCTCGACGTAGCGCAGCGGATCGATGCTGATCCCGCGGCTCTTGCTCAACTTCTCCGCGTTCAGCGTCAGAAAGCCGTGCACGTAAATGCTGTCGGGCACCTTGCGGCCGGAAAACCTAAGCATCGCCGGCCAGAACAACGTGTGGAAGTAGATGATGTCCTTGCCGATGAAATGAATCTGCTCGACATCGTCAGCGGCAATGAATTCGTCGAAGCTGCGCAGCTCGCCGTTGGCGCGCGCCTTGCCTTGATCAAAGTACGCTTTGAGCGCAGCCAGGTAGCCGATCGGTGCATTGAACCAAACATAGAAATACTTGCCGGGCGCATCTGGAATCGGAACCCCGAAGTACGGAGCATCGCGCGAGATGTCCCAGTCGCCGAGGCCTTTGCCGCCGGCGCCGAGCCACTCCTGCGTCTTCGCATAAACCTCGGGCTGCAAGCGAGGTTCGCCATGGCGACTGGTCTGTGCAGTCCACTCACGCAGGAAGTCGACGCAGCGCGGGTCCGACAGGCGAAAGAAAAAATGCTCGGACGATTTCAACTCGGGCCGCGCGCCGGTCAGCACCGAATACGGATCGATCAGATCGGTCGGTGCGTAAGTCGAGCCGCATGACTCGCAGTTGTCGCCGTATTGATCCTTCGCACCGCACACCGGACACGTGCCCTTGATGTAACGGTCCGGCAGGAACATGCCTTTGACCGGATCGTAAAACTGCTCGATCGTGCGCGTCGCAACCAGATTGTTTGCCTTCAACCCCGAGTAAATCGATTGCGACAGCGCGACGTTTTCCGGCGAATCCGTCGTGTGCCAGTGATCGAACGCGATATTGAATCCGTCCAGATACTGCTGGCGCGCGTCGCGCATCTCGTCGATGAACTCGCGCGGCGTTTTGCCGGCGTTCTCCGCGGCAATCATGATCGGGGCGCCATGCGCGTCTTCGGCGCACACGAAGTGAACGTCGTGGCCGCGCATCTTCTGGAACCGCACCCAGATGTCGGCCTGGATGTATTCCATGATGTGCCCGATGTGCGGGCGGCCGTTTGCGTACGGCAGCGCAGTGGTGACGAACAGTTGTCGCTTCATAGAGCGCGGCATTGTAAGTGCGTTACCTGGTGACTCTGCGTCGATGAACGTTCGCGTGCATACTTGCCGACCTATGAGCCTTACTGTCGAACGCGCCAACGAAGCGCTAAAAGGGGTCATCGACCCCAACACCGGCAAGGATCTGATGTCGTCGCGCTCAGCACGCAATGTGCGTGTCGATGGCGGCGATGTCAGCGTCGACGTCGAGCTGGGTTACCCGGCGGCGAGCCAGATAGAGCCGATCCGCCGCGCGGTGATCGATGCGCTGAAGACGGCAGGCGCCGCCAACGTCAGCGCCAACGTCACTATGAAGATCGTCGCGCACACGGTGCAGCGCGGGCTCAAGGTCATGCCCAACATCAAGAACATCGTTGCGGTGGCCTCCGGAAAAGGCGGCGTCGGAAAAAGCACCGTCGCGGCCAACCTCGCGTTGGCACTATCGGCCGAAGGCGCCAAAGTCGGCGTACTTGACGCCGATATCTACGGGCCGAGTCAACCGACGATGCTCGGTATCAGCGGCCGCCCGATCACGACCGACAATCGCACGCTCGAGCCGATGCACAACCACGGCCTGCAGATGAGCTCGATCGGCTTGTTGATCGATGCCGATCAGCCGATGGTGTGGCGCGGGCCGATGGTCACGCAGGCGCTGCAACAGTTGTTGACGCAGACAAACTGGCGCGATCTTGACTATCTGGTCGTCGACATGCCGCCGGGCACGGGAGATATTCAGCTGACGCTCGCGCAGCAGGTGCCCGTGACGGGCGTAGTGATCGTCACTACACCGCAGGACATCGCGTTGATGGACGCCAAGAAGGGTTTAAAGATGTTCGAGAAGGTCGGCGTGCCGATCCTTGGCATCGTCGAGAACATGGCTGTCCACGTATGCGGCAATTGCGGTCACGCGGAACATATCTTCGGCTCCGAAGGCGGCCAGAAAATGGCCAGCGAATACGGCGTCGACTTTCTCGGCAGCTTGCCGCTCGACATCCGTATTCGTGAACAGACTGATTCCGGTCGACCGACGGTCATCGCTGAGCCCGATAGCGCGATCGCGCAGAGCTACAAGGACATCGCGCGCAAGGTTGCGGTACGCATTGCCGAAAAGGCTAAGGACATGTCGCTGAAAATGCCGACGATCAAAGTGTCCAACACCTGAAAGTTTCACAGCGGTAAGTACCCAATGGCTCGCCAGCGTTCTTCGACTCAAATAACGCTTGTACTGATTGGCACTGTGACTCTTGTCGGCTGCAGTCAGCAATCGACGCCCTCTGCCCGCGATCACTATGCATCGCTGGAAGACTGCGCCGCCGACTGGGGCCGTCCCGAGAGTTGCGAGCGCGTGCAAAGCTCGGGCTACCCGGGCGGGTTTTTGTTTTGGGGGCCGCTGTATGCGGCTACTGCGCGGAACAGCGCGCTAAACGATGCACGGCGCAGCGCCAATCCGAATTTCGTCGATCCGGCGCGGCAGGGTCGTGCCATTGGCTCTTCGACGGCGCCTACGTCGCGCGGCGGGTTCGGATCTTCCTCGCGGTCGTATACGTCCGGCGGCTGATGCGGCGCGAACTTCTGGCGCCTCGACCCGAGTGGCAAAGCGAAATGAAATCGATCGGATTTCACTACCACTCGATCGACGGCACGTACTGGGACGAGTCTCGCTGCCATGTGTTCTCCAACATCGAAATTGATCGGCTGGAAACTGCGACGGCCGAATTGCACGAGATGGCACTGAATGCCGTGCAGCAGGTGGTCGGTAGCCAGCGTTACGAAGAGTTTGCGATACCGGCGCAGTGGGTGCCGGCCATTGAAAAAAGTTGGAACGCCTATCGCAGCGACCGGCCCGATGGGTTCACGCTCTTTGGTCGCATGGATCTGTCTTATGACGGCGCATCGCCGCCGAAGCTGCTCGAATACAACGCCGACACCCCTACCGCTTGTCTGGAAGCAAGTGTCGCGCAATGGCAGTGGCTGCAGGCCGTACGGCCGAGTGCCGATCAGTTCAATTCTCTGCACGAGCAGTTGATCGCTGCGTGGCAAACGCTGCGCGCTCGATCGAGTGCATCGCGCTTGCATTTCACCGCGGTCGCGGACAGCCAGGAAGACTGGGGCAACATCGACTACCTGCGCGACACGGCGATACAGGCAGGCTGGCAAACGTTTTCGTTGCCCGTGGAGCGCATCGGTTGGAACGGCTCCAGGTTCGTTGACGAATTCAATCTGCCGATCGAGGCGCTGGTCAAGCTTTATCCGTGGGAGTGGTTGGTGCGGGAAGACTTCGGGCCGGCGCTGCTCGCGAGCGCGATGCAGGTCATAGAACCAGCGTGGAAGATGTTGCTGTCGAACAAGGCCATTCTGGTCGTGCTGTGGGAGCTGTATCCCGACCACCCCTGTTTATTGCCGGCGTACTACGAGCCCGCGCCGCTGGGTTCGAAGTATGTGAAGAAGCCAAAGCTCGCGCGCGAAGGCGCCAATGTGTCACTGATCGACGGTACGACGATACAAACAACCGAAGGCGACTATGGCGCCGAAGGGTTTGTTTACCAGGCAGTCGCGTCGTTGCCGAAATTCGGGGACGACTATGCGTTGATCGGCTCGTGGATCGTGGACGATAAGCCGGCCGGCATCGGCGTGCGCGAAGACGCATCGCCGGTTACGCGCAACACGAGCCGCTTCGTTCCGCACTATTTTGAGTAGCAATGACGGAGAACTAGGAGAAGCGATGAGAAACACTGCGTTCGAAACGCTCGCCGGGCTGCCGTACTTTGCGGCGTTCTTCGGTGTGTCGATGTTGCTGCTGACGATATGCCTTGCGCTTTACGTGGTGATCACGCCATATCCGGAAATCAAGTTGATTCGCGAAGGCAATGCGGCGGCGGCGGCGAGCTTGGGCGGCGCCATCGTCGGCTTTGCGCTGCCGTTGGCCAGTGTCGTCGTCAACAGCGTGTCGCTGCTCGACATGCTGTTGTGGTCTGCGGTCGCGCTATTGGTGCAATTGATCGCGTTTGCCGGGGTGCGGTTGATGGTGCCTGCGATCGCCAGCCACGTGCGCGAAGGGCAGGTGTCGAGCGGGATTTTTCTGGGTGCGGTGGCGATCGCGCTCGGAATTCTTAACGCGGCGTCTATGACTTACTAGTATTCGACGCTAAACGCGCGCACGATAATCTTTACCTTTTGAGAGGAGAAGACAATGACAGCCAACGTCGAAGCCAAGCCGCAGGGCTACCACACCGTCACACCCTATATGTCGTTGCGTGACTGCGTCGCCGCGATCGATTTTTACCGGCGCGCGTTCGGCGCGG
>Ga0136627_1000971_pt1 | contig 11240 bp, 15 predicted proteins | sample AntDrymUQ4892206_2_FD_104652 | JGI IMG/M metagenome (GOLD analysis project Ga0136627, IMG submission 104652) | Polar desert sand microbial communities from Dry Valleys, Antarctica - metaG UQ489 (22.06) | ecosystem: Environmental > Terrestrial > Soil > Desert | place: Antarctica: Dry Valley... | reverse complement strand
GGTCGAGCAATTCGAAGCGCTCGGGACCCAACTGCCGCACTACGTCGACCTAGTAGAAGGGTCCCTTATCGTGAACGCCGCGCGGCGCTCGTGGCACTCGTGGGCTATCCGCAAACTCGCGGACGCGCTCGAGGGAGCTAGACCCCACCACTCGCACCTACCTCCCTACCGGTATCCATCGTAAAACCTGCAGTATTGATGTGCCGTGGCCGGTCGAACTCGACCTGACTCGCTTGATGTTCTAAACACGTCGACTCATCAGGCTGCCGCAACTGAGCTACTAGAGCCTTCCCAATCCAGTAAGCGCGCCAGTAAGCTGTTGAGTATGAAAAGGTTGACGATTGCACTTCCTGACGAGCTAGCCGAGCGGATTCGCGAAGCTGGGGGGGCGAATATCTCAGCATGGGCTGGTAAGAGGCTCAAAAACGCGTTGCTGCAAGAAGAAGCGGTAGCCGTTGCGCGGTACGAACGTGAGCACACCGACCGCTCATGGGATCGCGAACGCGCGTCAGCAGCGTGAAGCGCGGCGAGGTCATCAGCCATGCTGTCCGAGAACGCCAATTCGTGGTTATCTCGTGCAACGCATTGAATAATGTGGGGGCGGTAGTAGTTGCTGAAATCGCGGGTGTCATTCCCGCCGGGGCTCGGGGAATGCTGGCGGTTCCACTCGCCGACACCGACCCGGTACCTGGCGCTGTGCTGGCCTGGCGCGTGAATTATCTATCAGCGGAACGACTCGGCGAATCTCTCGGCGAGCTGAGCCCGGATACCCTGGAACGAGTGGACGCGGCTGTTCGGGCAGCCTTGGAATTATGAGCTACGGCGCGAGCATCTCGGGGGTGACGACGGACTCGGTGTCGGGAACACCCAGCTCCTTGGCGCGTTTATCGGCCATGCTCAGCAGCCGCCGAATCCGGCCGGCGATAGCGTCTTTGGTAAGCGGCGGATCGGCGAGCACACCCAACTCTTCCAACGACGCCTGACGGTGCTCCAACCGTAGTCGCCCCGCCGAAAGCAGATGGTCGGCCGCGTCCGCGGGCAACAGCTCCATAGCACGTTCCACTCGGGCCGCGGCGGCCACCGCGGCCCGTACCGACCGCCGTAGGTTCGCATCGTCGAAGTTCGCCAGCCGGTTCGCCGTCGCCCGCACCTCCCGGCGCATCCGGCGCTCTTCCCAGGCCAACACGGCTGAATGCGCCCCTAGTTGGGTCAGCAGCGCGCTGATCGTCTCGCCGTCTCGGATCACCACTCGGTCGATGCCGCGCACTTCACGTGCTTTGGTAGCCACACCCATCCGGCGGGCCGAACCGACCAGCGCCAACGCGGCTTCCGGACCGGGGCAGGTGACCTCCAGCGCCGAGGATCGGCCCGGCTCGGTCAGCGAACCGTGGGCCAAGAACGCCCCACGCCACGCCGCCGTGGCACAACACACTCCCGCCGAAACTATCTGCGGTGGCAGGCCACGCACCGGGCGACCGCGCCCGTCTATCAGACCGGTCTGACGCGCCAGGTCATCCCCGCCTTTGGCGACCCGAACGATGTAACGACTGTGCTTACGAAGACCGCCGGGTGCGAGCACAGAGACCTCGCTGGGGCGGCCGAAGACCTCGGCAATCTCGTTTCGGAGTCGTCGGGCTACGTTTCCCGCTTCCAACTCCGCTTCCACCACCACATGGCCGGCCACGATATGCAGGCCGCCGGAGAACCGAAGCGCGGCAGCGACCTCGGCACGACGACAGCACGATTTCGTGATGGTTACTCGGCTGAGTTCGTCTTTAACCGCCTCGGTCATCGCCACGCGCACAGGCTACTCGCCGTCGAAGACCGTCCGGAGCGCGGCCGCAAGCGCCGCCGGCGAGTGACGGGCACTCCCATCGTTACGCGCGACCCGCACCACCATCAGCTCCGCTCCTAGCTGCCTGGTTACTTCCCGCAGCTCGGGGTCCACCGCCACGCGATCTTGAGCTGGGTCAAGGGTTTGCGCCGCTACATCGGCAGACCGTATGACCTCCGGGGTTGCACTCTCCGGTGCTCTAACCACCGGTTGCACGACAGCGGGGTCCGCCAACACCACATCGGCGCGGAATTCGGGGGCATGCTGCCGCAGCGTATGCAACAGGTCGGCGGTGGACAGACCAACGGTCTCTTCATCGCCGATAAGGTTCAGCGTCAACAACCGGGACGCGGGACTAGCCGCAATGGCTGCCCGCAGTTCCGGCACCAAAAAATGCGGCAGCACACTGGTGTACCAGGAACCGGGACCGAAGATCAACCAGTCGGCCGCGGCTATCGCGGCAAGTGCTTCCGGGCACGCCGGCGGCTGTGGGGGTGAAAGCCGCACCTGCTCCACCACGCCTCTGGTCGTGGCCACTTCCACCTGACCTCGCACCAACGTGCGCTCGTTCGGTTCTGCCGGATCGGCGCCTCGGACCTCCGCTTCGATCTGCAGCGGCAACCCCGACATCGGCAACACCTGTCCGCAGGTATGCAACATGCGACCGGCCTGCGCCAACGCGCCCACCGTCGTCCCCGTCACTTCGGTGAGCCCGGCAAGCAGCAGATTTCCCACCGCGTGACCACCTAATTCGCCGTGTCCTACGAACCGATGCTGGAACAACGCCGCCGTCCTCGCCGAGACACTGTCTTCGCCGGCTAGCGCCACCAGCGCTTGCCGAAGGTCACCGGGCGGCAACATGTCGAACTCGCGGCGAATCCTGCCGCTGGAACCGCCGTCATCGGCCACCGTCACTACGGCGGTAATTTCCATGGGCTGATCCGGGGAGTCGTCCAGCTTCAACCGACGCAGCGCCCGAAGCGAGGCAAAAAGCCCATGACCGCCGCCGAATGCCACAACTCGGCGAATCTGCGTTGCTGTATCGGAGCTACTCCGATCCGAGCTTACGCCACGAGCTACCCCCGACGAGTTCACTCGCGTCCCAAGTCGCCGTGGGAGGATGTGACGTCGTAACCCCGCCGCGTCAGCAGCACGGTCATAAATTCCACCGCCACAACGCTCCGGTGCTTACCCCCGGTGCAGCCCACAGCAACCATCAGTTGATCTTTACCTTTCCGCCGGTAACGCTCCGCGAGTTCGTCGATCATCTCTACATAGCACGTCAAGAAGTCCACGGCACGGGCTTGGCCAAGTACGTAGTCACGTACCCGCTCGTCTCGCCCGTTGAAAGGCTTCAGCTCTGGAACCCAGAACGGGTTGGACAGAAATCGCATATCCACCACGAAATGCGCGTTCTCGGCCATCCCGTATTTGAATCCGAATGAGCGTAACGCGATCCGCGGTAGCCTGGGGGGCTGTTCGCTCGACATGGCGTCACGCTCCGGTCACGCTGTTGGAGGTGCCCTGATCGGTGGACGTACGCCCGGAGTTATCCGCACCGACGGTCGCACCGCGGGATAACGCCGCCACGATACTGCCCGCCAAGGCCGGGCCGATACCGGTGACCTCAGCGAGTTGCGCAACCGTTGCAGCCTTGAGACGACGCACCGATCCGAAATGCCGCAGCAGAGCCGTCTTGCGCGTCTGTCCCAACCCCGCAATGTCGTCCAGCTCCGACGCCGTCAACCGTTTCGAACGCTTCGAGCGATGGAACGAGATGGCAAAGCGATGCGCCTCATCACGCGCGCGTTGCAGCAAATACAGCGCCTCGCTGTTGCGTGGCAGGATCACCGGGAACGGTTCGGCCGGCAGCCACACCTCTTCCAACCGCTTGGCCAAGCCGCACAACGCAACATCGGTAATGCCGAGTTCGACAAGCACATCGGCCGCCGCCGCTACCTGAGGAGCACCGCCGTCTACCACGATCAGGTTCGGCGGATACGCGAACGACCGTGGTCTACCGGTGGCCGGATCGATACCCAGCGCCGGCGAGTCGGCTGCCGCGCCATTGGTCGCTGCCCCATTAACTTCGCGCAAACGGCCGAACCGACGCCGTAACATCTGCGCCATGGCGGCGGTGTCGTCATGGCCGGACGGCTCAGTCGGGCCGACATCGGCGTTGTCATCTCCGGCGGCGCCCCGGACTGAATCATGCCCACTGTCACTTCCGCTAACGCGGAGCGCATTGTGCTTATGGTCGCGTACCGCGAACTTTCGATACTCCGACTTTCGAGGTACCCCGTCTTCGAAGACGACCATGCTGCCGACCGCATCTGAGCCGGAGATGTGAGAGATGTCGTAGCACTCGATACGCAGTGGCGCATCAGGCAACCCGAGTGCCTCCTGCAGCTGCGCCAACGCCTGCGAACGAGCGGTGAGGTCGGTAGAACGTTTGAGCTTATGCTGCGCCAGGGCATGTTCGGCGTTGCGGTGCACTGTCTCCAATAACGACCGTTTGTCACCGCGCTGTGGCACTCGAAGCCGCACGAGCGATCCCCGCTCGCTGCTAAGCAGCTCCGCTAGGGCATCGGCATCCTCGGGTAACTCTTCGACCAACACTTCACGAGGAATCGCCTCGTTACCGCCGGCCGTCTCGGACTCGGTGCCGGAAGCCGATTCATACGCACCACCGTAGATCTGCAGGCAGAACTGCTCCACCAACTCACCCACACCGGAATTGTCACTTTGGCTGCCAATGCGCTCCACCACCCAACCCCGCTGACCGCGCACCCGCCCACCCCGGACGTGAAAGACCTGGACCGCCGCTTCGAACGGATCAACCGCGAACGCGACCACATCGGCGTCGGTGCCGTCGGGGAGCACCACCGCCTGCTTCTCCATCGCGCGCCGCAGCGCCGCAACGTCATCGCGTAGCCGGGCGGCCTGCTCGAAGTCCAGCCGAGCCGCCGCAGCCACCATCTCGCGGTCCAGCCGCCGCATCATGCGATCGGTCCTACCGGCCATGAAGTCGCAGAATTCGTTCACAATGACGCGGTGCTCATCGGCGTTGACTCGGCCCACGCACGGCGCCGAGCATTTGCCGATATCGCCAAGTAGACACGGCCGACCGATCTGTCGCGCGCGTCGGAACACGCCAGCACTACATGTGCGAGTGGGGAACACCCGGAGCAACAGGTCCAGCGTCTCTCGAATCGCCCAGGCATGAGCGTAGGGGCCGAAGTACCGCACGCCCTTCTTCTTGGGCCCTCGCATCACCTGTAGCCGCGGGTACTCCTCGCCCACCGTGACCGCCAGGTTGGGGTAGCTCTTGTCGTCGCGATAGCGCACGTTGAACGTGGGGTCGTACTCCTTGATCCAGGAGTACTCCAGCTGCAACGCCTCCACCTCGGTGCTCACCACCACCCAATCCACGTTGGCGGCGGTGGTGACCATGCGTTGGGTCCGGGGGTGCAGCGCGGCAAGGTCGGCGAAGTAGGAGTTCAGTCTGGAACGAAGGCTTTTGGCCTTGCCGACGTAGATGACCCTGCCTCGGCCATCCCGGAACCGGTACACTCCTGGAGAATCCGGAATACTGCCCGACGCCGGACGGTACGGTGCCTTGAAAGACGCAGAAGGATCGGGCACGCGTTAAGCCTATCTGGCGACATCTACCCAAGCCCATCAATACCTCAAGGGCGGCAAGCTAGGCTCAAAAATTGTGTTATCGTGGATATCATGGGGAAATTATGACCGATGTACTCATTCGCGATGTCCCATCAGGCGTCGTCAGGGCAATCGATGCCCAAGCTGCGCGACTAGGGCTCTCGCGCAGCGAGTACTTGCGGCGCCAACTTTCGGAGCGCGCCCCAGTTGGAGAGCAGGCACTAACCGCGACAGGGCTATTGAAATTCGCGGAGACATTTGTCGACCTGGATGATCCAAGGGTGATGTCACAGGCTTGGCAGTGACATCATGGCTAGCGGACAAGTCAGCACTAGTTCGCTTTGGTGCAAGCGTTGACGCTGATCAGTGGGCTCAGCGAATTGAGCGTGGCCTAGTTCGGATCACGTCGATAACCCATTTGGAGATAGGTTACTCAGCTCGTTCCGGCGCAGATTTACGCAGTAGCTTGGCTAAGCCGCCGCTATCGGCTATGCCCATCGAATACCTCACCCCAGCCATGGAAGACCGCGCCATGGAGGTTCAAGCACTGCTCGCCGACCGAGGTACCCATCGTGCTCCGTCTATTCCAGATCTCCTCGTTGCTGCTGCTGCCGAACTCGCGGGCCTCATTGTGGTCCATCTAGATAAAGACTTCGAACTTATAGCGCAGCTCACTAAGCAACCGACGGAGCAGGTGAACTTAAGCCCTAACCCACCCTAGGCGGTCACGATGTTCTCTCCGCTGAGTCGCACCGCGATGGGGTCCAGCGGCGTCGTTGCCGGACCCCGCACCACGGCGCCGTCTGCGGCTTTGAACCGCGAACCGTGATTGGGACACGTCATGATGCCCTTCCGGGGTTCAGCGATGATCGTCCGCTGGTGAGTGCAGCGAGCGTCGAACGCTTTCACGACCCCCGCCGACGGCTGCGTGATCATCACACGAAGGCCACCCGGCGCGGTGACGAGCGTGCCGCCGCCCACCGGGACGTCGGCGAGTTTGGCTAGGGGCTTTCCCTGTTGTGGCGCGGGTGCGGCGCCGCCCGGACCTTCGGCACTATCACCCCCGGCGTCACCGCCGGAATCGGCGGAACCACATGCGGCTAGGCCGGTGCCGATGACAGCCACCCCGACGGCCGAGCAGATGGCGCGGCGGGAAACCTGACACGTGGTGGAATTGTCGGAGTTCTCGAGCGGTCTTTGTGCTGTGTCTGCCATCTGCTATCTCCACGTAGTAGTACTGCCGGGGTGAAGCTGTCGTCGCGACGGCAATGCCTTCGCTAACGACACGTCGCCGATCATGCCCAGATGGTACTCGTGGTTAACGGAAATCAGCTGAACACCTTGTGCGTATTCCTCAGGTGGTCGCATGTTGTCGAACGAACTGTGTGGGGGTGAGATCAGCGATCTGGCGTACGTCGCGTGCAAGGTGCGCCTGGTCAACGTATCCGGCAGCGGCGGCGAGCGTGCTGAGGTGTCTGCAATTCCACAACACGGATAGATCTAACACACGACGTACTCGATTTACTCGTTGGATGGTGTCGGCGGTCGTGATGCCGAATTCACCCTGTACGCCGCATCGCTCATCGACCCGGAAGAGTTCGCGGCAGACACACAGGTTTACGAACGACTGCACGAACCAATGCGTCCCTGGTGGGCCGGTGGCAGCGTGCTGAACTTCCTCGGGGTAGGCGACACCACACCAGAGCAGATCCGTTCCGCTTATCCGCCTGAGATTTACAGCCGACTCGCGGCCATCAAAGCCGACCATGACCCGCAAAACATCTTCCGCGTCAATCACAACATTCCGCCACAATCGATCTAGAAAAGGGCAGCTATCAATGTCACCTCAATTCAGAACGATGTCGGTCACAAAGAACCATGGGACGCCGTTTGGGGTCAGCGCTATGCGATCGTCCATGACCCCGACGGCAATACGGTCGATCTTTTCGCGCCGCGATAGTCGTTTGCGATTTAGGTTCATGAGTAAACGGATGCTCACGGCGAACATCGAGCCGAGGTGTTTCAACCGTCAGTAGGCAGCAGCCGTAAAGCGGGGTGCCGGGTGAGCGGCTTCACTGCCCGGTAGTGGGCATCCAGAGTCAAGATGCGCTCGGTGTTGTAATCGCGGGCCAGCACGATATTGACCGCATCGGTGAGCCCTATTCCCAGTTGCGAGTACCGCAGCTCCAGCTCCCGCGCGGCTGTGATGGTGGCACCGCTGACCGCGCCTACCTCATAGACACCCGTCGCCAGATCGTCGTAGAACGGCTGTAGCGCTCCGCTGCCGACCCGCTTTGTCGCTAAGTAGTCCAGTTCGGCCAACACCAGCGGAGACACAACCAGGCCGGTGTACATGGCAAGCGCCGCCCTACACAAATCGTGACCGTACTCCTCGGTGTTGATGGCGTTCAGGAGTGCGGAGGTGTCACAGATGACGGTCACTGACCGAAGTCCTCGGCGAGGAGTTCCTCAATTCGATGCGCAAAAGGCGGAGACGTAATGAAACCGGTCTGAGGTTTACGACGCTCCACAGGCGGATCGTCCAACACCCGATCGACCGCCAACCGGATCAGCTCAGCTTCAGACTTACCCGCGCGTCGAGCTATTTCAGAAAGTCTCGCTTTCTGAAGCGGGCGAAGGTAGACGTTGGTGCGAATCATCGTGTCGCTCATACATTTGATGGTACACGTCATATATACCAATCTTTGAATTACAGCGTATCCGGCATGTCATACAGCTGAAAGCATGTCGATGTCATATTTGCTGAGCAGTGTATCGGCGGTGACTATGACAATCCTCTCATTGTGCTTGTGCGATAAGGAAGCTTTCAACTTCTGGGACCCGACCGCCATCCAGAGCACAACCTGGGTATCAACCAGTACCCTCACTTCTGAAACTCCGTTAGGAACCGCTCCGGGAGCTGATCGAAATCCTCGGGTACCTCAAACTCGCCGGCGGCGAAGCCGCGGACCATGAGACTGCCGCAAGCGTAGGTGTGGCTGCGATTCTTAAGCTGCGTAACGCAGTCAATCAAAAAGATGAACCTGAAATGAGGTACCCATGACAGCGCTTGTTATCGGATGCGGAGTTTCGGGGCTCTCGTCGGGAATCCGCCTACTGGAAGCGGGAATCCCTACCGAGATCTGGACTCGTGAACCGGCGTTAAAGACCACTTCTAGCGTCGCCGCCGCTTTTTGGTATCCCTACAAGGTGTATCCAGCGGAGCTCATCTTGACGTGGGCCGAAGCCACCTACAATGAGCTGAGCAGGCTCGCCGATACACCCAGCTCCGGGGTGACTATGCGAGAAAGCCTCGAGATCTTCCCCGATTCGACGCCCGATCCATGGTGGAGCGGGATCGTCTCTTCCTTTCGGCCTGCGACAGCTGACGAACTACCCGTCGGCTATGCCGACGGCTGCGCTTTTTATTCACCGATTGCGGAGATGCCGATCTATCTGACCTATCTTCAGCAACGTTTCGAAGAACTCGGCGGAAAGGTACAGCTTCGTCCCGTCGATTCCATCGCTCAGGTTCTCGACTACCACGATGCCGTCGTAAACTGTGCCGGCCTGGGTGCCCGACAACTGATCGGGGACCCAACGATGATCCCGATACGAGGGCAGATAGTCCGAGTCTCACAAGTAGGAGTCGAGCGGCTTCTCATCGACGAGCGCAACTCCGATGGCCTCACCTACATCGTCCCGCGCTCGAACGACTGCGTTCTGGGTGGTACTTCGGAGAGCGGGGCCGAAAGCACGGAGCCGCAGGCGCTAACTGCGGCAGACATCCTCACTAGATGCATCAGCCGTGAGCCTCGCCTAGTCGACGCTATGGTGCTAGAGCATCGGGTCGGCCTAAGGCCTGGCCGGCCCGCTGTGCGCGTAGAGATTGACCCGAATGTTTCCAAGACGCTCCTGGTGCATAACTATGGTCATGGTGGGGCCGGCGTTACTCTCTCCTGGGGATGCGCCGATCGAGTCACCGAACTTGTGCTTAGGCACCGTTAACTGAGCCTTCCTATGGCACGTGGCGGATCTTAGCGACACGGACCAGAGGCTTATTCATAAGGAGTCGCTCTCAGGAAACGTCATAAAATCGGCGGCATATGTACCATGGTATAGCTCAAGGCACGGCCGGAGATACTTACAAGGGTGATGCCACGAGCGCGACAAGACCTGGAACGGATGCGACAAGCAGCCTCGAGAACGTCACCCATCCACACTACGAACCCTGTGCCATCGGCTTGCCCAGTTGGGCGATTTCGCCGAAGCCGCCCGCGCGCAGCGTGAACTGGTACCGATGTCGGTGGGCGCCTGGGACACCGCCGGTGCGTGGCGGAAGCTGGCCGAGCTTGAGCGGCGCGCCGAGGACTACCCCGCAGCGTGGACGGCCCTGCGCGAATGCCAACGGGTTCTCTCACACGTACCCGGCTGGACGGAGTGTGGCCTGGGCTGGCACTACGTCCAAGAGCTGTTCGAGCTCGCCTGTGCGGCGAACACTATCGGATCATGCGGGACGCTGAGCGACGTCGCATCGACGATGAAATACGCTGAGCCACCTACCGATGTGCTACCAACGCCTGCTGTAAGAACTGCCCGGTGTAGCTCTCAGGCACCGTGGCCACGTGCTCGGGTGTACCTTGGGCCACCACGCTGCCGCCGCCGGTACCGCCCTCGGGGCCCATATCGATCACCCAGTCCACGGTTTTGATCACGTCGAGGTTGTGCTCCACCACCACGATGGTGTTTCCCGATGCCACGAGGCGGTCGAGCACGCCGAGCAGCTTGCGAATGTCTTCGAAGTGCAGCCCGGTGGTGGGTTCGTCCAACACGTAAATGGTGCGACCCGTCGACCGTTTCTGCAGCTCGGTAGCAAGCTTAACCCGCTGGGCCTCTCCGCCCGACAACGTGGGCGCACTTTGGCCCAGCCGCACGTAGCCCAAGCCCACCTCGACCAACGTCTTGAGGTAACGATGGATGGTGGACACCGGCTCGAAAAAGTCGGCCGCCTGCTCGATCGGCATGTCGAGCACTTCGGCAATGGTCTTGCCCTTGAAATGCACCTCGAGGGTTTCGCGGTTGTACCGAGCACCCTTGCAGACCTCACAGGGCACGTAGACGTCGGGCAGGAAGTTCATCTCGATCTTGATGGTGCCGTCACCGGCACAGGCCTCGCAGCGCCCGCCCTTGATGTTGAATGAGAACCGACCCTGCGTGTATCCACGAACCTTTGCCTCAACCGTCTCGGCGAACAGCTTACGAATCCGGTCGAAGACACCGGTGTAGGTGGCCGGGTTAGAACGTGGAGTGCGACCGATCGGCGACTGATCCACTCCCACTACCTTGTCGAGCTGCTCTAGCCCGGTGATGCGCTGATGTCGACCGGGCACCAGCCGCGCCTTGTTGATGGTGTTAGCCAGTACGGCGTACAGGATGTCGTTGACCAACGTGGATTTGCCCGAACCAGAAACGCCTGTGACGGCGATGAAGCACCCGAGTGGGAACGCCACATCGATACCTTGCAGATTGTGCTCGCGCGCGCCGCGTACCACCAGTTGCCGGTTTTTATCGAAAGGTCGGCGGCGCTCCGGCACCTCGATGCGCGCGCGACCCGTCAGGTAGTCGCCGGTGAGCGAACCCTCAGCAGACAACAGTTCCGACACCGGACCCGAGACCACCACGTTTCCGCCATGCTCCCCGGCACCCGGACCGATATCGACCACCCAGTCGGCGGCGCGGATGG
>Ga0136627_1000970_pt1 | contig 11252 bp, 6 predicted proteins | sample AntDrymUQ4892206_2_FD_104652 | JGI IMG/M metagenome (GOLD analysis project Ga0136627, IMG submission 104652) | Polar desert sand microbial communities from Dry Valleys, Antarctica - metaG UQ489 (22.06) | ecosystem: Environmental > Terrestrial > Soil > Desert | place: Antarctica: Dry Valley... | reverse complement strand
GGCCTCGTCGACCCGGTCCTCGGGTAGCGCCGTGGCCACCAGCGAGGACTTGTAGCCGAGCTTGCGCGTGTCGAAGATCGCCGACACCTGACGGATGATCCGCTCGCGCTTGAGCCGGGCGAACCGCTCCATCACCTCACCCTCGGACAGGCCGAGCTGGCCGCCCAGCGCCTCGAAGGGGCGCGCAACCAGCGGGAAGGCGGTCTGGATGGTGTTGAGCAGCTGTTGGTCGGCCTCGTCAAGCGTGACGCGGCCTACGGTCTTGGAGGGCATTGGAAGACGCTCCGTCCTCGCTGGCGGACGGTCCATGGTAGAGGTAGGGCATCATGCCCGCCCGGTTGCACGCCCACCTGACCGCCGACCCCCTGTCGGTCGAGTCCGCCCAGGCCTTCGTCGCTGACCGCACCGCCGGTGCGGTGGTCGTGTTCACGGGCACCGTTCGTGACCACAGCGAGGGCCGCAACGTCGCCGGCCTCACCTACGAGGCCTACGGCGAGCGCGCGCAGCCACAAATGGAGGCCCTGGCCGCCGAGGTGGCGCACCGCTATTCCGATGTCGCAGCCGTGTGGCTGGAGCACCGCACCGGTCAGCTCGCCGTCGGTGAGCCGTCGGTGGTGGTCGCCGTGTCGACCCCCCACCGGCCCGAGGCCTTTGCGGCGGCACGGTGGGCGATCGACGAGCTGAAGGCGACCGTGGCCATCTGGAAGCAAGAGCACTGGACCGGCGGTGGTGCGCACTGGCCCCGCACGCCGTGAGGCCCGCCACCGCCGGCTGGTCGCCGTGCTGCCGCCACCGGCCGGGCCGGGCCGACCATGGCGCGTGACATCGCGATCGACCTCGGTACCGCCAACACCCTGGTGTGGAGCCGCGGTCAGGGGATCGTGCTGAACGAGCCGACGGTGGTCGCGCTCAACACCCGTAACGGCGAGGTCCTGTCGATGGGCCATGAGGCCTACGCCACGACAACGACCACGCCCAGCCACATCGTGGTGGACCGGCCGCTGCGCAGCGGCGTCATCACCGACTTCGAGACCACCGCTCGCCTGCTGCGGCTGGTGTTCGGCCGGATCGGGCTGTCGCGGTTCTCCCGGCCTCGGGCCCTGCTGTGCGTGCCCGGCGGGTTGACGGGGGTGGAGCGCCGTGCCTTGGTGCAGGCCGCCGAACAGGCCGGCGCCGCTCGCGCTCAGCTTCTGGAGCAGTCGATGGCGGCCGCGCTCGGGGCTGGCCTACCGGTGCACGAGCCGGTCGGCAGCATGGTCGTCGACGTAGGTGGCGGGACCACTCAGGTGGCGGTGATCAGCCTTGGCGGCGTGGTCGCCACCAAGGGGGTGCGGGTTGGCGGCTTCGACCTGGACGCGGCCATCCAGGCCTCCGTGCGCCGGGAGCACGCCATGGCGATCGGCGACCGAGCCGCCGAGCACCTGAAGATCCAGATCGGCTCGGCATTCCCCCGCGCCACCGAACCGCAGGTCCAGGTCAGGGGAAGAGACCTGGGCAGCGGCAGGCCCAGGACCGAGTGGATCGGCGCCGAAGAGGTACGCGAGGCGATCACCGACTGTGTGAGCGCCATCGTGGGTGCCATCTCCGCCACCCTGGCCGACTGCCATCCGGAGCTGACGCATGACGTGATCACGCAGGGGCTGGAGCTCACGGGGGGCGGCGCCCTGCTGCACGGACTGGACTCCAGGATCGCCCAGGAGAGCCAGATTGCGGTGCGCGTGACCGATCAACCGCTGACGGCGGTCGTCACAGGCGCGGGGAGGACCATTGAGGAGGCCGATGACTTCCGGGACCTGTTCGCTGGGTAGCCCACGGGCGTGCTGGGCTCGGCCGGCACCGCCACGGCGGGGGGCTGGCCCAACCGGCCACTTACACTGTCCGTGATGGCCGACGCCGCTCTGTCCGCCCCGCTGCACCTGGCGGCCAGCTTGCTCGCCGTGGTCGCCGCCGCGGGATTGGCCATCATCGTGCTGGCCCGGCCGGGGACGCTGCGTGCCGATCATCAAGAGCCAGGCCTTTCCGAGCGGCTGTTCGCGGGTGGCGCGGGTCTGCTGGTTGCCGGTCACATCTGGGCAGGAGCGCTGCTGCCAGGCGAGCGGGTCGCCGTCGTGTTGCTGCACGCGGCAGGCCTGGTGCTGATCACCGTCGGGCTGTCTCCCCGCCGCCTGCAGGGCCTCGCCGGGCCGGCGCTGGTCGTGCCCTTACCGCTGGTGGTGACCCTGCATGCCGTCGGCGCGGTCGCCGGCGTCGTCGGGGGTGTCCGTGCCTTGCTGGGCGGGCCGGCGACCAGGCTGATCGGTGCCGGCCTGCTGGCCTGGGGAGCTGCGGAAGCGATCGGGCTGGCCTCGCCCACCGCCGGCGCATGGCTCACGCTGGGCGGTGCCGCGGCGATCGGATGGTGGCTGTGGCGGGTGAGCGCCAACGCCCTGCTGGCCAAGTTCGTGACCGCCTCGGTGGCCATCCTGCTGGCCGTCATCGTGCTGGTCGCCACCACGCTGTCGGGGCTGGGCTCCCGCGACCTGGTCAGCAGCGAACTGGAACGGCTGGCGAACATCAGTGCCGGGATCGCCGAAGACGTGGAGCGTGACTGGCCTGCTGAGGCGGTCGAGGCGGCGGGGGTGCTGGCCACCTCCGAAGAGCCGCTGCTCGGAGCAGCGGCCAATGATTCGGGCCTGCGGGACCTGTACGAGTCGGTGCTGGAGAGTCAGGACCAGGACTTCCTCGTGGTCCTGGATGGCCGCGGCCGGATCCGCGGCTCCTATGATCCGGACGCCGCCTTGAGCGCCGAGTTCCGCAGGCAGGTGCGCGCGTCTCCGGCTGTCGCCGAGCTGGTGACCGGCGGCCGGCTGCGCGCCGCGGATCTCTTGCGAGCCGAAGGCCGTGTGGTGGTTCTCGGTGCGGCCCGGCTGGCCCCGGCGTCGGCCCGCGCCGAGCAAGGCCCGATCGGCGCGGTCGTGACGGGCCGGGTAGCGGATCGGGTCTGGGCCGCCGAGATGCGCGAAGAGCGCCAGGTCGAGCTGCTGCTGACCCTCGACGGGTCCGACGAGACCACGCCAACCGCGATATCGCCAGGACTGCGCACCACCGCCGAGCAGATCGCCGGCAGCCTTCCGAGCACCGACGCACCGCACACCCTGCAGCTCGGCGACCGGTCCTGGTACCTGGCGACCACGCCGGTGCGCGACCTGCGTTCCCGCCAGCTCGTCGCCCGCGCTGTGGCGGTCAACACCGCCGCCACCCTCGAGGGGATGCAGCGTGCCCAGGCCAGGCGCTTGTTCGGCCTCGCGCTGCTCGGCGGCTTGCTGGCCGGCCTGGTGACCGCCGTCGTGACCCGCCGGCTCGTCGCGCCCATCCGCCGCCTGACGGCCGCGGCCGAGGCAGTCGGGAGCGGCGATCTCGGTGTGCACGTCGGCACCCCGAGCCGCGACGAGGTGGGCGTCCTCGGCCGAACCTTCGCGACCATGACCACGTCACTGGCCACGCAGGCTTCACAGCTTCGCGAAGCGGCCGCGACGCAGGCGCGGCTGCGCTCCCGGCTGGAGGCGCTGACCGCCTCCATGAGCGACGCGCTGGTCGCGGTCAACCCCGACGGAAAGATCGTGACCTTCAACCCGGCCGCTCAGCGCCTGGTCGGCCGCGACATCACCGACGTGCTGGGGCTGCCATTGGAGGAGGTGCTGGTCGGGCAGGGTCCCGACGGCAAGTCGGCAGCGGCGGCGGTCGGACGCCCCGATGCCGAGGGCGAGGTCGCCGTCCAGCTGCTGCTGACCCCCGACGGCGGCCCGATGGTTCCGGCTGCGGTGACCGCCGCGCCGGTGCACGACCGCAACGGGGAACGCGTGCTCGGCCGGGTGCTGGTGCTGCGAGACGTCACTCGTGAGGTCGAGGTCGAGCGGATGAAAACCGAACTTCTGGCCAACGTCAGTCACGAGCTGCGGACACCGCTCACGCCGATCAAGGGCTACGCCGAGATGCTGGGCCGTCGCCAGTACGAGCCCGAGGTGACCCGTCGCTTCGCCGAGGCGATCCTGGAGTCCAGCGCCAGGTTGGAGCGCATCGTGGGGTTGATCGTGGACTTCGCCGCCCTCGACAGCGGCCGGCTGCAGCTTGCCAGCCATGTCGTGGCCCTGCCGCGCCTGGTGGCCGAGGTCCTTGCGGAGTGGCGAGCCAACGAGCCGCAACGCGAGTTCCTCCAGGAGGTGCCGCCCGAGCTCCCATCCGTTCTGGTCGATCCGAACATGCTGTGCCGCGCCCTCGATGAACTGTTGGACAACGCCGTCAAGTTCTCCGCGGGCGGGTGCCCCGTCCGGGTCACCGGCGAGGTCAGCCTCGTCGAGGGCAGATCGGTGGTCCGGCTGTCGGTGCACGACGAGGGCGTCGGCATCGAGTCGGACGTGGCCGCGAGGATCTTCGGCGACTTCTACCAGGGCGATGCCAGCGAGACGCGCACCTACGGCGGTCTTGGGCTCGGCCTGGCGTTGGTTCGTCGGATCATGGAGGGATTGGGTGGCAGGGCGGCAGTGCGGTCCGAACTGGGCCGCGGATCGTCGTTCCAGCTGCTGCTGCCCGTCGCCAGAGGCGAGGAGGCATGACCGTGCTGGAACGACTACGCCGGCGATGGTGGCTGGCGTTGCTGGGTCTGCTCGTCATGACCTCGCTGTTCGCCACGCGCGTTGCGTCCTTCTACACCGATGTGCTGTGGTTCAACAGCATCGGGTTCTCCGGGGTGTTCTGGAAGCTGCTGGCCACGCGGCTGGTGCTCGGGCTGGTCGCAGGCTTGCTGCTGACCGCACTACTTGGCGGCAACATGCTGCTGGCCCGGCGTTTGGCTCCCGCCTACCGCATTCCCTCGCCACAGGAGGCGGTGGTGGAGCGCTACCGCCAGGCGCTGCTGCCCTACGCGCGCCCGGTGCTGCTCGGTGTGGCAGTGCTGTTCGGCCTCGTCGCCGGCATGTCGATGTCGGGTCGCTGGTCGACCTACCTGCTGTGGGCCAACGCCCAGGAGTTCGGACTCCTCGACCCGCAGTTCGGTCGTGATCTGGGCTTCTTCGTCTTCGTGCTGCCCTTCCACGTGCTGCTGAACTCGTGGTTGTTTGCCTCGCTGGTCCTGACGCTGCTGGCTACGGCCGCCGCCCATTACGTCTTCGGTGGCATCCGCCCGCAGTCGCCAGGTCAGAAGGTCACTGCGCAGGCCAACGTGCACCTGTCGCTGCTGCTGGCCGCATTGGTCGGGATCCGAGCGTGGGGGTACCGCCTCGACCAGTACCTGTTGAGCTACTCCGAACGCGGTGTCGTCACCGGGCTGTCCTACACCGACGTCAACGCCCAGCTGCCGGCCTACCGGTTGCTGCTGGTCATCGCCGTGATCTGCCTGCTGCTGTTCCTGGTCAACGTCCGCGCGCGCGGATGGCTGCTGCCGACCGCGGGCGTGGGCATCCTGGTGGTCGCGGCCGTGGTGCTCGCCGGGATCTTCCCGACGGTCATCCAGCGGCTGCGCGTGGCGCCACAGGAACTCGACCGGGAGCGGCCGTTCATCGAGGAGAACCTGGAGGCGACCCGCTTCGCCTTCGGCCTCGACGAGGTGGACACCGAGTCCTTCCCGGCGACGGCACAGCTGTCTGCCGACCAGATCAACGCCAACAGCGAGACCCTGTCGTCGATCCGGTTGTGGTCGCCCAGCACCGCGCAGCCGGCCTACGAGCAGCTGCAGGCCCTGCGGCCCTACTACAACTTCCGAGACGTCGACGTCGACCGCTACGACGTCGATGGCACGCCGACGCAGGTCGTGGTGTCGGCGCGCGAGATCAGCGAACGCACGCTGCCGGCCGGCACCTGGCAGAACCAGCGCCTGGCGTTCACCCACGGCTACGGGGTGGTGGCGTCGCGGGTCAGCACGGCGACCAGCGACGGGCAGCCGGTGTTCCTCGCCGAGGACATTCCGCAAAGCGGGGACCCGGCGTTCGACATCGACAACCCGCGCATCTACTTCGGTGAGGACCCACCCACCTATTCGATCGTCGGGACAGGGCAGCCGGAGATCGATTACGCCATCGAGGGCGGCGGCACCGAGGAGTTCGCCTACGCCGGCGCTGACGGTGTCGATGTCGGTTCGATCGGGCGGCGGCTGGCCTTCGCCCTGCGCTTCACCGAGCCGAACATTCTGCTGTCCAACCTGCTTACCGGCGACTCCAAGGTGCTGTACCGCCGGCAGGTCCGTGAGCGGGTGCAGTCGGTGGCGCCCTTCCTCAAGCTGGACCACGACCCGTACCCCGTGGCGGTCGGCGGGCGGGTCCAATGGGTGGTGGACGCCTACACCACCACCGACATGGTCCCGTACTCCCAGCGCATCGACCTGGCGGGCCTGACGCTGGCCGACCAGCCGGGCCTGGTCCTGCGGACCAGCCCTGACGGCACGCGCAGCGTCGCCGAGGAGAACGTCGAGCAGCCTGGTTTGCGAGGACGTGCCAACTACATCCGCAACAGCGTCAAGGCGGTGGTCGACGCCTATGACGGGACGGTGCGGTTGTACGTCATCGATGATCAGGACCCGTTGATCGCCGCTTGGCGAGCGGTGTTCCCGGCCGTCTTCGTCGACGGCGATGAGCTGAGCGACGAGCTGCGCGCCCACCTGCGCTACCCCGAGGACATGTTCCGGGTGCAGTCGTCGGTGTTCCTCGACTATCACATCGAGGAGGCCGACGACTTCTACACCAAGGAGGACGCCTGGAAGCTGCCCGCAGATCCCGCCTTCAGCAACAACCAGGTCAACATTCCCGCCGAGCGGCGCGAGTCGCGCACGGTGCGTCCGACGTACCAGCTGCTACGGCTGCCGGGCGAGTCCGACTCCGAGTTCGCGCTGCTGCAGACCTTCCTGCCGGCCGGCAGCGACCGGCGCAACCTCATCGCCTACCTGGCCGGTCGCGGCGACCCGGAGCAGTACGGCCAGCTGAAGGCCTTCGTGATGCCGCCCAACAAGACCGTCTTTGGTCCCGAGCAGGTCCAGGCTCGCATCGACGCGGACGAGGAGATCGCCCGTGACGTCAGCCTGCTGAACCAGCGAGGATCGACGGTCATCTACGGTGACTTGCTGACCATCCCGATCGCCGACGCGCTGCTGTACGTGCAGCCGCTGTTCCTGCAGGCCGAGCAGTCCTCGATTCCGGAGCTGACACGGGTCATCCTGGTGCTCGACGATCAGGTGGTCAGTGCCGACACGCTGGCGCAGGCCCTGCAGCGCTTGTTCGGGGTGGTACCCGGGAGTCTGGTGGAACCAGGGGAGGAGCCGTCCGACGGCGATCCCGCCCCGCCGCCGACTGGGGAAGCAGGCGCCGATCCGCGCATCGAAGACCTGATCGGCCAGGCGCTGGCCGCGTTCGAACAGGCCGACGAGGCGCTGCGCGACGGTGAGCTCGGCCGGTACCAGGCGCTGACACGCCGGGCGCAGCAGCGCCTCGCCGAAGCCCAGGCGTTGCTGCAGGCCGGCGAGGTCGAACCCGGCGAATCACCTACCGAATCGCCGACCGAAGGCTGAGCATTTCCCTTTGCAGGGCCCCGCCGTCGCTGCTAACGTCGAGGACGCGAGGTGGAGCAGTTCGGTAGCTCGCCGGGCTCATAACCCGGAGGTCGTAGGTTCAAATCCTGCCCTCGCAACCAAGAAACCGCAGGTCACAGCATTACGAAGGCCGCCCACTTGGGCGGCCTTTCTGCTGCTTGCAACCATTCTGCAACCATCCGATTCAGGCACCGCCGTCGACCAGGGCCGCGAGCCTCGCGGCGGCGTCCTCTTGAAGCGCGGGGATGGCGTGCGAGTAGGTGTCCAACGTCACCACGATGGAGGAGTGCCCGAGGCGCTCCTGTACCACCTTGGGGTGCACGCCGGCCGCGAGCGCAAGCGTCGCGTGCGTGTGCCGTAGATCGTGCAGTCTTATGCGTGGCAGCCCCGCCTGCCGGACGTGACGCTCGAACCGTTGGGTAAGGCCGTCGGGGTCGATCGGCGAGCCGTCCGGCATGCAGAAGATGAGGCCTTCGTCCTTGAACCCCCTGCCGACGGCGACCTTGATCTCGAGCTGCTTCCTTCGGTGCGTGCGCAGGGCGGCGACCGTCGCGGCGTCGATGGCGACCATCCGCCGGCCGCGGCTGGTCTTGGGACGACCGTAGCGCACCCCGCCGTCCGCTTTGACCAGCTGGCGGACGACGGTGACGCGGCCGGCGTCGAGCGCCACCTCTTCCCAGCGCAGAGCCAGTAGCTCGCCGCGCCGCATCCCTGTGGTGGCCGCGAGCCGCCAGCAGGCGGCAAGCCAGTCCTCGGCGACATGGTCCAAGAAGCACTTGAGCTGTTCAGGCGACCATGTGCGCATCTCCGGGCGATCCGTCGGCAACTTGTGAGCCCGCTCAGCAGGATTGCGGGGGATGAGGTCGTCCGCCACCGCGTCGGCGAGCGCCTTCCGCAGTGTTAGGTGCACGTTGTGGACCGTCTTCGGCGACAGCCCGCCGGTGCGCCGTTCGCGTCCCGCCTCCGCCAGCTCGGCGTAGAGCGCCTTGACCCTGCCCCGTGTCAGCTTCTGCAGCGGTACATCGCCGATGCGAGGTGCGATGTAGCGGCGCACATGCAGCTCGCACGCGTCGAACGTGCTCGCCCGTATCTGCCCGCGGATCGCCGGCAGCCACTCGGCTGCGAGGTATTCAGCGACCGTAACTGTGGTGGGCTCGATATAAGAGCCGGTGTCGAGGCGGCGGAGGATCTCAACCCTCGCCCGTTCGGCATCGCGCTTTGTCCGGTAGCCGGAGTGCCACTTCCGGCGCCGCGTCCCCGTGTCGGGATCGGTGCCGAGGTCGACAACCACCGCCCAGGTCGACCCACGCCTGATGACCGTCCCTCTCACGGCTTCTCCTGGTACGCAGCCTGAGCTCTTCAACGAGCCGTCGTCGCCACAGTCTGCCGCTCGGGGGCGCCGGGTAGCTTTCCCTTTCCACAGCAACCGTCGCTATGCGGTGTCGTCGCCGATTACTCGGCGCGGGTTCTCGTCGCGTCCCCACGGCTGATGCCGTCGGATGGCGATAACGCTGTGGAGCGCGGCGATGAACGCGGACGTGGCCGGCGGCTCGCCGAACGTCGCGACGTACACCCGACGCGGCCAGTCGGCCAACTCAGAGACTTCAACGCCTTCCGCCCGGAAGGACCCCGTGTACCGCAACACGGCGGCACGCACACCCACTTCGTCATCGAACGGTCGGATCGCAGGGCACTGACGACGCTTCGGCTCAAGCCGCACTCCCGAACGGCCGCCAGCCATGAGAAGGCGCCGAACGACTACGCCCATGCAATGCCCAATGGCAAGACATGAGGAGCAAATTGTTTGAAGCATTCTTTCGGCACCACAGGATATTGGAGGACACTCCCTACCACAGCAAGAGAAAAGTAGCAACAGAGCGACACTCATTACCATGGACTCTGTACCTTCATCTTCGACCATATAGCTCTACCGTTCTGGTATGCGCGCAACTCAAGCGTCAAAGCAGCGACACAGACTTGCATTGCGAATGCGCCGGGGTGCGCCGTGCTAAATATCGGCAAACTCGGCGCTGGTGGCGAGCGCTACTACCTGGCGACGGTGGCGTCGGGGGTGGAGGAGTACTACACAGGCGCAGGGGAGTCGCCGGGATTCTGGCTGGGTGGGGCGGCGGGCCATCTGGGTCTTGTGGGCAGGGTGGAGCCGGAGACGCTTCGCATCGTCTTGGGCGCGGGTGATCCGGCGACGGGGGAGCGGTTGACGCGTGCGGGTCACCGTCGGGTTCCGGGGTTCGACCTGACGTTTCGTGCGCCGAAGTCGGTCAGCGTCTTGTACGGCGTCGCTGACCCCGCGACGTCGAGAGCGGTCCGGGACGCGCATGACCGGGCTGTGGCGGCGGCCGTCGGGTATCTGCAGCGGGAGGCGGGTTGGTCGCGACGTGGGATGGATGGGCGCGAGCGGGTCCGGGTCCGCGGGTTCGTGGCTGCGGGGTTTCGGCATCGCACGTCGCGCGCCGGCGACCCGTTGCTGCACAGCCATGTCCTGGTCGCCAACGTCGGGCAGGCGGTGGACGACGGTCGCTGGCGGACGCTGGACGCCCGGCAGCTGTACCGACACGCCAAGACCGCTGGCTATCTGTATCAGGCGCAGCTACGCCACGAGCTGACCCGCAGCCTCGGGGTCGAGTGGCAGCCGGTGGTGCACGGGTGCGCTGACATCGACGGGGTCCCGCGTGCGGTGGTGGTGGCGTTCTCGCAGCGCCGCGTCGAGATCGAGGCTCGGATGGCCCAGCGCGGCGAGTCGTCGGCGACGGCTGCGCAGGTCGCGACGCTGGACACCCGACCAGCCAAGGGCGACGCTGTCGACCAGGTCACCCTGCGGAGGAACTGGCAGGCCCGCGCGGCCAGGCTGGGGTTCACAGCACGGGAGGTGAGTCTGCTGCTGGGCCGGGCGGTGGCGCTGCCGCTGGATGCCGCGGAGGCGGGCCGGATCGTCGAGGGGCTGGCGGGTCCGCGGGGCTTGTCGGCGCAGGCGTCGACGTTCACCGCCACCGACGTGCTGCAGGCCTGTTGTCAGCGGTTGCCGGCCGGCGCGGCGGTGGAGGAGGTCGAGGCGCTCGCGGCTGCGGTGCTCGACCCCGCGCCCGGGGTGGCGGTGCGGCTGCTCGACCCGGACACGGCCACAACCGGGGACGTGATCCGGCGTAGCGACGGCCGCCTCGTGCCCGTCCCAGACAACGTGCGCTACGCCACCCCGCAGCTGCTGGCCCTCGAGGCTGACATGCTCGCCGGGGCGGTCGCGCGGCGCGACGCCGGCGTCGCCGTGGTCGATCGCGACATCGTCGACTCGGTGTTGGCCAGCCGGCCCTCCCTGACTGGTGAGCAGCGCGCGATGGTGACGGCGCTGACCACCAGCGGCGCCGGCGTCGAGGTGGTCGTGGGCAAGGCCGGAGCCGGCAAGACCTACGCGCTGGACGCCGCCCGCGCCGCCTGGCAGACCGCCGGCCACACCGTCATCGGCTGCGCACTGGCGGCCCGCGCCGCCGCCGAGCTGGAGACAGGCGCGGGGATCGACAGTTACACCGTCGCCGGGCTGCTCGCCGACGTCGAGCGGGGCGGCGCCCGCCGCTGGCTCGGCGAATCAACGGTGATCGTGGTCGACGAGGCCGGCATGGTCGGCACCCGCATGCTCGCAAGACTGCTCGACCACGCCGACACCGCCGGCGCGAAGGTGGTGCTGGTC
>Ga0136627_1000969_pt1 | contig 11252 bp, 15 predicted proteins | sample AntDrymUQ4892206_2_FD_104652 | JGI IMG/M metagenome (GOLD analysis project Ga0136627, IMG submission 104652) | Polar desert sand microbial communities from Dry Valleys, Antarctica - metaG UQ489 (22.06) | ecosystem: Environmental > Terrestrial > Soil > Desert | place: Antarctica: Dry Valley... | reverse complement strand
ATGGCTTCGCCGCCGCGACTTAGTTCGGAGATCTCGTCGGAAACGTTGACCGCCGGGTTGCCCGCGTGGACGCCGGTCTCGGGGCCGCCCCTCACAACGTACAGCCTCAACTCACTGTCCCCATCGTCGTAAGCCTTTTGGAGCTTGTTCCACAACAGCAGGAGCATGAGCTGGGATTTGGTCCACTCGGGGTAATTCATGCTCCAAACCTCCTCGACCACCACGAACTCTGTGCGCCATCCTGCGCCTCCGTACCGCCCGCCGGTGGCACGGGGGGGGTAGCCCGCGCCGTTGGCTGCCCGCTGAGGGGCTTTGAGCAGCCGCTGAGGGCGACCACAACGCCCGCCATGTGTGTCCTTGCTGCCTTCCACGGGCATCACCCCCGAGCCGTCGAATCCTCCCCCGACGAGCCCGCCAACGCCTACAGTGATTCTGACAGTTGCGGCCTCCTATGATTGTAGTATCGTTCGTGCCGGATGGGGGGCAAGGGCCTGTTTATCGGCATCGAACGACGCTGGGGGACCACGCGCACGGTTTCCGGGGCCGTGTGTCGCAGGTTCGAATCCTGCCGGGCCCGCTCTTCTATGTGCTACTTTCTGCTGCCGGAGGAATATTAGCGTGGCGCCTCCGCGGGGAGGGCGAGACCTTCCCGATCTGCGATCTCTGCCACCTGCCCGATCAGGAATGATTCCTGATCGTTCCGGGATCCGTGTCGGTGACGGACCGGCGCGACCTGTGCCTTGAGTTCGTGAACCTGAGGGAACTTGCCGGGCACTGGTGAAGAAGGTCTACCGGGGAACTTATGTATCCTGCTCTTCATGAGGATTACCTTACTGCCGCACGCCCTGGAGCGGATGGAGCGGTTTGGCATTACCGAAGACGAGGCCCGCGCGGTGCTGGAGGGGCCGGACTCGGAGGGCGAGGCGAACCTCGGTCGGCTCTGGTCCCAGAAGCGGATAGGGCAGCGACGCATCAGGGTGGTCTACAATCGGGGTGTCGACGAGGCCGTGGTGGTCACGGTCATGCTCCGCAGAAGGGGAGGTGGGCGTTTGTGAGGATCGACCACGACAAGGTTTCCGGGGCGCTCTACATGAAGCTCCGGGACGGCGAGTATCACCACACCGAGGACTTCTCCGAGGACGCTGACGTGTACCTCGACGTGGACGCGGAGGGCAACGTGCTCGGCCTGGAGGCACTCTCCTTTGAGGATCTGGCGCAGGCCATAGAGGAGCGCGGCGGCAAGCTGGACGTGCCGGAGCGTATCGGGGACGCGGAAGCGGAGGGGCTGGGCACCACGCGCAGACCGGCGGCTGGGTAGCCCCGCTATTCACCCAACTGCGCAGAGTTTACGGTTCTCGAAAGTCCCCATGCAGCATCCTGAATGATCCGCCCCACGAGGCCGGGCCCGCTTCTCTCTCACCGAACGTCGGTATTCTCGGAACCTCGTCACGCTGCGACGCTATCGTGTAGTCTGCGGTTCCGTGGGACGAAGGAGGAAACACTACGACAAGATAGTGGGTGGGGATTCGGACGCGAACATCCCGTTCGAGCAGACGAGGAGTCTGTTGAAGCACCTGGGTTTCGATGAGCGCACCAAGGGCAGTCACCACGTCTTCACAAGAGAGGGTGTCATGGAGCTAATCGATATACAGGAGATCGAGGGTGGAAAGTGTAAGCCCTACCAAGTCAGGCAGATGCGGGCCGTGCTGAAGAAGTACAATCTGCACAAGGAGCTGTGATGGACCGACCGAAGTACCATATCGACATCTTCTGGTCCGACGAGGACAGCGGCTACGTCGCCAACGTCCCCGACCTCCTGTACTGCTCGGCGTTCGGTGAGACCTACGAGGAGGCGCTGCGCGAGGTCCTGGTGGCGATGGAGCTGCACCTAGACACGCTTGAGGAGCTGGGCCGCCCGATCCCGGAGCCCTCGCCCCATGCCGGGGCCCCGGCGTCGGAACCGGCCGAGAGGTTTGTTGATGCGATCAGGGAGTCTTACCGGCAGTCTTACCTGGCGCTGGCCGACCCCGGGGTGTCTGCTCAGGAACTCAACGCCCAGGTGACGCAGAGCATATTGAACGGCGTCTTAGACAACCTGCGTTCGCAGGCCGAGAGTAACCGGGCGCTCGCGGACGACCTGATCGAGCGACAGCGCGAGCATCAGGAGACCTCCCAGACTCTCGCCCAAGAGGGCGTCGACGCCTATATGGACTTCCTGAACTCCATGTTCTACTACTACAACCGAGAGTTCGAGACTGGGCGCAAGGACAGAAGCACTCGGCGCTAGGTCCTCCACTCTTATGCACCCAACTGCGGAGAGAGTGCCATTCTCGGAACTCCCCATTCCGCATCCTGGATGATCCTACCCACGAGACCGGGGTCGAGCCGCTTTCGGCCGGTCGGATGCATACGAGTCGTCACTAGATGCTGTGGCGGTGGTAAAGATGCGTCTGCGACGTGTTCTGATATGCTCGCGTGCGTTGAAGATTGTAGAAGGACCGAAGGGGGCGACGGCTCTGCGTCGCACGTTCACTAGAAGAGACTTTCTGAAGGCGGCTGGGGCCGGGACGGCCGGGATGGCCCTGCTCGGCGCGAGCGCGTGCGACAGCGAACAGGGTGTGATGAAGGAGCCGCTGCAGAGATCGGGTGGCGACGGTGGGCGGAACGTCGTCCTGATCATCGTGGACACCTTGCGTAAGGACCACATCGGTGCCTACGGGAACGACTGGATCCAGACGCCCAACCTCGACGCGCTGGCGGGGGAGAGCCTGCGGTTCACGCAGGCTTACCCGGAATCTACGCCGACTATTTGCGCCCGCAGGGCCATCCACACGGGCACCAGGACGTGGCCTTTCAGGGACTGGGACCCGCCTGAGGGTGAGAACATCTCCCTGCGGGGGTGGCAGCCGATACCGCTGGATCAGGTAACGTTGGCCGAGGTCCTGAAGGAGAACGGGTACCTGAACCTGTTCGTCTCGGATAACCTGCAACAGTACAAGCCCGCCTACAACATACACCGGGGCTTCGACGTGTGGGACTTCTTCCGCGGCCAGACGACGGACAAGTACCGTCCGATCTGGACTTGCCCACCCGAGAGCCTGGACCGGGCGCTGATAGCCAACGCCGCCTCCGCGACGGGCGGCGAGCAGTACTTCACTCAGTACTTCGCCAACGTCGCCGACCGCAGGGACGAGGAGGACTGGTTCGCCCCGCGCGTCTTCAACCGCGCTTCGGAGTTCCTGGAGTCGGCGAAGGACGTGGGGCCGTTCTTCCTGACGGTGGACGTCTACGACCCGCACGCGCCCTGGGATCCGCCGGAGAAGTACACGAACATGTACTCCGACGGCTACGATGGCCCGGAGCCCTACGCCCCGGTCTACGGTCCCAGCGACTATCTGACGGAGGCGCAACTGGACCGTATGGGCGCCCTGTACGCCGGGGAGCTGACGATGATGGACCGCTGGCTCGGGCGGTTCATGGACGGGATGGAGGAGTTGAACCTCTTCGAGGATACGCTGGTCTTGTTACTCTCGGACCACGGCATGATCCTGGGCGAGCACGGCCTCGTCGGCAAGCCCCACTACGCCCTCTACCCCGAGACGGTGGACATGCCGTTCATGATCCGTCACCCCGAAGGCAAGCTCTCCGGCGACGCCAACGACTTTTTCGCCTCAACCCACGACGTCGCCCCGACCATCCTCGGCCACCTCGGCATCACGGCCCCGGAGCAGATGACCGGCCAGGACCTCATGAGCTTCTTCGACGGCGGCGAGCCCGAAGCGCGCCCACACTTCACCCTCGGCTACCACGACCACGTCTGGGCCCGCGACGACCGCTACGTCATGTTCTCCGCCGACGACGGCTCCGGCGCCAAGCTCTTCGACGTGCAGCAAGACCCGAAAATGGATAGGGACCTTGCTGCCGGCAACCCGGACATCGTCAAGAGGATGTACGATGGCTACGTGCTGAGGGACGCGGGCGGACCGTTGCCGGATTATGGGTAGGTTCGAGGCATCAGGTTCGAGGTTTCAGGCAAGTTGATGGGCGGCAGGATTGCACCCGTGTATCCGGGTCGGATTGTATCCGTGAGATGTGGCCTCGCCTCCAGGCTTTTCGATTCTAGGGACGTTTTCGAGAACCGCGGCGAGAGGATCTCGAACGATGAGATGGCCGCCGTGACTTGGTGCCCGGCGGAGCCTGATGCCCGCCGCGGGGGGAGATGCGGCTGGCGGCGCGTCAGGTGAGCGGGGCGGGGGGGCGGGACCGGGGGGCCGTCGCGACGGAGGTCGCGCTGGTCTTCGCGGCGGTCTTCTGGGGGCTCAACTTCGCGGCCACCAAGTACGCCGCCGAGGCCATACCGCCGATGATGCTCGTCGCCCTGCGGTTCTCGGTGGGGGGCGGGCTCATGTACGGGGTTTTGCGGATCCTGGAGCCCAAGAGCAGGCTGGCGAGGGGGGATCTCCTCCCGATGGCGGCGCTCGGGTGCTTCGGGGTGGCCACGGCCCAGACCGGCTTCACGTTCGGGGTTAGCCTCACGAGCGCGGCGAGCACGGGCCTGATCTTCGCGACCGCCCCCGTGTGGGGCCTCCTGCTCGGCTCCCTGCTCGGCCTCGAACGGCCCACCGCCAGGAACATTCTGGGCGTGGGCATGTCCGTCGTGGGCGTCGCCGCCGTCGTCTCGGAGGGGCTCGGGGATGGGGGCACGAACCTTATCGGCGACGCGCTCGTCCTGGTGGCCGCCGTGTGCGTGGGGGCTTACGCCGTCCTCTCGATGCCGCTCCTGGAACGGTACTCGCCGCTGGCCGTTGCGGCCTACCCCGTGCTCTTCGGGGCGCCGTTTCTGCTATTGCTCTCCGTACCGTCGGTACCGGGGATGGAGTGGGGGAAGGTCGGGGCCGGGCCGTTGCTGGCCGTCGGGTACGCGGCGGTGTTCGCGACCGCGTTCGCCTTTACCGCGTGGCAGAGGGGCATAAGCCGCATCGGGGCCAACCGGGTGCTCGTGTACCAATATCTCATAACGATCGTGGGCGTCACCTCTGGGATCGTCTTCTTCGGGGAGTCGCTCGGGTGGAACAAGATAATCGGCGGCGGCGTGATCCTGCTCGGCGTCTACCTCGCACGCAGGTAGCGGTCCGCGGGTAAGGCCCCGGCGCGGGTAGAATGTCCCCGACAGGGAAAAGGAAAAACGGGGGAGGGACCATGCAAGCCTACCCGATAAAGCTCACCTTCCACGTGCGCGAATACTCTTTCGGGGGGCGCCTGATCCCGGAGAAGCTCGGCAAGGAGGGCGTGCCGGAGGGCGTCGTCGCTGAGACGTGGGAGGTCAGCGACCACCAGGATACGACCGCAACGGTCACGAACGGGACTTACGCAGGCAGGACGTTTCACGACCTCGTCGAAGAGTTCCCGGACGAGCTCGTGGGCGAGAGCTGGCGGGGGCCGCACTTCCCGATCCTGCTCAAGTTCCTCGACGCCTCCCACATGCTCCCCGTCCACCTCCACCCCGACGACGAGACGGCGAGAAGAAAACACGGCGAGCCCCACGGCAAGGGCGAGGCGTGGCACATCCTCTGGGCCGAGCCGGATGCCTCGATCCTGGCCGGCATAAAGGATGGTTTTTCCCGACAGGAGCTCTTCGACGCCTTCAAGCGGCAGGACTACGATTCGGTGATGCCGCGCTACGGTATCCGGGCCGGCGACACCGTCTACATGCCTGGCGGCATCCTCCATACCTTCGGGCCTGGGACCTTGATCTCCGAGGTCCAGCAGACCTCGGACCTCGGCCAGTTCGTCATGCCTGAAGACCTCTATGGTAGCCGCCTGGACGAGGAAGAATGGAACGCCAACATCGAAGCCACCCTCGACGAGCTCAAGACGGACTTCATGCCCCGCCCGAACCCCGGCCTCGCGCTGGAGTACGGTACGAACCGGAGGACCCTCTGCTGCGCCGGGCCGCACTTCGCCCTCGAACGCTGGACGCTCGCGGAAGCCCACGCCGTGCCGCCCCGCCCGGACCGTTTTCTCATCCTCTCGAACGTCGGGGAGAATAGTGTGCAGCTCCGGTACGGGGGCGGGGTCGGGGCGCTCGGACGGGCGGAGAGTTGCGTCCTGCCGGCGGCGATAGGTAAGGTCGACGTCGTCCCCGACGGGGAGGCGAGCGTGGTGGCCTGTTACGTTCCGGACATGGAGATGGACGTCGTCGGGCCGTTGCGGGAAGCGGGGCATTCGGACGAGGAGATCCGGGGCCTCGGCGAGGTGGACGTCCGGCCGTAGGAACGGGAGATCGGGGGAATACGTTGGGCAAGATAGTCGCTTTGGGCGAGGTCGTTTCGGATATCTACAGGGGGGAGCCTATCTCGGACGTAGAGCTCGGCTTAGTCGCCCGGCCGGGCGGGGCGCCGGCGAACGTCGCGGTGGCCGCCTCCAGGCTCGGCTCGGAGGCCGCCTTTGTCGGGAGCGTGGGTCAGGACCTTTTCGGTGACTTTATCCTGCGCGCCCTGGAGTCCGAGGGCGTCGAGACGGACGGTGTCAGCCGCCAGAAACCTCCGACGCGCACCTCGCTGGCCTTCGTCGAGATATCCTCCGATGGGGACCGCGAGTTCACCTTCTACCGTTCCAAACCCGCCGCCGACGAGCTGCTCTCAGACGACGACGTCACGGAAGATCTCGTCGTCGGGGCCTCCTTCGTGAACTTCGGCAGCATCCCGCTGATCCGGGAGCCCGCCCGCTCCGCCACCCACCGCATCGCACATCTCGCCCGCGACCACGACGTCCCCGTGGCCTTCGACGTGAACTTCCGGGAACACCTCTGGGAGAGCCGGGAGGCCGCCCGCGAGGCCGTTGACCCGCTGCTCGACCTCTCGACCATCGTCAAGCTGGGCGACGACGAGCTCGAACCGCTCCTCGGCACGGACGACGTCGATGAGGCGACACAAGGGCTCCTGGACCGCGGCGTCCTGCTGGTGTTCGTCAGCAAGGGACCAGATGGGGCCTTCTACGCCACCCGCGAGTTTAAGGGCGAGGTGCCAGCCTTCGACATCGGGGAGGTCGTAGACGCCACGGGCGCCGGGGACGCCTTCCTCGCCGCCGCCCTCGTACACCTATCCGGCGGGGCGTTCACCGAAGAGCGGGTGCGCGAGGCGACGCTCCGGGGCTGCGCGGCCGGGGCGCTCGCCTGCACGGACTACGGCGCCATGAGCGCCCTGCCCACGAAGGAAGAGCTGGAACGGTTTATGTCCGAGGGCTGAATTAGAGGTTTCAGGCTTCAGGTTTTATAGCGTTGTGCAGTGATATTGGGTCGCTGCTACTCCGCTCGTCTGGTGTCGGCGTGTCGAGCGTTCTGAATCATCCCGCCCTATGCTTGAAAGGAAATATCGCAGGGGTGGTCCAACTTCATTGACCACCGCTTTAGGTTCCGGGTTTATCGTTTTGATTACGGGGATTGCAGGCTGGGGCGTACCGGCCGGTTCTAGCGTCGGACGCGGCTCACCGCTACGGGGACATCCATCGACTTCGCCAGGCGTTCCGCCAGTGGTCTCAGCGAGGGCATCTCCGTCGCGGCGTGGCCCGCGTCTATCGCGGCGAGGCCGAGCGATTCGGCGAGCAGCGTGTCGTGATAGTCGAGGTCGCCCGTGGCGTAGGCCTCCGCACCGGAGGCGGCCACCTCCGGGATGAACGAGCCGCCGGAGCCCCCGAGGACGGCCACGCGCCGGATGCTTCCTCGGTCCCCTTCCGTGGCAAGCCGGGCCGGGAAGCCCAGAGAGCGCGAGACTTGGGTGCCCAGTTCTTCCGGGGTCAGCGGCTCCGGGAGGGTGCCTATCCTGCCGTAGCCGCAACCTTCGGGGGACCCCTCGACCGGGTAGACGTCCAGCGCGACCTCCTCGTAGGGATGCGCGGTGGTCGCCGCGTCCACGGCGGCCCGCGTCCGGTGGGCCGGAACGACCGTTTCGAGGCGTACCTCGTCGACACGCTCCAGCCGGCCCCTCTCGCCCAGGTACGGGACGCTCCCTTCGCCAGGGAGGAAGGTGCCGATGCCCGGCGTCCGGAAAGTGCATCGGGTGTAGTCCCCGATCCTGCCCGCCCCCGCCCCGGCGAGCGCCTCGGCGACCGCCTCCGCGTCCTCCACCGGAACGAAGACGACCAGTTTCCGCAGCGAGCCCCTGGGGGAAACGACCTCCAGCGGGCCGCGCAGGCCGATGGCCTCCGCCAAGGCCACGGAGACGCCGTCTGGGGCGGCGTCGTAGCTGGTGTGGGCGGCGTAGACGGTGAGGCCGTTTCGGACCGCGCGGGAGACCAGGTCCCCCGGGTAAGAGCTGGGATCCACGCTTTTGAGCGGGGTGAAGATCAGGGGGTGGTGGAAGAGCAGGAAGTCCGCCCCCGTCTCCTCGGCCTCGTCGAAGACCTCCGGCAGCGGCGTCAGGGCGACCAGGATTCGGCGTATTCCCGCCGCCGGGTCACCGACCTGGAGGCCGCAGTTGTCCCAGCCTTCCGCGAGGGAGGGCGGGGCCAGCCGTTCGACGGCCGCGATGACGTCGCGCGCTTTCGCCATGGGCGGCATTGTACAATCCCCCGACCTTGCGCCCCGAGAGGATCTCCCATCTCGTCTCCGCCGCCACCCGCCTGCCCCTGCTGGCCGTGCCGCTCTTCCTGGCCGTCGGCCTGGAGGCCGCTGGAACGGTCGGCCTGCTCTGGGCGTTTCTCTGCGTCTCTCTCACGAGCGGGCTATCACTCCTCTACCTTCTCTACCTCACCCGTTCCGGCAAGGTCCGCGACCCGCGCAGCATCCCGCGCGCCGAGCGGGTCGGACCCCTGCGCGTCGTCGCGGCGCTGCACGTGGGCGCCCTCGCGCTGGTCTACGGGCTCGGCGGCCCCGCGCAGCTCTCGGCGGCCCTCCTCTCCTACGCCATAGCCACCGTACTCTTCGCCCTGCTGACGCCGCTCATCAACCTCTCCCTCCACGCGGCCGGCGTCGCCGGCACGGCGGTCTGCCTCGGGTTCGTGTTCGGTCCCTGGGGTATGCCGGCCTTCCTGCTGCTGCCGGCCGTGTTCTGGGCGCGGCTACGCTTGAAGCGGCACACCGTACCGGAGCTGGTGCTCGGGGCGCTCGTCGGGGGTGGGGGGACGTGGCTGGCCTTCGGCCTGCTCGGTTGAAACGGAGGTTTCAGGCATCAGGCTACAGGCATCAGGGGCGCGGGACGCTACCTGAAGTCCGAAGTCGCACGCTGGTTCGGTTGCGGAGTGACATGATCGCGTTGGCCTTCTCCACCATCTCTGAAACCTGACACCTGTAGCCTGAAACCTCTTCTTCAGCCCTGCTCTATAAACCGGCGCAGGGCTCTCGCGTAGACGAGGGGTACCTTGCGGGTGTTCGCCCAGTCTTCGAGGTCTATGCCGAGCCTCGCGCCACGGCGGACCTGGTGGAGGTCGTCGTCGAGGTCGTCGCCGCGGTGGCCGAGGGCGAACTCCTGACGCAGGGCTTCCAGGTCCTCCCTGTCGAGTCTTCTCGGGTCGGATCCCAAACGCGCCTCGCTCCCGGTGGTGCCCGCCGACCTCTCCTCGCCGCGTCCTTTCCCGGAACGGTGCGGTGGATCGGAGTGGACCCGACGAGACTCGAACTCGTGGCCTCCGCCATGCGAGGGCGGCGCTCTCCCAACTGAGCTACGGGCCCGAAAAAGGCCCTAGAATCCTAGCATCCGCCAACCCGATTGCAAGTGAGTGGAGGCGGCGGGCGAAGCCGGTTTCTAACGGGCGACCTCTGCCGTGTAAAGTCTGGCTTGTAGCAGCCCGTCCGCCGAGCAGGATAGAGTACTCGGACCCAACGGGAGCACGAAGGCGCCGGGCGACGCTTCCAGGACAGGCCGAGCCACCACCCCGGCTACACGGCCGTATATGATCCCATAAGCGACGAGTAGACTGCCCGACGGCGGTTGTCTCCCGTCGATAGTGGCCCTGGCCGGCAAGCGGAGCAAAGGAGGAGCGTCGTGACGGACCGCCGGGACGAAGAACGCGACAGGCGCGAGAGGGAGGACGCCGAGCGCCGGCGAGAGGAGGACGAGCGCAGGTCCGACGAGCTCAAGGAGGCGTGGCGGCGCAATCACCCCAGCAGGCCGGAAGACGACGAGAGACGCCCCAAGAAGGGAAGGGCGTGAGCGCCAGGACGTGGGACGCTCTCCTCTTCGCGGCGGCGCTCCTCTGCACGGCGGGCTTCGCGCGGTACTACGTCCGGGGGGTGCTCGACGGGGACAGAGCGCTCGCCAGGGCGGCGGCGGTCGGGTTCTTCGTCCTCGGCGCGGCGGCGATCATCTCCCTTCTGAGGATCCTTTCGTGATCTCCCGAAAGCCGGCCGCGATGCTCTGGCGTCGGACTTCTCCGGGCGTCCAAGCGGTCCCTTTTTTGGACCGAGACTCACGCACCACACGAAGACTAGTGAAGAGAAGGACCGGCCGTGAGCGCGGAGACGAAGCCGGATTCTCCGCGGCGCGGAAGGAGATAAGAACGAGCGCCCCTAACGCCATGCGCAAGGCCGACGACGACGCCGAAGAAGCTCAGGCCCGCAAGATGCGTTACCCTCGCTAGCCCCCCTCTAGCTACTTCGCGTAACACGGGCGCCCAGAGCCCCTCCAAGCTCGCGCCCCCCGGTCAGGCCCACGGGTAAGGGCCGGGATGCGGAGCGGGCGGCGGTCAGGTCGCGTTCTAGACGCGCCGAGTTCGGGCGGGCCGGGTAGCGAGCATTAGGGTCCTCTCATGCCTCCGCGAAGGAGAGGACCCTAACCCGGCTCTAATGGCAGCCCAACGTCCGGGCGGCATCATAGGGTTCGTAAGGTTGATGGAGTACCATGACCCAGGAGGCGAAGAAGATGGCGAAGTTCACGCAGATGGCCCCGGCACAGACCAGCGCTCGGGACGGCAGCAAGAGCGGCAACTCCGGTGGGGGCAAGAGGCGCCGTCGGCGCAGGCGCCGCAACAGGCGTGGCAGCAACACCTAAGGCAGCGAAGCGTTCGAGGCGAAGCGGCCCCTTCGGGGGCCGCTTTCTCGTAGCGGGAAGGTAGGTCGTGTTTGCTGCCCCCGGACAGACCCTGGCGGGCGTGACGGTCCGCGCTACTTCTCCCATCTTATGCTTCTGCGGTGTCCCAGTTCGCGCAATATTTGCATAACTCACCTTACGCACGGGCTTGAGATAGTCGCAAGCCTTGCAACTCTTGAAAAGCTGCCTGGACAGCTTTGACACACAGTCGGGAGCGCAGTGCGAAGT